>OLOU01000373.1_pt1 | contig 40369 bp, 38 predicted proteins | sample 1672101 | NCBI WGS metagenome assembly OLOU01 (sample SAMEA3136645, study PRJEB25190) | human gut metagenome | biome: human gut; feature: human-associated habitat; material: faeces | place: Austria | collected 2013
CGCCGCACTTTTTCAGGCTCGCCGTGAGCAGGTACGGCAGGATCTGCAGCGCCATATCCTTGAACGCGCAGGTCGGCCCATGCCAGAGCTCGAGAAACGCGGTGGTATCATCGAGCCGGCGCAGCGGCGCAACGGCCGCATCGTCAAACTGGCTGCCGTAGGCTGCGGCGGTGAAGTGCGTGAGCTCCTCGTCGGAAAACTCGCTCAAAAACGGGCGCATGATCTCGACGGCGCGCTGCTGATACGTCATGCCGCACAGCGCCTGAAGCTGCTGCGCAGACACCTCCGGCAGCGTCTCCGGCACGAACAGACCGCCGTCGGGCGCGAGGCCGCAGGCGATCGCCTGCGCGGCGGAAACAATGTGCTGATGGTCTCTTGTGCTGTAGTAGTTCATATCCGATCCCTCATTATTCAAATGCATTTTCTATCTGATTGATCCTGCGCTGGCGGCGCGGCGTGTCCGCATCGCCGTAGATCTCGATCACGTCAAAGCGCGGCTGCAGCGGCGTGTCATGTTCCGCCAGCCACAGCGATGCCGCTGTGCGGATGCGCGCCTGCTTCGCCGGTGTCACATACGCGCCTGCGCGCACGAACCGGTCAGACGCGCGCAGCTTCACTTCCACGAACACGACGTAGTGCCGGTCGGCTGCGATGATGTCGATCTCGCCGAAGCGGCAGCTATAGTTGCGCGCGAGGATGCGATACCCATGCCGGCGCAGGTAGGCCGCCGCGTAATCCTCACCCCACGCGCCGCGCGTTCCCCTGACTGCACCGGCCATATCAGTGCATCTTCTTCAGGAACGACGGCCGGTGGATGGGACACGGCCCATATTCCCGGATGGCGGCGTAATGCGCCGCCGTGCCGTAGCCCTTGTGCTTTTCAAAGCCGTACTGCGGGTAAGTCTGCGCCATGGCGCGCATATAGCGGTCACGCGTGACCTTCGCGAGCACGGAGGCTGCCGCAATGTCGGCACATTTACCGTCGCCGCCGACGATGCAGCGGCTCGCCACGGTGATGCCGGTGTTCCGGTTGCCGTCAATAAGCGCAAGTCCCGGCTGCGGCATCAGCTGCGCGATGGCGCGGTTCATGGCCAGAAACGTCGCACCGAGGATGTTGTATTCCTCGATCTCCTCCACGGTCGCAAACGCGATGCCGTAGCTGAGCGCCTGCGCACAGATGGTGTCATAGAGCGCCTCACGCTTTTTCTCCGAGAGCTTTTTGGAGTCGTTCAGCCCCGGGATCACCAGTCCCGGCGGCAGCATCACCGCCGCCGCGCACACCGGCCCTGCCAGCGGGCCGCGCCCGGCCTCATCCACGCCGCACAGCGGCTGCGTGTCGGGCGTGCAGAGCTCTGCCTCCAGTGTCCACAAATCGACCTGCGTCATGCTTCCGCCTCCGGCATCTCAAGCGTGATGCGGCCGAGCTTGCCGCCGCGGTATTCATCGAGCAGAACGCCCGCCATGCGCTCGAGGTCATACTCCCCGCCGGAGATGAGAAAGCCGCGCTTTTTCGCCGCCTGCTCCAGCAGCTCGAAGCCGTTGCACGCGGGGTCCGGGCGGAACTTATAGCGCTGCTCCACGGCATCGGGATAATACCGCGCGAGCCGGAGCATAAAGTTTGCCGCCAGCGTCTCGCGGTCGAGCACCTCAGCCTTGATCGCACCGGTGATGGCCAGCAGCTCGCCGACCTCCTGACTGTCAAAGCGCGGCCAGAGGATCCCCGGCGTGTCCAGCAGCTCCAGTCCCTGATCGACCGTGATCCACTGCTTGCCGCGCGTGACGCCCGGCCGGTCACCGGCGGCGGCTGCCTTGCGCCGCGCCACCTTATTAATAAACGTGGATTTGCCCACATTCGGGATGCCGAGCACCATGACGCGCATCGCGCGCCCGACCTGTCCCTTGGCGGCATACGCCTCGATCTTATCGTGCAGTGCCGTGCGCACCGCGCCGGAAAAGCCGTTGACGCCCTTGCCGCTGCGGCTGTCGGTCTCGAGCACGGTCATGCCCTGCCGCTGAAAAGCGGCGCGCCACCGCGCCGTCGCCTTCGGGTCGGCGAGGTCTGTGCGGTTGAGCACGACGATGCGGGGTTTATCGCCCGCGAGACGGTCGATGTCCGGGTTGCGGCTCGCCATCGGGATGCGCGCATCGAGAATTTCGCACACGGCGTCGACCTGCTTCATGTGCTCCTCGATCATACGCTGCGCCTTGGTCATATGCCCCGGAAACCACTGGATATTCAGTTTTTCAAAATCCTGCGCCATATTATTTCACAACTCCGATATTCTTGACCGGGAAGAGCGTAAAATACACCCTGCCCATGATATAGCGCGTATCCACGCAGCCGAGGCGCGCGTCACGGCTGTCGGTGGAGGCATTGCGGTTGTCGCCCATGACGAACACACTGCCTTTCGGCACTGTGATCTTGCCCTCAAAGTTTTCACGGTCGTGCACGGGCGCGTTCACATACGGCTCGTCGAGCGCCTTGCCGTCCACATAGACGACACCGTCGTCAAAGTCGATGTCCACGGTCTGCCCCTCGGTCGCAATGATGCGCTTGACGATGGGCTCGTCCATGAGCGTCTGCTTGCGCAGCACAACGATATCCCCCTGCTTGGGGTGATAAAACAGGTTGGAGATGATGACCTTGTCGTTTTGCTCAAGCGTCGGCACCATGGAGTGACCGACGACATTGACCATGCGCGCGCCAAACACAAACAGCAGCACGCAGAACACCAGTGCAAAGATGATGCACTGGATCCAGTCATACACTTCGGCGCGGGTATTGGCGCCGTTCGGATTTTTGCTGTCCATTTCTCAATACCTCGGTGTCAAAAATTCGTAAATGATATTATACACGCTCAGACCCGTTTTCGGCAACTAAAATTGTGTGAATTCTTTTCACACCGCACCGCGAAACAGCCCCGAAAATGCAAAAAAGAGGCCGAAGCCTCTTTTTCGCAGTATCCACTTAGATAAGCTCTTTGACCTTGGCTCTCTTGCCCACGCGGTCGCGCAGGTAGTACAGCTTGGCTCTGCGGACTTTGCCGCGGCGAACGGTATCGACGGACACGATCGTGGGAGAGTGCACCGGGAAAACCTTCTCGCAGCCGACACCGTAGGAGATGCGGCGGACGGTGATCGTCTCGTTGATGCCGCCGTGCTTCTTGGCGATGATGGTGCCCTCGAAGGCCTGCGTACGCTCACGGTTGCCCTCGTTGACGCGGACAGTGACACGCACGGTGTCGCCGACGCGCATGGCCGGCAGCTCGGGTTTCATGTACTGCGCGGTCAGAGTTTTGATGAGATCCATAATGAAATCCTTCCTTTATCAGACGTTCATACCGGTGGACAGAGCCGGTCTCGGCAGCGGACCGTCGTTATCTTGCGAAACACTGTTTCGCACAAGCCATAAGATGATAGCACATCTTTTCTGCAATTGCAAGTGTTTTCAGCGGAAAATTTGCATATCTTCCGTATAAACCTCCTGCCGGGTAAAGGCCGCGAAATCCGGCGCCAGCTCCGGCGCGAGCTGATGCAGCGCCGCGACGAGGTGGTCGGGGTTGAGCGTCGGCTCCTGCGCGGAGACGACGGCCTCGACCGTCACGCATGTCTCCTCCGGGCGGATGTGGAGCTCGGCGATCGCGGGCACGATATCCATCTGCCCCTCACCGCGCTTGGTCTTGCGGGTGATGACGATGGCATCCTGTGCGTAGAATGTGCTGAGCTTTTGCGCCATTTCGGCGGGGTCAGCATGGTCATATTCGTAGCGTCCGGTCACGCGCAGCCACTTGAGCTCACGCACCTTGCGTCCGGCCGGATATGCCTCGAGCGCGCGGATGCCCTCGGGCATGACCGCCGTGAGCCGCTCGGGAAGCGCAGCAAGATCCACGTCCTCACGCAGCTGGAAATCCATCAGCTCGCACACGCTCCCGACGCCGACGGACAGCGGCAGCAGGATGGAAATGAGTGCGTGCGGGTTAAAGCCCTCGGAATACTTCAGCGGGCAGTCGGCGCGCAGAAACACGCGCTGCATCGTGCGCATGAGGTCGAGGTGCGAGATATAGATCGCGCGGCCGGTCTTTTCAAACCGCAGTCTGAGTTTTTCAGGCATCGCACTTGCCCCCTTCCGTCATGAGTGAGAGCGCACCGCAGCCGGTGCACTGCTTGCGGCAGTCGGGCGAGAGCTCAGCCTTATACGCCTGCTCACGCTCGTGCCACAGGTGCGCGCGGCGCACGCCCATATCCACGATGTCCCACGGCAGGAACTCATCCTTGCCGCGCTCGCGGCAGGCGTAGCGCATCGGATCGACGCCGCAGGCGTCCATGGCGGACATCCAGCGCTCGAACGAGAAATAGTCGCCCCAGGCCTCGAGCTTGCCGCCGCGGCGCCAGACCTCTTCAATGACGTCGGCAATGCGCCGATCGCCGCGCGAGAGCACGGCCTCGACAAAGCTCGTATCCGGATCATGCCAGTTGTAGGTCACGTTCTTGGCCTTGATGTTTTCACGCAGGAGGTTGACCTTGCGTTTGTACTCGTCCATCGTCACCTGCTGCTCCCACTGGAAGGGGCTGTGCGGCTTCGGCACGAAACAGGACGTGCTGACCGTGATGCGCACGCCGCGCGCCTTGTTCGTCGCGTACATACGCCACGTGTGCAGCACCTGATTGGCCAGCTCCGCGATGCCGAGCACGTCCTCATCCGTCTCCGTCGGCAGACCGAGCATGAAGTAGAGCTTGATGCCGTTCCAGCCGCCCTCGAAGGCGACGCGGCAGGAATGGAGCAGATCTTCCTCGCGCACGTTTTTGTTGATCGCGTCGCGCAGGCGCTGCGTGCCGGCCTCGGGCGCGAAGGTCAGACCGCCCTTGCGCACCTTCTGCAGGCGGCTCATGATGTCCATGGAGAAGTTGTCCGCGCGCAGCGACGGCAGCGCGAGACTCATGCTGCGCGGCTCGCAGTATTCCAGCAGGCCGTCGCACACCTCATCGAGCGGGCGGTAATCGCTGCTCGAGAGCGACAGCAGCGTCGCCTCCTGATAGCCGGTGTTTTTGAGCGATTCGATGCCCTGGCGGATGATCGTCTCCGGTTTGCGCGGGCGCACCGGGCGATAGACATACCCTGCCTGACAGAAGCGGCAGCCGCGGATGCAGCCGCGAAACAGCTCCACATTCACGCGGTCGTGCACGATCTCCGTGCTCGGGACGATGGGATCGGTCGGATAATAGCAGGCGTCCAGATCCTGAATGATGCGCTTTGTCACGCGCGCGGGCGCGCCGTGCGTCGGCGTCAGATCGTGCAGCGTCCCGTCCGGGTTCCAATGCGGAACGTAAAATGACGGGATGAGCACGCCCTGGATCTTGGCCGCCGCCTCGAGAAACTGCGTCTTGCTCCAGCCAGACTTCTGCGCCTGCCGGAACAGCTCGAGCACCTCGTTGTTGACCTCCTCTCCCTCACCGATGATCATGAGATCAAAAAACGGCGCCATCGGCTCGGGGTTGCTGCACGCCGTGCCGCCCGCCATGACCAGCGGCGTCAGCTCCGGACGGTCGGCGCTGCGCAGCGGGATGCCGGCGAGGTCGAGCATATTGAGTACGGCGGGATACGCCATCTCATACCCGAGGGAAAACGCCACGACGTCAAAATCGCTCACGGGGTCGCCGCTCTCAAGTGCGTAGAGCGGGATGCCGGCCTTGCGCATCTCCTGCTCCATATCGCCCCACGGTGCAAACACGCGCTCGCACCAGACGCCGGGCATCTGATTCATTGTGGCATAGAGGATGCGCATGCCGATGTTCGACATGCCGATCTCATAAATATCCGGGAAGCAAAAAGCGAGGCGCAGGTCCACCTCCGCCTTGTCCTTGATGATCTGGCGGTACTCGCCGCCGGTATAGCGCGCGGGCTTCTGCACGCGCGGCAGGATGCGTTCCAATCGCTGATCCATACTACACTCCTACATTTGATAGTAGGAGTATTTTACATCATGTTGTGCGCCTTGGCAAGTCATTCCCGGCTGCAAAAGTGCCAGCCACGCGCCGAACACCCCCGGTGCGAGTCCGAATCCGCGCGCAAACAGTGCCAGGCCGAGCACCATGAGCGCGACCGGCAGCACCAGGCCGAGCACGTCGAGCGTCCGCTCCGCCGCACGCTCCCCCGCCAGAGCCGAGAGCGCGGCATACAGCGCGCGCCCGCCGTCAAGCGGCAGCACCGGCAGCAGATTCACACACGAAAAGAGCAGACTCAGCTCCGCACACGCGATATAGCCGAGCCCGCGCAAAATGCAAAACAGCCCCGCGCCGGCGGCCGGACCTGCCAGCGCCGCCGTGACCGTGCGCAGCGCCCCCTCCGGCGGCGTGCACCGCAGTACAAGACCGCAGCCTTCCATGCGCAGACCGCAGACCTGCGCGCCGCACAAGATCAGCGCCGCGACGTGCCCGAGCTCGTGCACCGTCACGGTCAGCGCCAGACGCGCACACCAGCGCAGCGGCAGCAAAAAATACAGCCCGGAGAGCAGCACGACTGCCCCCGGGCGCACCTCGAGTGAGAAGCGGCGGCGCTTCATGCGGCAAGGTAAAACTCCGGGTTATAATAATACCCGTCGTGCATGAGCTCGAAGTGCAGGTGCGGTCCGGTCACCTTGCCGGTCGCACCGACGAGCGCGATCGGCTGGCCGAGCGTCACCGTCTCACCGGCGCGCACGAGCAGCTTGCTGCAGTGACCGTAGAGCGTTGCATAGCCGCCCGCATGACCGAGCTTGACATAGTTGCCGTACCCCTCGCTCTGACCAGCGGCAAGCACCGTGCCGTCAGCAAAGGCACAGACCGTCGTGCCGGAATCGGCCGCGAAGTCTGTGCCGTAGTGAAATTTGACCTTGTTTTCCAGCGGGTGCAGCCGGTAGCCGAAGCCGGACGAGGTGTAGCCCGCGACCGGAGAGCCGTGCGCAAACGGCAGCTCGCTGACCGCGTAGCTGACGTTCGCCGGGACGGCATAGCCGGAATAGGCCGCCTGCGCGTCGAGAAACGCCTCGCGCGCAGCGAAGGCGGCCTGCAGCTCCGGGCTCTGCGTCGGTTCCGGCGTCGGCTCAGGAGTCGGCTGCGGTGTCGGTGTCGGCGTGGGCTCGGGCACAGGCGTTGCCCATGCGGACATATCCACGTCCGGCAGATACGGCTGCAGCCGCACATCCTGCTCCCCCACCCGTGCGGTCGAAAACGCGCTGCGGATCTCGGCGAATACGGCGCGGTAATCATCGTCCGCACCAATGGCCGGAACGAGCACCGCGCGCGCATCCGCAGCCGCCGCCGGTGCGATCATCTTCACCGCCGTCAGCAGCAGAAACACCGCCGCGCAGCCGTAGACCTTCCAGCGTTTCATGCACATCACCCCCGATAACAGGAATGTATGCAGACAGGCTGGGGGTTAGTACATCATCAACGGAAAGCCGCGTTCACTCAATGCCCTGCTGCCTGCACCAGATGTCCATGACGGTGTCTACCGGCAGGAGCTTGACCAGACGCACCTGACGGCGCACGGGATGGCCGAGAATGGAAACGCTCTTTTTCTTCTTGAGATCCTTCATGGCCTGCGCCGCCACCTCATCGGGGCCATACCACTTATCCACGTAGCGGATGAACTCATCATGGTGCGCGACCTGCTGGAACTCCGTTTTGATCCAGCCGGGGCAGACGCACATGACATGGATGCCCTGCGGGCGCAGCTCACGGCCGAGCGCGCGGGAAAGGCTCAGAACATAGCTCTTGCTCGCGCCGTACACTGCCTGAAACGGCACGGGCTGCCAGGCAGAGTTCGAGCCCATGTTGATAATATTGCTGCCGGAATGCATATACGGCAGGCTCGCGTGGCACATGCCCGTGAGCGCGAGCGAATTGAGCTGCGCGCTCGAGATGAGCTTCTTGCGGTCCGCCTCGGCAAACGGGCCGAACACACCGCAGCCAGCGGCATTGACCAGCATGCGGATCTCGGGCTGCTCCTGCTCGAGCAGCGCCTGATAGGCGTCGATGCTGCTCAGATCCGAGAGATCGAGCGCGATTGGCCGGATGGGATTGCGGCACTTGTCGCGCAGCTCCTCGAGCCGCTCTTTTCTGCGGGCGATGACCCAGATCTCGTCATATTCCGCGTCCTTATCCACAGCGTAGACGAGCTCACGGCCGATGCCGGCAGATGCGCCGGTGATGACAGCAATGTTCATAGTTTCTCCTCCGTTATTCAAATATCGGTGCATCTATCATACCGCCTTTGCACCCGTTGCGCAAGCGTGTGCCGGAAAGAAGCGGTGCAGCCGCCGGGAAAAATCCGGCGGCTGTGTGCATTTTGCGCCGCAGAGCGGGCTCAGCGTTTCCCGCCGTGCTTTCTGGCACGGAAATCCTCGTCGATGCGCTCCTTCCATGCTGCACCCAGCGGCGCACTGCAGCGCACGGCGGACACTGCCTCGCTCAGCACCTCATAGTTGAGCTGCGTGCCCGCGCGGTCGGCGTGGTAGTTGACCGCGCGATCCGCGCCGATGCCGAAGCGTCCCGCCGTCTCGACGGCGTCGATGTTCGCGCCGAGGAACAAAAACTCCCAGCCATGACGCGCCTTTTGCCGTTCGATCATCTGTTTGACCCGCTCGCTGGCATAGCGCCGGCTGGCATTTTCCATGCCGTCGGTCGTGATAACAAAGAGCGTGTGCTCCGGCACATCCTCGGTCCTTGCGTACTTGTGGACGTTGCCGATGTGGTGGATCGCGCCGCCGATGGCATCGAGCAGCGCCGTGCAGCCGCGCACATAGTAATCCCGCTCCGTCATCGGTGCGATGTTCTGCACCGGTACGCGGTCGTGGATGACAACGCTCTCATCGTCGAAGAGCACTGTCGAGATCAGCGCCTCGCCGGGCTCTTTTTTCTGCTTTGCGATCATGGCGTTGAACCCGCCGACGGTGTCCGCCTCCAAGCCGGACATAGAGCCGCTGCGGTCAAGGATGAATACGATCTCCGTCAGGTTCTTTTTCATGCTGCATACCTCCGTATAAAAAATATGACTGCTTGGCTTGGCTTTGCCTTACAGTCATATCTTACGACAGTATGCGCTTTATCCGGTCGCATGGCAGGCGACATTTTCCGGACACGCTGCGTCACGCGCCGATCAGGCTCTGATCAAACGCAAACAGCGCCTCGTTGATCTCAAAGACGTTGTAGTTGCCACGCGCGACGAAAAACTCCACGATGATATCAAACTTATTCGAATGCGAGAGCGCGAAGCCCGCCTTGCGGAGCATATCCTGCAGCTCATTAAGCGGCAGCTCCAGAGCGATGGCAAAGGCGATGACCGTCGGCTTGGAGGGCTTATAGCCCTTGTCCGAACGGATCTTCGAAAAGAGTTTGCGGTCGATGTTCGCCTTTTTGTAGCACTGCGCGTCCGTCATGCCGCACTCGTCGATCTTGCGCAGGAGCATCTCGGAAAAGCTCTCATCGAGCTGCTCGATTGCGTCTTTGAGCGTGCCTGGGTGCTGCACTCCGACGGCGCGCGGTGCCGGCGCTGCGTCCGCCTGCATACACGCGGATGCATAGCAAGCCGGATACGCCTCCATGCGGCGCTGGCGTGCACCGCGCTCATCCGCATGTGCCGCAGCATAGCGGTCATCAATATATGCCGTGATATCCGCAAACAGCTTGCTGCCGATCTGATACGCCTTGCGGTCAAAGATGACGAGGTAGACGGTCATATCGTGCGCAAGCAGGAAATCGCCGATGGCGTCGATCGCCGTCCTGAGCGCCAGATCCTTCGGAAACCCGTAAACGCCGGAGGCGATGAGCGGAAACGCGACCGACGCGCAGCCGTACTCCAGCGCGAGCGCAAGCGACGACCGGTAGCAGGCAGCGAGCTGCTCACACTCTCCGTGCGCACCGCCGCACCATTGCGGGCCGACCGTGTGGATAACATACCGGCACGGCAGCGCATAGCCCTTCGTGAGCTTCGCGTGCCCGGTCGCGCAGCCGCCAAGCGCTTTGCACTCCGCCAGCAGCTCCGGACCGGCGGCACGGTGGATGCAGCCGTCTACCCCACCGCCGCCGTCCGAGAGCGAGGCGTTTGCGGCGTTGACGATGGCATCGACCTGCATATGTGTAATGTCGTTTCTGACGATCTGCAGCGGCATGGTATGTCTCCCTTTCGCTCAAAGCGGCATCGCCGTGCGGGCAAGCAGAATGACGACCGCAACGGCGAGCGCGAATGCCGCGACGCCGATCAGCACGGCCGTTTTCTTACCCAATCGCTTCTGCGATGCCCGCGCGATCAGCGCAGCAGCGGCCACGCAGACCGCCGCTGCCGCGAGCGCGATGCCCAGCAGCGTCCATAGCCAGGACAGTTCATAAATGATCTGCATACGTTCACCTCGTCCTTTCCACAGCGCGCACAACATTTCCGGCACCCTGTTCATTACCCGGCGCCCGCATAGCCAGCGCCGATCACCGCATAGACAGGCAGCAGGAAAAACTCATCGAAAAACAAAATGTCCAGCGCCATCCACGGCAGCACAACACCGACACACATGAGCAAAAAGGCATTTCTCCGGCAACCGCTCCCGCCACTTGCCCGCTTGAGCGTCATTACCAGCCACGCACACAGCGCCGGAAGCCCGATCAGACCAAACTGGAACACGCCTTGAATGATGGTATTGTGCGAGGCCTTTGTTCCGAGTGTGACGCTCGTAAAGCCGGAACCGAGCAGCATCAGCACAGGATCGCGGCTGAGCTCGTGCAGGTACATCCGCCATATTTCCGACCGGTGTGTCGTCAGATCCGAAACGTTGGCCGCATTCGAAAAGCGGGACATCACCATGCGCAGCAGGTCCTGAACCGCTGCGGACAAAAGCATGACCGCTGCTGCGCATGCAACGCCCGCGAGGATGGCGATGCCTCTTTTCACATGACCTCCGGTGAGCAGGACCGGAACCCAGACAAGAAACAGGCACGCCAAAACGATTACGAACGATTTTGAGGCCGAAAGCAGTCCGCAGTAGACAAGAACCATCATAACGCCGATCCAGACGATCTGCCGGCTGTGCTGCCGTTCCCTGCTCATGAGCAGCTGGACACCGGCAAGGCAGGCAGTAATATGCGCGCAGTAGAAGTTCGGGTCCCGGTAATAGCCGGAAAGCCGCGTGATCTTCAGATAAGAATCTACTTTGATGTACTGAGAAATGTTCGGATACGCCGCGATCTGTCGGGCGGAAAGCGCGGCCATAATGATGCCGCAGGCAAAAAACAGGGTCAGTCTCGAAAAACTGACTGCACCGGAAAGCCCCTTTGCCACGCAAGGAAACAGCAGAAGCATCATGAAAAAGAACAGATAGTGATTCTCAATGGGGTTCGAGCGGATCGCCTTTGCGATCAGCGTCGTGACCGCAAGAAATGCCGTCATCAGGATCTGATACAGCGCCAGACGAAAACCGTCTCTCTGCCAATAATACAAGCATGTCACAAGCAATGCAATGGTAAAAAACGAGATGCTGCCGCGATCTGTCCGCAAAAGCGGGCTCCAAGGGAGAAAAAACAGCAGCACGCACATAGCATCGTTTTGAAAGCACGACCAGAAATGAAAGGCCAGAAAGGCAGCCAAGCAGGCCGCGATCAGCATCTTGCTCCCGCTGATCTGCACAATACAGAGCAGCAGCGCGATCATAAGGCAGCCAAACAGCGTACCGGCTCCGCCAATGTCTGTCCCTGCAATACCGCCGTGATCAAGTTGTGTCTTCTTCATAACCGTTGATCAACTCCGAAAATTTGCGTCTTGCCGCTGCCGCATCAAACGCGACTCCGTCAAGCGCCTCGCGCTGCGCCCGCAGCATCTGCGGCGCATCCAGCAGCTGGCGCAGCCCCTGTGTGATCCCCGCTTGCGTGTTGGGGCACACCCAGCCAAAGCCCGTGTCTTGCACCATCTCGACCGCCGATGAGGTCTCGGTCGTTAAAATCGGTGTACCAAGCAAGGCAGCCTCATGGATGACCATCGGTGCAGCCTCTGAAAAAGATGGGATCAGGAGCACATCCGCTGCCCGCATATAGCCGTATGGATTTTCCATCGCGCCAAGCAAAATGACCGTACCGTCAAGCCCCAGCTCTGTTATGGCCTTTTGTGCCGCGGCATACTCCGGACCGTCTCCGATGAGATAGTAACGCAGCCCGCCGCGCAGTGCCCCCAGTGCAGCCACTGCATACAGCGCACGCAGGATCCCCTTTTCGCGCCCGAATCTGGCGACAGTCAGAACATTCAGCCGTCCATGATCCAAATTGACCGGCTGCGCTTTTGCCAAGCGAATAATCGCCGCATCATTCTGAAAATTCGGAATAACGCACGTTTTGCACGCAAGCTGCGGATGCGCATTCAAAAACGCGCGCCTGCAGCCGTCGGAGCACGCCACGATCTCGTCAAACCGCCGGTAGAGATCAGAATTGTACGCAGAAGCGGCGCGGATCTGTCCGTAATCGCAGTGAAGATACGTGATCTTCTTTTTCGCATCCACGCAGTTGAGGACAAATGCATTGCACCCGCCGTAAAACGTATGTGCAGCCCCGCTGTGCAAAAAAGAGATCGCCGCATCAAACCCCTGTATGCGCTTTTGCAGCAAACAGGCGAGCCGTGTGCTGAAGGGCATGCCAAGCACGCGCGTCATGCCTGCCCAAAACGTGCGCAGCAGCCGGTCATGAACCGTCAACACATCGTTTTTCGTCATGCCAAAATAGCGAAACGCACCACCTGCAGCACACACGCGGACATCCGAAGGCACTTCGTTGAGCAGCGCGCCGCCGCAGTAAAACAAAAGCAGCGTGATGTCGTAATCGGCATGCAGTGTCTGCAGCAGGTTCAGCAGCGCTTTTTGCACACCGCCGATGTGCATATTGTTATTCACGATCAGAATCCGTTTCATATTTTGCTTCCCTCAAGCGCTTCCAACAATAGAATGCGGTCGGAGCGCCAACCGCCGACAAGGTCGCAAGCCCCCACAAAACCCATTGAAAATAGTTGTCGATCGCAATGCCTTGCAGCAGTCGACAGCCTGCTGCAGCGAGCACACCCAGCAGCGCGGCAGCTGCCGCGAACCGTACCAGCAGCTTTGAAAGCGGAATGTGCAGGATGTGTCTGCCGGAATAGGCCATGTAGTAGACACTGCGAAACACCGTTGCGGTCAAGGTACCCAGCGCAACGCCGATCAGCGGACGCCAATGGATCAAAGCGCAGGAAAGAATAATATTGATCGCCGCTTCCCCATAAGCACCCCAGCGCGTTTGCCGAAAACGGTTTGCCGCGGCCGGCAAGCCGGAGCACGGCAGCATCATGCAGTTGACAGCCTCCGCCATCAGCAGGACCAACGCAAACACCGGCTGTATGTAGTCGGCATCGGTAATTCCCTTGGTATAGAGACGGACGAAGGGTATGATCAGGGCCCCCGTGCAGGAAAACAGCACGACCGAGACAGAGATAATCAGCGTCTGATACCGCCAGAAAGCACGCCGCAGCCGGTCAAGCCGTCCTTTTGCAATCAGTTCTCCAAACTTCGCCTCCATGCCGCTGGAAAACGATTCCGTGATTGCGCGAATACTGCCGATGACCATGTTGTAAACGGCATATACTGCAACCAGCTTTACATCCGCAAACAATGTAAGCAGCACGATATCGGTATTCATGTGCAGAAAATACGCGATGTGCTGACCGATCCCCGTCCATTTCTGGTCCAAAACCGCGCTTGTCTTTCCGGTCTTCGGCAGCGGATAGTGCTTTCTCACATAAAGCCGGTACAGCAGCGGCCGCACGGCAAAGATCATGCTGCTCCCAAGTTTCACCCAGAGCAGCTGCGTCTTGAGCCGCGTCAGCAAAACCACTGCGGCTGCGTTGACGATCGCAGTTGCGATCATGATGCAGTTGTTGACATACTGCCTTTGGTCGGCAACGATCAGTGTCAGGTTCGCCAAACCGCCCATATATTTTGCAAGCGTTGACAGGCCGATCGTGAGCACCAGCGCAAAAATGTACGGCCTGGAATAAAGCGTCACGCCCGCGAGATCGTGATAGGTCAAACCGAGCAAAACACTGTAGACAACAAATGCGGCTGCGACATAATAAAAAAAGCGCCGGATCGCATTGTACACCGCGCTGACCTCGCACATATCGCGCCGAGCCAGCGGTGCATACAGTTTTGCGCGCGCAACGCCGCCGATCCCGCTTTCAAGCAGCATAATATAGGAAAGAAACTGTGTAATCGAGGCACATATGCCGTACGCCTCCGAGCCGAAGGACGCGAGCAAGACGCGCAGCGTAACGATCCCGCAGGCGGTCGTGATCAGTTGGTTGCACAAAGCCGTTGCTATATTCCGTTTTGCTCTGTCATCTCTTGCATCGACCATTCTGCTCATACTCCTGTCACGCGCATTGGAGAGACTCACAATTGCGTCCCCGTTCGGCTCGGAGGCATAGTCATGCGCGCTCCACTCATTGCGCTCCGGTACCGCGCTGCGGCCGCTTATCTCTCGGCGTCTCACGTGTGCCCCGGTGCATTGCCCGCAGAGCACGGAAGAAGGTCATTTCTCCCCGGTACGCGCTGTACCGCCTCAGGCAAAAGCGCAGGCACAGCGGCGCTGCAGCCGCACCGAATGCCGCCCGATACAAAACGCCCTGATCATGAAAATACTTTTCATCAAAGCCGTGAAAGCAGGTGGACGCGTCCTTGGCGCAGGTGCCGAGGCAGAAGCTGCTCGTATACACCCGAAGCCCCCGGCGAAACGCGTCGCACAAAAACAGCGTGTCCTCCCCGTGGGCATAGTTCGTGCCGCCGCCGAAGAGCGTGGAAAACCAGATGTTTGCCCGGCGCTGGCTTTCTCGGCGGATGGAGCAAACGCACGTCCCATACCGCAGAGCGCGATGGAAATGCAGCCGACCGTCGCGGTTTTTGATCCGGCGGATCACACGCCCGCCCTGCGTAATGTCCAGAGAAAAAAGGATCATATCCGCATCCGGATGCTGCGCATAGGCGCGGCGCACACCATCGGCATATCCGTCGGCATAGCAGATATCATCGTCGGCAAAAAGCAGGATATCCCCGGTCGCGTGCAGCAGCGCGATGTTGCGGTTGACGCCGACGCCCCGCGTGTCCGTGGTGATCATTTTCACCGTTTGCCCGTCGCGCGTCTGCACTTCCTTCCGGAAGCCGTCCGCCTGATTGCCAAACACGGCATCGCCGGTAATGTGCATTTTATCCGCGATCGTCAAGTTCTTCTGCCCCATGGTGACGCAGACAACCTCTACTCTTTCCATACAATCCTCCGGCAGTCAGCGGATGCTCCGCGTGCAGACATCAATACGCATGGCCCGCTGTGCAGCGAGATAGTCCGTGTAGGAGCGCTCGAGATCGATGATTGCCGCGTGCTCCTTACACTTGCGCGCCTCCGGTGACGGAAGCACATGCCAGTTTCCGTACAGCTGCGTCAGCAGCGCGTCATAATGCGCCGTGACCGGGAACACGCCATCCTCAAACGGGAGCCCGACCGACTCTGTCAGCCACGCACGCGGGAGCAGGTTTTTTTCATACCGTTTTCCGGCCGCCAGAAACGAATGCAGCAGCGCGGTCCGGTCGTCTCCTCTGCGCATGCAGAGCGCTTCCAGCATCCGGCGCGGCAGCGGACGGCAAAGCTGCATGAACACTTTTTTCGCCGCGCTGTCCGTCTCATAGCCGCGCGCGTAGAGCGCCTTTGCAATGATCGCCTTGGACGCCGCAAATTGCAGCCGCCGCATCAGCGGCCGGTCCGAAAGATTGTCGCACGGGAAAATGTCTATGTAAACGCCCTGATGGACAAGCGGGTCTTTCGGATGATATTTTTCGATGCAGGCCGTGTGGTTTCTGCGCAGCTTGGAAAACTGCATGGGCCAGTGCGCGCTGTTTTCCCGCTGCACATAGTAGCGCTCGGGATCAAAGTCCCCCGCCGCCTCCGTAAGCAAGCGGTCATATTCGCTGCGCATGAGGATCACATCCACATCATCGTCCCACGGGATGAAGCCGTGGTGACGGACGGCACCCAGCGCCGTTCCGGCAAAGAGCTGATAGGATATGTGGTGCCTGCGGCACACAGCGTCAAAGTCCTTGAGCATCTCCAGCAGGAGCGCTTGGTGCGCAGTCATAACCTTCATTTCTTCCATGGTCAGATCCTCCCGTGCTTACGCATGCCATGGAGCGCGTAGATAAAAAACGCTCCGGCTGATCGCGGCAGCGAGAGACACTCAACGTCCCGGTAGATCCGCCAGCGGTTCGCGGCCGCGGCGCGTTTGTCAAACGACCTTGACTGCTCTGAGATGCGCCAGTCAGCCAGCACCTCGGTACAACCGGCGGCAGAGCCCCCGCCGCGCAGGATCGCCAGCCACAGCGCATAGTCCTCATGGAACACGTCCTCGCAAAAGCGAAACCGCTCCAACAGCGACCGGTGAAGCAGCACGGTAGAGCAGCCGATGACATTTTCGCCGAGCAGACGGCGGTAATCCACCGACTGCGGAACGCGGTAAACACGCATCTCCCGCTCTGTATCCGCAAAGAGCGCATAAGATGTGTACAGCAGCCTTGATCCGCTGTGCACAGCGAGCGCAAGCTGTTTTTCCAGCTTCTGCACACGCCACCTGTCATCGCTGTCAAGCAGCGCGATCCATTCTCCCTGCGCGAGATCAAAGCCCCGGTTTCTTGTGCGTGCAACGCCCATATTCTGCGGATTGCGCAAGACCCGAATGCGTGCATCCCGCTGCGCATAGGCCTGCGCGATCTCGGCTGTGCGGTCAGCAGAGCCGTCGTCCAGGATCAGCAGCTCCCAGTTTTCATACGTCTGGGTGCACACGGAAGCAATGGCTTCTCCTATATATTTCTCCGCATTGTATGCGGGCATGATCACGGAAATCAGCGGCTGCCTGCCGCCCGCGCCGTTACTGCGCTTCATAGGGATTGGAATACGAATACTTATATCCGTACTTGCCGCCGTATTTGTACTTATGCTTATAGGCATATTTTCCGGACTTCATATTCATATCGTTGAGCACCACGCCGCACAGGTTCCCGCCTGCGCGCAGCACGGCGTCTCTGGCGTCATTGAGCTCATCCGTGGTCGTCACACCGGATCTCGTTACGATCACCACACCGTCGACATAGGTGGAGATGATCTGCGCATCCGCCACCGTGTTGATCGGCGGCGTGTCGATGATCACGTAATCGTAGGTCCCGGCGCTGTCCGCCACAAAGTGCATCATGCGCTCGGACGAGAGCAGCTCGGACGGGTTTGGCGGGATCGTACCTGTACAAACGATCCACAGCGGCAGATCCGTCACCTTGGCAAGATCGAGCCGGCTGATCTTCGCCAAAAAGTCACACAGGCCGGCAGAGCTTCGCACGCTCCAGAGACTGCGCTGCCCCGCTTTGCGCATATCCGCATCGACAAGCAGAACGCGCTTGCCGAGCATGGCGTAGCTGATGGCGATGTTTGCCGCCGTGAGGCTCTTGCCCTCCGATGGCTTTGCGCTCGTGACGGCAAAGGTCGAGCAGGGGCGCTCCTTATCCGCCGTCATGCAAAACAGCAGGCCGGTGCGCAGCTTTACATAGGCCTCTCTGATCGCAAACGGCGACTCTTTGGTCAGCAGCCGCTTTGATTGGTCAGGGCCGTCTCTTGATTCCCTTTGCGAGCGGCTTTCCTTTTCACAGGGAACCGCCGCACCGCCCTCCGTCAGTATCCAACCGGTATGCGCGTCATCCGTGATGTTGATCTCCGGTATCGCGGCGAGCATCGTTACATTTTCCGCCTGTGCAAGATCCTCCGGCAGGTAGATCGTCGTATCCGCCAGCATACGCAGCACAAGAATGACCGAGATCACGATCACACCGAGCACAAAGCCGATCGCGCTGTCAAACACGGTTCTCGGCGCAGTCTTTTCCGGCGCCACCTCCGGCCGGTCAACGACCTCCACACCGCCCGCTTTGGTGATGCGGACGATCTCCGTCGGCGCAACCGTCGCAAATGCGTCCGCGATCCGGCAGGCAAGCTTCGGATCGGTGGAAGTCACCACCACCTCCAGCAGCTGCGTGTCCGAAATGACGGAGACCTGCACCATGCGGTTGAGCTCTTTTCTTGACAGTGCCGTCTCCCCGCGGATATCCGCCAGAACGGAATCCAGGACGGAGTTGCTCTCCAAAATCTTCGAATACGTCGCGGCAAGGCTCTCCGCCGCCTGCAGATCACTGTTATTGATCGTATCGTGTGCGGCGTTGCTCGCGCTGTTGTAAACGTAAAAGCTCACGCGGGACTGATACGTCGGCGTGACAAACACGGTGATTGCCGTGTAGACCAGCGCGGCCGCAACAATGCCCGCCAGCAGCACCCAGTGAAACCTGGACAGCAGGAGCTTCAGGATATCCCCAAAGGCGATCTCGCTGCTTCCGGCAGCGCCTCGCGGTCTGTTGTCGTCATTCATAGAGCGGTTCCCCTCCAAATGCTTTTTTCATCTTCATCGTGCGCCGTCTCCACGCAGCACAACACCGACGGTTTTTAAAATGCAGCGCAGATCCATCCAGACCGACCTGCGCTCGATATACACCATATCGTAAATGATCTTCTCCTCCGGCTTCAGGTCGTAGCCGCCGTTGACCTGCGCATAACCGGTCAATCCGGGAATCACGGTCAGGCGGTTGGAAAAGCCGATGATGTATTGCTCGAACTTCCTATAGAAGCATGCACGCTCCGGCCGCGGGCCGACAAAGCTCATGTCGCCCTTGAGAATGTTCCAGATCTGCGGAAGCTCATCGAGCCGCGTCCGGCGCAAGAACGCGCCAAAGTGCGTGCAGCGCGCATCATCCGCATCCGCCCAGCGCGGTCCGTCCCGTTCGGCATCTTCGCACATGGAGCGGAACTTGTACATAATGAACGGCTTGCCGTCCTTGCCCAGACGCTCCTGCTTGAAAATCGGATTGCCCGGCGAGTCGAGTGCGATGATCAGCGCGATGACCGACATCGGAAGCGTAAACACGATCAGCCCGATCAATGCAAAGCAAGTGTCAAGCGTCCTCTTAACGGTTAGATATACCCACTTTCCGGCGACGCAGGGCCGCTCTATGTACATCACACGCTGCACGGTATCATTTTTCGCGCCCGGATAGAATATCGCCGTCTCCATCATTCTCTCCCATCTCACATTTCTCTTTTCTCTTCGCATCTGTATCCGCGGAGTTGCCGCCAAAGTGCAGGTCATTTTCTTATGTTTTAATGTAAGAACACGTTATGGGTAGTAGATTTTGGTCAATTATAACACATTTTTGCCGGCAAACAACTTCTACGTGCGTCAAAACAACATATTTTTTGTATTTTTGTGCACTTTTTTAGCGAATGCGCACATAAAATGACATGGAAAGCGCCAAAAGTGAACTGGACAATGGTCAAGATGCAGGAAGTCCGCGCTTACGTTTCCCTGCTGCCGCACATTTTTCTCTCTGTGCGCACACGCCGAACAAGCGTGCGGATGCGTAAAAGGGCGCGACGCTTGCACATATCAGCGAAAAAAAGCTGCGAACGGATGGAATTTTTGTGTCGTGCTCCCATGGAAAATGCTGCGTCGGGAATTGACTTTTCCCGTTGCGTCTGAGATAATGGACACATTGAAAGCACAGGCAACTGACGGAACGTGGAGCACACCACATGGGAGCCTGCTGTAATACGAACTGTCGACCGTCTGGGCAAACCTGTGACCATGGGATTCCATGGGCAACGGGTTTACCCTTTTTTTATGTTCATTTCATCTTTTAAGGAGGATCTCATGAAAAAAGCAGCAGTCATTATGGGCAGCGATTCCGATTGGCCGGTCGTCAAGGCGGCCTGCCAGCAGCTCGACGCCTTCGGCATCCCCTACGAGGCGCACATACTCAGCGCGCACCGTTCCCCGGCCGCCGCAGCGGACTTCGCCAAAAACGCCCGCGCCAACGGCTTCGGCGTGCTCATCTGCGCAGCCGGAATGGCGGCGCACCTCGCGGGCGCATTCGCCGCCAACTCCACCCTGCCGGTCATCGGCATCCCCATGAAGGGCGGCGCGGTCGACGGGCTCGACGCACTGCTGTCTACCGTGCAGATGCCCAGCGGCATCCCGGTAGCGACCGTGGCCATCAACGGCGCGAAAAACGCCGCTGTGCTCGCGGCGCAGATCCTCGCCGTCAGTGACGAGGCGCTGGCCGAAAAGCTCGATGCGCAGCGTGTCGAGATGGCGCAGCAGATCGCCGCGAAGGAAGCCAAGCTTCAGGCGGAGCTGTCCTGCTGAGCGACGGCGCAGCGCCCCCTTTTCAGGACAACGAACATCCACACAACCCCGATCAACAATTATTTTGGAGGTATCATCATGGAACTTGTTTACACTGGCAAAACCAAAAATGTTTACGCGCTGGAAAACGGCAACTTCCTGCTCAAGTTCAAGGACGACTGCACCGGTAAGGATGGCGTGTTCGATCCCGGCGAGAACGCCGTGGGCCTGACCATCGACGGTGTAGGCGATGTGAACCTGCGCATGAGCATCTACTTCTTTGAGAAGATCAATGCCGCCGGCATCAAGACCCACTATGTCAGTGCTGACCTGAGCAATACCACCATGGAAGTTCTCCCCGCCAAGGTCTTTGGCCACGGTCTGGAAGTTATCTGCCGCCGCAAGGCCGTCGGCTCGTTCATCCGCCGCTACGGCGACCTCATCGAGGCCGGCGCCGACCTGCCCTATTACGTGGAGACAACCCTGAAGGACGACGCCAAGGGCGATCCGCTGATCACCAAGGACGCGCTGGTCGCGCTGGGCGTGATGACCGACGCGCAGTACGAGGATCTGAAGGCACAGACCCAGCAGATCACGAAGATCGTCGCCGACGACCTGAAGGAAAAGGGCATGGAGCTCTATGACATCAAGTTTGAGTTCGGCTACGCGCCCGACGGCAGCGTCATGCTCATCGACGAGGTCGCCAGCGGCAATATGCGCGTCTACAAGGATGGTCAGTACGTGGATCCCATGACGCTCTCCGAGCTGTTTTTTGCGTAATGGGCGGATATTTCGGAGCGTTTTCCCACCGTGAGGTGGGACTGGATGTGTTTTTCGGCACGGACTACCACTCCCACCTCGGCACACGCCGGGGCGGAATGGTGGTCTACGGGCACGAAAACGGATTTGTGCGTGAGATCCACAACATTGAAAACACGCCCTTCCGCACGAAGTTTGAGGGCAACCTGCACGAGTTCAAGGGCTACGTCGGCATCGGCTGCATCAGCGACACGGACCCGCAGCCGCTGCTTGTGCGCTCGCACCTCGGTCTGTATGCCATCTGCACGGTGGGCATCATCAATAACATCGACGAGCTGATCGACACCTACTTCTCCGACCACGGACACCAGTTCATGGCGCAGAGCAGCGGTAAGGTCAACGTCTCGGAGCTGGTCGCCGCCCTCATCAACATGAAGGAAAACCTCGTGGAGGGCATTTTGTACGCGCAGGAGATGATCCGCGGCTCCATCACGATCCTGCTGATGACGCCGGACGGCATTCTGGCCGCCCGCGACAAGCTGGGACGGCTGCCCGTTCTGGTCGGCAAGCATCCGGACGGCAGCCTGTGCGTCTCGTTTGAATCGTTTGCCTATCACAAGCTCGGCTATGAGGACGCCTACGAGCTCGGCCCGCGCGAGATCGTGGCGCTGACGCGAAACGGCTACGAGACCGTCTCACCCGCGGGCGAGGAGATGAAGATCTGCGGCTTCCTCTGGACGTACTACGGATACCCCAACTCGAATTACGAGGGCGTGAACGTCGAGGTCATGCGCTACCACAACGGCGACATCATGGCGCGGCAGGAGCTCGCGCAGGGTCGCATGCCCGATGTGGACTACGTTGCAGGCGTGCCGGATTCCGGCGTGCCGCATGCCATCGGCTACGCCAACCGCAGCGGCAAGCCCTTTGCCAGACCCTTCGTCAAGTACACGCCCACCTGGCCGCGCTCGTTCACCCCGGACAACCAGGAGGTACGCAATCAGGTGGCCAAGATGAAGCAGATCCCCGTGTCCGAGCTCATCGAGGGGAAAAAGCTGCTGTTTGTGGACGACTCCATCGTGCGCGGCACACAGCTGCGCGAGACGGTGGACTTCCTCTACGAGTCGGGCGCGAAAGAAGTGCACATGCGCTCTGCCTGCCCGCCCATTATGTACAGCTGCAAGTACCTGAACTTCTCGCGCGGCAACTCCGACATGGAGCTGCTGGCACGGCGCGTGGTGCAGGAGCTCGAGGGCGACGAGGGTCAGAAGCATCTCGACGAATACGCCGACGCCTCTACCGAGCGCGGAAAGTGCCTGCTGAGCTCCATCTGCGAAAAATTCGGTTTTGACTCTCTCGGATACCAATCTCTTGACGGCGTGCTGGAGGCCATTGGCATCGACCGGGACAAGGTCTGCACGTACTGCTGGAACGGAAAGGAATAATCGACATGGAAAACTCTCGATCCGCCGCTTACGCGGCAGCCGGTGTGGACATCACGGCCGGTTACGAAGGCGTCAGGCTCATGCGTGATGACGTCAAGCGCACCCACATTCCCGGCGTGGTGTCGGATATCGGCGGCTTCGGCGGCCTGTTTGCCCCCGATGTCTCCGGCATGAGCGAGCCCGTGCTCGTCTCAGGCACGGACGGCGTCGGCACGAAGCTGCGTCTGGCCGAGCTCATGGGCAAGCACGACACCATCGGCATCGACTGCGTGGCCATGTGTGTCAACGACGTGATCTGCTGCGGCGCGAAGCCCCTGTTTTTCCTCGACTACATCGCCATCGGCAAGAACGTGCCCGAAAAGGTCGCGTCCATCGTCTCCGGCGTTGCCGAGGGCTGCGTGCAGGCCGGCTGTGCCCTCATCGGCGGCGAGACGGCCGAGCACCCCGGCATGATGGCGGCCGACGACTACGACCTGGCCGGCTTCACCGTCGGTCTCGTGGACAAGCCGAAGGTCATCGACTCCAGCCGCATGGCGGCGGGCGACGTGGTGCTGGCTCTGCCCTCGTCCGGCTTCCACTCCAACGGCTATTCGCTCGTGCGCAAGGTGTTCGACGTGGAGAACACCGATCTCAACCGCTACTATGACGAGCTCGGCGAGACGCTGGGCGAGGCGCTGCTGCGCCCGACCGTGATCTACGTCAAGCCCGTTCTGCGCTGCATCGACGCTGCCGATGTGCGCGGCGTGAGCCACATCACCGGCGGCGGCTTCTATGAAAACATCCCGCGCTGCATCCCCGACGGGCTGTGCGCCCGCATCGACAAGGCCGCGATCCACACGCCCGCTGTCTTCGGTCTGCTGCAGACCAAGGGCGGCATCGACGAGCACGATATGTTCAACACCTTCAACATGGGCGTGGGCATGGTCGTCGTCGTCAGCCCCGAGACCGCCGAGGCGGCGCTCGGCGCGCTCAGGGCCGAGGGCATCGACGCCTACGTCTGCGGCGAGATCGTCACCGGCGAGGAAAAAATCTGTCTATGCTGAAACAGCACGCCGGCAAAGGAGAAGACCTGACTATGAACAAAGCAAAGATCGCCGTGCTGGTCTCCGGCGGCGGCACAAATCTGCAGGCGCTGATCGACGCACAGGCGGCGGGCACGCTTGCCCACGGTGAGATCACGCTGGTGGTCTCGTCCAACGAGGGCGCTTATGCGCTGACGCGGGCAGCCAATGCCGGCATCCGCGCGCAGACGGTCTCACCGAAGCAGTGCGGCGGTCAGGCCGCCTTTGAGGCGGCGCTGTCGGCGCTTCTGGCGCAGCAGGAGATCGACCTGATCGTGCTGGCCGGTTTCCTGACCATCCTGAGCGCGGACTTCACCGCGCGCTGGCCGTCGCGCATCCTGAACGTGCACCCGTCTCTGATCCCCGCGTTCTGCGGCAAGGGGATGTACGGCCTGAAGGTCCACGAAGCGGCGCTTCGAACGGGCGTGAAGGTCACGGGCGCGACAGTACATTTTGTCAATGAGATCCCGGACGGCGGACGCATCCTGCTGCAAAAAGCGGTGGAGGTCCTGCCGGATGACACGCCAGAAACGCTCCAGCGCCGGGTCATGGAGCAGGCGGAATGGCAGCTCCTGCCGCGGGCGGCGGAGCTGGTCTCGGAACAAATCGTAAAGGAGAAGCGCAATGCTTGACTTTCTCACCCTTCTGCGGGAAAATTCCTATCCCGGCCGCGGCATTCTTGTCAGCCGTGACCTCGTCTACTATTTCATCATGGGCCGCAGCGCCAACAGCCGCAACCGCATCTTTGTCACGACGGGCGACGGCATCCGCACCGAGGCGTATGACCCCGCGAAGCTGGAAGACCCCAGCCTCATCATCTACCACCCCGTGCGCACCATGGGCAGCGCGCTCGTGGTCACGAACGGCGACCAGACGGACACCGTCTGCCGGTACGGCGACTTCCGCAAGGGGCTCATGACCCGCGAATACGAGCCGGATGACCCGAACTGGACGCCGCGCATCTCTGCCATCCTCAATGCCGACGGCTCGTTTGAGCTCTCGATCCTCAAGCGCAAAAACGGGCGCTGCCTGCGCGAATTTTTCTGCTATGAGGGCGTCGACGCCGGACAGGGATACTTCATCAGCACCTATCAGGGTGACGGCAGTCCCCTGCCGACCTTCGCCGGCGAGCCGCTGGAGGTCACCGTGCCGACACCGGAGGAAGTCTGGCAGGCACTCAATGCGGACAACAAGGTGTCCCTTTACACGAACGTGAACGGCGAGGTACGCCTGTTCAACAAAAACCTGGGCGATTAAGGAGGCCGTAACGATATGAATGCGCTGGAACTGAAATATGGCTGCAACCCCAACCAGAAGCCGTCCCGAGTCTTTATGCGCGACGGGTCTGACCTGCCGTTCGCCGTCCTCAACGGCAAGCCCGGCTACATCAACCTGCTCGACGCGCTCAACTCCTGGCAGCTCGTCAAGGAGCTCAAGGCCGCCACCGGTCTGCCCGCCGCTGCCAGCTTCAAGCACGTGTCCCCCGCCGGTGCGGCCGTCGGTATGCCGCTGAGCGAAGTGGACAAGAAGATCTACTTCGTTAATCCAGCCGCGGAGCTCACGCCCATCGCCTGCGCCTACATCCGCGCGCGCGGTGTTGACCGCCTGTGCTCCTACGGTGACTGGGCGGCGCTGTCCGACACCTGCGACGCTGCGACCGCAAGCTACCTCAAGGATGAGGTATCCGACGGCATCATCGCCCCGGGCTACACCGACGAGGCGCTGGAGATCCTGAAAACCAAGAAAAAGGGCAACTACAACGTCGTGCAGATCGATCCGGACTATCTGCCCGCCGCGACGGAGCACAAGGACGTGTTCGGCATCACCTTCGAGCAGGGGCGCAACGACCTCGTGATCGATAAGAACATGCTCACGAACATCGTCTCGGAGAACAAAGATCTGCCCGAGAACGCGAAGATCGACATGATCGTCGCCCTCATCACGCTCAAGTACACGCAGTCCAACTCCGTCTGCTACGTCAAGGACGGTCAGGCCATCGGCGTGGGCGCCGGACAGCAGAGCCGCATCCACTGCACGCGTCTGGCCGGACAAAAGGCGGACAACTGGTATCTGCGCCAGCACCCGAAGGTCCTTGCGCTGCAGTTCGTGGACGACATCCGCCGTCCCGACCGCGACAACGCCATCGACGTCTACACCTCCGACGAGTATGAGGACGTGCTGGCCGACGGCGTGTGGCAGAACACCTTCAAGGTGCGCCCCGAGGTGCTGACCGCCGAGGAAAAGAAGGCATGGATTGCAACGCAGACTGGTGTCACCGTCGGCAGCGACGCGTTCTTCCCCTTCGGCGACAATGTCGAGCGCGCGAGAAAATCCGGCGTGACCTACATCGCAGAGCCGGGCGGCTCGATCCGCGACGACCACGTCATCGCCACCGCCGACAAGTATGGCATGGTGCTGGCCTTCACCGGCGCGCGCCTGTTCCACCACTGAGTCATCACACGCATATCCGTTTTTGCCGCCGCACAGATCCCGCTTGGCATTTGCGCGGCGGCAAACAAAAACACCAATACACCAATACTAAGAAGATAGAGGGAGAGCGCCATGAACCTTCTGGTCATCGGCGGTGGCGGCCGTGAGCACGCCATCGTCAGAAAACTGAAAGAGAACCCCGAAGTGGAGACGATCTACTGCCTGCCCGGAAACGGCGGCATCGCGGCCGACGCCGTGTGCGTTGCGGACATCGGCGCGAAGGACATCCCCGCACAGGTGGCCTTTGCCAAGAGCCACGATATTGATTTTGCCGTGGTCGCGCCGGACGATCCGCTGGTACTCGGCGCGGTGGACGCGCTGGAGGCCGCCGGTATCCCCTGCTTCGGCCCAGAGGCGAAAGCCGCCATCATCGAGGGCAGCAAGGTCTTTTCCAAGAATCTGATGAAAAAGTACGGCATCCCGACGGCGGAGTATCAGGTGTTCACCGACGCCGGCGCCGCCATGGACTATGTCAAGACCTGTCCCCTGCCCGTCGTCGTCAAGGCTGACGGTCTGGCGCTGGGAAAGGGCGTGCTCATCGCGGAGGATCGCGCGGCCGCCATCGCAGCGGTCGAGACCATCATGCTCGACCGTGCCTTCGGCAACAGCGGCAGTCAGGTGGTCATTGAGGAATTTCTCACCGGACCGGAGGTCTCCGTGCTCGCCTTTACGGACGGCAAGACCGTCGTGCCCATGGTGTCCTCGATGGACCACAAGCGGGCGCACGACCATGACGAGGGACTCAACACCGGCGGCATGGGCACCGTCGCCCCGAACCCGTATTATACCGATGACATCGCCCGCACGTGCATGGACACCATTTTCCTGCCCACCATGCGCGCGATGAACGCCGAGGGACGCACGTTCCGCGGCTGCCTGTATTTCGGCCTGATGCTGACGCCGAACGGCCCGAAGGTCATCGAATACAACTGCCGCTTCGGCGACCCGGAGACACAGGTCGTCCTGCCGCTGCTCGAGAGCGACCTGCTGACGATCATGCAGGCCTGCCGCAACGGCACGCTCGCCGAAACGGAGGTCAAATTCTCCGATGGCGCCGCCTGCTGCGTCATCATGGCGTCCAACGGGTATCCGGAGCACTATGAAAAGGGCTTTGCCATCACAATGCCCGCCGAGACCGCCGCGCACACCTATGTGGCGGGCGCAAAGCTGACCGACGGCAAGCTGCTGACCAACGGCGGGCGCGTGCTCGGCGTGACCGCGACGGCGCAGGATCTCAGGAGCGCCGTGGAAAAAGCATACACGATGGTGCAGAGCGTGCAGTTTGACAATGCGTTCTACCGCCATGACATCGGCCAGCGCGCCCTCAAGGCGCTGGAACAGTGAAGGGAGAGAGCGCAGGCATGGTTTACAGAGTATACGTAGAAAAGAAGGCGGCGCTGGCGAACGAGGCGCGCGCCCTGCTGGAGGATCTGCGGGCATTTCTAGGCATCGAATCCCTGACGGGGCTGCGCCTGTTCAACCGCTATGACCTCGAGGGCATCAGCCGGGAGCTGTTTGACTACACCGTCAGGACGGTGCTGTCCGAGCCCCAGCTCGACACCGTGACGGACAGTCTGCCGCAGGGTGACGCGGTGTTTGCCGTGGAGTATCTGCCCGGCCAGTATGACCAGCGGGCGGACTCTGCCGCGCAGTGCGTGCAGATCCTGTCGCAGGGGGAGCGCCCGCTTGTGCGCACCGCGCGCGTGTATGCGCTTGAGGGCAAGCTGACGGATGCCGAGATCGCCGCGATCAAGCAGTATGTCATCAACCCCGTCGAGAGCCGCGAGGCATCTCTGGAGCTGCCGGAGACGCTGCGCATGGAGTATGACATCCCCACCACCGTGCGCACCGTGGAGGGCTTCACCGCGATGGACAGCGCCGCACTCGATGCGCTGCGTGACGAGCTCGGTCTCGCCATGGATCTGGACGACCTGACGTTCCTGCAGCGCTATTTCCGCGACGATGAGCGCCGCGAGCCCACCATCACCGAGATCCGCGTGGTGGATACTTACTGGTCCGATCACTGCCGCCACACCACCTTCTCCACCCACATCGACAACGTAGAGATCGACGATCCCGCGATCCAGGCCGCCTACGAGCGGTATCTGGCCGCGCGCGTAGAGGTCTACGGCGAGGAAAAGGCCGCCAAGCGCCCCCAGACGCTTATGGATATCGCCACCATCGGCGCAAAGGCTCTGAAAAAGCGCGGTCTGCTGCCGGAACTCGATGAGAGCGAGGAAATCAACGCCTGCTCCATCCACGTCACCGCCACGGTCGACGGCGAGGCGCAGGATTGGCTGCTGATGTTCAAAAACGAGACACACAACCACCCCACCGAGATCGAACCCTTCGGCGGCGCAGCCACCTGCATCGGCGGCTGCATCCGCGACCCGCTCTCCGGCCGCGCCTATGTGCATCAGGCCATGCGCGTGACCGGCGCGGGCGACCCGAGAGTCGCGCTCGACAAGACGCTGCCCGGCAAGCTGCCGCAGCGCAAGCTGTGCCAGACTGCCGCCGCGGGCTACTCCTCCTACGGCAACCAGATCGGCCTTGCCACCGGTCATGTGGCGGAGCTCTATCACGAGGGCTACATCGCCAAGCGTCTGGAATGCGGCGCCGTGGTGGCGGCCGCTCCTGCATACAACGTCCGCCGCGAGTGTCCCGCGCCCGGCGATGTGGTCATCCTGCTGGGCGGCCGCACGGGTCGTGACGGCATCGGCGGTGCGACCGGCTCGTCCAAGAGCCACAATCTGAAATCGCTTGCGACCATGGCCTCCGAGGTCCAAAAGGGCAACGCGCCCGAGGAGCGCAAGATCCAGCGCCTGTTCCGCAACGGCGACGTGACCCGTCTCATCAAGCGCTGCAACGATTTCGGCGCGGGCGGTGTCAGCGTGGCCATCGGCGAACTGGCCGACGGTCTGCGCATCGATCTGGATGCCGTGCGCAAGAAGTACGACGGTCTCGACGGCACGGAGCTTGCCATCTCCGAATCGCAGGAGCGCATGGCCGTGGTCGTCGCCGCCGGGGACGCAGATGCCTTCATCCGCGCCGCCAAGGCGGAAAACCTCGAGGCGTATCAGGTGGCCGTCGTCACCGAGGACGCCCGCATGGTCATGGAGTGGAACGGTGCGGTCATCGCTGACCTCAGCCGCGCCTTCCTCAACACCAACGGCGCTGTCAAGCACGCCGGTGTGCGCGTGGCGCGCAAGGATCGCGCACCGCTGGCACAGCCCCGCTTCCGCTCCCTGCGCGAGATGGCCTCCAGCCTCCGCTGCGCCTCCCGCCGCGGTCTCGTGGAGCGCTTTGACAGCACCATCGGCGCGGGCTCGATCCTGATGCCGTACGGCGGCAGGACGCAGCGCTCCCCCGCACAGGCGATGGCCGCCGTGTTCCCGGTGCTGCCCGGTCAGGAGACGGATCAGGCCAGCGTCATGGCCTGGGGCTGCGACCCGGAGCAGACGAGCACCGACCCCTACATCGGCGCTTACAACGCGGTCTACACCTCGATGGCGAAGCTCGTCGCCGCCGGTGCCGACTACAAGAAAGCCTACCTTTCCTTCCAGGAGTTTTTCGAGAAGCTGCGCACCGAGCCGGAGCGCTGGGGCAAGCCCTTCGCCGCCCTGCTCGGTACGGTGGACGCCCAGCTCGAGCTCGACGCCGCCGCCATCGGCGGCAAGGACTCCATGTCCGGCACGTTCCTCGATCTCGATGTGCCGCCCACGCTCATCTCCTTTGCCATCGCGCCGCTGAAAACGGACGAGGTGCTCTCCACGGAGTTTAAGGCCGCGGGGCATCCCGTGTACCTGTTCTCCGGTGCGGACGCCGACGGCGTCAAGACCGCATGGGAGGCGCTGCACGCACTCGCACGCAGCGGAAAAGTCCGCGCCGCGTGGGCCGTGGAAAACGGTCTGAGCGAGGCCGTGATGAATATGTCCTTCGGCAACGAGATCGGCTTCAGCGCCGAAAACACGGCCGTGGACTGGAATGCGCTTTATCCCGGCGCAATCGTGGCAGAGCTCACCGAGGACACGGCGGACGCCATCCGTCTGGGTGTCACCACCGCAGAGCCCATCGTGCGCATCGGCGATGACAGCGCCGCCGTTTCGGAGCTGCTGGCACTCAATGAGGGCGTGCTGGAATCCGTCTACCCGAGCCGCACGGCAGCCGATACGGCGCGGGTTCCCGTACTGTCCGCCCCCACCGCGCAGCGCGTCGCGCCCAAGATCGGCGTGGCTGTGCCCAAGGTGCTCATCCCCGTGTTCCCCGGCACGAACTGCGAATACGACTCTGCCCGTGCCGTGCGGCGCGCCGGACTCGAGCCGGAGATCCTCGTGCTCAACAACCAGTCCGCGCAGGACGTGGCCGACTCCATCAGCCGGTTTGCCGGCGCTGCGCGCAACAGCCAGATCATCTTCGTCCCCGGCGGCTTCTCCGGCGGCGACGAGCCCGACGGCTCGGCCAAGTTCATCACCGCCTTCTTCCGCAACCCGGAGGTGCGGGATGCGACCATGGATCTGCTGAAAAACCGCGACGGTCTCATGCTCGGCATCTGCAACGGCTTTCAGGCGCTCATCAAGCTCGGTCTCGTGCCCTACGGCGAGATCATCGACACGGATGCGTCCTGCCCGACGCTGACCTTCAACACGATCGGCCGCCACCAGTCGCGTCTGGTGCGCACCCGCATCGCCTCCAACCGCTCTCCGTGGCTGGCCGGCACGCAGGTCGGCGACGTGTACACCGTCCCCATCTCCCACGGTGAGGGCCGCTTCCTGTGCAGCGAGGAGCTGGTGCGCAAGCTTGCCGACAACGGTCAGATCATCACGCAGTACGTGGACGCTAACGGCGTGCCCGGCATGGACGTGGACGTCAACCCCAACGGTTCGATCTGGGCCATCGAGGGCATCACGTCTCCGGACGGTCGCGTCCTCGGCAAGATGGGCCACGCCGAGCGCATCGGCGACGGCCTGTATCAGAACGTGGACGGCTGCTACGATATGAAGCTGTTCCAGTCGGCAAAGAAGTACTTTGACATTTGATAAGGGAGGGCTCGCAACATGATGACGGATATTGAGATCGCCCAGCAGTGCCGGATGCACCCGATCGCGGATATTGCCGCCACCGCCGGTATCGACGAATCCTATCTCGAACAGTACGGCCGCTATAAGGCAAAGATCGACCCGCAGCTGCTCAAGGATCGCGCCGAGCGTCCGGACGGCAAGCTCATCCTCGTGACGGCCATCAACCCCACCCCTGCGGGTGAGGGCAAGACCACGACCTCCGTCGGTCTGGCAGACGGTCTGCGCAAGATCGGCAAAAATGCCGTGGCTGCGCTGCGTGAGCCGTCTCTCGGTCCGGTGTTCGGTGTCAAGGGCGGCGCTGCCGGCGGCGGCTATGCGCAGGTCGTGCCCATGGAGGACATCAACCTCCACTTCACCGGTGATTTTCACGCCATCGGCGCAGCCAACAACCTGCTGGCCGCCATGCTCGATAACCACATCCAGCAGGGCAATGCCCTGGGCATCGACGTCAAGCAGATCACGTGGAAGCGCTGCGTGGACATGAACGACCGCCAGCTGCGCCAGATCGTGGACGGTCTCGGCGGGCGCATTCAGGGTGTGCCCCGCGAGGACGGCTTTGACATCACCGTGGCCTCCGAGGTCATGGCGGTGCTATGCCTCGCAAGCGACATCACCGATCTCAAGGCGCGGCTCGGCCGGATGATCGTGGCCTACACCTTCGACGGCAAGCCCGTCACCGCCCACGACCTCAAGGCAGAGGGCGCGATGACCGCGCTGCTCAAGGATGCGCTCAAGCCCAACCTCGTGCAGACGCTTGAGGGTACGCCCACGCTCATCCACGGCGGGCCGTTTGCGAACATCGCCCACGGCTGCAATTCCGTCACCGCGACGCGCATGGCGCTCAAGCTGGGTGACTACGTTGTGACCGAGGCCGGCTTCGGCGCGGATCTGGGCGCGGAGAAGTTTCTGGACATCAAGTGCCGTCTGGCAGGGCTGCGCCCGAACGCCGTGGTCATTGTGGCCACCGTGCGCGCGCTCAAGAGCCACGGCGGTGTGCCCAAGGCCGAGCTGAACACGGAGAATCTGGATGCGCTGGAAAAGGGGCTGCCCAATCTGCTGCACCATGTCAACACCATCCGCAGCACGTATCACCTGCCGTGCGTGGTCGCGATCAACGCCTTCCCCACCGACACGGAAGCCGAGCTGCAGCTCGTGGAAGAGAAATGCCGTGAGCTCGGCGTGCGCGCCGTGCTCTCCGAGGTCTGGGCCAAGGGCGGCGAGGGCGGCAAGGCACTTGCTGAAGAGGTCGTGCGCCTGTGCGAACAGCCGAGCGCAGAGGCGTTCACTTTCTCCTACCCCACCGACACGACGCTTGTCAACAAGCTCAACGCCATCGTGCAGCGCGTCTACGGCGGCGCGCAGGCCGTGCTGACCCCCGCTGCCGCAAAGCAGGCGGAGCGGCTCACGGAGCTCGGCTTCGGTGATCTGCCGGTGTGCATGGCAAAGACGCAGTACTCCCTGTCGGATGATCCCACTCTGTTGGGCGCGCCCAAGGATTTTGCCGTCACCGTGCGCAGCCTGAAGGTCAGCGCCGGTGCGGGCTTCATTGTTGCCCTGACGGGCGAGATCATGACCATGCCGGGGCTGCCCAAGGTGCCCGCCGCCGAGAAGATCGACGTGGACGAAAACGGCAGGATCACCGGTCTGTTCTAAGCTGCCGGATAACCGCATATGAAAAGAGGCCGCGATCAAATATCGCGGCCTCTTTGTGCTGTGCAGATATAAAAAATTCGGAGCAAGCCATGCAGCTTGCTCCGAGTGTCATAACTCAACACTATAGATTTTTTGAAATTTGCTTTTAAAAAACGTCGTATGACAGCAAGAAAAACTTGATGCACAGAACTCACTTGTCTTTTGATTCTTCAGTTGTGTCAGAGACTGCTCCTTCCAGCAGATCTGTCACTACCTGATTAAGCTGTGCGGCATTCTTAGCAGTAATGACCGGCGTGTCTGACTGGGACTCAATGTCTTTTCTGGTTCGTCCAGCCACCTGACCGCCCGCCTTGGCAACTGCCAAATTCTCTTGGAAGGTCGTTGGCTTGCGATCTCTTGAAAACTGAGTGGTAGTGGCCTCCGCCAGCATATTCAGTACCAGTTCCAGCGTAGTCATGTTATCACGAAGGTTTTCCTTTTTCAAGCCCTTCAGATTTTTGTACTGCCGGGTGGACATGCCAGACCAGGCTCGGGAAATCTCGTCCGTGAGGATGGCGTACTCTACGCCTTTCTGCATACCGCGGGCATCCCATTCATCCGTCAGTTCTTTACGGACCTGGATGGCCTGCAGCCGCTGATTGATCCACTCACGGCTGTAACCCTTCTTGAGATAGGTTTCCAGAGCGCGGTCAATGGTCAGCTCCGGGTCGATGGTCTCCTCGATACGCTCTCGACCGACCTGTGCCAGCCACAACTTGAACGGTTCTGCCTTCGGGGAAGGAATAGACTGGATGATTCGGAGAAGCTGCTCGGTATCGGCTACATCAGTCAATCGTTTTTTGCCATCCGAAGCGGTCATTTTCAACTGGTTACAAGCTGTAACCGTTTCATTTCCCTCATCCTTCAGGCGTTTCTTTGTTACCTTCCAGTAGTTACGAGCTGCCTGATAATCTGGCTGATCAGTCAGCACAGCTACCACATCAACGACGGAAAAGTACCATTCTTCCTTTTCCTCATCCCATGCGGTTCGAATACGCTTGTTTTCGAACAGTTGGATATTATCGTTTTGTGCCATTTGAATCACCTCATTCTGTCATGAATTCTTTCAAAAGTCCTTGGCAGCCATCCAGCACATCCTGCCAGGTCGCCTCGAAGTCCTCGGTGTACCATGGGTCTGCCACATTGCCGGGATGGGCGGTGTGATCCATCAGGAGGGACATCTTGCCGACATAGTCGCCGCCGCAGATACGGTACATATCCCGGAGGTTGGCCTGGTCCATGCCGATCAGGAGATCGTATTCGTCGTAATCCCGATTCGTCAGTTGCCGCGCAGTGTGACCGCCGCAGGAGATGCCATGCTCCGCCAGCTTGCGCCGTGCCGGAGGATAGACTGGGTTGCCGATCTCCTCCCGACTGGTAGCCGCTGATTCGATATGAAATTGCGATGCCAGTCCCGCCTTTTTTACCAAGTCCTTCATCACGAACTCGGCCATGGGGCTGTGGCAGATATTGCCATGACAGATAAACAGGATCCTCTTCATACTGCGTTCTCTCCGAAATCTCATCGTTGCCCTCATTATACCACACATCGACCTTTTCGTCGAGAACACTTTCCAGATACGCAGAATCCTCGATCATTCGCAGAAGCTCCGCCTTGGATAGATTCCGTGCTGTAGCCTGCCGGATGTACCAGCGGCGCTCCTCTGCGGGCAGCTCTGCCTCCATGATCACAACGTTCTGTGTCCAATTCAAGTGAAGCGCTTCGCCAAGCAGTTCCGGCGTGCCGCTGTACAACTGCCAGAAATCCCGCATTCGGCGCACATTGCGCGGAGAGAAGCCGGTCATATCCGGGTATTGTTCTTTTATGAACTCCGCAGCAGCTACCGCTGCACCCTTTTCCGAGTGGGCACAGACGGCCTTGCCGATTTCGCAGTACAGCTCCATCTGCGGCAGATCTGCTTTCATGACAGATTCCAGTGTGGCAAACATTGTGCTGTAGTCCACAGCCTTTCGGATATTCATAGTTTCTCCTTTCCGGCGCACAGCGCCTGATTCAACGCTCAAGGCAGAGAAAAGCACGGTAACATCGCCGTGTTTTTCTCTGCCTTGACCTGTTTCAGATAACTTGTACGATCTGCTCCCAGAGCAGTATGTGCTTTTCATCAATGGCCCGATTGTCGTGGTAATGGCCGAACAGCCAGTAGTGATAATGTGCTCTCTCCTTGACCTCCTGCAGGAAATCTGTGAGCGGGTCTGCCTCATTGTGGCGGTTTTCCATGAGAGGAATGCTGGTGGGAGCGCAGTGCGTGATAACATAGTCCACCGCCCAATCGACCTTGGCCAGATTTTTCCGTGCTTCAGCGTACTCCTCCTCAGAAGGCATCTCCTGCGCCCACCACGAAATGTGATTGATGCGATACCTCGCTCGGGGCTTTCTCTGCAGCATCAGGAGCTTTCGCTCAAAATCCGGAGCACCCGGTTCCAGAATGCCGTCCTCCGTATCATGGCTTTTTGCTCCGCCCATGGTGAAGAAGTGATAGCCTTTCAGCTCGAAGACCTGTCCACGCATCAGGTGCAGGACATGAGAGCGAATGCGGTGTACCTTGCCGCCGTGCCAGTCTTTCACCGGATATCGTTCCAGTGCGTCGTAGTTCTCATGATTCCCGCAGACGAAGGCCAGCGTGAACGGACGACTTTCCAGCCAGTCCAATGCAGCCTCGTCACGGCCGTCTCCAAACCACACACCACCAAAGTCTCCGGCACAAATCACGATGTCCCGCTTTGTCATTTGTGCCTGCTCCGGGAAATATTTCGGCTTGAAGCGTTCAAAGCTTCCGTGGCAATCACCGGTTACAAAAATCATCTTTCTACCTTCTTTCAGTACATAATTTTCTGGCAAATCTCAATGCCACCCTTCAGGGTGACTGCGACCTCATCCTTGGAGAGAATTTTTACTGTCTCCACCAGTTGGCGAACGGCGCTCTCGTCCCACTCCGTAATGTGGAGCGATGCGTTTTCCAAGGTCTGTGCGGCATCCATGATGCGCTGATTGGCTTTTGCCTGTTCGTTGTTATTCGCGAGGATCCCGGAACGTTTTTCCTTCAGGAAAGTCTGTTTATCCAGAATTTCTTTGAACTGACCGCCATAGGCGGCAGGGTCATCCGTGGCCTTTTCCAGCAGTGTTTGGAACTGCTGCTCCAGCACCCTCAGCCTGTGTTCAATATCTCCCAGGCTCATCGTGCCGCCGGGGGATGGGATGATCTCCGTTTCCATGGCATCCGTGATCTGACGAATCAGGCTATTCTTATCAGCCATGGCTGTGTTTAAGGCTGCGAGGATCGCTTGCTGGAGCGGCGCTTCATCCAGTGTGGGCGAATTGTGGCAGTATTTCTTACCGTAGTCCAATCGGCTCACACAGCGCCACACGACTCGTTTTTCACCGTTTCGTGTCCATGTGCAGCGGCGATACAGGGTCCCGCACTCACCGCAGACCAACCGCTCCGAGAGCGCATACTTGCTGGCGTAGGAGGCCATCCCTGTGACTGCGTTTTTAGAAGGACTCTTTGCTGCATTCCGCCGTACCATCTCCGCCTGTACGGCATCATACTTTTCACGGCTGACAATGCCCTCGTGGTGATTTTCAATGAGGTACATGGGAAGCTGGCCTGTATTCTTGATGGCCTTGCGGTTGATAAAGTCCTGCCGGAAGGTCTTCTGCATCAACACATCACCGCAGTATTTTTCATTCTGCAGGATGCTACGGATGCGGGAAATGGTCCACTCCGGAGAATCCTCGAAGCACTTGACGCCTTGCTGTTCCAGTTCATCTTTGATCATCCGCAGGCTGGCTCCGGTGAGATAGCGCTCATAGAGCCATCGGACGATTTCGGCCTGTTCCGGAATGATCTCCGGCTGACCATCCTCACCTTTGCGGTAGCCGTACAGTTTTTTATATTGGATGCTGACTTTTCCGGCTTCCATGGCACGGCGCTTACCCCATGTGACATTCGCGGAGATAGATTCACTTTCAGACTGGGCAAAGGCACCGGAGAGGGTGATTCGCAGCTCACTGTCCTCCTCCAGAGAATTGATGTTTTCCTTCTCGAAGATGACTGCGATGCCAAGTTGTTTGAGCGCCCGGATATAGTAGAGGCAGTCCACTGTATTGCGGGAGAAGCGGGAGACTGACTTAGTCAAGATCACATCGATTTTCTTTTGGCGGCAGTGCCGGATCATCCGCATGAAGTCCTCACGCTTCTTGGCCGAGGTTCCGGTGATGCCCTTGTCTGCAAAGATGCCGGCCATCGTCCAGGCGGTGTTGGACATGATTTTGTCGGTATAGTATTCTTTCTGCACCTCATAGCTGTTTGCCTGATCCTCCTCTTTGGTGGAGACTCGACAGTAAGCTGCCACCCGGAGTTGTCTGCGGGCTTCTGCCTGGCGGGTGCCTTCCGGCTTGGCAGGGATTTTGATCACTCTCGGGGCATCATCTTTCATTGCAGGTCGCTCCTTTCTATGATTTGGCCATTTTTTAATCGCAGTTTGACATTTTGATGGGTCACCAGCACCTCGGATACGGTGTTTTTCAGAAGATCAGCATTCAGTTCCGCCGCACATTCGAAAGCGGAGAAGAGCCGCCGGAGACGAACCGTTTCATATTCTTCATCCCCCAGAGCAGCATATTGCTCTGCCGCAAGTTGGAGGATCAGAGTCTTGGAGGTGTCCTCGTCGATTGGCTGCTGTTCCAGAGCATTATCCAACGCCTCCTGTGTTTTGGAATATGTGACTGGCGTAGGACTGCGCCGATGCTGTATGCGGTCCGGGTAATTTGCGAGACCATTGAGCAGGTAGGTGACACTTTGTTCCACCCGCTCAGATGGTGGTGTACCGCAGAGCCTACGCAGCACCTTTTGGGCTTCCGTCTTTTTCGGAAGCTGGGGCTTGTTTGAGCGCTTTTCATTTGCCGCGATGAGCTGCTCCTCATCTATGAGCTTGGGATATCCTTTTTCTCCGGTATAGCGTATGTCCGCCAGAATACGGGCGACCATATTTTTGTTCCAGAGCCGTACCCCATCGTATGGGATATCTTGCTGGCGAAGCGCCTCGGTCAACTCATTCAATGATTCTCCTGCGATATATCGGCGGAAGATCCCCTGTACAAGCCTCGCCTCTGCTTCCTGTATGACGATCTCACCCAGAGCCATCTTGTAGCCAAAGGGCTGCTTCCGGTTTCCCATCACCGCACCGTCCTCTCTATGGACTCCCGCAGCTCCAGCCCATTTTTCAGGCAGAAGCGGACGGAGTCGTTGCTCTCTATGATAATTTTCTCAACGAGTTCACCAAACAGTTCTGCGTCAAAGCTGTCGAGGAATTCCGGCCCATCTTCCAGGATGTCTATCAAGTCTCGTGTTTGCAGGGCGGTCATGTCGCTCTCAGCATCCATCAGCTTTTCTTTTTCCAGCTTGACCTGCCGGATCTGCTTGGTCAGCTCATTGGTTTTGCCTATAAAAATGTCAGGATCAACAAGGCCCTGCTGCTTGAGGAAGGCCAATGTCTGATTCTGACTGGATAGATCTGATATTCTTTTATTCAGGGCAACGATGTCAGGACTCCAAAGCATCTTGCGATTGCGAATCAGCTGGAGACTTGTAAGCATCTGTTCCAGAATAGGGATGCTCTGATGTTTCAGTTTATAGTACAGACGGCAGAAGGCTCCGTAGAGGCTTTCCTCTGCGACGGGTGCAATCGGGCAGTCCTTCACGGATGTATCATGTTTTCTACAGCACCAATACGCCGAGGATACTTGTTCTTTTCTGCGATAAGAGCTGCCGCAGTGACCGCATGATATTTTCTGGGATAGTGGATATGGTTCACGCCGGAGCTTCTTCCCGTAAGTGGATTTCCGTTTCTGCGCCAATTGCTGTGCCTGCTCAAAGGCTTCTTTTGAGATAATTGGAGGATGAGTCCCCATCGCATAAAACTGTTCATACTCCCCGGTATTTTTATACCTGGTTGCGGGAAGTGTATGGCTGGTATATGTTTTCTGCCACAATGAATCGCCTGTGTATTTCTCATTTGTGAGAATGTATCGAACAGCCGCCGCATACCATTGTTTTTGCTGACCGCTGGGAACGCCTTCTTCGTTAAGCCTCTTTGCAATTTCGGTTTTGTTCACTCCGCTCAAATACCACTGAAATATACGGCTGACTATCAGTGCAGCTTCGGGGTCTATCACGATTTTCTTGCCGTCGAGCCTGTATCCGTATGCCATGGAGGAGGGGAGAAATGTTCCGCTCTCCATCCTGCGCTGATAGCTCCATCGCATATTACCTGAGATGGACTCGCTCTCTTTTTGGGCGAAGGCAGCGTAGATGGCGGTGATGAGCTCACTGCTCACATTGACCGTATCGATACCTTCACGTTCGAATCGGACATTGACACCCAACTCTTTCAGTTCACGGATGTTCTGAAGGCAGTCTTTGGTGTTGCGGGCAAAGCGTGAGATAGACTTGACAAGGATCTGGTCGATCAGGCCCCGACGGCAATCCGCCATCATCCGCTGGAAGTCATCCCGCTTGGCCATCGAAGTTCCTGTGATTCCCTCATCCGCATAGATGTCGACCATGCGCCATTCGGCCTTGCCTGAGATCAGTTCCGTGTAGTAGCGGTTCTGAGCGGCAAAGGAATTGAGTTGATCCTCGGAGTCTGAGCTGACACGAGTGTAGGCAGCGACCCGCAGCCGCACATTTTGAGGCCGCTCCGCAGGCTCGATCTTTATAACACGGGGCTGCTTTTCTGCCAGGGCTGTTGTTCCGTCTACCAGTCGCTTTTTATCCATGTACGCTCACCTCCTTTTTTGCAACACAAACACTACCACAACAGCGTCCGAATAGCTACTGAAAGATGAAGAAAATCAGAGAAAAAACATGACTTCAACACCGTTATCCGCAGCGATCCGTGCGGCAATTTTTCTCAGTTCTTTTTCGGTGAAAATGCCGCATTCCCGGAGTTTTCTGAGCAGGATCACAATCCCATAAAAATTGATATTAGGGTTCATAGTTACGCTCCTCCCTGTATCTGACCATCTCTGCGGCACAAGCATGGGAACCGTCCGAGGAAGGGATCGACAGGAGGCGATAGTTGGACCGGCGAACAAAGGAGTGAGGAATCCAATGCAAAAATATCGGAGGGTGTGGACAGTTCCCATGCTTCTGCCGCAAGAGTGTGGTCGCTCCGGCAACGGAAGCAAATGCTTTCATCACCGGAGCGGCCAGAACTTTACGGTTTTATTTGCCTGTATTCGACACTACTTCCCCAGGCAGGGCGGCAACTTGAACTGTGCTGGCGCACATCACGGGAGTTTCACCCCTCCGAGGATCTCTCGAAGCTGCGTACAGGAGTATCATTATAGGCTGACGGGATCATGGCGGGGACAGCTTGCCAAGGCTACCCTGGCCTGAGTGGGTATCGCTCTGCACCTTACTTGGCCGTCCTTTGATGCGGAGTTTCTCCGCACAGGTGGTCATCGCGCACTCGGTCTGACGCTGGCTCCGTCAGCTAATGTATTCAAGTTGCCGGATATGACCGCTTGGG
>OLOU01000384.1_pt1 | contig 39909 bp, 29 predicted proteins | sample 1672101 | NCBI WGS metagenome assembly OLOU01 (sample SAMEA3136645, study PRJEB25190) | human gut metagenome | biome: human gut; feature: human-associated habitat; material: faeces | place: Austria | collected 2013
GTAATTATATCACAAGACACCATTTGCCAGGTCACCTGTGCAAACCAAGGCTTTTTATTTAAATTCTCTTTTGATACGAAGTCACAGATTGTTATATCTTTGAATCTTTTAGATTCCTTTATGGATTTGAAAAACTCATGGCTTTTCTTTGGCTTATAAAGCTTATCAATGTTCTTTATTACTTTTTCATTCGATAGAAGTTTGTTTAGGCTTATAGGGTTTGAATCTAATTCTTTTACAACATCTTTAGGAATTTGAAGATAACTTATCCAAGCAAATATAAGACTGTCGATTTCATTCAAAGGATATTCATCAAAGGTTCTTTCTTCTTTTTTTATATAATCGATAAAATTTCTTTTAGCTTCTGAGTTGAAATTTAATTCTTTCGAATATTTAATTTTCTTTTCCATAATCTATCTGTAAATCGGTAGTATATTACCATTTATTTAACTCGATTTATCTATCGATTGCACATACCCTTTATTTAATTAAAATTATTGTATTCATTTCTTTTAACTATCGTATATATTAATAAATGCTATGGAAAAGAATTTAAAAGAAGCCTTGAAAGAGATAGGCATGGAGAATGACACGATATCTTTGATGGTGGATGTGTCTAGTTTGGAAGAAGTGAAGTATTATTATTCAGTTTTTGGATGGAAGATTTCTTCGGAAAAAAGGGATGCTATCTTTCATAGAACATATCATATTGTCTTTGAAAGAGATCACTTTATCGACAATAAGGAAGAACTCCAATTGCTTGAAGTGGAATTTGAAAGCAATGTAAAAAAATTAAATAAAGCCAAGGTTAAGAAACATCAATGGACTAAGATATTCGCCCTTAGCTTTTCTTTGCTATTTTTCGTTTGTTTGGTCTTAGGTCTTTGTTTTTATTTTGGATACCCGGAAGGAATCCCTTTATATGCGTCCATAATTCTTCTTTCTCTCTCTGGAGTTTTCTTCATCTTATGTCCCTGTTTGTGTATTCCTACTTTTAAGATGGAGAACAAAAAATTTAATACAGAGTTTAAATCATTAGTCAAAGAAAGAAAAAGAATAATAGAAGACACTAGGAAGGTTAGGCCTTGATTATGAGAAAAAGTTTTAGAAGAATTCCTCGTAAACAAGAGGAGATATTTAAGATAAAGACAGATTCAAATTTCATAGGTCTTTTAAGATTAGGTTTTTTTGGCATACTTATATTAGCCCAAGTTGCTATTCTTATATTGTTGAGCATATGGGTTGCCGAAGTCTTTGTCTGGTACTTGGTTATCACTGCTGTGTTATCTATTTTATGTGCACTTAGTGTTATCGTAAGTGATAAGAATTCTTTGAGTAAGACTGTATGGATTTTATTCTTGCTAGTCTTTTTCCCAGTTAGTTTTATTGTGTACATACTAGCTAGCGATAAATTGTTTTTTAGAGGCGATAAGAAAAAATATCAAAAGATATTTGATAGAACAGAGCAGTGGATTCCTAAAGGTGTAGAAAATGATAATGAAGTAGCTGCTTATTTGAAGAATGCTGGAGGATTTGAAGCTTATCAAAACACTAAATTGACTTATTTTAATACGGGTGCCAAGCTCTTCGATGATGTTTTGACACAAATAGCAAATGCCAAGAAGTATGTCTTCATAGAGTTCTTTATTTTCTCTGATGGAAGATTATTGAATAGAATTTTAAATTTGGTCGAGCCTAAGATTAAAGAAGGATTGGATGTTAGAATCATTTATGATTCATTTGGTAGCCACGCTAAATTAAAAGATAAAACTTATTTTAAAATGGTTAAGATGGGAATTCATGTTTACTCTTTTAACAAACTTACTCCAATACTTACATTTGGCCAAAATTATAGAGACCATAGAAAATATATTATTGTTGATGGTAAGGTGGCTTATACCGGTGGTGCTAATTTAGCTGATGAATACACGAATGAAAAGAGAATGTACGGATATTGGAAAGACGAAGGTCTTAAAGTCGAAGGAGAAGCAGTCGATAGAATGATTCTTGACTTTTTAAGGCATTATGAGTTTGTTAGTAGAAAACACGAAGATTTCAGTCAATTCATGAATCTTTATGAGAAACAAGAATCAAAGTCTTTGGTAGTTCCTTATGTCGACGGATTGGATTATCCTGTTCCTATCGGTAAGAATGCTTACCTCAAATTGATGATGAGTGCCAAGAAGAGACTTTATATAATGACTCCCTACTTTGTCGGAGATGATCCTATTTATGATGTTTTGAAGAACAAAGCTATGAGTGGAGTAGATGTAAGAATCATCTTACCAGATGTTCCCGATAAACCCTTGGTCTATATGGTCAGTATGGCAAATGCCGAAGCACTGCTCAAGTATGGAGTAAAGATTTATACATTGAACAATTGCTTTGTCCATTCAAAAGTTATGTTATCCGATGATGAAACCATCATGGGTTCTATCAATATAGATATGCGTAGCTTTTATCAACAATTTGAAAGTGCAGTTTATACTGATGATAAAGAAATCATTAGAGATGTTAATGAAGATTTTCAAAAATCCTTTGAGAAATCAACTCAAATCAAACCAGAGTCAGCTAAAAAACATAATATTTTCTTTAGATTCTTTGCCATCATTCTCCAATGTTGGAGTCCGTTGATGTAGTTTGTATAAATGGTTTATTTCTTCCTATAAGGAAGTTGAACTTTGATTTGTGAACAATATGATAAAATAATTCGGCTTTTAAAATGATTATGAACAGGAAATTTATTAAATTATTTTTGTTGTCTTGTATTAGTTTATCTTTGGCTAGTTGTGATTTGGACATTAAAGGAACAAGTAAATCTGATAGAACTACCGAAGATAGAACTTCTTCTGCCATAGTAACCCCTTCTTTTAATATCACCGAAGATAGTATTAAACTGACAATAGGTGAGAAAATGAGATTGTCTTATACTTTGATTGGTGGTGATCAAGACAAAGTGTTGGAGATAACATGGGAATCTTATTCTCCTGATATCGTATCCGTAGATGAAAGTGGTGAAGTACAAGGATTAATGATTGGTGAAGCTATTATATTTGCCAGCGTTCCTTCTTTGAATCTTGCAGACTACATCAATATTGAGGTCATCGAAAAAAAAGATGATATTCCTGATGATAAACCAGTGGATGATTCAATAGTTATATCTGTTGAGAATACAACTCTCGATATAGGAGATAGTGTGAACTTGGGGTGCAACTACCCAAATGCCGAGTATTACATTTCAAGTGGTGAAGATTATGGAAAAGTTGATAACGATGTTGTATTAGGACTTAATCCAGGAACATTTGGAGTCAAAGCTATGGTTGGTGATAAATCATCTAAAGAATTATTATTTACCGTAACTGATAACGATCCTTATGAAAATATAAGTTCTAATGTTTTCTATTCAAATTATAAGGAAGCAATTTCTTATTCTGATGCTAAATATAGAACACAGCATCACTTCATGTCTGGTTCATTGGCTGAACAAATCCCTACTCCTACAGTCGATTCTAATAGACCGACTTATGATGGTAAATTTATTAGAAATTCAAACTCATACTATTCCGAAAACAATAATGCTTACACGATCGTGGATTCTTTAGGAAATGAAGTAGATAAGATTTTTAAAGGTGGAGCGTATGTGACACTAGAGCAAGTAGCTGCTTATGTTTTTGCCTTTGGTAGTACTCCTAGTAATCAAGTGGCTAATACAAAAACTAAACCTTCTTCTAATGGTTGGGGTAAATACTTGAGAGTAAATGACAATTACTTTTCTAATGATGTCACAAGATATCCTAATGAACCGGAGCTGCCTCAAACGATACAATATAATGGTAAGATTGTGAATATAAACTATCATGAAATGGATATAGGAACTACCGGAACTGATACTGGTGGCGGATATAAAGTCAGAGTCTACAACGATGGAAAAACCATCGTGAGAGGAGCTGCTAGAATTTGTTATTCTTATTTTGAAAATAGTCAGTACGAAAATGATGTGAATACTCACTTTGTATTCTATACTTATAATCACTATAGTGACTTCCAGGAATATTTGAATTATTTCAATGGCTGGGGTGAAAGATTTGGCGTAAAGACGGCTGGTGGATCAACGCCCTCACCTTATGTCGAGTCAGTGAAGAGACCACTTTGATAGAAAGGACATTATAAAATGATAACTGAAGAAGAAAGAATTGTTTTTAAAGCGATAGAAGAAGCTGATTCTATTGTTTTTTTCGGCCATAAGAATCCGGATGGTGATTGTGTCGGAAGTGTCATGGGAATGAAGCATGCAATCATGGAGTTGTTCCCCGACAAGAAAGTCTACGGTGTTGGAACTCATCCAAGTTACTTACCTTCGTTTATAGAAGAAGCTGATCAAATTAGTGATGAAGTTATTGAAAATTCATTGGCTGTTGTTGTCGATGTCTCTGACTCATATAGAGTTGAGGATCAAAGATTCTTAAAAGCCAAGAAGATTGTTTGTGTCGATCATCATATTAAATCTTCAGAAGTTGATTTTCCTGTCTATAGAGTAGAAGATGCACCTAGCGCAACCTGGGTTTTATCTAAATGCTTATTGGATTTCTACGGAAAGATTCCTTCTTCAGCGGCTCCTTATTTATTTGTCGGCCTCATTACTGATACTGGAAGATTTCAGTTTGATTCGGAACCAGAGACTCTAGAAATAGCGGAAAAATTAATACTAGCTGGAACTGATTACAAATCGATTTATAGGGATTTATATAAACAAAAGAGTGTCGACTTGAGATTTAGATCTTTTGTATATTCTCATTTTGTCTTTGATGGATTGGTGACTTATGTTGAAATTCATAAGGAAAATTATCTTCCATTAGGAATGACTGAGAATGATGCCGGCAGCAAAGTAAATCTAATTTCTCAGTTAGACAATCATCCTATTTGGGTTTCGTTTTGTGAGCAAAACGATGGTCAAATAAGAGTCGAATTTAGAAGTGATGGTTCATATGATGTCCAACAAGTAGCAGTTAAATTCGGCGGTGGTGGACACCTTTGCGCCAGCGGTTGTCGTTTAGATTCATTCGATAAGGTTAAGGAAGTAGTTGCCGCTTGTAACCAAGCTAGAAGAATTAAGTAGGTTAAGATGAATAAGAACCCACAAAAATCTATAAACATTGAGGATAGCTTTCTTTTGAAGAATGGTCTTTCTGATGAGGAAGTATCAATTCAAATAAAGAATAAGCTTTCAAATAGACCGATATGGGATTTTTGGAGTTCTTATTTTGTTATAGTCATAAAGAATTTATTCAATTGGTTCAATATTATTCTGTTCGGAGTTGCCATTGCTTTTTTAATCTTAGGCGTCGGATTTGGTAATAGCGAATTTGGAATTAGCAAATACGCTTTTTTGATCATAGTATTCATCAATTTGATTATCGGAGTTTATCAAGAGTGTAAAGCTAAACGAACGTTGAATAAATTGAGAATTGTAAATACACTTAAAATCAAAGTGCTAAGATGTGGAGAAATAGTCGAAATAATGACTGATGACATCGTCGAGAATGATTTGATCTTAGTTGAAAGAGGAATACAAATTCCAGTAGATGGAATTATATTGGATGGATTTTTGGCTTTGAACGAATCCATGTTGACAGGTGAACAAATAGAAAAGAAGAAATCTGTAGGGGATATGGTCTTTGGTGGAACTATTGTGAATGAAGGAACAGCAAAGATCAAAGTAACCGCTGTAGGTAAAAAGACTTATTCTAATAAGTTGAAGAAAGAAATTCAAAAACAAGAGAAGCCTAAATCAGAGATGGTTAGAGGAGTACATGTCATTGTATTGATGCTTTCTTTATTGATAATCCCTTTTGCCTGTGTGACTGGCTATACAGCTTATCAAAATATAATTTCTCACGGATTAACTATAACTAATAGCTCGATTCAATCTATCGCTGTTGAGATTGGAACTACTATAGTCGGTGCAATCCCAACTGGATTGGTCTTACTGACTTCGACAAGATGTGCATTATCTATTATTTCTTTATATAAGAAAAACACTGCGATCAGAGAGCTTAGAGCAGTCGAAGGATTGGCTTATTCCAAAGTTGTTTGTCTTGATAAGACAGGAACTTTGACCACTGGAAAAATGGTTTTAAATTCGACTCAATTTATATATAGCAATTCTTCTTATGTTGTTGAAAGACTTAAGAGTGTATTAGCTTTGGTTCCAGATAATTCAGAGTCCATAAATGCATTGAGGAGGGAGTTCAAGAACGATGGTAATAATCTCAATGCCAAGGAAATCGTTCCATTTAATTCTAAAATTAAATATTCTGGATGTGTATTCGAAGATGAACCTGATTTCTTATTTGCATTAGGAGCTCCTTCTTTCCTGCTCGATGATTCATTCAAATCCCTTTTAAAAGAAATTGATAGTAAAGCTAAACAAGGCTATAGAATCATGGTATTCGTCAAAAAGAATATCAAAACTAATGAGGTTATTCCTCTTTGTTATTTAGTCTTATCTGATGAAATTAGACCTTATGTTAAAGATGCTATTGAGCATTTGATTAAATCTAATGTCGAATTAAAAATATTTACTGGTGATAATCCTTTGACTGCTTCGTATATCGCAAAGAGATTGGGATTTGTCGGTGCAGAAAATTATGTAGATTTAACCGGAGTTAAAGATGAAGATTTACCCACTTTGATAAAAGATAAAATCGTATTTGGAAGGTGTACACCTGAGCAAAAGAAGTTACTGGTTCAAGCTATTCAAAAGCAAGGGAAAAAAGTCACCATGGTCATCGATGGCCTCAACGATTTATTGGCTTGTAAGGCTAGTGACTGTTCTGTCGCTATTTCTCATGAAGGAGCTGCTCCTGCTGTATCGCAAGTAGCTGATGTCACTATCATGGATGGTTCTTTCATCCATATGCCAGAGATCATCAAAGAAGGTAGGAAGAGTGTCAACGATATCGAGAGAAGTTCGACATTGTTCTTAATGAAGTCTTTCTTGGCTTTAGGATTATCTGGTTTCTCGCCATTGTTCGGTCATCTTCCTTACTCAATAGAAGGTTTATATCTTGTCACTTGGTTCATTACAGGTTTAGGTGGATTCCTATTAGGACTTGAAGATACTAATGATGAGATAAAAGGGAAATTCTTTACTAATGTCTTATCTAAGTCTATTCCTTCTTCTTTATTTTTATTGGTTGTCGTAGTGACTGTACAGAGTTTAGTATTCACTAATATTATTCCATATGCTATAGTCGAGACTAGATATGGTGCTACTTTGATGGAAGAAATCAAATATGATTCTGGTAGTAAATTGAGTTACAACGACTTTCAAACACTTTATAATTCATTAGTTCTATCCGGTCAAATCTCTAGCCAGGATTTCTTTAGAAACATAATTGTTTTAGAAGAGCCATTAGCAATATTGAGCTGTGTCATAGCATCATTTGCAGTTCTTTTGAAGACAATAATGCCTTTGAATAAATTTAGAATCTTCGCATTTGGAGTAGTAGTATTCTGTGTCTTATTCTTCTTGTTATTGATTCCTAATTTTTTCTTGGGAGTCGATAGTGTGCCTAAGGATGTAAGAATGAAACCAATCCTATTATTTGGAAAAAATTCAAGCCTTTACTATTTATCCGTTGAAGTTCCACTAGCGTGGATTTGGTTGCTCTTCTTATTCATATTCTCTTATCCGATTCTATCTATTATTTCTAATCTATCTAACAGATTTATCTTCCATACGACTACTAAACTCGAAAGAATATTTACAAAGATTGATTTGAAAAATGATGATTCTTTAAAAAATTCATTCAAGTTTTTATCAAAATGATATAGGTTTATATTCCCTTTATCATTTTTGAATAACAACTTCCTTAAATCTTCTTTATAATTTCAAGGTAATGGAGGGTAGTTATGAAAAATTTGTTTGATTTGACTGGAAAAGTAGCTTTGGTCAATGGTGCCAGTAGCGGACTTGGAGCTTCAGCAGCTGTTGCATATGCTGAGTATGGTGCTGATGTTATCATCTGTGCTAGACGTATCGAAAAATTAGAGGAAGTAAAGAAGCAGATAGAAGCCTTGGGAAGAAAATGTCTAGCTGTTAAATGCGATGCTACGGTTGAAGATGAAATAAAAAATGCTGTTCAAAAAGGAATAGAAGCTTTTGGTCATATCGATATTTTGCTGAATAATGCTGGGATTGCAGTGAGAGGCGGAGTCGATTCGTTGAATGTTGAAGATTGGGACAAATCTTTCAATACTAATGTCAGATCTGATTTTCTCTTTAGCAAGTACGTGATTCCTCATATGATCGAACAAAAATATGGAAAAGTCGTAAATGTAGCTAGCGTCAATGCCGTGGTCGGAGATAAGGATGATAGATTTATAAGACATGCCTACAACGCATCTAAATCTGCCGTCTTAGGTTTGACTATCGGAATGGCTGATAGTTATGGAAAATACGGCATTACTGTAAATGCTATTGGACCTGGATTATTCGAGACAGAAATGACACAGAACACCTTGTTTAAATCACCTCAGTTCTTAAGCTATTACGGTCAAATAAACCCTATGGGAAGACCGGGTGCAAAAGGTGAATTGAATGGAACTGTCATATATTTATCTAGCGACGCATCTTCTTATGTCACAGGTGAATTCATCTTGGTAGATGGTGGAGCAACTTTAGTTTAATAATTTGAGAATAGATATCAAAAAAGCCAAGGCTAGAATCCTTGGCTTTTTATATGGCGTTTTTAACTAGAATTTAAGTCTAATCGTATTGTATCAAATCATATCTTACCAACTCATATCGTATTCTCCAGATTATCTAATTTATCTCTCTTTATATACGATAGCAGCATGTTTAGGGAGGATAATCTTGTTTTCTTTAACTTCTATGCTTCCTATCGATAATTCGAGTAAACCAGGTTTCAAATCGATCTCCATTGGCTCATCTTTGAGGTTCATGGCAATCAAAGTTTTTCCTCTTCTATAGGATAAAGGCTTGTCTAATAATTCGAATCCATCATGCTTTGTCAAATCTTCGTTTGCATCTCTAAGCTTATTCAATGCTTTGATTAGATTCAATAAACTTGTCTCATCCTTTATCTGGCTTTCTATATCTTTGTCCTTGTTGTTGTAGGGTAGATACAGAGGTCCATCAGTTTTGGAAAATCCATGATTCTTCATGGATTTGTCCCAATTCATTACAAATCTTGTCCCAGTTCTTTGGAATCCACCATCTTTTGATGGATAGCCACGTCTTGTTGTTTGCATTCCTTCATCACCAGCGAAAACGAAAGGAATACCTGGCATTGTAAACAAGAATAAGTAGGCGAGTTTCAAATCATCACCTTTTAAGGAATCTGCGATTCTGAAAGTGTCATGATTGCCAGAAATCGGAGCAAGATAATGACCGGGTTTATCTTCTTGCTCTTTGATTCTATAGACTAAATCTTTAATGGCCGTGTCATATAATTCTTGATCGAACTTTTCGAATAATGGCTGGCCGTGCATCTTTCCATCAGATTCATACTCATAGCCTTTTCTAAAGAAAGCATAGGAGAAATTTGATTGGTGATCTAGAACGAAGTCCATATCGAATCCACCGCTTAATGATTGGTGTGGGTTAGACCATTCGGATACAGCAATCATATTTGGATATTCTTTTCTGACTTCTCCAAACATGTATCTCCAACATTCTTGGGTTGCATCTTTATTGTCAGTATCGTTTTTCACCAAGGAATCAGCCATATCACATCTATAGCCGTCGACTCCTTTAGAACACCAGAATTTCATGACATCGACTATGAAATCTCTTGTTTTCTTAGGACCTTCGTCAGTTGTCTTTTGTTGCCAAGATCTTGTGATTTTATTGAATCCGTAATTCAAAGCAGGTTGGTGTACGAAGAAGTTCACCATAAAGGCACCATCTCTGTCATACAAACCTCTTACTACGGCATAGTCTGAATCCCAAGTCCAAGCGCTGTCATTCCAAATGAACATCGAGCTGTTTTTGTTCATTTTGGATTTAGCAGAGTCTTTGAAATAAGGAGAATCCCATGACATATGACCAGCTACCAAATCGAAGATGACCAGCAAACCTCTTTTATGACATTCTTTGATCAATCTATAAGCATCGGAATTTGTACCAAATTTCGGATCAATCTTTTTAAAGTCGATGATATCATATCCACCATCTTTGAAGTTGCTCAAGAAGAATGGATTGAACCAAATTCCTTTAAATCCCAAGGATTTTACATAATCAAGTTTCTTGATTATACCCTTGATATCTCCAATTCCATCTCCGTTTGAATCGTAGAAGGAAGTTGGATAAATTTCATAAAACGATAAGTTACCGTTTTTCATCATTAGGCTCCTTTGTATTCGTAATTAATTTGTATAGTTCCATATGAATACTGTTGAGTCTCATCGTTGTAGTATTTTCCTATGTATGAACTGAGCATTCCGATTTTATCAACATTTAGAATTATATCTAAATATTGATTCCTTCTATCCTCTGATTCTCCAGACATCGGAGGATCATAAGTTATAAATTCTTTATCTTCGGATACTGTCATCAAGTCGGAAAACCTATTAGATTGAGTCTTCAAAAATTGTCCATAATATAAACCATACATATATGTATCAGAGTCGCCAAAGATTTTGGATACTAAATTATTATAATAGCCGTTTCCTTTATCTTCAGCATCTTTCTTCTCTTCTTTATTATCCTTAGTTTCTATTACATCTATCAGATAAGTATCCTTTTCTTTTGAGTATTCTATGATCTTATTTTGATGCGTCAATCCTTCTGATACAAGTGTTCCGGAATAGGTCACATCGTATGTACAATAAAGAATATCGATGTTTGAATCGGTAACACCTTCGTATTTGTATGTGAATTTACTGATCTTTTGACCGATTACATCACCTTTAAATTGATTGTTATCATAAACATTCATTTCACTAGTATATGTAATAGTCTTAACTTTGTTCACTGCATTATAGTAAGTTATGTTCCTTAAAAAAGAAGCGATATCTTTTGGAATAGCTTTACAAGAAACGATGCAAGATGCAAATAGAAGTGCAGGAATAATAAATTTTCTTTTATTCATCGGATAATGTATATGTTGCCTTTATATCTCCACTGGCTTCTCTATCGCTAGTATATGTTTGATTGATAAAAGCCTGTTCATATTTGATACAACCAGTATTATCATACGCTACATATACTGTCCAATGAGCGATACATTTCGTGGGTTTGGTTTGTTTTTGGATTTTGTCGCTCTTCAAGCCGTAAAAGAATAATTTCATACTCACGTTTTCAGTCGCAAACAACAATCCACCTTCATCAGTTTTGCTGACTTTCATATAGTTGATGCTTCCAACATTTGCTGATGTTGAAGCCAATGATGAGTTCAAAGTTTCATAAGTTTCTTCGAATTCATCGGTGTTGATCTTCGTAGGCACTGAAAATAAGGCAGACTGGGCTTCGTATCCTGCACCTTCATCTTCGCTTTCTTTAATGGTCATCACATCACCTTTCCATGAGCATGGATAATTTTCAGAATCCCACAAATTCTTGAAGTAGCCTTCAAAATTTGCTTTATATGATTTAGCAGTCGGTGCTTTAAACTCACTTGTGATTTGTTTACCCAAAGTAATGTATTCTTCTTTAGATAAAACCTTTGAAGAGCAACTTCCTAACAATGTCAACGCCAATAAGGATAGTGATAAGAGTTTATTCTTCATAAAAACCTCCTTAGTAGAGACGGATGTTCATTCCAGTCTCAGTGATATGGCATTTTGTGATATCGAATACAATCTTTATTTGTTGTCCGATTTCAAATTCTTTATCAGTTTCAAATGAAGCAAAGTGAACTTGCTTAAAATTGTCTTCGTACTGAACTTTTACGAATTTGACATTTTCATAATCAGCAATATGTATGACCTTTACATCTATTCCATCATCTTCTGATATCGAATAGGCATTATGAGGTACTTCAATCAAATAATTCTTGCTGAATACCTTTGTTCCTAAGCCTTGAATCAATTTTGCAGAAATCAAAGAATTTGAGAAGAAGTAATAATTGTTGACATTGAAGAGGAAGACATTACCGGCCATGACAATGGCATTCTTCTTTTCCTTTTCAAGGTCGGCATATTTCTTTTCGTAATGTGCTTTTAAGCTCTTGATAGGATCGACAAAGGAAGCATAGAATTTCTTTTTCTCATTATAGGCTTGTTTTGCACCATTGACACCTCTTTTATAGGTGGCTTTAACCTTGCTTACTTCATTATCGAAGTTGATATCTATTCCCTTCACTCTCTCTTCTAAGGCATTTGCTTTTTGATCAGTGAATGTGGACATGAACATACGATATTCATCTCTTCTTCTTCTCAAAGCCTCACGATCCTTATTTGTCTTTACGAATTCTTCATAAGATTGCTTTTCTTGAATTCTAAGGCCATTGCAAAGCTCGTTATTCTTAGCCTTGGCTTCTTTTACATCAGCTTTATGCTTTGCTTTCAACTCTTTTAAAGTATCGTCCTTTGCATGCTTAAGCTTTGCAATGCTCTCTGCTTTTTGCTTTTTCAAGCTTTCCAAGTCAAGTTTAGCCTTTTCTTGTCTAGTTTTAACCAATTCGGAATAAGTGTTATTTCTAGCTGCTTGATCTTCGATTCTATCGGCATTTTTGAATTCTTCAGGGATTGTATTTTCGTAATCTCTCTTGTAATCTTCATGGGCCTTGGCAATCAATGCATCATATTTTTCTGCGGCCTCTTTTTCTCTTCTTGCCTTTTCATCTAAGAACTTTTTGTTATTATTTGTTTGACTCAAGGCAGTCTTTAAATTGTAGAAGTTTCCATTGAATGAGTCGAATTGATTGATAGGAGCGATAACTTCTTCATTATTCTCTGAGACAGTGATACGTGAGAAATCAATTCCTATATTCATATCTGTGTTAGAAGGAACTTCTTTATCACTTAAGGCAAACACAACTCTACCACCTATATCGAGGTGTAATAGCTTTACATCGCCAATAATTTCAGTCTTCAAACAAGTAGCTTTAATGTTGCCTCCATCCAATCTAAAAGCGTCATTAGGGATGGACAATATTCCATCTTGTACTATTTTTTCTCCAAGAATGATTTTTGCTTCTTTTGAAAGAGGCAATTTAGCATTTAAGAAAGACAAATACTTTTCACCGTTCTCTCCAGAATCAATTTTACAATTGATTTTGTTGACTGTAGGTATACGAGGAACAATAGTTTCTTCGGTGTTTTTGTCGAAGAAATAAGTGTGATCCATATCCATGGATACATGAATGATTTTTCCAATTTGAATATTTTCTGGTATAGAAGGAACTTTAATGATGATGTTGGCTTCCTTGTCGGTCATCTCTTCATCATTCAAGTCGATTTCACCATAAATCAAAGCTTCGCTTCCCAATTCCTCAAAGCGTGTTACTCTGACAGGCAAAGAAGCTTTTGTTTCTTCAGTAGAGATATGGAGGTGCTCACAACGGATACCCATTGTGATATCGTGTTTACCATCTAGATACAAAGGATTGACTTTAATAAAGTCATAGTAAGAAGTTTCCAACTCCTTTTCACTCTTATCGAGTTTTATCTTGACTATCTCTCCATCACGTTTGATTTTTCCGTTGAAGAAATTCATTTGAGGAGTTCCGATGAATCCAGCGACGAACTTGTTTGCAGGGAATTCGTAAAGGTTCTTAGGTGTATCGAATTGTTGCACGGTACCTTTCTTCATAACGACGACTCTATCACCCAAAGTCATAGCTTCGGTTTGGTCGTGAGTGACGTATATAAATGTTGTCTTCAATCTTTGATGAAGTTTTGCAATCTCAGTACGCATAGATGTACGAAGCTTAGCATCGAGGTTAGAAAGAGGTTCATCCAAAAGCATGACCTTAGGATCACGAAGAATAGCTCTTCCCAAAGCGACACGCTGACGCTGTCCACCAGACATCGCCTTAGGCTTTCTATCCAACATCTCAGTCAATCCGAGGATGTTGGCAGCCCACATAACCTTTTGTTGAATGACATCGGAAGGAATGTGACGAAGCTTCAATCCGAATGCCATGTTCTCATAGACAGTCATTTGAGGATACAAAGCATAGTTCTGGAAGACCATTGCTATATCTCTATCCTTAGGTTCAACATCGTTTACGACTTGATTTCCGATGTAGAGTTCACCTGCTGATATCTGTTCCAAACCAGCAATCATACGAAGTGTGGTTGATTTACCACATCCTGAAGGTCCGACAAAGACTATGAACTCGCCATCTTTTATGTCGAGTGTCATATCAGAGACTGCCTTCACGCCTCCAGTATATACCTTGTAAATGTGTTCTAGTTTTACGCTTGCCATATATTTTCTCCTTATTTTGTTAGGAATAGTATCGAATACGGCTTCATCTCGAATGAATCGCCTTTATTTTCTATTGTAGTGTTGTCTATAGTTAATTCGTCAAGAACTTTTTCAAATCCATCGCTAGTTTTGTATGTGGATGTGTTAGTTCCATCGAAGTTATAGACAATTCTAACTTCTTTATCATCTACTTTTTTGTCTATTGAAAGAAGAAGATTTTCTTTAGTATACTCATCAGAATTGTTTGTTATCTTTCCTTTTATAATAGCATCATTAGACATTCTAATCTTGTTAGCCTTTTTGACGTAGTTTAATAAGGAATTTGAATCTTCAATTTGATCTTTGACTGAGCCCATAGGATAAGTAGAAGGATTTGATCCACTAAAATCATTACAGCTATATGAATCTCCCCATTCTATGTGAGTTCTTTTATCAGGGTCAGAACCACCACCTTGAGCCATTCCAATCTCATCACCATAATAACTGAAGGTGTTTCCGGTCAATGAAGCAAAGCAACCATATAAGAATTTTGCATCAGCAACTTTGGATCTGGTAAATCTTCCTGTGTCATGATTTGATAGGAATGGAGCGGGTATGTGTCCATAACTACCTTCTATCATCGATTTCTCACCATCTAAGAAAGTAGATCTTTGACCTATTTTCTTTAGAACAGCTCCGATAAATCCAGATGCCCCTTGAGCTGGAAAATAGAAGTAAGAATCAATATTTGTATTTTTATAGTAGGCATCGATTATACCATTACTACTCCAGTTTTCTGCGACCACATATCCATACGGATTATCTTCTTTGACTCTCTTTTCTATCTTATTTAAGGCAACATAGTTTTTTGGACCATCACCTAAATAATAATATTTAACAGCGTCTAGTCTCAATCCATCAGCTTTAACATCATTCATGTAGTAATCGATTATTGAATTGAAGTATGTCCAAGCTAGATCTGAATCGAAGTTGAATTCAGGCATATCTGAATCGAATGTAGACTCTACATAGAAAGAATGACCATCAACTCTTCTAAAAATTTTTTCGCCCTGGTTTTGTCCTTTGTCATCGAATACATATAATCGACTATATTCTTCTATTTCATCTTGGGTTAATCCATTGAGAAGATTTTGTTCATTGCCATTAGCTTCCCCTTTTAATTTTGCATAAGCAGCTTTGGCTTTCTTATACATTGCATTTCTTCGAGAAGAGTGATTGATAGCCAAGTCTAGAATAACTTTGATGTTTTTTTCATGGGCTTTTCTCACTAGTGAAATCAAATCATCATTTGTTCCTAAGCTTGGGTCCACTTTGAAATAATCTTCTGTATTATATTTGTGATAAGACGGTGATTGGAATAATGGCGAAAGCCAAATTCCTCTAAATCCCATATCACTTATATAATCGAGTTTATCTTCGATTCCTTTCAAATCTCCGACGCCATCTCCATTAGAATCAGCAAATGCTCCGACAAAAATTTGATAATAAGATCTATAGTTGTCGTCTTCCTCAGGCTCTCTAGCTTGGCTAGAAGGTGGGACTTGGGTAGAAGGTTGGATTTGGCTAGAAGATGGACCTTCTCCACAGGAACTCAATATGAGGCAACAACTAGATAATAGTAAGAATATTTGTTTTTTCATATTTTATCCTTTGACTGCTCCACCAGTTACACCTTCTACATAATATTTCTGTAGCCAGAAGAATAAGGCTAAAATAGGAATTGATGTCAAAACACCACCGGCACAGAATGTAGGGAAGTAAATAAGAATTAAGTTCTTTCCTGAAATCATCTGTTGTAAACCAACTGCAACGTTGAACATATTAGGATCTCCTTGAGCGAGGTATGAAGCTTGCATATAGTCTCCCCAAGGTCCTACAAAGGCCATCAAGAATGTGTAGACGACAATAGGCTTAGATAGAGGAAGAATAATCTTAAAGAAGACTGTGTTCTTGTTTGCACCATCTATCATAGCAGCTTCATCCAATGACTTAGGAACTGTATCGAAGTATCCTTTAGCAATGTAGTAACCCATTGCTGATCCGCTGATATAAATCAATATCAATGAATAGATATTTGCTGAAAGACCAATCATCTTAAGGACGAAATAGATGATGACCATACCCAAGAATCCAGGGAACATTCCAAGGACTAGCATGAGGTTCATCAAAGGCTTACGCATTTTGAAACGAAGTCTGGACAATGCATACGCACTGGCTAACTGCAAGACAGTTTGTATTACGGCTGTGATGAGTGAGATAGCGAATGTATTAAGCCACCATTTCCAAAAAGGATAAGTTGCTTCCTTTGAAAAATCGAACAATCTAGCGTAATTATCTAATGTCCATTGTTTAGGAAAGAAATCACTGAAAGAATAGGTGGTCCAATTTGCAAATGAAACTAAAATCAAATATACGAATGGGAATAACCAAATTATAGACATTATAATCAATATAATGTATATAGCTGTATTAGACGCAATCGTACGTCTACGATGTGAAGCAAGTTTTCTTGTTGAACTATTGTTCATAATTGGAAATCCTCCTCATTCTTAACTGATTTGGAGTTGTTGTAGAAAATCAAGGAGAAGAATGCTACTATAACGAAGACCATAATACCTAACACGGCAGCAGTTCCATAATCCTTGTATACGTTAGTCATACAAATCTTATAAATCCAGGTAATCAACAGGTCTGTTTTTCCGACACCATTTAATTGAGTAGGAACATTTGCTATACTGTATGTGAAGTTTGGTCCTCCCTGTGTCAACAAGTAAATGACGTTGAAGTTGTTGATGTTACCGACGAACTGAGAGATTAGGTAAGGTGTTGTGACAAACAACATATAAGGAAGAGTAATCTTGAAATATGTTCTTGCAGGTGAGGCACCATCAATCTTTGCAGATTCATATAAATCACCAGGAATGTTCATCAACAAACCGGTACATATCAACATTGTATATGGAATACCTATCCAAGTGTTAATGATGATTATCATTACTTTGGCAAGAGTTCCATCTATCAGCCAAGGAATATTAGCATTTATCCATCCCCATTTTGTAAGGATTGAATTTACGAATCCTTGGTCTTGGTTGAACATACGGCTGACCAACAACAATGAAATGAACTGAGGAACGGCGATTGTTGTAATCAAGATTGTTCTCCACAACTTCTTCAATTTAATACCTTTCTTGTTGATCATCATAGCGACAATCATTCCTAAGAAATAGTTGGAGAATGTTGCAAAGAATGCCCAAAGCAAAGTCCAAAGCAAAACTTGACTAAATGTTTGAAAGAATACGGCACCATTTCCTGAATTTCCTGATGATTGACCGAATAATTGGGCAAAGTTTGATACTCCGACCCAATCGATCAAACTCTTTGGTGTCAAATGATATGTGTCATAATTGGTAAATGCTATCAAAATCATTATTGAAATAGGAATGATCGTGAATGTAACCAAGCCGACCATAGGAATTGAAAGCAATGTTCTATGATAGCTAGCATCTAAAATATTGTTCAATGTCTCTTTATCACTTGTCTTGATTCCGATTATTGAAGCTCTTTGTAGTTTCAATGAATCTTTTAATTGAGCAATATAAAGAAATGCCAATATCAAAATGAAGAAAATAGCAATTACAGAATAAATCAAAATCTGAAGTGAATCATCGTAATAATAATATACAGGTGCTCCATTTTGAATGACTTCAGTGTAACCCATTTGTCCAAATGAGCCTAAGGCACTAAGATTTTTTGCACCGGCTAATACCATGAAGATTATGAAGAAAACTTCATAAGCGAAGTACAAACAACCTCTAATTATTTGGCGCCTGGTCATTTGGCCGAAGCCCATGATCAAAAAGGAAAGACGTGTACGCCAATCACCATAGACAGCAGCATCTTTAACTGTTTCTACAGGCGATATTAGTTTTTGCCCTAAATTACTTAATTTTGAAGGCAATTTTGAGCAAAAAGAGGCGGTTTTTTCTGGAATTTTTACAAAGAAATGACCTATATTGTAGAAAAATCTTTGAAATCCAGACAAAGACAAATACTCAATCTGTGTCATAGTTTCTCCCTCTTTTACCAAAAACAAGAGAGTCTTTGCTCTCTTGTATCAAATTGAATTGAATTAAATTATCTAATTTTACTTAGAAGCTTGGACTGATGCATCAAGCTGTTGAAGTTGAGTCATGATATCATCGTCAGAAACTTTATTCTTTGCATTCTCAAAAGCCCAAGTAGCAAATGTAGCAGGTGCAGTCCAAATGTTTCCAGGAAGGTTAGCTTGAGCATTACCATCAGCACTTTGATTTGCTAATGCACTGATTGCAGCATTGCTCTTGACTTTATCCATAGCACTGACAGCCTTGGATGAAGGAGCCTGTTGAGATTCATCGAAACGAGCAGATTGTACATCATCGCTGGTAAGATAGTTTGCAATTCCATGCAATACATTCAAACGTTCAGCCTTTCCATTAGACTTAGAAGGATTGACACCATAAAGTTTAGTTCCAGCAAATGAACGTATATGTTTCTTTTCTCCATCTACTGTAGCATTAGGCAAAGTTGTAGTTTTAACTTTTGGATCAGTATAAGCTGATTTATTTCCTTCGCTATCATTAGATAATGCCCAAGCACCATTTACACAGAATGCTACGTTATTAACTCCAGGAGCATCTTGAGTATATACAACAGCATCACTACTCATAATCTTCAACATCATCTTAGCTGCCTTCAAACCTTTTTCAGTAGCAAAGTCTGAAGTGACCTTCTTGACCGAACCATCTCTATTGTATTCAACATTCCATGATGCACCAAATGTTGTTAAAGCACCGACAGTGTAGAAGGCTTCCTTCAAATTGTAAGCAAACTTTTTGTTGTTTTTCTCACAGAAATCCACCCAATCCTCAATATTGTCGACGATGCTTCCAGCCTTATTGTCATGTACGATGGCATCAATTCCAGGCAAGCTTGAATCATAATATGTGAAGTATCCATTTGAAGCTGTGTATGCATATCCGACTAGGTCGCCATTGAATGTTGCTGATGCATATGCAGTTTCAGACAAAGTTGTCTTCAATTTATTTGCATATTCTTCAGGTACTGTTGCCAATGCACCAGCAGCAGCTAAAGGAGTGCTCTTATCACAAGAGAATGAATATAAATCAGGAGCTGTTTCTGCAGTCCAGTCAGCAACCTCGGAGTCGATTTTATCTTCTCCGTGAGCGGTGTAGGTCAATTCATATTTGCTATCAAGCTTTTCAGCCTTCAAATATTCATTGGCTTTTCCCATGACGAATGTTTTTTGATCTTCAGCACCGGATAAAACGAGTTTTTCCTTCTTTGCAGGTGTTGGGTCAGGCTTGGCTGAATCAGTTGATTCACTGGTTTTAGATCCACAGCTTGCTAAACTTCCCAAACTAACAAGGCACATTAATGTGCACAAAATTGAATTTTTCTTCATTTTGATTACCCTCCTTGGAATCTTTGATTTTGAAGAACGTTTGAAACTCGGTAAGAGGTTTCAAAGTGACTCTATTTTAGCAAACAACTTTCAAATGTAAATTACTAAAAAGTAAAAAATATCAGTTTTTTTTTTCTCCTAAAGGCAATTTATGCACTAAAATTCTAAATCTAGGCAATAAAACTTTAAATAATAAGTTTTATGGTTGCTTTTTGGATTTAAAGAAATTTTATAAACATTCACAAATTTTAAAATAAAAATTCGGTATTCGAAAGGCTTTTCAATTATTTTCATTAAAGTTTTAAAAAAAGGCCTTGCATTTAGGCCTTATTTTTATTTAATCCTTTATTACTATATATCCGTAAGAACTAAGTCTGTTCTTGTTCTTGTCATAGTTATGCTCGATAACTACCTCGTCTATATCTTCATTTAAATCTATATAGTCTTTTCTTGTATTTAATAATACTTTATAAGACTTCTTTTCATCTATATACCTTTTAATAACAAGTAAATCTTTACAGGTTTTTATCTTTATTCTTCCAGTTATGAACTCGTCTAGTTGTTTTAAAGACAATATAGATTTATAGGTGTTTTGAAATTCTTTGTTTTTATCCAAAGAATTCCAATCTATAGGTGCTCTATTTAATGGATCACTTCCACCTTCCATTCCTAGCTCATCTCCATAGTAAGACATGAACATTCCTGGATATGATACAGCTAATAAGGTTGCTAATAGTGTTTTATCTTCATTACCTTCAGCTAAGGTTTTGAATCTTGGCGTATCATGAGAGGAAATCAAATTGAACATAGATAAATCGTTGTTCCATGAATATCTAGCTAATAAATCTATCAATCTTTCTCTAGCTGTTCTGGCATCTATTATTTCATTTGCTATCAATTCTATAGCAATCTTTCTAAATTGATAATTCATGACGCCATCGAATTGATTTCCTTCAAGATAGTTTTCACTTGCCATCCAATCCTCTCCTATCATCAAAATAGATGGATTTATGGATCTTAATGTTTGATGTACATTGATCCAAAATACATGAGCTACTTCATCTGCCACATCAAATCTCCATCCATCTATGTTGTATTTAGATGTTATAGTGTTCAAAACTTTACAACCAAATTCTATTACTTTAGGGTTCTCAGTTCTTAATTTTGGCATGTATCCTGCACTTCCAAAAGTAAGATAATTCATTTTATTGAAATCTGGTTTTCCATCACAATAATAGAAATCGAAGTATTTCGATTCCTTTCCATTTTCCATAACATCCTGGAACATATCATTTTTATAAGAAGTATGATTAAATACACCATCTAAAACTATCGACATTCCATTAGAATGGATTCTATCGACTAACTTCTTAAAATCTTTTTCGCCACCAAGTCTATCGTCTATCTTCAAATAATCTTCTACATCATATCTATGGTTTGATGACGATTTGAATATAGGTGTTAGATAGATGGTTGTAATTCCTAAATCTTTGAGATATTGAAGATGATCTTCTATTCCTTTAAAGTCACCTCCAAAGAAGGAGTCACTGTTTGGTGTGTCTCCCACTTTTAGATTTACATCCTTCATACAAGGCTTCGAATAATCACCTATTGCGAATCTATCTGGGAAGATTTGAATAACAGCCCCTTTTTTCCTTGCTATGGAAGGAATTGTTGTTTCCTCGCTATCGAATATATGACATATTTGGAAGAAATTATCTATAGGATCTTTATTTTCATTTAAAGTATGAAGCCCATCGCTGAAGAAATAGCCTTCTTTGTTGTCCTCAGCTAGTTTTACTTTAAAAGCATAGGTAAATCTTCTGTCATCCTTTAGCTTTAAAGTCGATTCAAATACTTGAATAGAATCATTTTCTAATTCTATCTTCATAGGCTCTGATTCTAGGAGTGGACTGTTATATTTCTTAGCTCCGTAAATAACTTTAGCTTCAGATAAATATCCCTTTTTTGCTATTAATCTTATAGAGACGCTTCCATCCTCATTAGTCCATCTAAAATTCTTACTTTGATAATGAAAAATATTTAAATTTGCCATAACTTCCTCCTAAAATATATAAACCTTCTCATATATCTTAGCAAGCAAATTACAAAAAGTGGAAATAATGAGATTTTTCTAATTTATTCGATGCGTTTCAGGCATCCTATTTTTTCTTAAAATCGATATATTAGTTTTTCTTTAATATTAAAAAGCAATGCCGAGGGGGATTGGCATTGCTTTTAGTTTTAATATACTTTCAAATAGAATCAACTATGCATTTAAAGAGTTACGGAAAGGTTCAGCTTTAGCACGAAGCTTAACGAACTCAGCTTCAATCTTCTTTTCATGCTCCAAAGCCTTATCCTTCTTAGCTTTTTCAGCTAATTCAGCCTGGTGTCTTTGCTCTTCAGTCATAGCATCCAACTTGGCTTTAGCTTTAGCATCAGCTTTGGCCTTCTTTTCTGCCTTCTTAGCATCAGCATAAGCTTTCTTTTCAGCGGCGGACTTTGCCTTTTCAGCTTCTTTAGCCTCGTAAGCGGCTAACTCATTCTCATAATTGAGACCTTTCTTTTCACAACGAGCTTTGAGTTCGTTGTGATCGTTTTCTCTAGACATTCTCTTGGATTCTTCTTCTTGAAGCTTCAAGGTCTCTTCGGCAGAAACATAGGTGATTCCCTTAGCTTCTGCAGCAGCTTTTTGATCGGCTACGATAGTTTCATGGTCAATCTTAGAGAACTTCTCGACGTTCATGAAGAAGAAGAGGATAGCAATACATGCGTAGCAGATTGTTTCTCCACCGATGAATGTCCAAAGTGTAGCTTGTCTGACATTCTCAATGTTATCCATGATGTTTCCACTATTATATCCGGCAGCAACAAGAACGGCGTTGATTATTCCATTGGCGATTCCAGTCATACCGGCCATGATGGCTCCGTAGACGGTCATGGTCAAACCATCAGTACGAATTCCATATACAGCTTCTTCATGATCGAGCATATCAGCCATTAAAGCAAGGGAGATATACATAGCAGGAGTGCTTCCTAAAGCCTTGATGACGAATGATGTAGTTACAAGAGCGAAGTTTGAAGGATCGATGAAACCGATAGCTCCACCAATTACTGAAATAAAAGCACCGAATAAGATTGACTTGCCTTTTCCTATCTTGTTAGCCAAAGGCCATACTAGCAACATACCTACAGCAGTAGGAATAGCACCGATGATTGAAAGGGTTCCTTGGAAGGTTCCACCAATAGCGGCAGAGTAGTTAACTCCGTCGATGGAAAACCAAGACTGGCAGTAGTAAATCTGTGAGCAGTTCTTCAACATACCACCGAGTTGGTAGAGGAAGAAGAAAAAGATGATAATCCACCAATATTTGTCTTTCAAGCATACTTTAGCTTGCTTGGAGAGAGGAACAGCTTTTTTTTGCTCGGCTCCATCCCCTTGTTGCAAGGAGAAGGATTCTTCAGTGATTCTTTCACGAGTGAAGTAGTACTCGATGATAGTTCCGATGAAGGTGATTATCATCAAAGCGATGACGAAGATTCTCCAGTTGTTGTAAGACTTTTGAGGATCAATTCCATCATTTCCGTTACTGACAAACAACAATCCCATGAAGAAAGGAAGAATCATGGAAGTCAATCCCATAGCTGCCAAAGCGGTAGCATTGGAGATTGTAGCCAACAAAGAACGATCAGTACTATTTCTTGTAGATAGAGTGACCAATGAACTATGTGGTGTGTAATAGAATGGATAAGCTACAGCAAACCAAAGGTTGTATCCGATGGCGAATACTACTAATGTGATAATTGAAGTAGGGGATTCTGCAGTATTAAAAGGTGTAGCTATGAATAAGACAATTAATGCGACGACAGACAAGACTGCGGAAAGCAAGAGAATAGGACGAGCTTTTCCTGCACGGGTCTTTGAGTGGTCCATCAAACGTCCGACGACAATGTTTCCTAAGACGACGAAGATGACTGAAATAATAGGAAGCCATGTTAAGAAGTCCTTGGCCCAAACAGTCATTTTGAGTACATCTGTCATGTACTTATTCAAGTAGCCTGACAAGATAGAGTTAGAAAGAAGTGCCAAAGTAGGTCCTACAAAGTAACCGAGAGCTCCTTCAGGGAAGATCTTAGCTTTTGCAGACTTCACCTTGGTTGAAAGAAGAGGATTGTCGAAGAAGCTCTTCTTTGCTTTTTTTTCTTTTCCTTGAGACATAGTGTCCCTCCTAAGATGATGTTTGCTTAGATTCAAAGTAAGCACTAACAATATAATAGGTAAGGCTTTAGGTTTCTTAATTGTTGCTCAACTTGTATTTATTCTTGCTTAACTTGAAATTGATATCATCAGCATTAGATGAAGTTCCATCATCATTCTTGACCTTGGTTCCGGTAAATGCGAAATCTCTCGTCACTTTGAAATGGGATGTTGTATCTGTATCGCTCCAGTTTCCATAACAATAATAGTATGTGTTGAAGTTGAGATATAGAGAAGAGAATGTATATCCTCTTTCTGCACCATCTAAAGTTAAACCTGTGGCAGTGAATTTTAATCCACAAGAACCAGTTCCCACCCCCAAGCCAGAACATTGTTCTTTTAGCTTTAGAATTAGCACATGTATAGTAGATATTGTAGTCACCTGGATCTGTGACTTCATCTTGTGCCCAAACTGGAATTATTTCATCGTCATAGATAGAATCAGGATTTATAGGAGTAGTATCTTTTGGAACGTCTGTTGTGGCTGGTCCATCAACGAACTCTCTATCTTTCGATGGTGTGGTAGGATTTGTAGGTTGTCCACCACTATCTTTACAATTTTCTTTCATAATTTTATATAAAAAGCTCAGGGTTGTCCTGAGCTTTCTTACCGAGTTTCAACTACTTATTAGGCGTTAGCTTTTTTAGCTTCAGCTTCTTTCTTCAACTGCTTATTTAACTTTTTCTTCTCTCTTCCAGCCTTGAAGTATTGATGCAATCCTTTGTGGAAATGTCCGTTGAACATCATCAAGAGACCTTGAAGTTGATTCCATGAGATGGCACCATTTGTCATTCTAGACAAGACTTTGACGGTCTGGTTAGATACACCCATGATCAAGGTATCAGCCATCTTTTCGTTTCCGAACTTTCTGAACATCTTGGTCAAACCGGAGATTACATGAGCGAAGAATCTTCCAGTCCAGCCCTTTGCATATTTGAGGTCAGACATAGTGGTGTTTGAGGTAATTTCGATTCTTGTCTTTTTCTTGTTCAACCATGTGAAGGTGTGAGGAGGAATAGGTCTTCCCAACAACTTCTCAAATTCAGCATCGGGAACATTTGTTACATCGCCAATGAAATAGTGAGGAAGCTCTTCTTGTGTATAAGGAAGAGGTGCATTTGTTCCTTCAACATGGAATGAAGTGGTCAATTGCATGTCGACACTTGAAGAACCTATTGAAATTTCATAGTCTCCAGTTTCGACTTCCCATTTGTTTGTCTTGATGTTGAAGTAACGGAATGATTTATCATCGAAAGGAATGAAGACTTCTTTTTCTTCTCCAGGAAGCAAGTTGGTCTTAACAAATCCTTTGAGTTCACGTACAGGACGAACGATTCCAGAGCTAGGAAGTCCGATGTAGAGTTGGCTGACTTCCTTACCTTCTCTATCACCGACATTCTTCACCTTGAAGGTGACACCCTTCTCGTCAACTTTGATATTAGAGTATTCGAACTTGGTGTAGGAGAGACCAAATCCGAAAGGATAGCAGACTTTGATATTTCTTGTGAGATAGTAACGATATCCGACAAACAATCCTTCTCTATATTCAGAAGTCACATCCTTTCCAGGATAGTAGTTGAATGAGGGCACATCCTTGTATCGGCAAGGGAAGCTTTCAGACAATTTTCCAGATGGATTTACTTTTCCGGTGATGATATCAACAATAGATTTTGCTCCGGATTGTCCACAAAGTGATCCATAGATGATAGCGTCGCTGTTGTCACGAATGGCACCTAATTCTACAGCACATCCACAGGAGAGAATGGTGACGATCTTCTTTCCAGTAGCTCTTAAAGCCTTGATCAAATCGATTTGGTTTTGAGGGATGACATAGGTGGTTCTGTCCATACCTTCGACTTCTGAGAATTCATCCAATCCTAAGTAGAGAAGGACTACATCAGACTTTGCAGCCAAAGCCAATGCTTTCTTTACTAATCCCTTCTTGGTCTTTCTTCCAATTCTCTTGAAACCTTCCTCGTATCCGATGAAGTTCAAGCCTGAAGCTTTGATAGCTTCGAGGCCTGAGATGATTTCAGAAGGATTGATGATGGAAGAACCTGCACCTTGGTAACGAGGATTCTCTGCAAAATCACCGATAACTGCAACTTTGACATCATTGTTCAAAGGAAGTATGTTTCCTTCATTTCTGAGCAAGACTACGGATTCATCCATAGCTTCCTTAGCGATATCTGCATCTTTCTTGAAATCGACAGGTTGATCTTTGTCATAGGAAGTCTTGGTCTTGAAGACTAAATCCAAAAGGTAGTCGACATTTTGATCGAGGATGGATTCATCCAATTTTCCGTCTTTGATGGCTTTGACGATTTCTCTATTGGTCTCACCGACAGTGGTAGGCATTTCGAGTGAGTTCATACACTTCAAACCTTCGACTCTGTCGTTGTTTCCACCCCAGTCAGTCACTACAACACCGTCAAAATTCCATTCATCTCTCAAGATATCCATTTCGAGATGCTTGTTTTCGTTTGCAAAGTATCCATTTAAGGAGTTATAGGCGGACATGATGCAAAGTGCTTGTCCTTCCTTGACTGCGATTTCGAAGTTGGTGAGGTAGAGCTCACGGAGTGTTCTTTCATCCACGACTGAATCCATGGACTCTCTCTTCAATTCTTGGGAGTTGGTGGCAAAGTGCTTTACACATGCAGCGATTCCGTTGGATTGGATACCTCTGATGTATCCAGCATCGATCTTACCAGCGAGGTAAGGATCTTCGGAAGAATACTCAAAGTTTCTTCCACAAAGTGGGTTTCTCTTGGTGTTGCAGCCAGGTCCTAACAAGACAGAGACTCTTCTAGCCTTGGCTTCTGCACCGATTGCAGCTCCGACTTTTTCGGAAATTTCTGGATTCCAAGAATTTGTGACTGCTGCGACTGAAGGAAAGCAGGTAGCCTTCAAAGACTCATTCAATCCCAACTGGTCTGAATCACCAGCTTGTTTTCTAAGTCCGCTAGGGCCATCAGATAACCAAATCGAAGGAATTCCAAGTTCGGGAATATCCATAGTTTCCCAAACTGTCTTTCCTGACATCATTGAAGCTTTCTGCTCAACTGTCATTTTCTTAATCAAATCTTCATGTTTCATTTCAATATCCTCTCTATAAAAGGGTGAAATCCTTTACTTGTGACGTATATATCATAATATTGTTTTATTGAAAGCACTTTTACAAAGCCTTACATTTCTTAATTTATTTCCTAAACTTAGATAGGAAAATCAAATCGGATAAAAAAAGGATGTGTGATTGAACACATCCTCTTTAGATTCCTAATTTCTACTAGTTTAGAAGAATGTTCCTCTAGCTTCTTCCTTGACTTCCTTGCTGGCAGTGAAGGGGATTCTAGTGGTGTATCCGTCTTTAGCAGCGACGATCATCTTGGTAGGCCATTGCATGATGTCATGGTTCCACTTATAGATAGTATCGTTGTATTGCTCTCTAGCAGCAGTGATTTCCTTTTGGAGGTAGGAGTTTTGTCTCAAGCACTCTTCGAGTTCGTTATGAGCTTTGAGGTCAGGATATTGCTCGAAAGCAACGTTGATTTGACCGAAGAGCTTGTCGATGTTAGCGTTTGTCTCATTTCTGAGATTGTCGTCAGCAGCTTTTCCATTTCCACTTCTATAAGCAGCAATCTTTGTGTAGGTATCCTTGTCGAGATCGATAGCCTTGTCCAAGAGCTTGGCAGCGTTCTTCAAGATTTGAACTCTTTGTTCCAAGAAGTTGTCAATTGTTGAAGCATCGTGTTGAACCCTTTGCTCCAAAGAACGGAGGTGGTTTCTAGCATTTTGCTTCATGAACAAGAAGATTACTCCTGGAATGATTCCAAATATCCACAAAAAAACTTCGAAAATCGTGGATCCTACTCCGACTTTGACAGGAATTTGCTTTTGGATGACGTTGACATCTCTTCCTTGTTCGGCGATAGGATCATTTACTTCATCTAATGGGTTTGCCATAATTTTTTGTCCTTTCTTTTTTTTATCTAATAGACTCGACTTTCATCATTGTTCTTTTTTTGAACAAGTAAAGAATTACATATCTTCATCAACTATTTTATCATAACTTTGGTCTCTTTCACCACCAAGTGGAAAACCTAGATTCCAACGATATCTGAAAATAGTTTGGTTTGTGTCTTTCATAGGGTATCTTTGACCATAACTCATGACTGGCTCTTCTTCACCTTCCTTCTTTTCGGGTTTGAAATCCTCTATATGGATGAATGTTCGTCTTGCTGCTTCAACATATTCTTTCCAAGGAACATCGACAGGATATAATCTTCCATTACCGGCCATGACCATGTCGACATATACTCTATCGTATACTTTGTTTGAAGTCGATAATACAGAGTATTGATCAGTAGATTTGCTCTTTCCATCAAAATTGACTTTGAGTATCTGATCTGTAGAGGTTTCGGCAGGTCTAAAGACATCTAAGTCATCGTAGTTATTTACAACAGTCTCAGCCTCATATCTAGATACATTAGGTAGATCTTCATCGACATTGAATTCCCCACCTTCTGTGGTTTGATACAAAGGTATAGCTAATAGTGGAATAAGATCGAAGAATATTGAATCGAAGACTCTTTGTATTTCATCTACAAAGTCTTTCTTTAATTCATTGAAATCGTAGTTCACATAGAATCTTTCATAGTTGTAGATTGCTCCACCATGAGCAGAACATATGATGTTGATCTTATGTTCCTTGTAGAAGCCAAAATCATCACCAAATCCTGCTTTTCCAGTCAAAATTTCCAACATGTTTTGCTGAGCTAAAGGTGTGAATAATAATCTATATTGAACTTCGTTGTTTCTATCATAGGCCTTAAACATGACTTCAAACTTAGTATTTGCTAAAGGAGTGAAGTTTCTTCCTTGCTTGATGGCTTGATCAGCAAGTCTGTTCAATTCTTTCTCACCTCTCTTAGCTATTTTTTCAACTTCAGCCTCGGAAATCTTTCCAGTCATGTTTGGAGTTCTAGTAAAGGTTAAGTCTGGTGCTGCAGTATTTCCGTATATTAGGTAAGAATTAACTCCATATGTAGGACGAGGTGCAGTGTAATGTCCGATCAATGTTTCAGTCACAGTTCTAGTTTGGAGATCTCCATCTGAATCTCTATATGTTTCAGTATAAGTGACAACTCTTGATCCGGTGTATGTCTGACTCACTTTGTCCATTCTCTTCACATTCAATCTTATGAACGGATTTCCCTGGATTGATCCAGATTGTACATCGACTATACATTCGTTTTTGGAAAGGGATTCACTATATTGATATACTTTCTCCAACATTCTTAGCTTTTGTGGAGTTAAGTAATCATCTAATTCAAAAATGTCTGTAGTTTCTTTTAAGACCTTTTTGAAATCGCTGAAATCAAAGTAATTGTAGACATTTTTTATAGAGTTATAGACGTTGTTGTAAGCTTCACTAGCTTTGTCGCCAGTTTCCTTAGCTATTAAGGATTGAGCTTTTATTTTTTTGTTGTAATAGAAGATATTTACACAAAGACAAGTGATGGCGATCGCACCACCTACTAATGTCGTGATTAAGCCAGGAATTATATTTCCATCTGGCGTTTTTGAATTTCCTACCCACATGAGGATTCCTATAATCATAGCTATCAGACCAATTGTCATGACAACGTAGAAGAAGATTCTCCACCCTTTTAGTTTCTTCAATCTATATTCATTTGCGTTGTGATCATCTCTAGCTGATCTATATTTCTTACTTAGATCTTCATTCTCACCGGTGTTAATATTGGCTTTCTTCAACATTTCATCGATGTATTTTTCAGCATTTTCTTTTAATTTGGGCTTAAGTTCATTTAGATAGTAGTCTATAGGATCATATTCATCACCATTTATTTTCATATTCCTACCTCCCATCATTATGAATAAATTATACAAGAAAAAAGAGGATTTTTGTAAATCCTCTTTCACTGATGAAAATTTTAATAAGTAGGCCTTCTAAGAATATCTCTAATGAATCTATAGAAAGCTAAGTATATGCAAATCAACTCCAAACGTCCTGCAAACATTCCAAATACTAAGACCCATCTTATCGCTACAGCATTAGCAATAGGAAGACCTACACCGGTTGTAACTCCAACACTCAATCCAGTACCAGACAATGCGGATGCAAACTCGAATATGCATTCGATAGCCGAATATCCATCGGTATTCTTTCCTAATATGGTTATTATTGTGCCTCCAACCATCATGATAGTTACATAAAGAATCAAATAACCATAGGATTCTAAGAAATCTAATTTGTTGATTTCTTTACTTTCTCCTAATCTATATATTGTGTGGGGATAGAATTTTCTCTTTGAAGAAAGTCTATCTCTTAAAGACCAATATAAAGCTTTGTAGGCTACGACAAATCTATATTGCTTTACACCACCTGATGTAGATCCCATTCCACCACCGATGGTCATTGCTATGATGGATAGAATTAAAGCAGCTTCACCTAATTGTTTTATATCAGTCGTAGTAGAGAAACCAGTAGTAGTCAAGGCAGAAAAGTATAGGTATGTTCCTTCTCTCCAAGAATCTAATACTGAGAGTTGCTGACTTAAGGAAGTGAATATAGAAGTGTAGAACAAAGGAATCATAATAATGCTTAAGATCAAGAAGAATTTTATTTCTGAATCTTTTAGTATTTTCTTCAACTTTCCTTTGAATAAGAAAAGATGTAATACGAAATTTGTTCCACCTAGAAGCATCAAAATAATAGATGTTATATTGATTGCTAATCCATTTACTGGCCAACCAGTAATAGAATTATATCCACCTTCATTTATTATTTCAGGTATACCACCTTCTCTAGTTGAAAAGCCACCTGTGGCAATAGCTGCTATCGCATGGTTGATGGCATCGAATGGTTCCATTCCTCCTATCAACCAATAAGATAGGAACCCAAGAATGATATATCCAATATAAATCAACAAGATTAATCTTGCAGATTTTGCTAGGTTTGGCATAAGCTTGTCGTTATGGCCCTCGGCTGTATAAAGCTTTAACCCATATTTATCTGAAATTGCAGAAGTGACAATTAAGACCAAACCTATTCCACCAAACAGTAGTAATATGCTTCTATAAAATGTGTAGATATGGTATCCAGGGTAAGACATATCAAAGTTAAAGACAGTCAAACCTGTACTAGTATATCCAGAAGTGGATTCAAATACGGCATCTGAGAAATTCATTCTATATTTAGCAAAGTCAGGAGTTGTATATCCTCTTAACATGAATGGTACGGATCCAATAAGAATGGCTGATAACCATATCATGACTAGTAATGCTGAATCCTGGAATTTTTCTAGTTGTGTTCTTTCACGTTTATAAATCAAAAGAAATAGCAAGAATCCTAATCCTATCGTACTCATTCCCGGTATGAAAAAACTTAACCAGCAGTTTGATTCACCTGGATAAAAAGCAAGTAGAATCAAAGGGAGCATGGTGATGATTCCTATTAATATTAGGAATATTCCCAAATAACCGAAAATCAATCTATAACCTTTAGCTTGCTTTTTCATTATTGCACAACTTTCTTTTCTTTTTGTACGAACTTGATAATGTCTTTTTGTTCCTTAGGAGAAGAGACGATAAAAAGCTTATCGTTTGGATAGATGGTGGTTTGTCCGTTAGGAATTATGACGCTGGGCTTTCTATAGACACATGAGATTGTTCCGGTCTTAGGAAAGTTTATATCCATAATCTTTCTTCCACTCAATTCATAGTTTTCTTTAACTATGATTTCAGTTAAAACAATTTTATCATCTTCAAAAGACATGGATTTAGTAAATTTCTCAAGTGAAGATTCACTAAAAATCGATGAAGCTAAGATTTGTGTTGATGATACGACACTATCTAGACCTAATTTTCTAAACAATTCGACATATGAAGGGTCGTTCACTGTACAAATACATTTCTTGACATGGAAGACTTTCTTTGCCAACATGCAGCTTACAAAGTTATCCGTATCTTCTTTTCCTAACGCTATGAAAAGATCAGCTCCTTCGATATGCGCTTCCCTTAGTATTGAAGTCTTGTACGGCTCACCATAGATGACTGGGATTTGATTGGATTTGACTAGATATTGAACTATATCTTTTCTCGAGTTGATGACAATCAACTCGTTTCCTATCTTTCTGAAGGCTTTGATGACATAGTCAGCAGCAGAGCTGCCATCAGCTATTACTATTCTCATTTCTTTAAGCCTCCATCATTCTTTTCTCTTATATCTAAAAATTCTTCTAAAGAGAGCTTGAAAGGATAGATTGCATGGACGTCACAGTTTTCTAATAAAACTTCCAAGTTAGGATCGTCCAATCTAACGTAGATTTGAGGAACGTTGTATATTTTTCTAGCGACTAATGCCAAAAAGACATTGGTGTTATCATCACCAGTGGTGATGATTATTTCTCTTGTTGAAGTTATGTATGCTTCTTCGAGAAGAGACATATCAGTGGCATCTCCAACAAATGTATAACCACTAAATCCCTCGGATAGTTTTTCAAAAGACATTGGATCAGAATCCATGATCATAACGTTTTTTCCGCTGGAGGAATCCTTGTTAGCTATGGAAGAACCAAGTCTTCCACAGCCGATTATTAGAGTCTTGTTCTTTAATAGACCGCTGTTTTTCATCAATTTATCACCTATCCTTTAATTATTGAATTAGTATCTCTTTCGACTAAACTAATTTATATTTTAACACTTAACATTAATTCTAGGTTAATTTATGATTTAAAGTGCTTTTATAGCTGAAATTATAAATATAAATTGAATATAGTTTCTTTCTAGAAGTTTTTAAAATTTTTGAGAAAGGAATTATTTTTCTATTTGGATTTCTTTAATAGAATAAACACTTCTAAATTCGTTATAAAAATTTTGCTGAGTGGTATAAAAAGCAGAGTGACAAGTTTTAAGTGGAAAACACGAAAAAAAGATAGTGATGCTAGTAAAGATTGCTCATTTAAAAATTATCCAACTTTAGAAGGATGTACATATCATTTGGACAAGAATAAAGATTATATTAATGACAATGTAACTTATGTTACTTTGGAAATTTATATTGACGGAGTTAGCTAACCAATAATTTCAAATACTCTTATAATTACTGCTTTAAAACGTTGGTCGTCTTATTTAGAAATATTATTTCGTATTACCCTTTCCCATTACAATTTTGGCATTTGCTGATTGAATGATCTATATCCGTTTTAAGAAATTTAACTTCTTAAAATTTAGTACCCAAATGTTGATGACCACACAAGGCATCCACACTTTGCAATTTATATGCTTTTGAAGTAATAGCTGTATGTGTTGCATTTTTCAGTTTCATATAAAAACAAACGCTTGATTAAGCGAGATAATTTAATCAAGTAAACTTGTTAAACTCAAACTAGAATGTTTCCTCATTACATATCAAAAATGCAGCTAAATTGCATCCATCAAGTACATAGCAATCATAAGTATGACTTTCTTTATAAGTAGTTGGTTGATACTTCCAATCGAAAACCATACCAGATTCATTGTAGTCATAGTAGCTGCAATAGATTTTGCCATCAGTGGTTTCAAAGAATTTGTCCCAAGCTCTTTCTCTTTCAGAGTTTGGCTTTAAGAAATCACCTTTCTCTTTGTGGAATGGTGTTAATTCAACTTTATCTGAATATTTCCATATGTACATCACAGGTAAGTTGTAGTACTTATAATTACCTTCAAATCCTAGGTTCCACCAAAAGATAACTTGTTCTCCTACTTCAAAGTCTTCTAATGTTAAGCGATTAGTTTCCTTTTTCTTGTTGTAACTGATGTTTGTATCTATGGCTGAATAGAACAAGACATCAGGTTCTTTTGTGGCTCTAGTAACACAAAGATCATGTTCGAATCCAAATCTATCAGAAACAAAATACTTATTTTCGCTATTTTTTCTTAAAGTACCTTTCTCATAGCCGTAGAGTTGATAATCGCCTAGATAAGCCGGTTCTGTGTGTATAAGGTTAGTAATATTATCTTTAGACGAACAAGAGATTAAACTCAAGGTAATGAATAGACAAGGTAAATATTTATATTTATTCATAATTTTTAGTGCTCCTTAATGCTGCTATTGTTGCATTTGTTATTTTTACTGCATATCCATGGTTATCTAATATGTTGGTGTATGCCACTATACCCGCTACACCAAAATATGTTTCCAAAGTCATTGAATCTTCATATTGGAACAATAATGGGCCGCCACTCATTCCTCCAATAGCATAATTATATAATTCATATAATGCTGTGTTGAAATTTTTTACTCCTCGTGCACTTGAGTATGCTAGTTGTAAATAGTTTGGGTCATCTTTCTGTAGGTTACCTAAGTAACCGCAAGCATAATTATTTACATCGCCTAATGTATAACCCGCAGCGATAGAAAGGTAGCCTGTGTAATATGATAACTCATGTGTCTTTCCATCTTTTTCGTCCAAATAGTCATCAACTATACAATAACACCAGTCATCATCTTGATTTCCATTTATGTAATAAGAATACGGAATTATTATCTTTGAAACATTAAAACTGCAGTAGAATTCATTATTCTTTTTTTGCTGAAGTATTCCAATTAATGGATTGCTGAAAAAATGACCGTTTGAATAAAAACAATGAGCGGCTGAAAGAACAGATCTATCAGAAACAGCAAATGCTGATCCTTGGTGTATTAAATTATTTTCAGAACATCTAGTAATACAAATAGAACTTAGCTCATAATGTTGCTTGTCTTCATAGCTAGGATAAACAAAATTTCTTGAGAATTTTTGCGTACTATTGGCTTTACTCATATCAAAAGAATAATAATAATTTGAAGAATAACTTGGCTTTTTAGAACTAGATTCAGTAGATGGATAAGATGAATAATAAGTAACATATAAATTTGTGCTTTTGTTTTTTACATCATAAACAATTAATTTCAACTCTTCTGATGTTGAAGCTGCAACTGGAGTAGAGGAATGATAATCCAAGGAAGTAATATAATCTTTCGAATAATCTGCTTTCATACCAGTTACACCAGACATAAGCATTGAAAAGAATAAAATCGAATTTCCAATATCTATCATAAAAGATACCTCCTGATTTTTTTTATATACAAAAATTAATTTAGAGGAATAACAAATATATATTTTTAATGAGATATTTTTTTACTAATGATATAAATGATATATTAAAAAATAAAGCAGAATTGGATTTGAATATCTTTTTTTATCGTTAGTTAAGTATTGTTTTACATGATTGAATTCAGCTTCTTGTCTTTGTTATTTGAAAGGATTTGTATATAGAATCAGCTAAATTTTGTACATTACATTGTTTTATTTATAATTTTTGTTATTTAATAACATTTCTTATGTAAAATAATAAAGGTTATTTAAGGGGGTGTTATGGATAATTCTCAATGGTTGAGTGTTAAACATATTGTGTCTAAATATAAAAAGTTTAATGTTCCATCTCTTCAAAGAACATATAGATGGGGAGAAAAGGAAATTACATTGCTGCTGAATGATTTGTATGAATTCTATAATACTAATGAAGATAGCATAAATGATTTTTATCCTTTACAACCTCTAATTTTAAAGAAGAGTAATAAGAATGATGATACATGGAATGTTTTGGACGGACAACAAAGGCTTACTACAATTAAATTGATAGCTTCTTTTTTGGAAATGGATAAGGATTATTGTCTTGATATCTCCTATGATACTAGAGAAAAAACTAAAGATTTCTTAGACAATATTTCTAATAGAAAAGAAGAGGATGTAGGAAAAAGTATGGAGCTTTACTGTATCTTTCATGCATATGAAGTAATAGAATCTTGGTTTCAAAAAGATAAAGAAAAAATTAATGCCATAATAAATGTATTATTTGAAAAAGAAAGAACCCGTTTTGTTGTTCAAGAGATGAATAGCGATGATGATGAAGCTAAAACTTTTCAAAATATCAATCAAGGAAGGATACCATTATCTTGTTCAGAACTCATCAAAGCATTGTTTCTAGGTCATATATTTGAAAGTCATAAAATTGATAATAATTGTAGGTTTGCTTATTCTTCTGATGGATATGGATTATTTATTCCCATCAATCCTATCAAGGAAAAACAAGAATTGACTAGAATCCAGAATATCATCGCAAAAGAATGGAATGATATCGAAACTGTTTTGATGCATGATGAATTCTATTCTTTTGTTTGTCCAGAGAAAGAAAAAAGTATAAACAGAATGGATTTTTTGTTTAATGTCGCATGTAGAAATGAGAAATTTAAGAAATACAATACTGATGACCCTTTCAATGCTATCTATGAATGTATTAAAGATGAACAAATTGGAAATGTAGTAGATAATATCTCTTGCTGCTGGAATGTTGTTTTTAAGTGCTTTAATAGAATGTAAAAATTATATTATGACTTCGATGCTTATCACCTTGTTGGATTCTGTAATTGTGAACACATTGGCATATCAGAAGATTTCTATAAGTATTGTAACGATGATGAAAAAATGGACGAATTTAAGACGGTAATAAGGGAAAAAATAAAAGGAAAAGTATTGAAAGATTTTAAAATTGATGATTTTGATGAAGGGTTAAAAGGCCTCCAATATGAGGATAATAAAGATCAAATAAAAGAGATATTATTACTTCATAATTTACAGTCTTATTCGGATGAAAAACTAAGATTCCCTTTTAATTTATATGACGGTGGAAAGAACTATGATATAGAGCATATCCATGCAACAGCTGAAGAAAAAGCAGATAAGAAATCAAGATATGAATGGTATGAAATTAATAATAGTGCTATTAAAAAGAAGATAAAAAAATTAAAAGATTCTGATTATTTAAATGAGATATCACCACGGTTTAAAAATGCGAAAGCTTTATTTGGCTTTTTCGAGGAAGGCCATGAGGAATATGAGAAAAAGAATTTTGATAGGTTTAAAGTCGAAGAATTTAATAAATTGAGAGAAATCTTGATAAAAGATAACCTTGATAATGAAAAAGAGGATCTTTCAAAAGATAATAAAATTAGGAATTTATGTTTACTTGATTCAACGACTAATAGAACATATAAAAATTCACTATTTATTACCAAAAGGGAAATGATTTTGAAAAAAGCCAAAGGTGAAATGGATAAAGAAGATTATGTATATCCATTGCTTCTTTGTACCGAGAGAATTTTCCTAAAGTTTTATTCTGATGTTGATTCCGATGATAATTTGAATTTTTGGACTCTTAATAATAGAGAAGCTTACCTTAAGGATATTTCAAAAAAAGTGACTGATTTTTTAAAATTGAAAGGAGAAGATACGAATGGGTAACAACAATTCATCATATTTTAAAAAACTTATAAATGACTATATTATTTATGTCCCTGAATTTCAAAGAAACTATCTTCAAGGAGATGATAGTAATGAATCAATAAAATATAAAAGAGATCGTCTTCTAGATGATATATTTGATTGTATTAAGTCTCAATCAAAATCAATCAATCTGGGGTTTATATATGGTAGGGTCGAAGAATCATATAAAGGCAAATTGTTTTATCCTTATGATGGTCAACAAAGACTGACTACTCTTTATTTCTTGTACTTGCTGATTTATTTTAAGTTTAATAAATATGATGAGATTTATTCTATTAAAGAGAAATTATCCTACCAAACAAGGATTTCTACTAATAGGTTCATAGAATCTTTTTTATCTTGGCTTTTAGATTCAAAGGAGAAAAACAATATTTATAATGATTTTTGGAATAAAGATGGAAAAGATTTAAAAGGTTTTATCATGAGCCAGGATTGGTTCATGATGACTGAATGGAATTATGATGTGTCCATTATAAATATGCTATCAATCATCGTGGAAATCAGTAGAAGAATAAAGGACTTAGGTGATAAAATCGAAATAGTCAATTTTATTGATAAAGATGAAAATAATCCCTTTCAGTTTGACTTTATTTATGTCGATGATATAAGCAAAAGCGATGATCTTTATATAAAAATCAATGCCCGTGGCAAAGCATTGTCTTCTTTTGAAAATCTAAAATCAGATATCGATAAATATTGGAAAGATGAAGATAAAACAAAATTAGATGCCGAATGGACTGAGTATGTTTGGAATCAATTAGATGTGAATGATAAAAATAAAGAAAAGAGCTTTGATAATTCTTTCTATAACTTATTAAGCAATATTTTTTATCTTCAATATTTAGTAGGTTTAGACCTGAACAATATAAACGATAAAATATTAATTGAAATAGAAAATAAATATAAAAAAGGAATAGTTGATAAAGAATGGATTTCTTCGGAATTATGTAGTACTTCGTGTCCAATGATTTCTAGTTTTCTTGATGCTATGATTGGTTCTTTTAAATCTATTAAAGATAAACAAATTGAATCTGTGAATAGAAAGATATTTGGGTTAGGAGATTATCAAAATAATAATTGTCAAAATAAAATTGAAAGAGCAGATCTTTTTGAAATATTCGTTTACTATTATTCAGTATCTTCGCTGTTTAAAAGAAATGATATGGAGTTTACTAATAAAAGAAACTTACTTAATGAAATAGAAACTGTCACTAATAGAATAATTGAAAATCAACGTCCTTATTTGGATAGTCCAACTAATCTAGTTAAAGCATTGAAATCAGTCAAGGTTTTGATCGATAATTCAATAGAGTCCCATGGTGTTTATAAATTCTTTTTATCAATAGATAATGGTACAAAAGAATCGATTAGAGATGGACTTATGAAAGAACAAGTGGAAGAAGAGATATTAAAGGCTAAATTAATTGACAAAGATAGTAGATATGTCGTTTTGTTTAACAAAGGCTATAGTGAATTGAAAAATAAAGGTCAATTAGGATTTATTTTCTACTTAGTAACAAGAAATAATAGTTTAAGTAAGATAGGAATTGAAGATGTCTCTTATGAATCTTTTGAAGAAACTCTAAAACAGATTATTTTTATCCAAAACTTTATAGGTAAATTTGGTGAATTTACTAATAATTATGAATTGTTATTAAGAGCTATCTTAGCAAAAGCAAACGCTTCTTTCTTTTGGGAGAGAAGAAATAATCTATTGTCTTTTCCTTTGCTAAATAATGATCGTGATATATCATTACATACATTCTTGAACTGCTATAGTTCTAACAATCCTGAGGATGTTAAATATAAATTTAATTTATTGGATGGTCTTAGAGAAGTCTTAAATTTATTTGATCCTAATAAAGATAATATTGAAGAAGTTCTTAAAAGAATAATAGAAGATTACAAAAAAACAAATTCTGAAGCATGGTACAAATTTTTTGTTATATATGATGGAGTGTTCAAACAGTGTCGCAATGGAAACATCTATCATTATTCAGACAAGTATGTCTTACTTTTAGATAAGAAATTTAGAAGCGGAAAATGGTGGGAATACTATACCTTTGCATTGAAAAAGGCTTTGAATGAAGCTAATAAAGATTTGAGTATAGAACCTACAAATGGTAAGAATCGAGAAGAGAGTGTTTTAAAATTTAATGTAAATGAAATTGAATATAAATGTTCGATAATGAACGATGGAAATGGTGATAGGTTTATAATAAAGAAAGATAAAGATGAGAAACCAATATTTACTTGTGATGCTAGTTTAGATACCTGGAATAAATGGAAAGAAAAAAGTTTAAAAATATTAAATAGAGAAGAATAGGTGAATGCTTTTCTTATGCTTAGCTAGGATATTCCTTCCACTCTCACACATAGGAACAACCCCGA
>OLOU01000390.1_pt1 | contig 39843 bp, 54 predicted proteins | sample 1672101 | NCBI WGS metagenome assembly OLOU01 (sample SAMEA3136645, study PRJEB25190) | human gut metagenome | biome: human gut; feature: human-associated habitat; material: faeces | place: Austria | collected 2013
CGTTCAGGGCCACATCACGGGCCTTGGCGATATGCGAAGACGCGATCATCTCCTGGGCGTTGAAAATCTTCTCCAGCGATCCCGTAGAGGCGATCCTGCCCTTCAATGCGAGTTGCGATCCCATGGGCTACTTCTTTTCTCCAGCCATCGGGTGCTTGGTCGGATCGTGCGCGGGCTTGTCGGCCTTGGCGATGATCTTCTCCTGCTCCACGGGCACGGGCTTGCGCGTCGAGGACTTCTTCACGACCAGCGGCTTGCCGGCCTTGGTCACGTACGTCTCGCGGAACGCTTCGACGGCCTCGTCCAAGGCGGCTTCGGTGTCAGGCGTGAAGTTCTCGGTCTCACGGATGGTCTTGAGGATGTCGGTGCTGTGCTCCAGGTAATCGAGCAGCGCGTGCTCGAACGGCAGCACGTCGCCCAGCGGCAGATCATCCATCTTGCCATGGGTGCCGGCCCACACGGACACGACTTCCTGTTCCATCGAATACGGGGAGAACTGCGGCTGCTTCAGGAGCTCGGTCAGGTGGGCACCACGGTTCAGCTGAGCCTTCGAAGCCGCATCCAGATCGGAAGCGAACATGGCGAAGGATTCCAGCGAACGGTACTGCGCCAACGAGATCTTCAGCGTGCCGGAGACCTTCTTCAAGGCCTTCGTCTGGGCAGCGCCACCGACTCGGGACACGGAGATGCCGACGTCCACAGCAGGACGCTGGTTCGCGTTGAACAGGTCGGACTGCAGGAAGATCTGGCCATCGGTGATGGAAATCACGTTGGTCGGAATGTAGGCGGACACATCGTTCGCCTTGGTCTCGACGATCGGCAGGCCGGTCATCGAGCCGCCGCCGAGGTCATCGGAAACCTTGGCGCAACGTTCGAGCAGACGGGAGTGCAGATAGAACACATCGCCCGGGTAAGCCTCACGCCCCGGCGGACGACGCAGCAACAGGGAAATCGAGCGGTAAGCCTCAGCCTGCTTCGACAGATCGTCGAAGACGATGAGCACGTGCTTGCCGTTGTACATCCAGTGCTGTCCGATGGCGGAACCGGTGTACGGTGCGATGTACTTGAAGCCTGCGGAATCGGAAGCCGGGGAAGCCACAATGGTCGTGTACTCCATAGCGCCGGCCTCTTCCAGGGACTGCTTCACCGATGCGATGGTGGAGCCCTTCTGACCGACGGCCACGTAGATGCAGCGGACCTGCTTCTTCGGGTCTCCGGATTCCCAGTTGCGCTTCTGGTTGATGATCGTATCGATTGCGATAGCGGTCTTACCGGTCTGGCGGTCGCCGATGATGAGCTGGCGCTGGCCACGTCCGATCGGCGTCATTGCGTCGATGGCCTTCAGGCCGGTGGACAGCGGCTCGTCAACCGGATGACGATGCATAACGTCAGGTGCCTGGGCCTCGAGAATACGACGGCCTTCGGTCTTGATCTCACCAAGACCGTCAATCGGGTTGCCTAGCGGGTCCACGACGCGGCCAAGGTAGCCGTCGCCGACGGGCACGGAGAGCACTTCGCCGGTACGACGCACTTCCTGGCCTTCCTCGATACCGGTGAAATCGCCGAGGATAACCACGCCGATTTCGCGGGCGTCAAGGTTGAACGCCAGGCCAAGCGTGCCGTCTTCGAAGGTCAGCAGCTCATTGGCCATGCAACCAGGCAGTCCCGTCACGTGCGCAATGCCATCGCCAGCGGTCGCGACATAACCGACTTCCTGGGTCGGAGTGTCCGACGGCTTGTACGACTCGACGAACTCATCGAGCGCCTTGCGTATCGTGGTGGGATCAATGGTAAGTTCTGCCATGATCACTCCTTATTGTTGTTTTTAAATTCAGTCAAGTCTTGTTTCAGGCTTGTTCACCGTGTGGCGTGCCGTCAGGCGGTCGCCTTCACCGTGCGCTGAAGATGTTGCAGCTGTGCGACCACCGTGTTGTCGGTGACCTCGTCGCCCACCTGAATGCGCATACCACCCAGGACGGTCGAATCGACCACCGAGTTGATGTGCACCGGATGGCCGGTCTTCGCCGAATAGATGGCGACGAGCTTCTTGACCTGCTCCTTGCTCAGTGGCGTTGCCGTGGTGACGGTGACCATCGATTCGCCCATATGACGGGAGAACTTGTTAATCAGCCACTGAATGGTCTGCAGATAGCGGCGATTGCGCAGATTGCAGGTCGCATGCTCGGCCAGACGCTTGGTCACCACATTGAAGTCGGCATTGCCGATCAGGCTGTACAGCAGCTTGATACGGGCTTCGGCGGGGACGGTTGCGTCATACAGCTTGCTGCGTACGACCGGAAGGTTGAGCAGTGCGGAATGCAGCTGGGCAAGCTCGATGGAGACCTGCAGAGTAGCATTCGTGTGGTCCGCGTAGTACATCATGCCATCCACACCGAAATCCTCGGCGGCGTTGGCGATGTCGGACACGCGGCTCCAACGGCGGGCCACCAGATCGGACATGATTTCCATCGTCAACGGATGGGCATCATCTCCAATGAGGGTCTTGACTACCGCAACCTTGTCTTCGACTGGGCGCGACGGGTCGGTGAGGGCACGTTCAAGCTGGATGTTGTGGTCGAGCACGTTGGTGATCGTGAACAGTTCGTTCCCGATACGCCATGCGTCCTCGCCGCTGTCACGCAGCTTGGGGGCCAGCGAGTCACGCGAAACGCGGTCTGCGATACGCGATGCTTCTCCTCGCATTGGTCACCTCCCTTTCTTGAAGGTTTCGATCACTTCTTGTCGCTGTCCAGTTCGGCGATCATCTGGTCGATCATCGTCGACTGCACGTCGTCGCTTTCCAGCTTGCTGCCCAGGATCTTGCCGGCCAGTGCCGTTGCCAGCACGCCGACCTCACCCTTCAGGCTCACCAGAGCCTGCTGCTGCTGGGATTCGATGGAACGCTGGGCGGTGGCGGTGATCTGCGCCGCATCAGCCTCGGCACGGGTACGTGCGTCGGCGATGATGTGCGATGCTTCCGCGCGAGCGTCGTCGCGGATCTTGGAAGCCTCGACGCGTGCGTTGCTCAGCTGGGCATCGTACTTCGCCTTGGCTTCGTCGGCATCCTTCTGGGCCTGTTCGGCCTTGGCGATGCCGCCTTCGATCTTGGCTGCGCGCTCATCGAACACGGCCTGGAACTTCGGCAGGAAGAACTTGTAGAAGAACACGGCGACGATGATCAGAATGACCAACGACCAGAAAATGTCGTAGCTTTTCGGAAGGAACAGTTCCATCTCGCTAGCTGCGGTCACCATAGTGTCTTCCTCCTTTCACGTTCGTTTGCGTCTTCGGTGTTTACCTTGGGGATCAAGTCTTACTTGATGAAGGCGAGCACGAAGCCGAGCAGTGCCAGCACCTCGACGAATGCCAGGCCCAGGAACATGAGGGTCTGCAGACGGCTGCCGAGCTCAGGCTGGCGAGCGGTGCCTTCGATGGTCTTGCCGATCAGGATGCCCAGACCGATGCCAGGGCCGATGGCGGCGAGGCCGTAGCCAACGACGTTCAGGTTGCCGGCAACCTCAGCGAGGGTAACGATATCCATGATTGTTTCCTTTCTGGTTATTGCTTGACAAGAAGCAACACTTAAAAAGCCGGCGGTCAGTCGATCTCCGGATAGCTCATATTGATGTACGCGGTGGTCAGGATGGCGAAGATGTAAGCCTGCAGGCAGGCGACCAGCGCCTCGAACAGGAACATGAACATGCCAGCCGCGAAGGTGATGATGCCGAACGGCATCATCAGCTTGTTCACCACATCAACGAGGAAGAACTGCGTGGCCGAGAGGCACAACGCAAGGATCAGGTGGCCCGAAACCATGTTGGCGAACAGTCGGATCGTCAACGAGAACGGGCGGATAATCAGCAGCTCAAGCAGCTGAATCGGGGACAGCAGAATATAGATCGGGGCCGGAACGCCCTTCGGGAAGATCTCGTCCCTCAGGAAGTGGCCAAGGCCCTTTTCACGGATGCCGGCAATCCAGTACTGGCAGAAGCACCACATGGCGAACACCAGAGGCAGCGTGATGGACGCGCTTGCCGCGATGTTGAAGCCCGGGATGATGCCGCACAGATTGAAGACCAGCAACGTGCAGAACACGGTGGTGATCATCGGCACATAACGCTTGCCACGCAGCTCGCCCATCACCTGATAGACGATGTTGTCGCGGACAAACTCGATCAGCCATTCGACTGCGCCCTGCCAACGGCCAGGGATGAGCTTTGCACGGCTTGCCGTAATTCCGAGAACCAGCAGCATGATGACGGTCGCAAGAATACGAACGAGGATGATGCGGTTGATGGCGAACGGCGTGCCTTGAAAAACAAACGGATCGGGAAGGAAGTCATTGATGCTCGGCATCTCTGGACCATCGGCGATGGTCATGATGCCCTCTCCCAATGCACTAATCATTCACGCCTCCTGCTCTTGTGTCAGCTGTTAGTCTAGCCCAACAGCTGAGTCGAATGTGACATTCCGGTTACCAAACCAGAACATCCTTCGGGTTCTATGTTAACGCGCCCATAAACGCGTTCGCATACCAGCCCCGAATGGCTGCAAAGGATTATCAGACCGTGGCTAGACAACATTCCGCACCGGGAGCTTTCCCCTACTACCGTATAGCGAAAACCGGCGTTTCGCACGTTGCGGGGACTATTAGACACAACCACGGCCGTTGTCGATTCGGTCTATTTCACCCCCATTCACACCAAAATAGACATCGTTTGCAACACTGCTTGATAAAACGTTTTACTTAACATATCGCACCATAATATATGACGGCGAAAATGAAACGATGTCGCAGCAGGCAACAAAAACCGCGCAAAAAGCCCACGACACCGCGCAAAAGCGGCAATCGTGGGACAATCGCCAATACTTGTCAGTACTCGCCGATCTTCGTGAAATCAGCCGCGAATGACACCGTATCCATCGTGCGAGAATGGCGTGAACGCGTCGACACGCGGAGAACCAGGCTCGTGCCGGATCGAACGGTCGGTGCCGAGGCGCTTCTCCTCGCGCAGCTGCGGTACTTCGCTCAAATCGTAAGGCGTGGTCTGATAGACCCAGTTGAGCCAGTTGCGCCACAGCAGGTTGGCGTGGGCGCGCCAGGCGAACAGCGGTTCGAGCTTCGGATCGTCATGCGGGAAATAGTTTTCGGGGAACGGCACGTTGGTCATGCCCTTCTTCATATCCCTCTCGTATTCCTCGGCGAGCGTGTACTTGCCGTATTCCCAATGGCCGAGCGCGAACACTTCGGAGAAGTCACGCGTGGCGATGAGCCCCGGGCCGGACTTCGGACCCCACGTGAGCACCTGCAGCTCGGGATTATGGGCGATATCACCCTCGTTGATCCCCGCCAGGCGGGAATGCGGTTGCAGGCAGATCTCGTCGAAACCGTTGGTGAGGAAGCAGTATTCGTCCTGCAGATACTGGGGGAACACTCCAAAGAGCTTCTCCGGCAGCAGCTCCTTGCGCACGCCGTACCGATAGTTGAGCGCGCCCATCGCGCCCCAGCACAGGTACATGGTGGAGAAGACGTGGGTGGATGCCCAGTCGAGAATCTGCTTGAACTCGTCCCAGTAGTCGACCTGCTCGAAATCGAGGTGCTCGACGGGCGCTCCCGTCACCACAAGACCGTCGTAATAGTTGTCTTTGAACGCATCGAGCGTCTCGTAGAACTTCACCAGATGGTCGGCGCTCACGTGCGTGGCCTCGTGGGTGGAGGTCTTCATGAAGTCGACCTCGACCTGCAGCGGGCTCTTGGAGATCAGACGCAGCAGTTGCGTTTCGGTCTCGATCTTCTTCGGCATGAGGTTCAGGATCACCAGCTTGAGCGGACGCACACGCTGGCGCTCCGCTTCGGGCTTTTCAAGCGCGAAGATGCGCTCGGAGTCGAGAATGTCTCTGGCCGGAAGGCCGCTGGGAATCTTGATAGGCATGTTTCCTATTATGGTGCGGACCCGGATATGGCGTATTCGGCGGTTTTCATCGACGGTCCGCAGCGTTATACGAAAAACGGATAACGCGTTATCGGATATGCGATTCCACTAGCAGCGCAATATGCGACACGCCGATTTGACTTATTAGCCAACATCCGTAAAATAGTTAGAGCTGCCTCAATGAAGGCAAGCCGACGCGGGGTGGAGCAGCTCGGTAGCTCGCTGGGCTCATAACCCAGAGGTCCATGGTTCAAATCCATGCCCCGCTACTGATTGACCGCCGTTCCCATCATCCGGGGCGGCGGTTTTTGCATATTCCAATGCCTTTGCAGGCGTCAAATTCGGATCAGTCAAATCATTAAGGCTCACGCCGAGATAATCCGACACTTTTGCCATATCTGCAAAAGACCAAGGATAGCCGGGTTTAAGCATCCGCGAAAAAGACTGAGGGAATTTCCCAAGCACCGCCGCTACATCTTTCTTCGGGATTCGCCGCACAGAAATAATCATGTTGATATTAGTTATCGCTATATCGCCGGCAGCCATATTTGCGGTGCCAGGCATTGCCATTGTTGTTGTCATGGTTCCATAATAAACACAGTTGATTACTTTTGCAACACGCCGAGAATTGCCAAACGTGCATATCAAGCTGTATGAATTAACATGTGAGTTTAGTTAGTGATGACAGTGTTACGTCAGCAGTACGGAGACTACTGCGGCAAAATCATGTCAAACAGCGAGACCTTGCATCGTCCATAGGGATGCACGAACAAGTGCTTTCCAACAAGATGCACGGTTTGCGGCCATTTACGTTGCGCGATTTATCGCGTATTGCCGATTATTTCGATGTGAGCCTGGATTATCTGACCGGCCGCAGCGATTACACGAAACCATTGGAGGTGGCGTGATGGGGTCTCTGATTTTGTCTGTTGTCGCGTTGGTTGTTTCGATTGCCGCGCTTGTCTATTCGGAGTTTTAAATGTCTGGCTTCGGTGCTTTTATCGCGTCTTCCGGGTTGCGGTGGAATCGTCGGTGTGCGTTCCATCCCCGGACTCGTTCGGCAATCCGGTGTCGTGTCTGCCAGTCCTTGTCATTCCACCAGTCGTCTCGCATGTCGGCGGCCGGTATCGTCGCATACCCGCAATGCCGGAGCCTTGTTGGCGATTTTGTCCAATGCACGCATATTTCCGCGTCTTCTGGCAGCTCGTCCATTCCTTCGGGCGGCCATATCGCCAGTTTCACGTCTTCACCGTCGTTTGATATGCGTGGTATCAATGTGCGTTCGCCGATTCTCCACTGTTTCCCGCTGAGTTTTTCCCATTCGTATGCGCGGATTATGCAATTGTGGCCGAAGATTCTTACATCGAATCCGTCACCGTCACCGTCGTTGGTGAGCATGGCGAATCTCGGTTTACGCCCGCACCCATCGTCAATCGGAGGCGTGGCGTTCGGCACGGTGGTGACGATGTATGTGTTCATCCAGGATGCTTCAGGTCTGCGGCGAATCGTCCTGGCGAATGCGATGGCCGATCCCATAAGCGAGATGATCGCGATTATTTCGCTTAGCCCAATTTGCATATGTTCTTCCTTCCTTCGTCATCCAAGACGGCTGATGAATGTTGCAATCGAAAGCCTACGACGGAGGAAGGGATTTGACCATTCAACAATGAGAAAGGGGAATGGAGGAGTGACGAAATGAACGAGAAACGGAAGGCGAAATGGGTCGCGCAGACCCACAGCCTCGAGAACATGGCCGACATGATGAACCGCGAGATGCGACGAAGGTTCCGGATCAGGACGAACCGGTCGCTGGTGGACGGCGTTCTGGGCGACTTCGCGCTCGAGGACCTCGACAACAGCACGGAGTTCCGAACGCTCGCCTACCTCGACTACGAGGAGATGCGCGGCTACATGTACGGGATGCTGGAAAGCTACCGCCATTACAAGCCATTGATCATGGGGGCCATACATGCGTAAGTTCCTTCAGATCGTCGCGCTGGTGCTGATGTCCCCGTTCGTGTTACTCGTGCTCGGGATTACCATCTCCGTCGTCCGGTTGGGTGATTTCCTGTCCGACTGACGGCGTCCCATAACTGAATGCCATCGGCGTCGGTTCGACCGCAGGTTGCCGACGTGGCTGTTAAAGCATCCTGCCGCGCCTTGCCTAGCGCGTTACAAACACACCACGTGTGGCGTGGTGGTTGAAGCGTCCCTAGCGGGGAGGCGTGCGGGTTTACAGCTATGGGCGTGTGGCGTGTTCCCAGGGACGAAAGCGGCACCATCGGCTGGCCACGGCCAGCGCTGCGCGTCCAGACCTTCGTCGCGGCATTGCGCCGCTGACCACATGCGACGGCCTTGGCACCATGCCGAAATGCTTCACATGCGGGAACCCTTTGGAATTCATGAGGCCTTTTGGCTTCCTGTTTTCCGCTATAGGGTTCCCCGCTCTAACCTCCTTCCATCCGAAATACACAAGACGTTTCATCCACAAGACTTATCCACTCACCTACTCACAGATTGGGGACAACATCATGGGCTATGCAGTTGATTACATTTCTACCGAGGAACGCAAACGCAGGAAGGTCAAGAAGAAGTATCGTCGTGAGCATGTGACCAGCAAGGCCATCCGTGCCAAGGACATGAAGAACGCGGTGAAATGGAATCTTCCGAAGCTGGAGTATGACACCACCGGCACGGACACCGTGGAGCGTTCCATCGTCATCAGGATTTTGAAGCTGGATCACATCAGCCCGACGACCGACGCGGACGGCGACCATGCCATGCAGCAGTTGATTAGCGAGGGCATCGTGCTCAAGCCGAAGCGTGTGGGTGGCCGTCGTGTCTTCGACCGTGCCGACCTGCTCCAGTCGTTGAAGGCGTGGTGCCACTGATGGGCCGTCGTTTCCTGTATGCGCGTGAGCTGGCCGAGTTCCTGGGCAAGTCCGGTCAGACGCTCTACATGTGGCGCAAGCAGGGCCGTGGGCCGAAGTGGTACATGTTGGAGGGCCGCGTGGTGTATCTCGTGGACGATGTGAACAAGTGGATGGGGAAGAGGCAATGAAGCGCAAGAGGGTGCCGCCGAACATGGCCGCGCAAGTGCTGCTCACGTTCGGCTCCGATTGTTGGCTGGACATGCCGGGATGCACGCACAGGGGCACGGAGACCATGGACCACGTGAAGCCTTACAGTCTCTACGGCCCGACCGTTCCGAGCAATCTTCGGCCGGCGTGCAAGCACTGCAATTCGTTGCGCGCGGATCGTGTGGTGTCCGGCTTCGGCGCGCAGGTCACGGCCGTGATAGGCCCGCCATGCGTGGGCAAGACCGCGTATGTGCGCGACCACATGGCGCCGGGCGATATCGTGGTGGACCCGTCGAGGCTGGCGGTCGCGTGCGTGGACGGCGGCAGCGAGGCGCACGCGCTGGCCGATACGTTGTGGGGCAGCGCGTACCGGCGTGTGTCCCGCATGGTCACGGCCAGGCATGTGTGGCTGGTGCGTGCGCTGCCGACGTCCCGCAACAGTCCGAACATGCTGGCCGAGTGGATCGCGTTGAACTATGACGTGGTGGTCCTGGACGCCGACGACCAGCTGTTGCGCGGGCGCATGGCCGAGTGCCGGCGTGGCCGTGAAGACGTGGAGCTGCTGAAGCGATGGCGCCGGCTCGGCATCACGCAAGCGAAGGTGGACGGGATGCTGGAGACGCGGCGCACGCAGCTTTCGCGGCTTCGCCTGATCGACGGCCCGTCTTCGCCGCCGGCCGTGTCGGCGCGGCCGCGATGGTAGCCGGTTTTTTAAACGGCCATGGTCAAGGGACACCCCGCGCCCACCGATTTCGTATCCCCAACCCAAATAAAAAAAGCCGCGCCGGCAAGGGCGCGGCGCTCCACCAATCGGCGGAATGAAGCCAGTTCCAGACAGTAACACCGATAGGCTAGGAGCGCAAATCATGGACGACAACGACAAGCAGATGACACTTCCGGGCATGGAGGACAGCGACGAGCTGACCAACCCGCTGACCAGCTCCACCAAGGAGCTCGTCACCGAGCTTTTGCAGGACGCCGCGAACCTGACGCCGCAACGGCGCGCCCTGTGTACGCTGCTGCTCACGTGCGCCCGCACCATCGACCGCCTGTGTCGCAAGGGCCGCGACATCTCCCGCATGGTCACGAGCTACAACGAGACCATCGACCGGTTGCAGCCGTCCGAAACGTCCGCGAAGGCCGGCGACCTCGCACAGCTGCTCAAGGACATGGCGCAGTGAGGCCGGCACCGGCGCGCCACGCGACCCCGCGCGACCCCGCGCGTGAGACGGACGGCGGCAAGGTGGCGCGCATCTCCGCCGCGTTGGGTCAACCGCTGATCCCATGGCAACGCCAGGTAGCGGACGTCGCCGGTGAGCTGGACCCGGAAACGGGCACGTACTACTACGACCGCGTGATAGTGTCCGTTCAACGCCAGGCGGGCAAGACGACGATAAGCAAGGCCGAGCAGGTGCGTAACGCGCTGCTTGGACCCGACCGTGAGGTGTGGTATCTCGCGCAGACCGGCAAGGACAGCAACGAACAGTTTCGCAAGCTGATTAAAAGCGTGGTGCGCTCCCCTCTGGCGGCGCTGATCGACGGGAACCCGCGCATGAGCAACGGCAGCATGGCGCTGCCGCTCGTCAACGGCAGCACGTTGCGGCCGGGCAGCATGACCGAAAGCAGCGGCCACGGTTTCCAGGGCGATTTCATCAACCTTGACGAGGTGTGGGCGCTGTCGGCGCTCCAGGCCAAGCAGATTCTGGATGGCTTTATCCCGACGACGACCACGCGCATGAGGGCCACGGGCGTCCGTCCGCAATTGTGGATCACAAGCACGGAGGGCACGGCTGAAAGCGAGTATTACAACGCGCTTCTGGACCGCTGCCGTGCCGGCGACATCCCGAAACGTTGGGCGTTCTTCGATTGGGGGCTTGACCCCGCGAAGGACAGCGAGGACCTGGACGCCGTAGCCCGCGCGCACCCGGGTTGCGGCTATCTGTTCGACCGTCGGCAGCTCAAGGACTTTCGCGACCAGTTCGCGGACGACCCGGCCGGCTGGCGGCGCGCGTTCTGCAATCTCCGTGACACGTCCAGCACCGAACGCGTCTACCCCGCCGCCTTGTGGACGGAGACCGAGACCGCGCCGCTCGACCTGTCGGCGCTCGACCTGGACACGCTCGCGTTCGGCGTCGCGGTCGGCATGGAATCGGAATCGACCGCGATAGCCGCCGCGTGCCGGCGCGATGGCGTCACCGTCGTGCAGATCGTGGACGTGCTGCCGGGCACCGCCGGCGCGGCCGAACGGCTGGCCGACCTGCAATCACGGTATGGCGGCGCGCCGATAGCCATAGACCGGCGCGGCCCGTCCGCGCCGTTGGCCGACCGGTTGCATGAGGTCGCGGCGGACGGCACGCCGGAATACCGGTTGTCGGATATCGGCAACACGGAGATAGTCGCGGCCGGCGTGCTCATGCTTGACCGGCTCATGCAACGCCAGGTGTTGCACGTGCCTGATCCGGCGCTGGACGACGCTGCCGCCGTCGCGGTGCGCCGGTGGGTCGCCGACAGTTGGGTGCTGTCGCGCCGCAACAGCGAACAGGCGATTAACGCGCTTGAGGCCGCGCAACTCGCGGTCACCGCTTCGCTTCACGCGCAGCCGGCCGCGCCGTTGCAGATTTTCGGTTAGACGTTCTATGACGTTTTTAGACGTTCTGCGATGTTCTTATACGCCGGTTTCGGCGTGGTGCGCCGGCGGGCGGTTGAATCGGTCGCATGAGCTTCATTTCCCGCATCTCCAACACCGCCGCCCTGTTGCTTCGCGCGGCGCAGACGACGGACGACGTGGAGGAAGCGGACGCGCCGACATTGCCGCCGCGATTGTCCGCGTCGCATGACCCGCTGGCGTTGTCCACCGTATTTCGCGGCGTGCAGATCATCGAGACGGCGGTCAGCAAGCTGCCGCTGATCCAGTACGCGCCGGATGGCTCGCGCATGCGGCCGAGCACGCTCATCACCCGGCCCGACCTGAACCGCAGCCGCCGCGACCTGTTCGGCGACCTCGTTTCGGCCCTCGCGTTGAACGGCAACGCGTTCCTGCTCAAGGTGGAGGCCGGCGGCGTGCTCGTGGGCGTGCGCAGTCTGCCGCCCCAGCTCGTGACCGTGACCGATTTGAACATGGACCCGGCTAACCCGCGCTTGCGCTACTCGTACCGTGGCGTGGACTACGGCGCCGACCGCATCGTGCATCTGAAACTGTTGAACGTGGCCGGCCGTTTGCGCGGCATGGGCCCTATCAGCGCGGCCCGCGAGGAGATCGAGGGAGCGCAGGACACTCGCGCCTACGCGTCGAACTGGTTGGACAACACGGCGCGGCCCGCCGGCATTCTGAAAAGCGACCAGATATTAAGCGACCAGGACGCGAGGACCGCTAGCGAACGGTGGGCGAAGGGCGGCGCCGGCGGCGTGCGCGTGCTCGGCAAGGGCCTGGACTACACGCCGTTGGCGTTGAGCCCCGAAGACCTGCAATTCATCGAGTCCCAGCAGTTCAACACCACGCAGATAGCCCGCCTGCTGGGCATCCCGGCGTCGTTGATGCTCGCGAAGGTGGAAGGCACTTCGCTGACCTACTCGAACATCGAGCAAGAGTGGCTCACGTTCGCGGAATACACTTTGTCGGCCTACGCTGACGAGATTTGCGAGGCCCTCACGTCGCTGCTGCCTGAGGGGCAATGGTGCATGCCCGACTGGGATTCGTTGCATCGTTCCGACACGAACACCCGTTACAGCGCCTACCAGACCGCCATATCCGCCGGATTCATGACGGTGGACGAGGCGCGCGCCCGTGAGGGATGGGCGCCGATCAACCAGACCACACCGCAGGAGGTCACATTATGAGCGAAGAGGCACGCACCATCACCGTGAAGGGCATCGAGCTACGCGAGGACCAGGGCGACGGTACCCGCATCGAGGGCATCGCCGTGCCGTTCGGCCAACGCATCGGATTGTGGCGCGGCGCGGCCGAGGAGTTCGCGCCGGATTGCGATTTCGGCGACACGACACGCACCAAGTTGAGCCGTGACCACGGCCGTCTCATCGGCAAGGTCACGAACGCGACGCGCGAGGCCGACGGATTGCACATCACCGCGTCAATCAGCGACACGGCCGAGGGCCGCGACACCGTGCAGCTGATCCGCGACGGCGTGCTTGATTCGTTCAGCGTGGGCTTCATGCCCGTGACCACCGACAAACGCACCGAGGGCGACACGAGCGTGTACGTGCGGCGCGCCGTGAAACTGCTTGAGGTCGCCGTCACCGGCATACCCGCGTACACGGGCGCGGCCATCACCGGCCAACGGGACCAGGAACACGTCAACCAGGAAACCGACACCAAGGAGGAAACAGTGGAAAACGAACAGCAGCCGGCGACGGAATCGCGTTTCGACCAGCTCGAAATGCAGATCCGTTCGCTCGCGGACACCATCGGCCGGCAGAAGCCGGACCCGCCGCACGTCATCGGTGGCCAATACCGTTCGGCCGGCGAGTTCGCGAAGGCGCTTGCGGCCGGCGACGACACCGCGTATGAGTTCATGCGCGAGGCCCGCGACCTGATTTCCAGCGCCGACACGAACAACACTAACGAGTGGGTGGCCGACCAGATCAAGCTCATCCAGTCGCGCCGTAGCGTCGCGAACCTGTTCCAGCATGCCGCGCTGCCGGCCACCGGCATGACGCTGGAATATCTCAAGCTCGGCTCTAACACGCTGAATGCGGCCGAACAGACGGCCGAGGGCGCGGCCCTGACCACCGGAAAAATCACGCTCACGAGCGCGACCGCCGCCGTGAAGACCTATGGAGGTTACGCGCAGCTGTCGCGCCAGGTCATCGAACGCAGCAACACGCCCGCGCTCGATACCGCGCTCCGCGCGCTCACCATCGCTTACAGCAACGCGGTGGAGGCGGCGGCCCGCGCGCAGCTGACTGCCGCCATCACCGGCGCCGCAGCGAACAAGCTGGAGACGCCGGCGGCCGTGAGCGCGCTCACCGCCGACCAGTGGATTACCGTCATCATCAACGCGGCCGAGGCGGCGGACGGCCGAGGCGCGCAGCTCGGCACGCTCGCGGTCAGCAAGGACGTGTTCGACAAGATGGCGAAGATCACGCGCAGCGGCGACGCGCTCATGGACGTGTCCGGCGAGGGCGTGGACAAGCTCGGTAGCCTGAGCCTTACCGGCATCACCGGCCGCATGCTGTCGGTCCCCGTGCAGATGGTGCCGGGTGCCGCCGCGAACACGGCCGCGTTCATCGACCCGACCGCGTTGCAGATGTGGGAGGCCGGCGGCCCGTTCCAGCTCCAGCAGGACGACACCACCAAACTGCTTTCCAATTACAGCGTGTACGGCTACGCGGCGTTCGCGACCGTGTTCACCGGCGGCGTCATGCCGTTGGGTCCGAAGGCCACCGCCTGAGTAGGCGCACATGGACCAGTTGCATGACAAGTTCCTGTCGATGATGAACGTCATCGGCAGCGACGACGAGACGCGCGCCGACGACTGTCTGGCGACGGCGCGCGCCTACCTGTCGACGAACCTGGGCGAGACGTGGGACACGGTGCCCGACCTGATCCAGTCCGATTGCGTGCTGGCGGTCGCCGCCGACCTGTTCAACCAGAAGGACGCGCGCAACGGCGTGATGAACGTGGACAGCGACGCCATCGAACCGTTCCGCGTCTCCGCCGACCCGTTGCGCGCCGCCTGGCCGAAGCTCCGCGCCGCCGGCGTGCTCGCGGGAATGGGGATCGCATGACAAACACCATCACCGGCAAGATCGACGCGCTCATGGAACAGGTGGCCGGCGCGTGCGGCGACCTCGTGGAACACGTCACCATCGACGAGACCGAGGTGAAGCCGCCACGCGGCAAGGTCTGCGTATGGGTCAAACCCCCCGAAGTGGCATGGCCCTACGCGGGCGCGGAAAACGAACTATCGGTGCGGCTCGTGTTCGTCGCCGGCAGTCCCTGGGCGCAGGCGTCCGCGCTGCCGCTGCTACTGGCCGCGATGGACCGGCTCGCGGCGTCCGCGCTGCCTGTCACATCGGCCGAGCCCGTCGGCTTCACGCGTGGAGACGCGACGCTCGCGGCCTACCAGATCACACTCAATGAAATCTAACGAAAGGAACAACCATCATGGCGGACAAAATCCGTACCCTGGGACCGGGAAGCCTGGTCATCGGCTCCTCAGACGACCAGTACAAGCTGGACGTCGATTGCACGAGCGTGGAACTGTCGCCGGACAATTCCAGCGAGGACCCCGACACGTACCTGGACGGCCACGAGGAGGGCGGCGCGCTCAGCACGTCGTGGAAGCTGTCGGGAAGCATCGGCGAGGACTTCAGCATGAACGGCGCGCAGGTGTATTGCCTGAACAATGCGGGCGAGACCAAGCCCGCGAAGTTCATCCCGAACACGTCCGGCGCGCTCCAGCTCGACATGACCGTGACCATAGCGCCAATCGCGTTCGGCGGTGACGTGAAGACGAAGAACAAGAAGGATTTCGAGTTCTCCGCCACCGGCGTGAAGGCCAGCGCGTACACGAAGCCGAGCGCCTGAACATGGCGGACAAGGCCCTGTACGTCGTCGGCCAGAAGCGTTTCGTTCAGACCATGCGCAAGGCCGGCGCGGATATGCAGGAGCTCAAGGAAGTCAACCGCAGGGCCGCCGACATCGCAAAACCCGAGGCGGTGGCCCGCGCGCCACGCGGCAAGACCGGCAGACTGGCCGGTTCCATCCGCGCCGGCGCCACGCAGAAGGCCGGTATCATCCGCGCCGGACGCAAGACCGTGCCGTATGCGGGCCCGATCAATTACGGCTGGCCGGCGCGCAACATCAGACCGAGAACGTTCGTGAACGACGCCGTGGCATCGACAGAGAGCCAATGGGCGAAGGAATACGAAACGTTCGTGAAGAAGACCATGAACCAGATCAAGGGAGCCTAGATCATGCGAAGCACAGCGAAAGTCACGTACACCGACGGGCATGTGGACGAAGCGCCGTTGACGCCGCGCGTCATCACGTCGGCGGAGGAGCACGCGCAGAAGGAGGGATGGGCGCCGGGCGAGGCATCCAAGATTCGCCAGTCGTACTACATGGCGTATCTGGCGCAACGATACGCGGGCAACACCACCATGCCTTACGCGCAGTGGCTGGAAGAGGTGGACGACATCGACGTGGAGACGCCGACCGCTGAAAACCCTACCGTCTAGCCGAGTGGCCCGACGATTCGCTGGGCATGCTGTCGTTCCTGCTCGCGGCCCGTTTCGGCGGCACGCCGTGGGCATGGAGGCATGAGGCCAGCGAACTCGATTGGGGCACCGGCATGAGGTTATTGCAGGACGAGATAGAACACATGGAGGAGGTGGACCGTGGGTAAAAGCGCCATCATGAGCGTGCGGATCACTGGCAACAGCGACGACGCGGTGAAGGCATTGTCCAAGGTCACGGCCAAGGCCAGCGCGTTCGGCACGTTCATGGGCGGCGCGGCGCTCAAGGGCGTTTCCGCGTTGTGGGACACGCTCAAGGGCTTCACCAGCGCGGTCATGGACATGTCCGATTCCACGGACAAGTTCAAAAACACCATGAATTTCGCCGGCTTCGACACGAGCGCCGTGGAGGCCGCGACGAAGGCCACGCGCGAATACGCCGACAAAACCGTCTACGACCTGACCACCGTGCAAAACACCACGGCGCAGCTCGCGGCCAACGGCATCCAGGATTACGTCGGACTCACCGAAGCCGCCGGCAACCTGAACGCCGTGGCCGGCGGCAACGCCGAAACGTTCAAAAGCGTCGCCATGGTCATGACGCAGACCGCCGGCGCGGGGAAATTGACGACCGAGAACTGGAACCAGCTGACAGACGCCATACCGGGCGCGGCCGGCAAGCTCCAGGAAGCCATGCTGAACGCGGGCGCGTACACGGGCAATTTCCGCGAGGCCATGGAAAAAGGCGAGATCACGGCCGACGAGTTCAACAAGGCCATCATGGACCTGGGCATGACCGACGTCGCCAAGGAAGCGGCCACGAGCACGCAGACCATGGAAGGCGCGCTGGGCAATCTTGAGGCCGCAGTAACCGGCGGATTGACGGACGCTTTCAATCTGTTCAAACCGGCCGTGACCAGCGCCATGACCGTGGCCGCCGACAAGATCAGCGCGTTCAGCGGCAAGGCGACGACCGGATTGCAGGGCGTGATAAAGCTCGTGCGTGACGGTGATTTCAGCAGCGAATTGCGCGAAGCGTTCAACATCGATGAAGACAGTCCCGTCGTTGATTTCCTGCTCACCATCCGCGACAACGCGGTGAGCGCGTTCGATACGGCGAAGCAGAAGGCCGGCGAGTTCGTGGCCGCATTCCAGAACACCGGCCCGATGCAGGCCGCTGCGGACATCTTCGGCGCGGTGTGGGAGGCGTGCAAGAACCTCGCCGGCGCGGCCGGTGACGTCATCGGCCAGTTCACGCCGTTGGCGGATTCTATGGGCGGCGCGTCCGGCGCCGGCCAGGCGTTGGGTGACGCATTCAACGGCGCTGCCGATATCGTCGGCATGGTTTCGGACAAGCTCACGGCGTTCAGCGACTGGGTATCCGAGCATGCGGAACCCGTCGCGTCCGCGCTTGTGGGCATCGCGGCGGGTTTCGCCGCGTTCAAGGTCGCTTCGGCCATCAGCGCCGTCGTGTCCGCGTTGCAGGGATTCAGCGTGGCGACCACGGCCGCTTCTGTGGCGCAGTGGGCCATGAACGCGGCCATGAACGCGAACCCCATCGCCATCGTCATCACCGCGATAGCCGCGCTGGTGGCGGCTCTCGTCTACTTCTTCACGCAGACCGAGACCGGCCGTCAGATATGGGCGTCGTTCACATCATGGCTGGGATCGTGCGTGGGCAACATCGTGGGATTCTTCCAGGCGTTGCCGGGCAAGATTGGCGGCTTCTTCCAGTCGGCAGCGCAGTTCGCGACCGACAAGTGGGATGCAGTCGTGGCGTGGTTCAAGGGCATTCCGGGACGTATCACCGGCGCGATAGGCAATGTGGGGCACCTGCTGTACAACGCCGGCGCATCGATCATCAGCGGTTTCCTTGACGGTCTGAAAAGCATGTGGGATTCCGTGACGGGCTGGATTTCCGGCATCGGCGACTGGATAACCGAGCACAAGGGACCGCCGGAATACGACGCCGTGATGCTCGTCAATAACGGCCGTCTCATCATGCAGGGCTTCGCCAAGGGCTTGCGCAGCGGTTTCGACACCGACGTGCGGCGCACCATCTCACGGATCAACGGCCGTATGGGAGGGCTCAGCCTGGACGCCGGCATGAACGGCGGCACGGTGGGCGGAACCGTGGTGAACGTCACGTTCAACGCTCCGGTGGACCGTGAGGGCGTGGCGCGCGAGATCAGGAAGATTCTCGGCGATTACGACAGGAAGCGGGGCAACTAGTGCAGCAGTGTTTCATGTTCATGGACTGGGGCGACGGCTGGAAGTCCGTCAACGACCATGCCGAGGACGTGGCCGCGTTGGCCGGCTTCAGCATCCAGTGGGGCACCGATGACCTCGCCGAACAGCCCGAACCGTCGGTGATGTCGTTCACCTTGCGGGATCGTACCGGGTGGCTCACCGGCCGCGCGCTCACATTGGCCGGGGCCCGCGTGCTCGTGCAGATCAGCGAACAGCCCACGTGGGGCATGCTCCGAGACGATATGGGCCCATGGTCGGCGCAGCATATGCGAGTGGAAGCGATGCACCAGGCTTACACGCCCGGCCTGCCTTCCAGCACGTCCAGCACGGCAATCACCCTGTTCGACGGACTGGTGCAGAACGGCGGCGACGCGCGACCGCATGGCGACGGATGGCTGCTGGAATTGAGCGCCAGCGGTCGCATGATCCTGTGGAAGAGATTGCAGAAGCAGGGGCCAACGTCATCCGACGCCAGGTATGCGGGACTGCATTGGGTCGCCGGCATGAGCGGCCGTGTGGAAGAGCTCAACCGGCGCGCCGCCGACGCCGACGCTCCCCGGGTCTCCGTATCCGGTTTGACCTCCACCGATTCCATGGCGGCCTATAAGACCGACGATTATCCGTCCCAACTGGATTTGCTGCATCGCACGTTCGCGCATGAGAGCATGTGGCCCATCTGGTACGAATACCCGGATCGTGCGGTGAGCCGTCTGGATTACATGCCGTTCGGCGTTCCCGTGACGCTCGGCGTCGATACCGTGGGACGGTTCACCGTGACCGACTGGACCGGAGAGACGCTGGACGGTTTGGACGCTGCCGAAATCATCATCGACGACGAACAGACGCTGACCATCCCGGAACCCGTCACGCAGTTCGTCATCCAGGGCAAGACCGCGAAGGCAAGCGACGGCGTGCTTGAGTTCGACCAGCACGACACCGAGCTATCCGACCTCGGCACGCTGTCGGCCAACCTGAAAACCACCCAGTCAAGCGTCACCGTTGAAGCCGACGTGGTTTCAGCGGACGAAAGCGGCGGAGTGTGGACCCGCGCAGGCGGCACCGTATGGACGCCTGGCGACGATGAACGCGCGGCGTTCTCCCGTCTGCTCGTCACGGTTGACCGGCGATTGCGGCCGGAGACCATCGTGTTCGACAGCCGCAGGCTCGACCCAGCAACGCACGCGCGCCTGTATCTCACCGCCAGCAGCGGCCCGCTGGTCATCCAGGGAGCCACGTCGTCACGGCTCGCCGGCGACGACGGAAACCCGGCGGCATCCGGCGCGTGGGCAAGCATCGGCGGCACGCTCACCTACCAGTGGAGGAGCGGCCGGCCACTGCTCCGCAACGAGGTGACGTTATGGCCGCTGCCAGTCGCCGCAGCTGCCGTCGCCACCTGGGCAGACATGGGCTCATGGCCCGTCACCTGGACTCAGGCGGCGTTCACCTTAGCTGAACTCGCGCTGATTCACGACTACCAGCAACAAACCACCATGGAGGAATCATGAAGACCACGGACATCTACGGACTTCCATACATCGAGGCCGACGACCTCGTATCCGCCGCGCCGGCGCAGTTCAAGACCATGGCCGAGGGCATCGAAACCGCTCTGGCCGAGGTCGATTCACGCAACACGCCGGCCGGGGTGAAACCCGTCATCGCGACCACGCTGGAGGCGCTGGCCGCGCAGACCGGCGTCACCGGCCAGACCGGCTACGTCACCGCCGACACGACGACGGCGAACAACGGCCCGTATTTCTGGAACGGCTCCGCGTGGCTCCCCTACGCGACCGGCGGCATGCTGGACGATTTGCGGAACCAACTGACACAGGGTTATGAGTCCGCGAAATTCAAGTGGCAGGACACGAACTCATTCCAGCCTGACGCCTACGGCGGTGGCATGAACATCATCGTGGATCGAGCCAATGGCCTTCTGCACGTGAACCTAAGCGGGTTCAAAAGCACGGTGAACGTGAACAACTACAACGTGTTTCTTTACTTGTCAGGCGTAAAGCCCAGCAAGAACGTGAATCTATCGTGTCTGTGGGCAATACCGAGCGGCAACTACGGCAAACAGGCCACATGGACCACGGCGGGCTCAATCGTCGTCGCCGGTGGACTGTCCAACGGCGATAGGTGCTTGCACACGCCGCTTACGCTGCCGATACCGGAGGGTGTGACGTTCAGCTGATTGGGAGCGCATTCCAGACCGCCACCCAATAGCCGAAAATCGCCACGCGCCCCACCCACCGCTGATACTTGGCGGAGTAAAGACGGAAGCGGATTGAATCGGTTTGCGAGGTCCCCCAGTTATGGACGATATAACCGTCCTCGTCCTGGAAGTTCGCGCCGAACGGGCCGACCATGTAAGCGCAGTAATCGGGTTTGCGACCGTCGGGAAACCCGACCTTGATAAGAAAAGTCCCGTCCGCGTCGGTGGTGACGGTGTGCCCTCCGGCCTTGACGATCGGCAACCCATAACCCTGTGAACCACACCCTAATGAAAGGAGACCATGACAGAAAACGTAATCATCGCGATAGTCGGCGTCGTCGGCGTCGTGGCCGGCGCGTTCGCGCAACAGCTCGTGACCGCCGCACGCGACCGCATGGAAGCGTACCGGCTCGCGCAGCAAATGCAATCCGACAACGCGCTTTTATGGCAATGGAACCGGCAACTAGTTGACCACATCTACAAGGGATTGGGCCCGCCACCGCCGGAACCGCCGGAAAACTTGTTCGACCACGACGACTGACGAAAGGAGCATAAGCATGGTCGGCTACTCGAAAGCCGTGTGGAGAGGCAGCCCCAACCACTATCAGGGGCGCAACGGCTACACGGTGAACCACATCACCTTGCACATCATGGTCGGAAGCCTTGAAGGCACTGACAACGTTTTTCACCGATCCAGCTATCAGGCGTCCAGCACCTACGGCGTCGGCACCGACGGCACCGTCTACCAATGGGTTGACGAGGCTAACGGCGCATGGTGCGACGCGAACATGGCTAGTGACTGTTCCGGTATCAGCATCGAGCACGCGGGCGGCATAGCCGGCATCGTGCCGACCGACGCCGAATATGAGGCGTCCGCGCGACTATGCGCGGACATCGCCCGCCGTTACGGGTGGACGACACTGTGGCACGACCCGTCCGGCAACCGTACCGGAAACATCGTGCTGCACCGAGAGGTGCCCGGCACGGATCACGCCGGGTGCCCCGACAGGGCCGTGAACGGCCTGGACGTGGCCCGCATCATCACCAGGGCAAACCAGATTCTGAACAACCAAGGAGGAACAGATATGAGTTGCGCACTTATGATCCGCAACGACGACACCGGCGTGGTCTACTACTGGAGCCCAGAGACCGGACGAATCGGCCTGGGACACCCCGACCAGATGAAGGTGCTGGAAGACGCGGGCGTGAAGCTGATCCATTCAAGCTCTAAGGCCAATTGGGCCGGCCGCGCCGACCAGATCAGTACGTATATTCAGGCGAAGACCACCGCCTACGAGAAGGCGCAGACGACAGCGCTCGAAACCCTCGCGAAAAGCATGGGCGCAAATCCGGCCGACATCACCAAGGCCGTGACCTCAGCCGTTGACGAGGCACTTAAGGGCATCACCGTGACGCTGACCAACAAGGGGGCATGATGGCATACGAGGAACAGGTGGAAGGCGGCGACCCGCGCACGCCCGGTATCAGCGCGGCCACAATCGCCCGCACCCTCGTGCTGCTGCTCGGCCTGATCAACGCCTGCTTGGTCATGGTCGGCGTCGATACAATTCCTATCGCGGACGATACCGTGAACCAGCTCGTGGCCCTCGCATGGAATGTCGGCGCGGCCCTTTGGACGTGGTGGAAAGACAACCCCATCACGCCCAAGTCCCGCGCACAGCACGCGGCCTAGCCGGCCAACGTCACCGCATCCAGTCCGACGCGCAGACGGCTGTCAGGCATCGCCACGTAGATTTGCGTGGTTTCCACGCTGCTGTGCCCCAGCAGTTTCGACACCAGCAGCAGGTCGTGCGTGGTCTCGTACATGCGCGTGGCGTACCGGTGGCGCAATGAGTGCGGGCCCCAACCGTCCGGCAGCAGCCGTGTGAGGTGGCGGGACACATACGATTTTTCGACGTGTCCCCGCCACCGTCCGGGGAACAGCCAACCGGGCACCGCCTGTATCCGCTTCGCCAGGTCTTCGCCTATGGGCACTATGCGCTGCTTGTCGCCCTTGCCCCGCACTATGAGCGATGGGCCGGCGTCGCCTTCCAGCACGTCGCGCGAATGCACGGCCGCAATCTCCGACAGGCGCAAGCCGGCTTCGGCTCCGAGGCGCAGCATGAGCTGTTCCGTGTCCGTGGCCGCGCTCATTGCGGCGCGGATATGCACGTCAGGGCACGGGCGCGGATGCGGCCGCGTCTTGCGCACCTTCGGCAGCGCGACCGCCGGATCGTCCGCGCGCCGGCCCGTGGCATGCAGCCACCGGAAGAAACCGACGAGCGTATTCCGGTAGCCCTTGCGCGTCTCCGCCTTCCAGGACTGCGAGGCCGTCCAATGCACTAGATCCTCTGACGTCACGTCATAGGGCGATTTATCCAGGCATCGGGCCGCGTGGCCTATCTTGCACCGCCGCGTGTTGATCGTGTCCTGACTGAGACCCGCCGCCGTGAGCGATTCGAGCCATAAGGTGATTTCATCCCGCCACTGAGCAGGGGGCAGCTTTTTGTGCATACTCACGGCCGGCAACCTTGGCGGCCGGCGGGGTTACGCCGCTAGGATAAAATCAAATAATCGGGCTTCATGGATTTGAACCGTGGACCTCTGGGCAACAACGTTAGCCAGAGGTCCATGGTTCAAATCCATGCCCCGCTACCAATTGACCGTCGTTCCCATTATCGGAACGGCGGTTTTTTATATATTCCATGGCTTTTGCTGGCGTTAAGTTCTCATCCAGCAGCGCCATCAGCGGGACGCCGAAGAAGTCGGCCGCTGCGCAAGTTTCGTCAATGGTCCAATCGGCCTTGCTCTGAAGCCTCGACGCCATCGATTGCGGCGAAAGCCCCATTGCCTTAGCAAGGTCCTTCTTCATTAAACCGCTGTTGGACAAGATCATGTTCGCATTCATCGCAACAACGTCCTGCCTGCGCAATGTAGCGCTCGGCTGAATATCTAGCATTGTCATAAAATTCATTTTACTACGGTTTTGGCGTAGCACTCGGCGTGTCAGCTGCCTCATATGGTTAATCTTTGGTCTAGAACTTCATCAAATCTTTAGTCTGAAAGTTTTTAGATGATTAGTCAGATAAGAAAACTCATGAGAGACAACCACATCACACAGCGCGATCTGGCGCATGAGCTAGGCGTCTCCGAGCAGGCCATCAGCGATAAATTCCATGGCCGCTCAAATTTCACGTTGCGTGATGTGACGCGCATAGCCGACTTCTTCGACGTCTCCACCGATTTCGTGCTTGGCCGCGCCCCTTTGGAGGTGGCGTGATGGCTGGCGTGGAACGTGTGGCGGTGCATGTAAGCCGTCTGGCGCATTGTCCAGCCGTGTTCTTCGTTGAGTTCTCGCGTGCCGGTTCGGTGGGGAACCTCGTTGTTCCTCTGGATCGTTCCGAGGCCGAAGCGTTGCGCGACGAGCTTGGCGAAGCGCTGTCGGGCCGGATTACGGAGGCCCCGGATGTTAGTTGATGGTTTTAATGATCTCCACGGGTTCAGGGCATCCGTCCCAGACGATGGTGAATTTGATGGGGTAATGGGCTTTGCCGTCCCCGTCCTCCACGTGTCCGTCAAAGAACGCGGTGCCGCCTTGTTGACGCTCCTCGCGCAGTTTCGGCAGTCCAATGTTGAAGAAATGGAAGTCGGGCAGCGCCCATGGTTCGCTATCGGTTCTTCCAAGACGGTTGTTCCATGTGTTCGTGTAGGTTCCCTCGACCGCTTCGGCGAACACGGAGATGTTACGCGCAGGGCCTCCGATGTTGGTGAGGACGAAGCGCGTCCCGCTTTCGTCGATGTCGATTCTGAACTTGGGCGGCATGGGTGGCTTGTGAGTTGCCGGCGTTGTTGCTGGAAACATGGCGTCTATTTCGTCATTCGTGATTGGCGTCGCAGGCCCTTCCGCTGGTGTTTCCTTCCGGGACGCTTTGCTAACGAGGCCAATAAGTTTTTTGACGATGAACGCGCCCGCCCCACCGATGATTGTCAATATTGCGCAAATCGCCATGACCCAGTTCGGGTCACCCATGTCGATGTTTTGAAACCAATTCGTAATTCCATTCATGACGTTCAATCTACAACCGGAGGTGTCTCGTGCCGTATCTGAAGCCTGAGTCCACCAGCGACACGTTTGACGTGTTTTGCAGGGTGACCGATGGTGGCAATCCTTATCGTTTCCATGTCCTCGCGGACATCCGTGGGCAGTTGTTGGACGTGGATGGGTTGTCGATGGGTGAGTTGGTGACGGTCAATCGTGAGATTGCCAGGGCCATCAGGGAGGCGAAGCATGCGCGCCATCTGTAGGACCGTGCTGCGTGGCCTGTGCGTCGTGGCTGTGTTGCCGTCGGTGCTGCTGGCGGTTGGTTTGTGCGCGTTCTGGCGGTGGCTGTGGGACGACGATGACGAGAGGAGTCGGTATGGGTACGGCTACTAGGGTCTGCGTGGATAATTACGAGGCCTATCCGGGTATCTTCCGTGTGTCGTTCGACTCCGGTGATGTTCGCGCGGCGGTGGTGCTGACCCGCCCGCAGTTGGAGCAGTTGCGCTCGTGCGTGACTGATTCGTTGGCTCATGACGATGCGGTGCGGCGAAGACGCGGCGGCGATCTGTGACGGCTTGCGCCGTCGATAACCGAATATGCCTTTGACCACGCCGACCGTCGGTTGCGTGCGAGGCGTGATGAAGCACCCGGCCGCGCCTTGCCCAGCGCGTTACAAACACACCACGTGTGGCGTGGTGGTTGAAGCGTCCCTAGCGGGGAGGCGTGCGGGTTGCAGCTAAACGCACGTGTCGTGTTCCCAGGGACGAAAGCGGCACCATCGGCCCCATGCGTGGGGTGGCACGTGCGTTGACCTTCGTCGCGGCCTTGCGCCGCTGACCATATGCGACGGCCTTGGCTCCATGCCGAAATGCTTCACATGTGGGAACCCTTCGGGAAGAACGGGAATCAGGAACCTTCTTGATTCTTGTTTTCCCGCCTTATGGTTCCCCGCTCTAACCTTCCACCATCCGAAATTCATTGATTCCATCGATTACAGGACTTACCCACTTAACCGCCTACGAGCTGATTGGAGAACATCATGGGTTATGCAGTTGATTACGTGCCGACAAGGGAACGAAGGAAGATTAAGAAGAAGTACCGCCGTGAGCATGTGACCAGCAAGGCGGTCAGGGCTCGGGATATGAGGAACGCGGTTCGGTGGAATCTGCCGACGCTAGAACATGATACGACCGGTACCGCTACTGTCGATCGTTCCATCGTCATCAATCTGCTTCGTTTGGACCGTATCAGCCCGACCGCCGACCCTACCGGGGACCATGCGATGCAGCAGCTGGTCAGCGAGGGCATTGTGCTCAAGCCTTTTCGCATCGCCGGTAACTACGTGTTCGACCGCGACGACCTGATCAAGTCGCTGGAGGCGTGGTGCCGATGAACCCGCGCGCGAAACTGACCACTGAACAGGCTGCTATCTATCTTGGCGTCTCCCCCAGGACGATGGAGCGTATGAGGGCCGATAATCGCGGGCCGGAATGGTTTAAGGCGGGCGACGCCATCAACTCCCCGTGCTTGTATGAGCTGGCCGATCTCGACATGTGGGTGCGGGCGCGAAAGCGTGGCAGGTGATGGCGCGCAGGCAGACTATCGACCCGCTTGTGCGGGCCAAGGTGATCGAGACGTGGGGCAACGCTTGTTGGCTCAGGCTGCCGGGGTGCACCGGTGTGGGCGAGGAAGACGACCACATAGTGCCTTACGCGCATGGCGGCATGGACACCGTGGCGAACATACGCCGCGCGTGCAAGCATTGCAACGCCAGCCGCCAGGACCGCGTGCTTTACGGTTATGGGGCGCGCTTGCATATCGTGGTCACGCCGCCCGGTTCCTGCGACCGTGAGGCCGTGGAATGGGTGGAGGCTCACAGGCAGCAAGGCGACCCGGTTGTGTCGTGGCTGGCGTTGGCCCAGGCCATGCGCCTACCGGAGTCGCCCAGCATGGCGCAGCGGCGGGCGGTTGCCATGGCGTGGTCCGCAGCCTATCGCCAGTTCGCCATAACGCAGGAGCCTATTGACGTGTGGCTGACCCGCACCACGACAAGCAGCAGGCGCCACCCTAGGATGCTTGACGAGTGGATAAGCCTTGACTACGACGTGCGGGTGATAGATCCCGGCTTCGAGGTGGAGTGGGAGCGGGCCGAGACCGAGCAGGCCAAGCGGTTGGTGCGCCAATGGTACGGCTTGCACATCTCACAAGCTTTGGTGGACGCAAGGCAACGTGAACGCCGGGCCACGCTCGCACGCCTTGGGCTTCGCAGTGATCGCGTCACTGTGGCTTCACGGCCGGAATGGTGAACCTGTTTTTTAAGCGAACGGCCGGCCAAAAGACCCCGCGCCCAGTTTTTCACTCTCTCGAACCGGATAAAAAAATTCTGAAAAACGGCGGAATACCAACGAAAACCAGCTATTAAGGAGGTTGGAAAATGCAAATGACCTTGGACGGTTTCAATGATTATTATGGTCCCAACGAGGGCTTGCAGGAACGCGCCACCAAGGAGCTTATCGAGAGTTTCGTGGGCGATAGGCAGCTTGACCCTAACGCCAAGTACGTGTGCAAGACCATGATCAACATTGCCCGCAATTTCGACGCGCTGAACGTCAAAGGACGCGACACGAGCCGTGTCATGGCCCAGCTCTTGGCGTGGTACCAGGAATTGAAAACCGAGTTTCAGTCAAGGCAGGAAATCGACCCCGCTCTTGCCAGTCTGCTGGAAGAGGCACAGGCATGACGCCATTGCGCGGCGGCACCCAGCGAAACCCGGACCGCCGCACCGACGGGCCTATAGTCGCCAAGTTCGCCCGGTTGCTTGGCACGCCTCTGCTGCCATGGCAACGGTTGGTGGCCGACGTGGCTGGTGAAATCGACCCGGACACAGGCACTTACTTCTATGACACGGTGATATTGAGCACACCGCGACAGTGCGGAAAAAGCACGCTTGTGGACGCGGTGGACACGCGCAACTCGCAGTGGGGACCAGATCGTTTCATCTATTATTTGGCGCAGACGGGCAAGGACGCGGGCGACCACTTCAAGAAATATCTGAAAACGCTCGGCAGCTCGCCGCTTGCCGCAATAACCACACGGCCGTATCTCGGCGCGGGCGACTTGCGCCAGCCGTTCGCCAATGGCAGCGTGATAATGCCAAAGAGCGTTACCAAGGTTGCGGGGCACGGCGTCCAAGGCGACAAAATCACGTTGGACGAGGCGTTTTCGTTGTCCGAGGAAACCGGAAACACCATTTTGGATGGCTTCATGCCGACCATGGCGACAAGGCTTAAGGCCACCGGCGTGCAGCCGCAACTATGGATAACCAGCACCGAGGGAACGGCAGAATCGACGTTCTTCAACCGTAGACTTGACGCTTGCAGGGCTGGCGAACAGTCGCGCCGCACGTGTTGGTTCGACTTCGGGTTGCCAGCCGACGAAGATCCGGAGAATCTGGACAGCATCATGCGCTATCATCCAGCCGCCGGACTCTTGTGGGACAAGGCGCAGTTGGCCGACTTCCGCGAACAGTTCCAGGGCAACCCGGCAGGTTGGGCGCGCGCGTTCGGCAACCGTCGGGACGAGGGTATCACCGACAGGGCGATAGACGAGGCGTTGTGGGCGGCTACGGTAACGGCACCGGTGACGCCCGGCGACTTGGACGGCCGGCCGGTGGTGTTCGGCGTCGCGGTGGACGTGGACGGGACGCACACGAGCGTTTCGGCTGGCATCGCCAACAATGACGGCACCATAACGGTGCAATTGCTGAGAATCTTGGACGGCACCGGGTACGCGCCGACCGAACTCACCCGCTTGTGCTCGAAGTACGGCGCTCCGGTGGTGATCGACGCGCGCGGCACCGCCGCCGATTTGTCCGACCGGTTGCGCCACATGACCGACGACGCGGGCGACCCGCTGCTGCGGTTCGTGGACATGGACGCGGGCGACTACCTGACCACCGGACAGAGTTTCGTTGCCGGCTTGGCTAACCACGCGATAACCCACGCGGCAGACCCCGAGTTGGACGCCAGCGCCGCGAACTCGGCGCGCAAATGGGCCGGCGACGCATGGCGCGTGAGCCGACGCGGAAGCACCGGCCTAACGTCACCGTTGGAAAGCTGCATGTTGGCGGCTTGGGGAGCCGCCCACAGGCCCGAGGAAACGGGGCCGCTGCAAATCTACTAGCCGGTGGCGTTCGGCGTCGCGTGGCGGCATTATGCGGCGTTGGGCGGCGGGCTTGTGGCGGGCTTGGCGCTTGGCGGTGATACTTGGCCGCATGAACATTTGGGAGCGTGTGAGAATGGCGGGCCGCGTGCTGACGCGCGGTGCCGACGCGGACATGCCGGACGGCATCAAGCCGCCCGCACGATTGGGGCGCTGCGACCCGTTGAGCCTCTCAACCGTGTTCCGTGGCGTGCAGGTGCTGCAAACCGCCATCACCGGTTTGCCTATCCATGAAATCAGGGGAGGCGTGAAGCTCGACACGGTTTCCTCCATCGTGCTTCAGCCGGACGTGAACCGCAGCCGCCGCGACTTCCTCGCGGACATGGTGGCAAGCATGGTATTGGACGGGAACGCTTTCGTGCGATTGGTGCGGTTCGATGGCGAAGTGGTCTCTTGCGAGGTGCTTCCACCATCCCTCGTGACCGTGAGCGACGACGGCAACGACCCGGCCGCGCCCAAGCTCCGCTATAGCTATCTGGGCCATGATTACACGGCCGACCAGATCGTTCATTGCAAGTTTTTGAACGTGCCGGGCCGGTTGCGTGGGCTTGGGCCAATCTCGGCGGCGCGTGAGGAGGTGGAGGCCGCGCAGATGGCCCGCACCTACAAGGCCAAGTTCTATAGCGACGGTAGCAACCTCAAGGGCTATTTGCAGACGGAGGAAAAGGTGACGCCGCAGGTGGCCAAGGACGCCAAGGAGGCGTGGAAAGCCACGGGTGAGGCCGGCGACGTAAAGGTGCTCGGCTCGAAACTCAAATACGTTCCCTTGGACATGAAACCGGCAGATTTGCAGTTTTTGGAGACGCAGAAGTTCGACACCACTCAGATCGCGCGGCTTCTAGGCATCCCGGCGAGCATCATGTTGGCGGCCGTTGACGGTAGCAACCTTACTTACTCGAATATCGAGCAATCGTGGATCGAGTTCGCCGATTACACGTTGGCGGCTTATGCGGGCGAGATAGAGGAACTTTTCAACCGTTTGTTACCGAGGGGCCGCACGGCCGCGTTCGACTGGGACAGCAGCCGGCGCGCCGACATGGCCGACCGGTTCAACGCCTACAAGACGGCGATAGAGGCCGGGTGGATGGACGTGAACGAGGTGCGCGCAAGGGAGGCGTTGCCGCCTCTCATCGCGGCACCGCAACCGGAACCACAGGAGCAGCCACAAGGACAGGAGACGCAGGATGAAGCATGAAATCGGGTTTAAGGGCGTGTGCCTACGCGCGGCCGAAGAGGGCGACGGGCGCACGTTGGAGGGTGTGGCCGTGCCCTACGGCAGCGTCATCAGCACATGGGACGGTGCCGAGACGTTCGACGCCGATTGCGTTTTCGACGACACGGACACGGCGAAGCTCTGCTACCAGCACGGGGAGCTTATCGGCCGCATCACCGGCGCGCAGCCCCAAGAGGACGGCTTGCATATCACGGCGCATATCAGCGACACGCAGCGCGGCCGGGACGTGGTGGCCCTGTTGCGCGACGGCGCGCTGGACTCGCTCAGCGTCGGCTTCATGCCGATTGAGGACGAAACCGACAAGCAGGGCGTCACCCACCGCAAGCGCGTGCGCCTCCTGGAAGTGTCGGTGGTGTCGTGGCCCGCCTACGAGGCCGCGAAGATCACTTCGCAGCGCAGCAGCGAAAACATTCGGGAAACCGGAAACAACAGGAAAGGAAACGAAATGGACCTTGCGGAAATCAACGACAAGCTGAACGGCATCATGGACGAACAGCGCAGCATGAAAGCCGCCATTGCCAGGAACACCGACAGTGAGCCGGCCAAGGTCATGGGTGCTGAGTATCGCACGGCCGGCGACTATCTTCAGGCGCTCTACCGTGGCGACGAAGCGGCAGTGCAGCTCATGCACGAGTGCCGTGACCTCATCGCCACCGGCGACACTGGCAACAAGGTGACATGGATTAGGGATGATTTGCGACTGATCGAGCAGCGCCGCAAGGTGACCAATCTCCTCACCCATGACACGCTGCCGGACAAGGGCATGACGATGGAATACAACGTGGTGGCGTCCGACACCGCCACGGTGGACAAGCAGGAGAACGAGGGCGGCGCGTTGCAGTTCGGCAAGGTCACGTTCGGCACCAAGAGCGCAAGCATCGAGACCTACGGCGGCTACACCACGCTTTCGCGCCAGACCATCGAGCGCAGCACCACGCCCATGCTCAACACCGCGCTGGCGGCGTTGCGCAACGCCTACGCCAAGGCCACCGAAAACAAGGTGCGGACGTTCCTGTATAACACCATCACGGCTCAGCGCGACGCCGAGACGGACGCGAACAAGATCGATGCACCGGCCCAACTGTCGGCAATGACCATCGATCAGTGGGCCATGCTGATCATGGACGCGGCGGAACTGGCCGACGACCGCAACGTGAGCCTTACCCGCCTGGGCGTTTCCAAGGACGTCATGGCCGCGCTTATCAAGCTCAAGGACACCGGTAGCCGCTTCTTCGATTTGAGCGGTGACGGCTCCGACACGTTGGGTGACTTCGACCTCACCGGCATCGCGGGGAAGTTCCTACGAGTCCCGGTGCAGATGCTGCCCAAGGCCCCGGCCGGCACCGCGTGCTTCATCGACCCCGAGGCCGTGACCGTTTGGGAGTCGGGCGGCCCCACCCAGCTCAGCGACGGCGACCCGACCAAGCTCACCGAGAACTACAGCGTCTACGGATATATGGCTGTGGCGGCGACCAGGCCGCTCGGGCTTATCCCTGTGAAGTTCGCGGCAACGGCCAAGTCTGGCGAGTGACATGGCCGACGACTGGACGAACTATGAGGCGGCGGTGAGGGACGAAATCAACGTTCCCACCGGCGACGACGACCGGGTGCGCCGCGTCATCCAAGCGGCCATCGGCTATGTTCGCGGCGCGCTCGGCGATAGGAACGTGGGAAAGGAGGTCATGGCGGACTGCGTTACCTCTTGCGCCGCCGACCTCTACAACAGCCGGGACGCCAGACTGGGCGTCATGAGCGTGGGCGACGGCACGTTGGAACCGTTCAGGGTCAGCAGCGACCCGTTGCGCTCGGTGTGGCCGAAACTCAACGCGGCCGGCATCCTGACCGGGAGCGTGGTGATCGCATGAGCAGCCAAGTAACACGAGAGCGCGAAGCCCTTATGGACATGCTGACGGACGCCATGGGCGACCTCGCTTGCGTCGTCACCATCGACGCGCAGGACGCCCGCCCGTTGCCAGGAAAAATAGCGGTGCTGATAGACCCGCCGGAACTCACGTTCGAGGGCTGGCATATGCAGACCATCACTTGGACGGTGAACCTCATAGCCGGCACCATGGCCACGCAGACGCTCGCCTTGGACCTGTTGACTGACGGCGTGCAACGCTTGCACGACCGCCAAGTGAACTTGCGGGACGCGAAACCAAGCACGTTCAACCTGACCGGAGTGGGCAGCCTGGCCGCCTACACCATAACCCTCAATCCATTGGATTCATAGAAAGGACACAATCATGGCGACAAGAACCCTTGGACCGGGCAAGCTCACCATCACCGACACCGAAAGCGGGCGCGACTTCAGCGCCGAAGTCACCAAGGTGCAGTTGGTGGCGTCGAACAACACCGACGACCCAATCAATTTCCTTGACGGCTCGCAGGACACCAGCTCAAGCACCGATTGGACGCTTGAGGGAACCATCGTTGACAACTTCGACACGGACAACCTCGCCAACTGGTGCTTCGACCATGCCGGCCAGACGCTGCCGTTCGAGTGGGTGCCGAACAACAAGGGGGCGACCAAGTGGAACGGTAAGGTGAACATCTCGCCCGTGAGCATCGGCGGCGACGTGAAATCAAAGAACAGCAACGACTTCAGTTTCCCCGCGACCGAACTCGCGCACTCCGCCTACACGTCGTCCGCCGAGGTCTGAAATGGCAGCCAAAGCCGCGTATGTCGTCGGTCAGCAGCGTTTCGTACAGACCATGCGCAAGGCCGGCGCGGACATGCAGGAACTCAAGGACGTGAACCGGCAGGCCGCGAACATCGCCTTGCCGTCCGTCCGCACTCTCACTCCGCGCGGCAAGTCCGGCAAACTCGCCGCTTCCATCCGCGTGGGCGCGACCCAAAAGGCCGGTGTCATCCGCGCCGGCCGCAAGTCCGTGCCCTACGCGGGAGTCATCAACTACGGGTGGCCTAAACGCGGAATCAAACCACGCTTGTTCGTCAATCAGGGCGTGGCCGACACTGAAAACGCATGGCAACGCGTCTACAAGCAATTCATCAACAAAACCATGAGCCAGGTCAAAGGAGCATAGAACATGAAGACCATCAGAATCACCCACACCAACGGCGACATCAACGAAGCACCGTTGACGCCGCGCGTCATCTGCGAGGCCGAGGAACACGCGCAGGCCCGGAAATGGGCCGCAGGCGATGCAAGCCGCATCAGGCAGGCGTACTACATGGCCTACCTCGCCGAAAAGTTCGCCAAGCTCACCACCGCCGACTATGACGCATGGCTCGACGGCGTGGACGTGGACGGCGTGGAGATCAAGGGCACGGAGACCGACGCGGGAAACCCTACGGACTGACGCCGTGGCCCGAAGAGTCCATGGGCAGACTCTCATGTCTACTGGCCCGCTATTTCGGCGGGACGCCGTGGGAGTGGCGAGAGAAAGCCACGGGCATGGACTGGGCCACAGCGATTGAAATCATCCAGACCGAAGCCGAGAAGATAGAGGAGGCGACGCATGGGACATAGCGCGATAATGTCCGTGAGAATCACGGGCAACAGCGACGACGCCGTGAAGGCGTTCCAGAAAGCCACCGCCAAAGCGTCCGCTTTCGGCAACTTCATGGGCGGCGCGGCCCTCAAGGGCGTTACCGCCCTATGGGACAAGGTGAGTTCGTTCGGCAGCGCCGTGATGGACATGAGCGACAGCACGGACAAGTTCGTTTCGACGATGAACTTCGCCGGCATCGACACCACTAACGTCGAAAAGGCAAGCAAGGCGGCGCGCGACTACGCCGACCGCACCGTGTACGATCTGGGCACCATCCAGAACACCACCGCCCAGCTGGCCGCCAACGGCATAGGCGACTACACCGGTCTGACCGAAGCGGCCGGCAACCTCAACGCCGTGGCCGGCGGCAACGCCGACACGTTCAAATCGGTGGCCATGGTGCTCACCCAGACCGCCGGAGCCGGAAAGCTGACCACGGAGAACTGGAACCAGCTCGCCGACGCCATCCCCGGCGCGTCCGGCAAGCTCCAGGAAGCCATGTTGCAGAACGGCGCTTACACGGGAAACTTCCGCGACGCCATGGAAAAAGGCGAAATCAGCGCCGACGAGTTCAACCAGGCGATCATGCAATTGGGCATGAGCGACGTGGCCAAGGAAGCCGCCAGCAGCACCAAGACCATGGAAGGCGCTCTAGGCAACTTGGAGGCATCAATCACCGGCGGACTCACCGACGCGTTCAACCTCATCAAACCGGCCGTGACGGGCGCGTTGACCGAAGCCGGAAACCAGATAAGCCAGTTCAGCCAGACCGCCACCAACGGCTTGCAACAGTTCATCCAAGGCATAAGCGACACCGGAGCGTTCCAAGCGCTCTCCAACATGGTGTCAAGCATCGGCAACGCGCTATCCGCGTTGGGCGGCGCGTTCGCCAGCATCGCCACGACGATAGCGCCCGGCTTACAAGGCCTATCCGACGCCGGCAGCATCGGCACCACGGTGGGCGATGCATTCAACGGCGCGGCCGGCATCATCCAGGCGCTGGCGGACAAGCTCACCCAGTTCGGCGATTGGGTGAACGCCAACGCGGAACCCATCAGCGGCGCTCTAATAGCCATCGGCGGAGGTTTCGCAGCGTTCAAGGTGGCAAGCGTCATCAGCGCCGTGGTATCCGCGTTGCAGGGCTTCAGCCTGGCGTCCACCGCCGCGTCAATCGGACAATGGGCGTTGAACGCGGCCATGAACGCCAACCCCGTGATGATACTGGTCACCGCCATCGGCGCGCTTGTGGCGGCGTTGGTGTGGTTCTTCACCCAGACCGAGACGGGCCGGCAGATATGGAGCCAGTTCACCGCGTTCCTGGGCAATTGCGTGAACAACATAATCGCGTTCTTCCAGTCGTTGCCGGGCCGTATCGGCGCGTTCTTCCAAAACGCGGCCGACGGCGCGAGGAACACGTGGAACAGCGCCGTTGATTGGTTCAAGGGTTTGCCCGGCCGTATCCTCGACGCCATCGGAAACGTGGGTTCGATATTGGTCAACGCAGGCGCAAGCATCATCAACGGTTTCTGGGACGGCCTCAAAGGCGCTTGGAGCAACGTGACCGGCTGGATCAGCGGCATCGGCGACTGGATCAAGGCCCACAAGGGCCCGATCAGCTACGACCGTCGCCTGCTCATCCCCGCCGGCACATCCATCATGCAGGGATTCGCCAGAGGACTGCAAACGGGCTTCGACGATGACGTGCGCTCGACCGTCGCCGGAATCAACAGACGCCTCGCCTCGACCACGCTCGACATGGCCGTGGCGCGAGCCTCCACGGCCCACAACGAAGCCATGACCGTCCACATCACCGTCAACGGCGTGCTCGACGGCAACGACGCGGCAAGGAGGATACGCAAGGTGCTGGCCGACTACGACAGGAAGCGGGGCAACTGATGCAGGTCCCTTACGCATTTATGGAAATCGACGGCAAGTGGACGGACATCACCGCCCATACCGGCGACGTGTGCGCGCTGGCCGGATTCGAGATCGAATGGGGCGCGAACACCGCGCTCAGCCAACCCGAACCAAGCGTGCTCAACATCACGCTCATCGACCATGACGGCAGGCTCGCCGGACGCTCGCTCAGCCTGCTCGGCGCGCGCATCATGATCTATCTGAGCGCCCCTCCGACATGGGACGACATCACCGAGCTCGGAACATGGGTCGACAACGACGACGTCACCATCGCCGACCTGCACACCAAATACCGTCCGCTGGACACCAGACAGCCCGACCCGCTCACCCCGTGCATGTTCGTCGGCCGTGTTAGCTCTGGCGGCACCGTCACCCCGTACCGTGACGGGTGGAAGATCGAACTGTCCGCCAGCTCGCAACTGCTCGACTGGAAACGCCTGCAATCACAGGGGCCGACCAGCGGCGATGCGAAATACAAGGGACTGCACTGGGTGGGCACGCCGACGCAGCGGCTGGAGGAGATGAACAGCCGCGCACGGACGGCCGGAGCCCCAACGGCGAACATCTGTGATCTCGCCTATCCGCCGTCATGCGCGCCGTACGCCGGATCGGACAACGTCAGCCAATACGACCTGCTGCACCGACTGTTCGCCCATTCGCACCTACTGCCCATGTGGTACGAGACCCCGCGATGGACCAGACCGACCATCGACCCGCTCGACCTGACCACACCATGCCTTATCACGGCGGACACGGACGGCACCATGGTCGCCTCGCGCAACGGGACGACGGGCATCTGCCTGGACTCCGGCGACGTGATCGTCGGCGAATCGCTCAACATCCCGGAACCCGTCACCCAGGTCAAGATCACGACCAGGAAAACCACCGTTGACGGGGACGGGGTGCTCGGCGTGGACGACGCCAGCGTCATCTACCAGTCAACGGGACTCCCGGACAACCTCACACAGCAGCAGAACAGCCTGACGTGCGAGTCGGACGCCGTGACCGACGACCAAAGCCGCGGGGCATGGGGACAAGGCACGTACACGCCCACCACCACCAAACGCGACCAGGTCTCCGCATGGATCACCGCGCTCGATACACGGCTGACACCGGGAAACATCACCGTGGACGGTCTCAACATCGACCCCGCGATCCGGCCCGAGCTCTACCGCTGCACGCCACCGCCACCACTCACGTTCGCCGGCAACCGATTCCACACACTCGCCGGCAGCGACGGACGACCGAGCTTCAGCGGACCATGGCAGGCAATCGGCGGCATCATCACGTTCGAATGGCGCGACGAACGCCCCGTACTCCGGCACGAAATGAACCTAATCCCCTTGCCCGTCGACGAGACAAACCAGCTCGCATGGAACGACCTGGACGGCTGGCCGGCGTCCTGGCACCAAGTCGGCTTCAGCTGGGCGGAAATGGGAATCATTTCAACCATCACGAAAACAAAACAACAGGAGGAATCATGACGACACAGACCAGCCGGTACAAGCTCACCTATCCGACCGGCAGCGACCTGGTCAGCCAGGCACCCGCACAATTCAAGCAGCTCGCGGAGAGCGTCGAAAGCGCGTTGAGTGAGGTGGATGACCGGCAGACCGCGAACGCGGTCAAGCCCGTCGTGCGGAGCACGCTCGCGCAGCTGGCCGAAGCGTCGGCCGTGACGGGCCAGACCGGCTACGTGACCGCGGACGGATCGAACAACGGCGCGTACGTGTGGTCCGGATCGGCGTGGGTGCAATACGCGATGGAATCGGAGATCACCGCCATGAGGTCCTGGCAGGTATGCACGTTCAAAATGCAGAACGATGCATCGTTCGCAGGATTGGCCTACGGCGGAGAGAACCGTCTGCTGTACAACGCTGCCCTGCGCCTGATCCGCGTGGACCTGGCACCGTTCAAGAGCACGGTGGACGTGGGCAGATATCAGGTGTATCTGCCCAGCAGCGGGACCATCAAGCCATCCAAGTCGCTAAGCATCGGGCAAGCGCTTTTAGACGACGGGACCATGGGCCGTGAGCTGACGCTGAACACGGACGGCACCGTGAGCGTAGGACCCGAGATCAAGACCGGTAACCTGATCCACCCACTGCCGAACCTCATCCCCGTCCCGTCCGGCGTGACCGTTACCGCCACCGGCGGCACCAGCATCTGAGAGAAAGGACCCGACATGGATAAAACGGAAATCGCGGCGCTCTGCATCGTCGGCATCATGATTGTCATGGACTTCCTCACCGGTTTCGCCAAAGCGGTGAAGAACCACGACGTCAGCAGCGAGAAGATGAGGGATGGACTCTGGCACAAGATCTCATTCATCATGATCGTGGCACTCGGCGAGATCCTTGAACATGGGCAGCGCGTGCTCGATATGGGATTCTCGGTTCCCATCATCATCCCGACATGCGTCTACATCGTCATCACCGAAGTGGCCAGCGTTCTTGAGAATCTTGCGGAAATCAATCCGGAGCTCCATGACAGCCCGATTCTCTCGCTCTTCCGCAGCAGCAAGGAAGGGAACTGATGGACGGGATCGTTTGGAAAGGAAGCCCGAACCACTACACGGGACGGAACGGCTATGGCGTCACGCACATCACCCTGCACATCATGGTTGGATACCTCGCCGGCACCGATTCCACATTCGCTAGCCAGTCGAGCCAAGCATCGGCTCATTATGGCATCGGCGCAACAGGCGAGATTCACCAATATGTCTCGGAGGCGAACGGCAGCTATTCCGACGCAAACTATGTGTCGAACAACTCGACCATCTCCATCGAGCACGAAGGCGGCATGGCCCATGGCGCGGTCTGCACGCAGGCGTGCATCGACGCAAGCGCCCGATTGTGTGCCGACATCGCGCGGCGGTACGGGTGGGAAAAACTGTGGCACGACGGACTGAAGGGCAATGTGTGGCTGCACAGGGAGATACCCGGCACCGATCACGCGGCCTGTCCGGACCTCGCGCCCAATGGCCTGCCGTTTCAGCAGGTCATCGATAAAGCCAACGCCATACTCAACGGCAAAACAACCAATCAGGAAAGGAAAGAAAACATGGCGGAAATGCTTTTCAACAACACCGACGACGGGAAGGTGTACTACTGGAACATTCTGACCGGATGTAAATACATCGGCGTGCCCGACCAGCTTGAACTTCTCAAGGCTGCAGGCGTACCGATGCATGAGACCAGCAGCAGGGGCCCATGGATGACGCGCGCCCAGGAAATTACTGATACCACGCTGGCCGCCATCAACGCCACCATCAATGCTCAAGCTGCTGCCATTGAAACGCTGGCCAAGAGCCTCGGCGCTGACCCGGACCAGATCGCGGAAGCTGTCAAGAAAGCCGTTGCCGACAAACTTGACAGCTTGCACATCACCATCAAGGCCGAGGATTAGACCGCGAGTCGGACGGCCGCCGTGGCTTCTCTCAGACGGCCGTCCGGCATGGCCACGTAATGCTCCGTGGTCTCCACCGATTCATGGCCGAGCAGTTCGGCGACCACGAACAGGTCATGAGTCGCGGCGTAGGCCGTGGTGGCGAAACGGTGACGCAGCGTGTGGGCCGCGTATCCGTCCGGCAGCAGGCGGCTGATGTGGTCCCCGATATAGGACTCTTCCACATGACCGCCGAAACGGCCGGGGAACAGATACCCCTTCGTCTCCATGACGGTGTTCGCCAGGTCGTCCGGCAACGGCACGATGCGCTGTTTGTCGCCTTTGCCGCGCACGATCAGCGAACGGCCGGCACTGTCGGCCACGACATCATCGCTATGGATGCGGGCGATCTCTCCGCGCCGCAGTCCGCACTCGGCGCCGAGCCGGATCATGAGCTTTTCCGATGGCGTGGCCTTCTGCATCGCGGCCGTGATGTACTGGTCCGGGCATGGCCGGGGATGCGCGTGGGGCTTCTTCACCCGCGGCACGTCCAGACTCGGGTCGTCGGCTCGCCGGCCGCTTTTGTGCAGCCAATGGAAAAACGACGAAATGGTGTTCCGGTACGCCTTGCGCGTTTCCGGTTTCCATTGCTGTCGCGCGAAGACCTGCACGATCTGCTCCGTGGTCACGTCTTCGGGACCTGATGGCATGAGCAGTGCCGCGAGATGCGCCATCTTGTATCGGCGGCTTTTGATTGTCTGTGCTGATAGGCCGGCCGCCTTGAGGGTGTCAATCCACCCTTCGATGCTTCTGCGCCATGGGACCGGTGCGCTGATCTTGTTTCTTATGATCCATCA
>OLOU01000400.1_pt1 | contig 39047 bp, 43 predicted proteins | sample 1672101 | NCBI WGS metagenome assembly OLOU01 (sample SAMEA3136645, study PRJEB25190) | human gut metagenome | biome: human gut; feature: human-associated habitat; material: faeces | place: Austria | collected 2013
TAAGCGCGGCGTATTGCTTGTACTCTTCTGCGTCCGAGCAGTTGATGAAATCCACCTTCAGCGTGACCGTGGGAAGGTCGCAGCCTGCGTCAAACTCCGCCTGCGCGGCCTTACGCATTTCTGCATAGCACTGCGCCTTGATTTTCGGTTCGTCGCCGTCCGTGACCTCCTTCGCTTCCGATACCGGCAGATGAATCCATTTCGGGTGAGTGTAGGCGTTAAGGTTAGGACTGTCGATATAGAGCTCCGGCAGATACAGGATGTTCCCGTCCGCATCCTCGCCAGTGGGCATGATGCGGGTGACCACATCCGTTTCATCCACGTCGTAGGAGATGCCGGTCAGGTTCTTTTTCTCCCGGATGGACACGTCGGTGTTGTTGCCCACGCGCCTGACCAGAAACACATCGTACCAGTCACGAGCCAGCTCCGCGCCGTACTTGCTCACCAGCCCGTTTTCGCCCAGCATGGCTTCCACGGGATTGATGTTTTCCCACTCCACGTCCTCGGCGGTTGAAGTCAGGTCGGAATAGAACGAAAAATCATGACTGGACAGGCAGGCCCCCGACAGGCTCTGAACGACGGAAGCCCCCACTGCAGAGGGAGAGGGCTTCAGGCTTTTTACCATGTTGTCGAGCAGATCATAGAAAATGTGCCGGGCGTAGACCGTAACCTTATCCAGCTCCGGCACCACGCGGTAGATGCGAAAAGGCTGGTCGCGCAGCTGGCGAGCCTCAATCACCTGATTGCGGAAGCCCACATTCGTCTGTACCGTCTGCGTTTCCGTGCGCTGGAAGGTCAGGTACTGACTGGCCATATAGCCGTGCTTGCCATCCGGGGCGGTGACTTCATACCAGCTGGACGTGGTTTTGTTCAGCACAATGACCTCACGGCCCTTTTTGTACTTGCCGAGAATCCTGTAATTCGTGCCCGTACCGGAACGCAGATGCAGCGGCCCACTTTTCGTGGTGATCTTATAGATCTGCACGTCGTAGGTGCTGGTCTGGTACTGCTGCGTCACCAGATCGACGCGGGGAGTCATGGCTGCGGGCACAGGAGCACGGAGAATGCAGCCCTCCGAAAGTCGCGTCCATTTGCCGCGCTCGTCAATGTCATGCACCAGCGTCAGTTCCCACTCGCCGTTCAGAGTCTCAGTTACGGTGCAGCTCATGGGCGTAACCGCGCCAAGACCGTTATTGGAAAAATCGGTGCAGTCGGCAGGATATACACAGATCAAGCGAGATACCTCCAATTCGGCTGAACGACGATCTTCGTCACGTTTCCTGTCCAGCTAATGGCATTTTGTCCCGGCAGCAGCGTTGGAAAGTCCCCGCTCATGCATCCGTTCATGCTGGTCATGTCCTTATAGGCTTCCATGAGCGGGGTGTCCAGCGTAATGCTGTCCGTGATACCGTCCAGTTCCACAATGGTCATGCCCACCATGAGGGTAATTTCGCCGGAACCATACACCGTGATAACCGGTTCGGAATAAACGCTGCCGGGGTTGGTGATGAATGCGCCGGAGGTCGTTACGGTGATCTCCGGCACATTTTCCTGGTACCAGAAGGGCTGGCAGCGGAAGTTCACGGCGAACGACCGGTGCGGATTACCGCGCAGAATCTTCTCAAACGGAATCTGATTTACAATCCGGGCAAAATAAAAGCCGCCCGGCCTGTTGGCAAAAGCGACTTTCCCGCTTCCCTTCAGATAGGAAGCAATGGCGCGAATGTTACTTGGATCGGAAATCATGCATTGTGCGGTCAGAATCAGATCGTCATAAACGTCATCCCCTTCCAGCGTCGTCAGGCTGCCCGGCCTGCCGGGCACATTGGTAAACGTTGCACGTTCGGCGGGAATGGTGATCGGCGGCTGTTCCAGCACATGAATGCCGTATTCCGTACATTTTTTACCATTCCAGGAGAACCAGTCGTTCATGCCATTCTCAGCCCCTTCCCGCGCTGCTGACGTCTGGTCAGCGTCGCAATCTCAACCGCCAGTGAGCGGATATCCTGTTCATCCCGTACTACCATCTGCTGTACCTGAATGGTGGAGGATACGTTGTTGTTATAGGTTTTGCGATTATCGCTGCTATTGGTAACGATGGAGCCTTCCCGCGCTTCGCCAGTGAGAAAGCGGGAAGCGTTGCGGATAACCTTTGCCTGCTCCTTGCTCTCCTTCAGCACACCCGCGCCGAATCCGCGCATGGTCATCACGCCCACTTCATCCCGAAATACCTGCGAAGGACTCTTGATTTTCAGTTCCTTCTTTGCTGCGTTCACGGCTTCGCGGGCGGCAGAGCGCATGGCGGAGATTACGCCGGAGCGCCCGGCAAGGATACCGGCTCTCAGACCGGCCATGACGTTTACGCCCGCAGAGCGAAGCGTGTTTCTATTCAGGCTGGCTTGAACAGCCGAGCGCATATTCGCGGCAAGAGTACGTCCCGTATCCGCCATGGGATAGGCGGTCATTGCATTTCCGAGTCCCTGTGCCGCAGCCGTACCGGCACTTTTCAGGCTTTCGCCCGTCAGCGCGGTCTGCAAAGCGGATTCAATGCCGGAAGCTGTATCCTGTGCATCAGCGGAGAAATCATAGCCGCCCATGCCTTCGCCTACACCCGCCGCGACGTACTCGCCGGTGGGCTTGACACGTTTGGAGGGCGATTCAATCTGCAGCGCCGTGTTCAGCGCGGTTTCGAGGTTGGACGCGACCGTTTCCGCGTCGCTGTCAAAGCCCGCCTCCGTCATGCCCTGCGCGATGCCCTCGCGGATGTGCGCGCCGGTGCCGGTCGTGTCCAGTCCGTTCAGAAAATCAAGAATGCTCTGCAGATTGTTCAGATCCTCTTCCGGCACCTGCACGCCCTGATGGATGGCACTGACCACCTCAGCAACGTAAGCTGACATTTCAGCCACGGTCTCAGGATTGAAGTCCGACTTCATGCTCTGATCCAAAACGCCAAGGTCTGTGCTTGCACCAAATACAGAAGCCCAGAATTTGTCCCATGCGTTGTAATCCAGGGTTTCCTGATAGGACTGAATGCGCCCCAGCGCACTATCCACCATATCCATGGTCGTGGTAGGCATAATGCCTGCCCATGCCTCCTGCCACGAACCGCCCAGCTTGTAGGTTTCATCGACTACAGGCGAAAGCGCGTCTATGGCTTCCTTTGTCCCGGTGATCTCAGGCGTAATCAGAATGTGCAGCGTACCGTCCTGATCAAGGCTGGCTACCGTGCTGGCATCGATGGTTCCGTCCGGCACAGCCTCAATGGGCACTTCCACGCCGTCTTTCCAGAATTTCACCTTGCCGTCTGCCATCAGCTTGTCCAGTTCACCGTCAGGCAGCTCGCCCAGACGCACAGGCAGTTCAAGCGTCAGATCAGGATTATTCTGAAGCTGCCGGTATGCCAGATAATCATACCCAGTGATAATGACCTGTGTTTTCGGCTTGGGAACGCTGACGCCCTCCGCCTCTTTGTATTCAGTGATATAGGCTGTAAAAGAAGGCAGCAGCTGGGATTTATCGCAGCCCGTCGCTTCGGCATAGCGTGTGACGATGGCCTCAATCTGATCCGGCGTAAGCGCGGAAAGATCGACGTTCTCCGCCTGCAGGTATTTTGCCACCATGGCGGTTACATCGTCCGGAGTCAGCGCCGTAGTGAGTGCGCCACCCGTCGCTTCCTCATAGGCCATAACGAACGCGGTCACGCCCTCAGGCGATAGCGCGGAAATATCCACACCCTGCTGCTGCGCATAACTCGAAACGTAGGCGACGATTTCGTCCGGCTTCAGCAGGGAAACGTCCGCGCCGGAGGCAAGCTCTTTGTAGCCCGCCACCAGACATTCTGCGATTTCAGGAGTCAGTCCTGATACATCCGCACCGCCCGTGATTTCAGCGTACTTTTCGACGTAGGCGATCAGCCCCTTGGGCGTGAGGGCGGCTGTACTGGCCCCTTCGGGCACTTCGGTGTAACTGGAAATGAAAGCATCCACATTGACCTGCTGGTCGCCTGTAGACAGCCCGGTAATAATGGCTTCGGTGGTGATCGCGCCGGGGTTCCGGGCGAATTCATCCCAGCGTGCCTGTGCACCGGTCATATCGAGGTCGGTGGCGATCTTCAGCACCTCTTCGGGCAGCGCTTCACCGAACATGCTGTACAAGCCGGGCAGGTCGGTCTTGATGAGATCCAGATAGCTGACAATCCCCGCGAACTGATCCAGCTGCGAAGAAAAGTCGATGTCCGGGAACAGCGCCTGTACTTCAGATTCGCTCATGCCGCTGTCCAGCAGAGCCTGAATCTGCGTCATCAGGGAGAGATATTCCGTCAGCGCGCCTTCGTCCATACCGGCAGAAAGCGCCTGCAGATCCGCCAGCAGCGCGGGCTTCTCGCTTTCGCTGGCCATGCTGTATTCGCGCAGCTTCGTGAAGAGTTCGTCCATCTGCTGACTGGCCTGCTGAATTTCCGGCTGGTTCCACACAGGCATGACGATGGAAGAAAGCGTTTCGGCGTATTCCTGCGCGGCGGCTTTTCGTTCCTCGTTATAGCGGGAATTCAAGTCTTCCAACGCTTTCTGGCGTTCGGTTTCATCCTCGATCAGTTGGATGAGGCCGTATTCCTTATCATAGCGCTCATCGATCTGAGCGTTGATCGCCGCCATGCCTTCGGCAGCAGCTTTTACTGCATTTTCGTAAACGGACGTATCCGCATCCGTTTTGCCGCGCGCCTGTGCGCGGGCGACCTCGGCTTCGACCTTCTGGGAGATCGTTTCAAAACCGCCTGTTTCCTCCGGAGTCAGATGATACTTGACCTCAATGGCCTCGCGGGTGTCGATGAGTTCTTGCAGACGAATCTGGTCTTTTTCGGAGAAAAAGCCGTTCTGCCGCTTTTTCAGCAGCCGCTCGATCTCCGCGTCCATCTGATCCAGCGTCTGGATGTCTGCTGCCAGCCCCTGTGATACACTGGCATAGCCATTTTTGTCAGCGGTATCCTTGAGCGCCTGCAGTTCGGTGCGCGTGCTGTCCGTCAGACTTTTGAAGGAATCAGTCCATTGTGCGACAATCTCGTTGCTCTCTTTCTCGCCATCCGACCATACGGCCAGCAGACCGTCCAGCCACTCCTGCGCAGACTGCTGATCCCGGACAAAATCGTTCTCCGACAGGCCAAAGAAGGACAGTCCTTCGCTGCTTCCATAGAAGGTTTCGGCGGCAGTATCTTTCCACTGCTTCGCTGTATCCTCCATGCCCTGCAGCGCCTCACGCGCCTGTTTCGCGCCGGACACATAATCCGCCAACGCGACAGTGCCCGCAATCACTGCGGCGGCGACGGCGAACCATACGGCGGGAGATTTACCCAGGACAGAAAGAAAGCCCTTCCAGCCGCCGCCCGCCTTACCAACCGCCGCAGCAAATTTTCCAAAGGATGCGGACGCCGTGCCCACGCCCTTCGTGATCTTCCCCAGCACCAGCAGTACCGGCCCGGCTGCGGCGGCATAAGCCGCGAACTGAATGATCTGCTTCCGCTGGGCTTCGTCCATGGAAAGGAACTTCTGCAAAAGCTCTTCCGCGCCGTCGATCAGGCTGCGGATGGTGGGATTCAGGTCGTCGCCGATCTGCTGCCCGAACAGCAGCGCCGTATTCTTGAGATTTTTCAGCTTGCTCTCCGTGGTGGCGTAACGCTTATTTGCTTCCTCGGACAGCGCAGTATTCTTTTTCCATGCGCTGGTCGCCATGTTCTGCGCCCGGGAAAAAAGGTCGGTGGCGTTGACGGCACGAAGCATGGTATCGCGAAGGCGCACTTCCTTGATGCCAATCTCGTCCAGCACCGCGATGGCGCTTTCGCCCTCGTCGTCCAATTTGGACAGACCCACGATGAACGACTGGAACGCCGCAGCGGGATCGCTGTCCCACAATGCTTTGAACTGCTGCCCGGTCATCCCGGCGACTTTGCCGAAATCCTCCAGCGCGTCGCCGCCTGTTGCGGAAGCGACCTCCATTTTGATGAGTGCCTTCGAGAAAGCAGAGCCACCCATCTGCGCCTCGATGCCCACAGAGGACAGCGCCGCCGCAAAGCCCAGCACCTGTGCTTCGGTCAGACCAACCTGCTTGCCCGCGCCGGCCATGCGGTGCGCCATTTCCATGATGGGCTTTTCGGTAGTGGCGAAGTTGTTGCCCAGATCCACCAGCGTGGAACCGATGTTGGAAAACTGGCTCTGGCTGGTACCCATGATGTTGGCAAACTGCGCGATGGTCGTCGCAGCCTCGTCCGCGCTCAGATCCTCGCAGGAATTGCCCAGGTCGATCATGACGCGGGTGAAGTCGGAAAGATGTTCCGTAGCCACGCCCAGCTGACCGCCGCTGGCCATGACTTCGTTGATCTCGTCTGTGCCCGCCGCAACCTGGGTGGACATTTTCTTGGACGTAGCCGCCAGCTGGTCGAACTGCGCCTCCGTCGCATCCACGGTCTTTCGGACGGACGTGAAGGAGGATTCGAAATCGATGGAGGACTTGATCGCCGCCGTACCCAGCGCCACGATGGGCGTGGTCAGCGTCGTGGAGAGCAGCTTTCCGGCCTTGTTTAGATTTTTGCTGACGCTATCGCATGATTTGCCGAAGGATTCCAGACTTTTTCCGGCCTTCGTCCATTCGGACTGCGCTGTTTTCAGCTCTTTATTGCAGCTGGCGATGTCCGCCTGCGTCTGCTTTACCGCGGCGCGGGCATTGTTGAGCGCGGTCTCCGCGTCCTGCACCGCGTCGGTGGCTTCGCGGATTTTGTCCGGATCGTTGACCTGCTGCGCCGCCTGCAGCTGTTCTTTCGCGGCGGCCAGCGCCTTTTCATATTCAGCGACCGCCTTCTGCTGCAGCCCCAGTTTCTCCTGAAGCAGCGTCAGCTTCGCAGTAAGCCCTGCGGCAGATTTATCAAAATCCTTCACACCCGCCGCGGCCAGGCGATAGCTGCTCTCGGCGGTTTTCATCTGCTTGCCGATGGAAGCGATGCTGCGCTGACTGGCCTGAATCGCTTCTCCGGCAGACGCCCAGCTGGTGCGCGAAAGGGCGAGCTGGCGGTTGCACTGGTCGATCTCGGCGGCGGTTTCTTTGACCGCGCCCTTCGCGCCGTTCAGTTTGGTCTGCGCCGCGGAGAATGCGTCCGCCGCGTTCTGCGTAGATTTTTTCAGCGCGACGTTCTGGCCTTCCAGCTTTTTGACCTCCTGAACCGCAGCACGATACTCGCCCTTGTAAGCGTCCAGATTCGCCTTCGCGGCGATGGTCGCGGAGTCCGTTTCGCCCAGCGTATTCTTATAGTGCTTATACGCCTGAGCAGCGCTGGCCACTTCTGTTTTCAGCTGCTGCTGTTTGTCCTTTGCGTCCGTCAGGCGCTGGGCGTAGTCGTTCTGCCGGGCATAGCACTCCTGTAGCTTATCGCTGGCCTGCTGAAGCGCACGCTCGTACTGACCGACAGCATCCTGCTGCAGCTGAAAGGTACGCTGAAGCGTGGACAATTTGGAGGACAGACCTGCCGTGGTTGTCTCGAAATTCTCCACACCTGCGGAGGCCAGCCGGAATGCCGATTCCGCTTCCTGGATCTGCTTGTTGATGGATTTGATATTGCGTGTGAAATTATCGCTGTTCAATGACAACGATACCACGAGATCGCGGAGCGTCTCGCTCATGCCGGCTCACCTCCCGTAGATAAAAGAGTGCGAAAGTGTATTATGTATTGCGTTTTGCAATACACTATGGTATAATTCAATTGAAAGGGGTGATTGTATGGCTAAGAGTTCCAATGTAATGGCTCGCGTTGAGCCGGAAATTAAAGAGCAGGCCGAGAGCATCCTGTCGCAGCTCGGTCTCCCTGTTTCTGTGCTGATCAATTCTCTGTACAGACAGATCATCATGCGGGGCGGAGTGCCGTTTTCCATGACGGTGCCTTCTCATGCCATCTCCCGCGATGCCATGAGCGATGCGGACTTTAACGCGATGATGAGCGTTGGCCTGCAGCAGGCGAAAGCAAATGAATCCATTTCGCTGAATGACGCAATGAACGACCTGCTTCGAGGAATCTGACGCATGGAGTACGAAGTTAGAATAACGCTTCAGGCGCAGGCACATCTGCGTGAGATCAGAGATTATATCGCGCAGAAACTTCTGGCGCCTGAAGCCGCAAAAAGTACCGTTCAGCGATTGGGTACAGTGATGGCTTCTCTTTCTCAGATGCCGAAACGCGTTCCATTGGTGGAGGAAGAGCCCTGGCGTTCGGAGGGCGTTCGGGTCAGAGCAGTCAGGAACTTTCTCATATACTTCTGGGTGAATGAAGCGGAAAAGACAGTTCAGGTCATCGCCGTCATTTACGCCAGGCGTGACCAGACAAGCGTTCTTTCACAGCTTGATCTGCAATAATCACATCGCAGAAGGACTCAGGCTCGACCACACCTCGTCAATGTAGCGTTGGCGGGGTTCTTTCTTTTTCTGCTCCTGCTTTGCGTTCCATGCGCGCATCTTCAGGAATCCCGGCATATCCATGCAGTCGATCTCATCCATGCGCCAGCCGGATTCCAAAAGCGAATTGTAGGTGGAATAAATGAACTCAGGCAGCGTCAGAACAGCGGAAGTTCTTTCGCTTCCGTCGTTTTCGGCGGACTCGCCGGTTCCTTCGCCGCCTTCGTAGGGAATTCGCTGAGGATTTCGGTGGTTTGGGTCTGCACGGCCATCAGCGCCAGCGCAATATCGTGCATCAGGCGATCCACGGGATAGCCGTCCAGCACATCGTCCGGGCCGAACTGATTCCCGAACAGCAGGCAGAACCAGCGGATCATCACGTCCATCGCGTCGGTGACGCTGATCTGCTCTTCCTGCGGAATCTCTTCACCCTTGACCGCAGCGTTAGACAGCGCTACGATTTGGGCATACATTTTCGCCGCGGGCTCCATCTCTCGCAGCGCGCGCCCGGAGATGAAATCCACCGCGTATTTCTTATCCTTGAGGGTACAGGTAATCATGACCGGAACCTCCTATATAAAATGAAGGAATTCCCGCGCAGCGCTGTGCTGTGCGGAGAGATAAAAAAGACAGATCAGCCGCCCGTTGTAAAGACCGGCTCGTACACGCTCTGCAGGAAGGTCGCGCCCTTCGCTGCAGTAAAGCCGTTCTCGTCCTCGTCCGCAACCGCCTGATACTGATTGTCGTGCGTGCGGCGAATGGCCGTCCATTCGACTTCGCCGGTCTGGCGGGTGATGGACTTGCCTTCCTTCGTAGCATAGTTTTCGGTCACAGGCTTGGCGCGCACCTTGTACAGCCAGATATAACGGAACTTGTGGTTCGCCTTTTCGCTTTTGAAGCCCACCGCGAAATAGGGCGGCTTGTCGGTGGAAGAGCGGATGAGCACGCCATTGGAGTCGATTTTGTTGGCGAAGATCATCTCCTGAATGATCAGGGGCAGATCGGCCAGCTTCGTCTTAAACGACAGTTCAGGGTCGGGATACAGCACGTCGCCTTCCTGATCATCAAAATACTGCACGTCCGGATCAGCGTTCTGGGGTGTGATGGACGCTTCGATTGCGCCGGCGACCAGTTGAAGGTCGCCGTAGGTCAGCGTCTCTTCGGTGTCCACCGTCAGCGGCGCGATGACCATATTTTTAAGGCCCACCGTAGAGCTTACGGCAGGCGAAGCAGCGGGATTGGGCATAGCGTTGTCCTCCTTATTCTTATTCGTAGGGAATTTCCAAAAAATCAAGAACGGGCTTCATTCCGAGCCCGTTTTCCTCCAGTGGTCGCATACAGTAGGCATACTGCTTGGGGTAGAGGCGCTTCAAACGCTGGTAGCGCGTTTCCGTGCCCTTAGGACGGCGGCAGCTCTGCCCGAATGGACAAACATAGCAGCCGGTGCGCGTTTCGAGCGTGGTCGTCAGGCGGCCGTCGTCTTTTTCGACGATCTCGCCATAGATCTCCCGAGCATAGGGAACTGCGTACTTGCGGATATATTCCAGCACGTCCTGTTCTCGCCAGAAACCCATCGGCTTGGAGTTGGGCTTCTTTGCATTGAATGCATTACAGCCATTCTGCAGATACGCGGCGGTTCGCCGGTCGCTCTCCTCCGCAAGAATGCCGATGAACGGTCTTAGCTCCCTTTCCAGCTTCAGCAGCGGGCGTTCCTTCATCCAATGACAGCACATATCGCTGATTTTAAACGGCGCGTCCAGCAGCTTTTTCCACTTTTTCTGCCGGGAAGCGTACCATTGGGACGGCGTGCCGTCCGGATTCTGTCCCTGAAACCGGTGCAATGCCCAGTTGCTGCCCTTCCGCGCGTAATATACGCTTCTCGCGATATCCTTGCTGACCACGGGATAGCCGTATTCCTGCACGATTTCCTGAAAGCGCTTCTCCGGGCGCAGCCAGATGACGTTCTCCACAGAACGGACGAAACTGCGAATCGCAGGAAATTCCAGCCCGGTGTCCACAAAAGCTGCCGGCACCTCCGGGTACAGCGAACGCACCAAATGCAGCAGCACACTGGAATCCTTCCCTCCTGAAAAGGAAACGTAGACCTGCCCGTCCCAATGCTCATGCCATTCGCGGATGCGCTGTAGGCTCATCGTGATTTTCGCTTCCAGTGGAAGACTCTGCCGCTGACGAAGTTCATACAGTTCCATCTCTGATTCTCCTCATACAAAGACCTCATTTCAGTAATTCATCCTTGAGAATCTTTTTCATGATCTGGTACGCCTCGTCCTTTCGCACATCAAAGGCCGGGCGCACGAAGGGATGCGCCGGAGCGGGCGCAGGGCCGCCGTGGCCTTTCTCGACTGGATTGGCATAGTACGCGCCCTTTTCGGAATGCTTCACGCCGATGGTGATGTACTTGCCACCGCTGCGGGATTTGCGGGCACTGTGGGTGCGAATGGAATCGTGCAGCGCGCCGGTGATAATTTGAGGATCGGAAGCGGCGTTGTGGAGCATCTGCTCTTCGATGGGCTTTGCACCCTCCTGCAGTGCGCGGTTCACGCCCGCGCCGAACTCCAGATTGGACGCCATGTTGGTCAGGTCATCCTTCAGGTTGTCAAAGCCCTGCAGTTCCATTGGCATGGGGATCACCTCCCAGCGGCGCATCCTGCCAGTAAACCCATGTCCACTGCACGGTGTAAGTGCGCGTGGCCGGGTCGTAGGCTGGCTGATTGTACCCCTTATCGCTCTCTTCCAGCATCCAGAAATCCGCGTCGTACATCGCCTGCCGGATGCGATTCGCCATGTTGGTGGGGTCGATATCGCTCCACAGGTTCAGATAGATGTAGGTGCGGTATCCCGCAGGACGGTCGTCCTGAAATGCCGTCTCTGTGGTGGTGCTGGAATAGACCACATATTGCAGCGGCGGATTCTGGTTTTCGGACGTGGCGCGCCAGATGCCGGCGATGACGGGGATGCCGATGTTCTTGAGTGCTTCCTGCACCTGACGCATTACCCGCTCACTCCCTTCGCAATGGAAGCCTTCAGTCCGAGGTAGGTTCTTTTGAACGAATACTCGCCCAGCGTGGAAATGATCCACTTCTCATCCTGAAATTTCACCCACATGCCGGGCTTCACGTCCCTGCGATAGCGGATGGTGAAGTTGACGACCTGCTCGGTGTTCATCACATCCGCAGCCCGATAGTGCTGGTTGCCTGCGTCGACGGCACTGGCCCATACGCGGCAGAGCACCACATCCTTCGGCTCGGGATAGCCGTTTTCGTTGATGGCGTTTTCGGTATAGCCGATCTCCACCAGATGACACAGATCCCCGGGGTGGGGCGTGCCCTCAAAGTTTTTATAACCGCGCACGAGCCGTCACCTCCTTTGTGGAAGCACAACATATTCACATGTTCCACAGCTTTATCCACAATATGCTGTGCCTTGTTTCTCGTCTCAAAACATCTTCTCAAGATCGCGATAGGGATACAGCAGGCTGTCAAACGCCATGCGCATGGCCTTGTAGGTGGTCATGTCGGGAATATCCCGGTTCTCATAGTAGAAGCCCACCATGAGCAGAACCGCCAGCCGCACAGGTTCAGGCGCGGGATCGGAAAACTGCGTCCGACAATAATCCTCCGCCGCGACCTGCGCCTGCGCGATCAGGCTGGTCAGATAGGCGTCCTCTTCGTCATATTGGATGCGGAGATGGGTTTTTACCTCATCCACGGTAACGATCATTGACGCCGCCTCACTTGCCGGTGACCATCAGGCCGCAGCTGCGCAGCGCCGCCAGCAGGGCATTGAAATCATCTTTCAGCGCGGCAATGGTGGTCGCTTCGCTATCGGCAATATAGGCAATCTGCGAAGCCGGTTCCGACTGACCGAACAGATCGTCGCCGCCCTCAATTGTCGCGCCAGGCAGGAAGGTGAGCTTCCCGCCAATGACCAGTTCATTTCCGCCTTGAGCAAAATAGTTGTGGGTGTTGCGGGTAACGTCCGCAACGGGTTCAGCTTTCATCATGACTTTTTCCCTCCGCTTCTTACGCCTTCATGGCGAGGCACTTCAGGCCTTCGCTCTGCACCAGACGACCGTCCACGCGCTGGGTCGCGCGGAAGCCGATCTGACCCGTCGCCGCGTACAGCTCGTTGAGGCGCTGGAAGGAGCGGCCCTGGCGATCCGCGATCCAGTAGGACGAGAAATCACCGAACAGCACGGGCTTCGCACCGCTGGCCACTTCAGGCATGTAGGCCGAGGTCACCAGACGATAGCTGAGCAGCTTATCCGGCTGACCTTCCTTCAGGCCGGGCTGCCAGAGATACTGACCGCTGCCGTCCTTCAGTTTGCGAAGGGCTTTGACCGTGCTGTCGTTCAGTAGGAAAACCGCCTTTTTGCGATAGCCGGACTTCACGGAATGGATCAGGTCGATGATCTCGTCCGCCGTGATCGCCGCGCCGGCCGTAGTTACGCCGGTGGCCGCACCATTTACGCTGTGCAGAAGGCCCGTGGGCTTCGCCGTGCCGTTGCCGTTGATGAACGCATCCTCTTCAGCCGCGCCAATGCGGCGTGCGAACTCGGAAGCGATGTAGCTTTCCACGTCGAACACGGAGTCCTGAAGCAGTTCGTCAGACACCTTGATCATGGTTGCCACCTTGTGCGCGCCGATGGAAATCTGACCGAAAGCGTCGTCGGATTCGGGGATCTGGCCTTCTTCCTCCACCCAGCTGGCGATTCCGTGGCTGGCAACGATGGGGATCTTGCGGTCACCGGACTCCGTGCGGATGATGGTGCACAGGCTGCGCAGCTGGTTTTCCTCGGTCAGCGCCTGCACCAGCGTGTGCTCGTACTCATCCGGGCAAAGAAAACCGCCCTCTGAATCGGTGCCGATCTGAAGGGCGTTGCGCACCTGGAAATGCTCGCCGCGATTGCGGATCATGTTCCAGAAGGCCAGCTTGTATTCATCCGACGCGCGGCCGGTTCGACCGCCGGGACTCTTTTCAGGGCGAGACGCCAGCGGCTGACGAACGGGTTCGTTCATCTCGCGATCCATCTGCTCCGCGCGCTCCATGCGCTCAATAGTGTGACCGAGGTCGACTACCTCCTGCTCCATGCGCTCGTACTGCTGGGAATCCTCGGCGCTCATCACGCCGCTTTCGTTGGTGTGCTCATCCAGAAAAGCCCTGGCCTTGTCCCAGACCTCGGCGCGCTTCTGACGCATTTCAAGAATTTTGCTCATGTTGTACCTCCAAATTATCGGTCGTTGGGTTTGATCAGATCCAGCCGTCTGCGCAGCTGGTCCGCGGGAACGCCGGGGCTTTCGTGTGTCTGAACCTTCTGGGATGTCTGTTTCTGATAATCAGCAACGGACAACTCAGGGGCAGTTTTGTCTTCCGCAGCGGGCTTTTGTACCATTTTTCCCTGTTTGAGCGGGTTATGCCGCTCCAGCCAGAGCAGCACCTTTGCTTCCGCATTCTTCCGATTCACCGTGCGCATTGCGGCAGAATCCATGGGGCACGTCTGCGGGTCGGCCACACCGTCGATAAATCCCTGCGCCAGCGCCGCGCCCGCGTCCATCCAGGTGGTGGCGGTCATCATCGCCGCCAGCGTGCCGCGGTCGATGGGGCTGCGCCGGGAATAGATGTTGAGGATGCTCTCCTTGCAGGCCTTCAGCAGCGCGATGGCTTCACTGAAGTCACGCTCATTGCCCCAGGCGACGGTGGAAGGATCGTGGATCATGTACAGGCTGCCCGGCGTCATCTCCAACGTGTCCGCCGCCGCGGAAAGCACCGTCGCCGCCGAAGCCGCCGTGCCCGAGATTACCAGATGCACCTTGCCCGGATAGGCGCGGATGTCGTCGTGCATTCGAACGGCGGCATTGCACGAGCCGCCATAGCTGTTCAGAATGATGCGCACATCATCGGAAAACTCGCTGTTTTCACCATAGAGCGCGTCGTGCAGCATGGCCGGCGTGATCTCGTCGCCGTACCAGACATCCTCGTCAATGTAGCCGTTCAGGTTAATCGTTCTCATTTTTCTCACCTTCTTCCATTGCCCACACGATCCCCGCGAGAACAAAAAAGGCGCACTGTGCAACGATGCTGTTTCCGTATGCCTTGTACTCAGCGGAGTCCGTATGGGGGTTTTGCAGCCAGCGGATGATCTGCCGGCGCGTTTTGGGCTTTGTCTTTCCGCCCATGGCCGTGCGCCATTCCTCGAAGATCGCTTCCCAGCGATCTGCTTCCTTATTGGATGGCGCGGGACTTTCAAGGCTCTCGCACCACCCGTCCGGGTATCCCTGCAGCCGGCAGCACTCGCCGGGCGTAAGCCTGCGCACCAGATATGCCGCGGGCGCGGCAACGGCGCTGGGCCCTTCTGCCACCAGCGTGGGCGCTTTTTCTTCACCAATATTCATGTTGTACTGCGCGTTCTGACCGGCAGAAAAACAGGCGCGATCCAGCGCGTAGGCCGGCTCGTCCCTGCCCACCACAGGCGGATCCTTGTAGTCCCGCGCCATGAGCGGCGGGGATTTTTCCTCGTCCAGCTGAGTAAAGGAACCCGTGGTCATGGCATAAACGGCATGGCGGTCTACCGTGTCCAGCGTAAATGCCACCTCACGGTTGACGCCGTCGCCCTGCGGGCCGTTCTGCTCTTTGCGTCCGATCATGGAACCCTGAATGCAGTAGCAGGGCTTTTCTGCCGGTGCGACAACGAGCATTCCACCCTGATTGCATGCCGGTGAGCCGCCGCTGCAGTCCAGCGTTCGGCTGGTATCCGCTTCATAGATCCCGGCGTGCGGGTTTTCCGACAGCATGGCGTGACTCTGATCGGATGAAATGCCGAATACCAGCGGAACCTGATTCCCGCCCGTGCCCATGCGTGAACACAGCGTCTGACAGATGTCTTCTTCTTTCAGCCGAATGCGGCTGTCAGTAGGATTGAAGTCAATCGCCACACCGGGAACAACGCCCGCTCGAAGCGTGGGCGCACGCTCATCCTCATAGCCGACGCCACGGCTGTCCGCGCTGTGTTCCGTGCAGAAGCCTCCGGCGCTTACGCGTTCGCCTGCCGTTCCAGCGCTGTTTTCAGCACCTGAGGCAGTTCCTTTCCGCGCTTTTCCGCCCGGCGGAGTATACCCTGACATGCCTTCGGACTCAAAGAGAACCTTTCCGGCACATTGTCCATCAAGATCGAGGACAGCAAATATACGTTTCCGTCTCTGTGCGACGCCCCAACCCTGCGCGGCGTCGAGGATGCGCCAGGCGAGAGAATAACCGTCGCCCAGGATCTCGCCTGCGTGCAGCCAGCGTCCGTTTTGCGGCAGAGGAACATCTGCCGCGGGGACTTTGATGTGGACGAGGCTTTCGAGGACGAGGCGGAAATCCTGCCCATTTTGAGAGGACAGGGCGCCCAGCACGTTTTCCCACACCGCCCATCTTGGATATTCTCCATTCGTACTTTTCCTCATTTCAGTAATGACGCGCACGGCTTCATAGAAAAGCCCCGAACGGCTGCCGCCCAGCCCGGAACGCTTTCCCGCGATGGAAAGATCCTGACAGGGCGAGCCGAAGGTAATAATATCCACCGGCTCCAGATCGGCACCGTTCAGTCCATGCACGTCTCCGTAGTGTTTCATTTCGGGCAGCCTTTTTTCTGTCACACGGATGGGAAACGGCTCGATCTCCGAAGCCCATACAGGCGTGATCCCTGCCATTTTCCCGGCCAAGGGAAATCCGCCAATGCCATCAAAAAGGCTGCCCAGTGTAAGTCTCTTATGCTCCAGACTGCTCGCCTCCGTTCTGCGCCGCCTGCGCGATTCGAATCATATTTCCGTTTACCAGATACTCATTTCCGCCGTCCGCGTCGGGAATAGGGTTCATATTCTCCAGTTCCCGGATGTCGTTCGCACTCATCCAGCCGTTCTGCCGCCCAATGGCATAGCCTTCCATGCGGGATTTGTAATCGCCCCGCATGAGACCGTCCATGTTGAAACGAACGTAATAAACGCCCTTCTCCTTGTCGGAAAAGAGCGCACGGTTCATGGACTGTTCCAACCGAACGACCCAGGGGCGGATGGTGTGCACGGCAAATGAAATGGACTGGTGCTCGATGTTCGAAAACGTCGCGTGCTCCAGATCACCCACCATATGTGGCGGCACGCGGTAAATGCGGCAGATCTCCGATACCTGAAACTTGCGCGTTTCCAGAAACTGCGCTTCCGAGTTCGGCATGGAGATGGGTGTATAGGACATATTCTCTTCCAGCACGGCCACACGCCCGGAATTGTTCGAGCCGCCGTAAGCGGCGTTCCAGCTGTCCCGCAGCTTTTTCGGATCCTTCACCGTATTCGGATGGGTCAGGATGCCGCTGGGCCGCGCGCCGTTGGAGAAAAATTTGCTGCCGTACTCTTCAGCCGCCAGTCCCAGACCGATGGCGTTTTTCTCAAGAGCAATGGGGCTGTAGCCCATGATCCCGTCAAAGCCCAGCCCCGGAATGTGCAGTACGTCTTCGGGGCGCAGCTTCACCGTCTGTCCGCTGTTCGCAGAGTAGGTATAGGTCAGCGTGCCTGCGTTGTCCCTGTCTACCTCCATGCGATCCGGCAGAAGAGGATACAATCCGAGGATCTGACTCCGGCCGCTGCGGATGATCTGGCAGTAGGCGTTGCCCCACAGCAGCAGATGCGCAAGCATCGTTTCCCGCCAGACGAAAGATGTCATCTCGCTGTTGGGTTCGTCGTGCAGAATGGGATACAGAGGATGATCCAGCGCCTTGACGCTGCCTTCGCCCTGATTCTGATACACGTGCAGCGGCAGGCTGGCGATGGTTTCCGCAATCACCCGCACGCAGGCGTAGACCGTGCTCATCTGAATGGCGGTGCTCGCCGTGACCGATTTGCCCGCCGCGCTGGAGCCAAAATAGAACGTGGGTGCGGAGCTGACCGAATCCGTCGCGCCGGGCTTGTCCCGGGCGCGGAAGAAACGGGAGAATGGATTTTTCATGGGGCGACCTCCTGTAAATCTTTGATGAAAGCGTAATGGATTTTACGTATCTTTTTCCTATGAAGAAGCGCCGCTCTGTGGTATAATAAAAGCAAGTCCTGAAAAGTGAATTTTCTGCCAGAGGAGGCGTTCCGTATGAAAAGATGGTTTTCCCTGAGCCTTGCGCTGCTCATGCTCTTCTGCTTCAGCGCGGCATACGCGCAGTCCGAACAGTTTTCGTGGCCTGCGTATGAAAGCATCGTCAATATGCCGGCTTCCGCCATCACGTCCATTCAGTTTTCCTTCTCCACGGAGGCCGGCGTGCAGGAAGCGACTGTAACCGATGCAAAAACCATCGAGGGCGTCTGTGCGCTGATTCAGGTGCTTTCCATCACTGGAGAAAGCGATATGGGCGTTCTGGATGACGGTCTGACCGTCGCGGTCAACACCGCGGACGGGACGCAGACGCTGAATTTCGAGGGCAGCATTGCGGTTCTGTCGGATGGAACGCGGTACGAGGTGGAAAACCTGAACCTGCTGAAGGGCTATCTTCAGACGCTCATGGAAAAGCAGGGCGAAACGGCGCTAACGGCGTCCGCTTCGGAGAGCGCTTCGACCGTTGAATATGACACCTATGAGCAGCCGGACGGCTATTTCACCATGCAGATTCCCAAGGGCTGGGCGGTACAAACCGGCGGCGATTTCATCAGCTACATCATCGACGTGTACGACCCGGCGCAGCCGCAGCGGGAAATCTACATCCAGCTTTGCGGAACCGGCTTTCAGTCGGCCGAAGGCGCCGCGCTGGCGCAGAATTACAACGCCAGCGGCGAAACGCTCTTTGTGATGCCCGAAGCGACCACGCTGAGCTACTTCGAGGGCTGGTATCAGGGACTCGGCGGTTCGTTCCAGCTTCTTGAGACGCTCGGCGGGGAGGCAGACAACGCGCTTCTCTATGGCAAAGCGACGCTGCCGAACGGAACGCAGACAGAGGGCGTATACTCCGCCGTCGTTTCCTCGCTGGAATATAACTACGGCATCAATCTGTCCATGACGATGGGGCAGAACGTCCGCGCACTTACCGCTACACCGGGAGAGCTGGACGCGTGGCTGCCCACGCTGAGCGCCTGCGCCGATTCCATTCAGTTTTCGGAGCTGTTCCAGAACAAACGCGCGGAAAACTGGAGCCAGGTGCTCGGCACAAGCGCATCGCTTTCCGCCTCGTGGAACGCCATGACGGATCAGATGATGGCGCTGTGGGAAGCGCGCATCCGTCAATGACGGCGATTACATTCCTTGACCTGTTTTTCGATCATGGCAGTCCTTACAAAGGGGCTGCCAGTTGTTTTCATCCCAGAAAAGCGCATGATCACCGCGATGGGGAACGATATGATCAACTACTGTCGCGGGCGTCAGCACACCGCTTTTCAGGCATTCGGCGCACAGCGGATGCCGGCAGAGAAACGCCTTCCGCGCTTTTCGCCAATGTGAGTCGTACCCTCGGGCCGCTGCGCCGCCGCGAATGCCGTCATGGCTCCATTCTTTTCGGTGATCTTCGCAGTAAATCCCCTTCTCGCAGAGATTGGGACAGCCGGGATAACGGCAGGGGCGCTTGGGTGTTTTGGGCATTTATAATCTCCCTGTCCTGGTCACAGCAGCAATAAGCCGCGGTCGTTGTACACGGAATCGCTGCCGTTCTGGTTTTTCATCGCCCGATCCAGCGCCATGACCAGCGCTACCGCGCCGTCGATCTTCTCCGTGGACTTTTCCTTGTCCAGCTTCAGATTACCGGCAGGATCGGTACGCACATAAGCGTTATCGAAATTCCAGCGCAGTACAGGGTGTCCGCCATGATTGAGCCGGTGTTCCAGCACGATGCGCATCAGTTCTTTCGTCGGGGGCGACATGTCGCGGAAGCCCTGTCCGAAAGGAATCATTGTAAAACCATCGTCCTCCAGAGCCTGAACCATCATCGTGGCGTTCCAGCGGTCATAGGCGATTTCGCGGATATTGTAGCGCTCGCCCAGCTCACAGATGAATTTTTCAATGAAACCATAATGAACGACATTACCCTCTGTCGTCTGGATGAAGCCCTGTCGCTCCCACTGGTCGTACATCACATGATCCCGCCGGACGCGCAAAGCAAGCGTATCTTCGGGCAGCCAGAAAAAGGGCAGCACCATGTAGGACTCGTTTTCATCCCGCGGCGGGAAAACCAGTACCAGCGTCGTCAGGTCGGAGGTGGAAGACAGATCCAGCCCGGCATAGCAGGCGCGTCCTTCCAGCTCATACGGGTCAATGTTCCCGCCGCACTCATCCCATTTGTCCATAGGCATCCAGCGAATGCTCTGCTTGACCCACTGGTTCAGTCTCAACTGACGGAACATATTCTCATCCGCAGGCGTTTCCAGCGCTTTATGATAGGCGTCCCTTACTTTATCGATGGTGATCGTATAGCCCAGCGATGGATTGCACTTGTACCAGTTCTGTTCGTCCTGCCAGTCTGCATCGTCGGAAAGCCCGTAAACCACGGGGTAAAAGCGCGGATCGTGCTTGCGTCCTTCCAGAATATCCAGCGCTTTCTGATGTACTTCCCAGCAGACGGAATTGCGGTCGGTGCCGGCAGTGGTCAGGAAAAACCACAAGGGCTGTTTGCGGGCGTCGCCGCTGCCCTGAGTCATTACATCATACAAGGCTCTCGTGGGCTGCGTGTGGAGCTCATCAAAGATACAGGCCGAAACGTTCAGGCCATGCTTGGTCGCAACCTCCGAGGAAAGCACCTGATAAATGCTGCCTGTGGGTTGATAGACCATGCGTTTGGTGGAGGGGATGATCTTGATCAGCTTACTCAGCGTGGGATTTTGCTTGACCATATCCACCGCCACGTCAAACACGATGGCCGCCTGTTGACGGTCGCTGGCGCAGGAATAAACCTCCGCCTTCCATTCGTCATCGTTAATGAGCATATTGAGTGCCAGCGCCGCGCCCAGTTCTGACTTTCCGTTTTTCTTGCCGATCTCGATATACACCTGATTGTACTGCCGCATGGAAGGATCTTCGTCCCGGACTGTGCCGAACACGTCGCGGATGATCTTCTCCTGCCATGGCAGCAGCTTGAAGGGCTTTCCGTGGAATTCTCCCTTTGTGTGCTTCAGGCATTCAATAAAACGGATGACGCGCCGCGCTTTCTTCTCGTCAAACATCGTCCTGCCACCCGCCCTTCAGCAGCCGCGCCATGGGATCGTCGTCGCTTTCCGCCGCACCGCTGTTGGCGACAATACGGGCGCGGCAGGCCGGGGTCAGACCGAATTCCGTGGCGAAGGACTGCATGATTTTCAGATTCTGCTGGGCAATGGAGACCTGCGGCACCTGCTGCACATACCCGGAGGGCGTTTTGAAGATGGAGCCGTGCTGGGTGATGAAATCCTCAGCTTCGCGCCACCGGGCATACGCCTGGCAGTATCCGGCGAAGGCGGTCAGGTCGGCCATGGTCAGCACGCCCATGGCTTCCAGCGAAGCCGCCAGCCGCTTCCATTCCTTTTTCGCTTCGGGGAGCAGCCACGACGGGCACTTTACGCCGCCTTTTGGCGGAATCGGCTCATGCTCGTTGAGCGGCCGCCGCCCCTTGCCCCGGTCGCCTTCCAGCACCTTCAACGCCGTGGGCTTCGGCTTTCTTCCTGCCATCGCCATGAGAATCGCCTCCCTTCCACGCTTTTAGAGCAATTTGATTATTCGTGTTCACTATTCTGCGGAGCAACCGCATCATAGGGCAGTTTCTCTCCGTTCCGCAGCAGCCGGATATTCTCCGTTCCATACTCATTGGCATAACGCATCACAATGGCTGTGGCGTACTTCGGATCCAGCTCCATGGTTCGGCAGATGCGGTCGGTCTGTTCACAGGCCATGAGCGTACTGCCGCTGCCGCCGAACAGATCCAGCACGATGCTGTTGGGCGCGGAGCTGTTCTTAATGGGATACGCCAGCAGCGGAATGGGCTTCATAGTCGGGTGTTCCTTGCTGCGCTTGGGCTTATCGAAGTTCCAGATGGTGGACTGCTTGCGATCCGCGAACCAGCGGTGCTTCCCGTTGGGCAGCCAGCCGAACAGTACCGGTTCGTGCTGCCACTGATAGGGACTTCTGCCCAGCACCAGCGAGTTCTTCACCCAGATGCACACGCCGCTGATATGAAACCCGGCTTCCTTGAACGCGCGCCGGAAGTTCAGACCTTCCGTATCCGCATGAAAAATATAGGCGCTGCCGCCCTCGGCCATATGCGCGGCCATATTGCGGAACGCCGCCAGCAGGAATTCATAGAACTGCCCGTCCGCCATGCTGTCGTTCTGGATCTTTTTTCCGTCCGCACTCTCATAGGCTACGTTATAGGGCGGGTCTGTCACGACGAGGTTGGCCTTGTCGCCGTCCATGAGGCGCGCCACGTCCGCTTCGCTGGTGGAGTCGCCGCACATCATCCGATGCTTGCCCAGCAGCCAGATATCGCCGGGCTGAACGAAGGGCTCCACCTGCTCCGGGTCAATATCGCAGTCGTCGTCCTTTACGTCCTTATCGTGAACCTTACTGAACAGATCGTCGATTTCAGCCGCGTCAAAGCCGGTGGCATCCACGTCATAGCCGCTAAGCTTCAGATCGTTGAGCAGATCCGCTAGGGCGACAGGCTCCCATTCGCCGACCGCCTTATTGAGCGCAATGTTCAGCGCTTTTTCTTCCTGAGTGTTCTCGATGTGAACGACCACGCAGTCGATTTCCGTTGCGCCTTCTGCCGTCAGCACTTTGTAGCGCTGATGTCCGCCCACGATGTTGCCCGTGACCTCGTTCCAGATAACGGGATCCACGTAGCCGAACTCATGTAGGCTGCGCCGAATCTTTTCATAGGCTGGATCGCCGGGCTTCAGGTCTTTGCGGGGATTGTATTTCGCGGGTTTCAGGCGGTCGACGCTGATTCGCTGTAGATTCATGCTGGTGTTCATGCTGCCTCCCATTGAAAAAGAGTATAGAAAAAGCGCCTGACCGTAAAATCAGACGCTTTAAGCGGATAAAGGAACACCCCGCCGTTGCCGGCGGGGTGCTGGATGTCAGCCCTCGATCAGAATGGTCTTCTTTTCGGGAACCTTGCGCGCTTCCTTCTTCGGAATCATGACATGCAGAACGCCGTTTTCATACGACGCCTTAATGTCCTCTTCCGTCAGGTGTTCACCCACGAAGAAGCTGCGCTGCATCACGCCCGAATAGCGCTCCTGACGGAGCATCTTGCCCTTCTTGTTCTCCTTGTCCTTCTCCAGAGATTTCTCCGTAGAGATGGTCAGATAACCATTGTTCAGTTCAAGACTGATCTCATCCTTCTTGAAGCCGGGCAGATCAACGTCTACTTCGTAGCCGTCCTCTGTCTCTTTGACGTCCGTCTTCATCAGATTCTGTGCGTGCTTGCCGTACAGAGTGTGATCGATGTTGCCAAAGCCGCGGAAGAAGTTGCGATCAAAATCGTCAAAAACGTCCACAAGGTTCTCGCCGAAAACAGTAGGAAGATAGTTGCTCATAATGCAAACCTCCATTCATTTGGCCTTGCACCGCTGGTACGAATGCCAGTATGTAGGGTCGCATTTTAGCCTTTTTGCAGGTCGTGCGTGATGTGGTCATGAGCCACCCCGTTCATCCCTGAACGATGCCTATATTATAGCCCTTCGTCAATAAAAGTCAATCCCGTCTTTGTAAAAAAATCAATTTATTTTGTGATACCCCCGGGCCCCGGATTTGTCGGACTTTTACGCGAAAGGGCGCGGCGGTCTCCAGCCAGGGGCTTCCAGAGATTGCAGGCCCCCTTGGGGGCCGCCCGAAAGCCGGCCACGCCGCTGGGAGTTTCGCACGGCGAAGCGCGAAAGCCGACTGCGCTGCCCGGACTTCTTCACGGCGAAGCGCCAAAGCCGACTGCCCCGCCCGGAGTTCGCCACGGCGAAGTGCGAAAGCCGACTGCGCCTCCCGGACTTCTTCACGGCGAAGCGGAAAAGCCGACTGCGCCGCCCGGACTTCTTCGCGGCGAAGCGCGAAAGCCGACTTGCCCGCTCGGACTTCTTCACGGCGAAGTGCGAAAGCCGACCGTGCCGCCCGGACTTCTTCACGGTGAAGCGGGAAAGCCGCCCGCGGCGGTCGCCTTTGCCCGGCCCGGGGCTTTTCCGGCCGCGCGGCCGGCCGGAACGGCGCGCTTCCTTATAACGCGCGGAAAAGCCAGTTTTTACGAAACGGCGACGTTCGGGCGACGGAAAGTCTCTTTTTGTTCGCCGTTTTGTGGCTTGCTTTTTTGCCCCGGGCGAGCGAAACTGGCGTTGCCGGCGGGGGAAAAGCCCGCCGCCCGAAACCCCGGCCGCCCCGCGGCGGCCCGCCCAACGACCGCGACCGGCTCCCGGTTTTTGCGCCGCCAGCGCGAACGCCCGACCCGGCGACCCCGCCCCAGTCCGCCTGCTCGAGAAGGCTCTCTGGGTGCCCCCAACGACCGAACCTTTCCGCCCGGCGCCGAGCGGAAAGCCCGAAAGGAAAAAGGAAAGGAGGAACCCCGGATGAAACGCGCACCGCCGCTTTGACCACCGCTCCGCCTGACGATGGCTGGGAGGGCTCCCAGCCGAAACGCACCCAGCGTCGCGGAAAGCCCGCAAAACCAACACAGGAGGTCTGCCCAATGAAACCCGAAGTCCGAAAAGTCCGCGCGGCCGCCGTCGCCGCAAACCTCGCCGCCCAGGCCGCCGTCGCGGCAAGGGAACTGCTCGAAGAGGACCCGTCCGCCTGGGAGGTGGGCGACGCCGCCTACTGGCTCTGCCGCGCGGCCCAGAAGGCCTGCGAAAGCGCCGCCGACGCGCTCGACCCCGAAGAGGCGGAGACCAACGCCGACGTTTTCGCCGCGCACCTCATCGCCAGCCGCGCCGCGCAGGAGGCCTGCGACCAGGCGGACGAACTGGTCTCCCTGGCCGAGGAACTGAATCACGAAATCCGCCGCTGAAACACGCGGCGGACAGTTTTTAGAAGGAGGAATCTCGCCATGAAGGAAAAATCCAACGCCACGCTCCGCCGCGTAGCCTCTCTGCGCTGCCGCACCGACGCCGCCATCGACCGCCTGGGAAAGGCTATCTTCTACTACGAGCGCGGGAGCATCTCCGCCGGAGAGCTCCTGCGGGAGGCGTCCGACGCCGCGGGCCGGGCAGGGAATCTGGAACTCAGCGAGGCTGAGCTCGCCGCCACCGACAGCTTCGGCCGGTCGGTGAACCGCAAGGTGAAGGCGTACCGCGGCTATGCCCGCACCGCTGCCCGCATCGCCATGGGTTTTAAATCGGACGCGGTCTGCCGCCGCAAGGCGCTGGAGCTTGCCTACACGGCGGTGAGACTTAGAAACCGGCAGATGGCCCGCGCCGCCCACGACCTTATCTGGGCCGCCACCGGCGGTCTGCCCAGCGAGGAAGAGTTCGCCGCCTTCGAGGCCTGCGAGATGCTTTGAAATATCCCCGCCTGACGATGGCCCGGCGGCTCCGGGCCGAAACGCTCCGAGCGTCGCGGGAAGCCCGCAATATCTTTCAAATCGAGGAGGACTTAAAAATGACGGTACGTGAGCTGATGGAGATTCTGGAGATGTTTGACGAGGACGCGGAAGTGAAACTGGCCTATCAGCCCAGCTGGCCCCTTTGCACCGCGGTTGCCTCGGTCAAGAAAAAGGACGGCGTGGTTTACGTCTGCGAAAGCGGATACGGCGGCAACGACTACGCGCCGCGCTGCCTCTTCGAAAGCGACGAGTACGTCGACCTTGACGAAGGCGCAGAGGAAGAAGAGTAATCTTCCGAATCGCCCGCCTGACGATGGCCCGGTGGCCCCGGGCCGAAACGCCCCGAGCGTCGCGGGAAGCCCGCAATATCTTTGAAATCAGGGAGGCGTCACCATGAATTTCTTCGAACAGGAACTCCGCCGTTTCACCGGCAAAACCACCGCTTTCAAATCCTGCAAGGCGCTCTACGCAGGCCGTGCCTGCTTCATTCCCCTCAGCGGCAGCCGCCGCGCCCGGCTGGAATTCGTCACCAGCGGCGTGGCCGACCAGTATGACGCGCTGCAGGTCACTATCCTCAGCACCGCCGACGGAAAAATCGACTGCCTGCGGTTCCGCTTCAGCGATTTCTTCGCGCCCCGGAAGGCCGGATGCTCCGGAATCTGCTGCCCGCACATCTGGGTCGACTGCGGCAGGGCCGAGTGGTACGTCGCGCCCACCGCCGCCGAAGTCGCCGCCATCGCCCAGGCCGCCCACGACTACGTCATGCTCTTCGCCTGAGCTTCTGAATCGAGAGGAGGATGTTTATGACCCGTGCGTACAAAATCACCCGTCTGCCCGATGGCTACTGCAAGGTGGCCGTCGCCGCCTGGAAGGCGCTCAGCGACCGCGAGCTCTTTGAAATTGAGGGCAAGCTGGTGTTCACCGACGACCTGGAATCTTACATGGAATGCGGTGACCGCACTGCCTTCTGCGCCGACGAGTTCGACTCCCACGCCGCCTTCGAGAAGTGGCTGCTGAACGCGGTGGCCGAGTGGTGCCGGAACGACCCCCTGATGGTCGACAGCCTCGACCAGTACCTCTGACCCGCCTGACGATGGCTCTCTGGCAGGAGCCGAAACCCCCGCAGGGGGTCGCGGGAGCCACAGCTTCCAAATGAGAAGGAGGTACCATCATGAATCAGAACGATATCAACCGCGCCTTCACTGAGAAGGTCACTGAACTGCTGGGCCGGGGCTATCAAATTTATCCCGGCACCATGGGCGGCTCGCAGGGCGAAATCGCCCATGTCGACTTGTACAAGGGCGACGAAATCATCCGCGTGCTGCTCGACCACAGCGCAGGCCACGGCCAAAAGCCCGATGGCGTCCGGCTCATCGTTGGCCGGAATACCGACCGCATCCGCATGAACTGCTTCGACACGCTGGGCAACACCATCTGGAACAATCGCCTGGAGATTCTCTCCGAAATCGAGTTCTGCCAGATTGGCGAGAACTACTACACCGACGCGGAGACCGGCAGGGCTATTCAGGAAAAGCGCCGCGCGCGCCGGGAAGCGCGTCACGAGAGCGTTCGCCGAAACCTGCCCGATGCTTTCAAATGCGCGGCGCTGAAGTACGTCCAGCGCCAGCCGCGAATGAAGAGCTGCAAGCTCTCCGACATCACCCGCGTGACCCGCGTCAACCGCAGCAGCTGGGGCGAGGTCACGCCCGCGCTCTACTGCTATGAGATTGAGGCGCGAGGCAAAACCTTCCGCCTGCTGGCGCCTCGCAACGACTGACGCTTTGAAATGGAGGAGGAAGTGCATGATGAATTCAGATTTTGACCTTCCGGCTTTTCTGCTGAGCAAGCTCTACGACAACATGGACTGGGAGAACGGCTGGACACTTGCGGACGCTGTTGCCCTGGCCGAGGACATTCGCAGGTACGACGGTATCGACTGCGACCCGCAGGAAATCTATGAAATCATGCGGGAGTTCCGCGAACAGGACGCCGGCGACGAAGAATGACCCGCCTGACGATGGCTGGGAGAGGGTACCCAGCCGAAACGCGCCGATGGAACCGGCACTGCCGGGGCGCGTCGCGGGAAACCCGCGGGAGCAACGCTCCTGAATACGATGGGAGGTTATCACCATGAAGAAAACCGATATCCGAGATCAGTTCCCCAAGGGGATGCGCGTCACGCTCGTCAACGTCGCCATCGAACGCCATCGCGAACGCTACTGCGGCCGCACCGGCGTCGTGGTGAAAGCAGTGAAATCAACGAACACCGTGTGGATCGAATTTCCCGACGGCGACCGCTACGGCGCGTACCCGGAAAACGTTCGTCCCGCCTGACGATGGCTCTCTGGCAGGAGCCGAAACGCGCCGATGGAACCGGCTTGCCGGGTCGCGTCGCGGGAGCCACTGCTCTCAAATAGACAACGGGGAGGAATGTATATGATCATCATCCGCACCGACGCACAGTCCAACCGCAAGGCGCTGGCTGGAGCGCTGTCCGAACTGTTTCACGAAAAGCCGCGCTACTGCGGCGCACCCACCTTCGCTTACGAATTCGGCGTTGGTCGTCTGGCGCGCGACGCTTCGCTTCGCCTGGTTCCATCGCTGAACGAAACGGCGGCGGAGCGGCTGGCAGCGGCGCTTGCTGAACGGGGATTCTCCTGCGCCGTCGAAACGGTATGCTCCGAAATAGAGACGGAGGATAACGCGCCCTGCGAGGCTGCAGCGGAGGAATCACCGGTTCCCGATAGCCGCTTCACCGTGACCATCCCGGCGGACAGGCTTTCGCCTGACGCGCTTGCGCGGCTTCGAAAGCTGATCACCTCCCGACACAGGCTCTTCTGCGACGCGCTGAACGCAACAGAATTGCCTGTCGAGGAGCGAGATGGGAAGATCGCTTTTCCCTGGTTCGAACAAACTGACGACGAAGAGGAACAAGCCGCCTATGCGCTTTTCATTGAGCGGCTGGCGGAGCTTTCGAATCGCCTGAAGTGGGCGGTTTCCGCCGAGAAGGACGCGCCCAACGAGAAATACGCCATGCGCTGTTTCCTGCTGCGGCTGGGGTTCATCGGCGCGGAGTACAAGCGCGCCCGCGCCGTGCTGCTTCGAAGTCTGCAGGGCAGCAGCGCCTTCCGCAATGGAGGCGCACCCCACCGAACCGAAACGGAGGAACGTCCATGAGGAGAACCATTCGAAAGACCTTCCTGCTGGAAGGCGAGACCGTTACCATGCGCTATGTGAAGCAGCTCTGCGGCGAGGAGCGCTACTGCCGGATGATTGAGGACGCAAAGGAGAAATTCTTCGCGAATCCCACCGCCGAGCTGTGCTATCCTACGCCGGAGGGCTGGCTGACCATCTGGTTCCAGCTGGCCTGACGCTTTTGAATCGCCGCCGCCCGGCGGCTTTTCCTTTGCCCTTGTGGCCGCAGCGTTCGCCCTGTGTCGGGGAGAACGCTCACGCGCAGCTCCATGCCGCATCCAGATTAAGCCGCGCCCTGCCGCCCTCCGTGGGGCAGGAAAGGCGCAGGGCATAATCCGTCTGATAGCGCTCCATGGCGCGGCGCGCGGCGGCAAACTCCGCCAATGCTTCTGAATCCAGAAGGGCGAATCCATTTTTTCGAATTGAGCTTCTGTTCGCCAGCAGCTCGCTGTGAATGTGAATCCGGGTCAGGTAGGCGTAGCGAATACTTTCATCCGCAAGACGCTGGGCGGCGATGTAGTATCGGTCGATCCACAGCCGGTAATCCGCGCCCTGATAGATCTGCGGGATTGGGATTCTCCGTTTCAGCATCCGATGCAGCCGTTTGCGCTTTGGAATCAAGACGCCCAGATCTTTTGCCAGTGCAATCGCATAAGCGATAACCTCGTCCGCATCCAGCGGTTCCCGGTTGGGCCGCCCCGTGCGCGGGACGGTAGGCGCTCTGGCCTGATGCGTTTCGTTCATGCTCATTCCTCCAACGAAAAGGAGCAGCCGGACATCTGCCCGCACTGCTCCTGAATTGAGTTGCTCTTTGGTGTTCATCTGATTTTGACAGCATACATCATAACACAGGTGGATACTGACAAACAATGACATTTTGCGCTTTTGGAGAAAAAATCTCAGGAATTTTTCTCGGCGCGCATAAGTCGCTCAACAACCCGCAGGGCGTTGCTATGAAAGCGGTAAATGGTTCTCGGCTCGAAACCCATCTCTTCGGCAATAGCGTCCCATGTCCTGAATCCAAGGTATCGCAGTTCCAGAAGCGTCCTGTACTCCGGCTTTCGAATCTGCGCGATCAGTTCCCGAATGTCCCTTTTCAGATCGACCAGCTCGTCAATCTCCGCATTGATCTCCCGTTCCAAATCTACGATTTTCACAACGCGGCTTTCCATCTGCTGCAGATCGGGAGAGGGGTTCCGCGGCATATCCGATACCAGTCCGGTAGCCTTGGTCGCCAGTTCCCGCGCTCGCTGCAGTTCCATGAGCTTGCTGTTGATACGCGAGTCGATCATTCGCGCCTGGGTGAGATATTCTCTGGCGGTCATTCATTTTCTCCCTTCCATGGCATCTCACCGTTATGGTACTTTTCTGCAATGTCCCGCTGCTCCTGAATCGACAGCCGGTTCAAACGTTGATCAGCCCTGGCCACATCCTGCGCGTGCTTCCAGATGGGCTTGTAAAAAGCGCAGACCGTGTAGCCCGCGCACTGCTCTCCCGTCAGGGCGACGCATTTTCCGTTGCGTCGGTGGGCAAAACATCTCTCGTTCATAATCGCGCTCCTCAATCCAGTACCGTCAGCCTGCGGGGATCTACCGTGCCGCGGCCGCCCGTCAGGTTGTACAGCTTCGCAATCGCCAGGGCGTGCGCCACGTCCGAGGAACCGCGCTGCTGTCGGCGTGCCTCGTCCCGAAGGGTTTCATAGGTCGCGCTGCGCAGGCGTTTGATAAAACGACCGCGGTTGTACTCTTCGCCGTACTCCCGCAGAAAGACGGCCACGCCGCCCAGCAGATAGCCCGTCACGCTCCACGCCGCGCCGTTCCAGGTATCATAAATCAGCTGCAAAATCTGGACGTACTGTTCCGGGCCGTACTCTTTGTACAGGCGATACGCCTTGGCGATGGCGGCGATGGTGTTCTTCGTCGCGCTGCCCGCGCCGTCCGCCAGCTGAAAACCGGCCTGCGCCGTATGCGCTCTGAAATCCGTCGCCTCCTGACTGCCGGAGATCATCAGCGCACGGAGGCGGGTGTTGAAGGCCACATCCTTCGATTCGCCGCTCTGCAGCGCAAACAGATAGGCCTCGTCCTCATAGGACAGACCGTAATATACCTTGCAGTCCACCATGAAGGCTTCCTCTCCGTGAATCCGCTTGAGCGCGCTGAGGGTATGCGCACCGTCAAACACATAGAATTTCCCGTCGCGGAAGCTGACCTTCACCTCGTTGGCCAGACGCGGGTCGAAGCTGTTCACGATGCGCTCCACCCGGGCGGAATCGATCTTGCGCTGGTAGCTGAAATCCGTTTCCAGCCACGCGGCGGGCATCTGCTTGTACTCGTAGCTGCATTTGTCGTCGCAGGCGATGCGGTCGCTGACGGCCACGGCCTTGGGAGAGGCAGCGCTGCTTGCTTCCTGAATCACCCGCTCGATGGGCGTGGGCGTGAGAAAATCCCTGTCGTAGGTCTTGGGGGTATAGTTTCTGCGCTTTCCGTTTTTGTTCTTTCTGCTCATGATCATTTCTCCTCCATTCGTTCGTTCAGAATCGTCAGTACCTGCTCATTGGTGCGGCGCACCATCTCCAGAATCTGGGCGTTATGCTCCTCGCTGCCCATGCCGCTGGAATAGCGGCGCATGGCCGAGGTCAGGCCGATCACATAGGAATCGCAGCAGCTCTTCACCAGGTCTGCCACATACCGGAACATCTCGGGAGTATCGGGCAGCGGCCTTTCTACATGGATCGGCGCGCCGTTGTGCATTACCATGCCGGGAATGGGACAGGGCGGTTCGGAGCTTGCAGCAATGTCCGCCGGTTTTGCCGCAGTGTCCGCCGGTTTTGCAGCAGTGTCCGCCGGTTTTGCAGCAGTGTCCGCCGGTTTTGCCGCAGCTTCCGCCGCGCTCTTCGCTACAGCACTGATCTCCTTTTCGCAGTCCCTGCACACCGAAGAAAAGCTGCGGCGATTGGACGGGATCGAGAAGGCCGACAGAGGCTTTTCCTGTTTGCAGCGCTCACAGATTTTGGTTTCGCCCTCATGCTCCTTTTCCAGCAGCTCAGTGTAGGCACGGTTTACCGTAACCTTTCCGGCGCGCAGCTCTCGCTTTGTCTCTTCATCCGCCGACTGAACCAGCTTTTTGGCTTTCGCAAAAGTACCGTGTGAAACTCCCGCCGCCTCGCTCAGATGATCTCGCGTTCTGCCTTTGGTCTGACCCTGTGCCAATGTTGGCACAGGGTTTGCTGCTTTTCCCGCCATCATCCTCTGCTCTGCTGCGTTCTTTACCAAAGGCTCAAATTTGAGTACCAGTTCCACCCGCTGATAGTTATTCAGATTTCGCCGCCCCAGCTGATTGCGCAGCATCCACAGCATGGCGTCGTCACGGCTGCTGAAATTCTTCTCCTGAATAGCAAACGGGATCTCATGCTTCCGGCAGATGGCGTAGCGGTTGTGTCCGTCCACAATCACACCGTTCCACACGATGAGCGGGGATTCGCAGCCATCCGCTACAAGGCTCTCCTCCAGCAGCTTCAGTTCTTCCTCGTTCAGCGGCGGAATCAGATCCCGGAACTCGGGATCAACCGTCAGGTCATACACTTTCTTTTCAGTCATTTGTATCTCTCCTTTCCAAATCCACGCGCTCAATCACGCGCTTTGCGTCCTCCACATTCTCCACCCGGCAGGCAATGCCGCCCGCGCGGTTGATCTTCTCAATGGCGCGCTTCTGAAGTTCCGTCAGCCTGCCGCCGGGCAGCTTGCATTCCAGGCCCAGAAAGCGGCCTTTATAGCAGCAGATGACGTCGGGAATCCCTGCGTAGCCGTAAGGGCCGCCGTGCTCCTTCCAAAAGAAAACGTCGCTGCCCAGCGACGCAAGGTATTTCTTGATAGCCGTCACAATATCTCTTTCCAGCATTTCACTTCACCTCCTCAATTCTGGCCTTCACCGCCGCCAGCAGCGCGTTCTGATCCGCCGCCTTCTCATGCAGCGCCCGCATGACCTGCTCATCCATAGTGCCCTTCACCACCAGATGATGAACGACCACCGTCTCCTTCTGTCCCTGTCTCCACAGGCGGGCGTTGGCCTGTTCGTATAATTCCAGCGACCAGTTCAGACCGAACCACACGATGGTGCTGCCGCCGTGCTGCAGGTTCAGACCGTGGCCGGTGGAAGCGGGCTGAGTGACGGCAACGGGGATTTTTCCCGCGTTCCAGTCCTCCAGATCGGTGGAGGTTTTCAGCTCGCGCACTCCATTTGGATTCTCCGGGCTGTATTTTCCGAAGCGCTGTTGAATGCGCGTGAGGTCGTGCTGGTAGGCGTACATCACCAGCACAGGCTTTCCGTTCGCTGCCTCGATGAGATCCTCCAGCGCATCCAGCTTCTTGTCGTGAATGACGCGGATGTTGTGGAACTCATCGTATACCGCGCCGTTGGAAAGCTGCAGCAATTTTCCCGCCAGCGTGGCGGCGTTCAGCGCCAGCACATCGCCGTCCGCGTAGGGGAGCAGCATATCCCGTTCCATCTGCCGGTACAGTTTTTCCTCCCGTGGTGAGAGCGTCAGCTCCACAATGTTGTCAATGCGCTCCGGCATCTGCAAATGGTCTGCTGCCCGCATGGACACGCAGATATCGCCCAGCTTTTTATAAATCTGTTCCTCCGCGCCGGGCTTCAGTTCGTGCTTGTAGGGCAGCCAGCTGTTTGGCGTGGTGAAATACAGATCGAGGTAGCTGCGCATCGTCCTGCCCAGTCGCTGACCGCGATCCAGCAGGAACACCTGCGGCCACAGATCTTCCAGACCGTTGGGAGCGGGTGTACCGGTCAGCCCCACCACGCGGGAGAACTGCCCCAGCACCTTCTTCAGCGCCAGAAAGCGCTTCGAGCGGCTGTTCTTGAAGGACGAAAGCTCGTCGATCACCAGCATATCGAAGGGCAGCTTTCGCCCGGCGTAGTGTTTGACCAGCCATTCCACGTTCTCCCGGTTGATCACGTACAGTTCCGCTTTTCGAGAGAGAGCAGCGACACGTTCCCTGGGCGTACCGAGAATGCGTTCCATCCGCAGCCCTTTCAGGTGCTCCCACTTGGACAGTTCGCCGATCCAGGTATCCCGCGCCACTCTAAGCGGGGCGATAATTAAAACACGGCTCACCTCGTAGCTGTCATACAGCAGGTGCGAGATGGCCGTGAGTGTAATAATGGTTTTTCCGAGGCCGCAGTCCAGAAATAGGGCGCACTGCGGCTTTTCCTCCAGAAAGTCCACGCAGAACTTCTGGTACGGGTGCAGATCCTTTTCACCCGGCAAAATGAACCTCCTTCCTGCACCGGACAATGCGCCGGCGACTGATAACGTATAGAATTACTGAGCAGATACCTTATGCGGCAGCAAACTTTGGCGTTAGCATTCCACACTTTGCAGGCTCATGAGAAATCAGGGGAGAAAACGGGCAAAAGAAAGGCTGACAGCAAAGAGCCGCCAGTCTTACAGCGTCAAATCCTGAAATGTTGCGTTGTGTTCTCCCGCGCGCGCGTACAGGCATTCGGGCATATACGCGCTCATTTTCTCTTTTATCCCTCTTTTTTCAAATACTCAAATAGAGAGATGGCAACCAGGCAATTCCGCTGAATCTCTTCCTACTTATATGAGCCCTGTTTGCTTCACCGTCGCTATATGGATTGCCTTTGCCAAAGGCATCCAAACCTCAGCCTGCGTTCTCCGAAGCGCAACCGTCTGGCAACGCGTTCACACGAACAAAGCAACGCTGCGTCCCGTAAGGCGCACGCTTCAGAGAGGCGTTCCTGTTCCCGCTGTACTTCTCCCAGCCACCGATTTTCATCAGCATACCGAAGATGTCGTAGGTATCGGAGCGCTTGATCGTGGAAGGGTCTTTCCCGAAACACTCTGCCCAGATTTCAACCGCACAGACGGTGCTTCGCTGAACAGTTCCAATGCGATTGCCGCCCGTGAACTGATCTCCGCGCAGGAAGCCCCGGCGCTCCGCCAGATCCATTTTGTCCCAATCCTCCGGCAGCAGCGTGTTCAGGTATTCCGCGATCATGCCCTCGCGAACGTCGCTCTCCAGCGCAGCCGTCTGTTCCATCTCCGCCTGTTTTTCTTCCTCGGGCGTCAGGAACAGCTTCTCGCCGTCCTTATATAGCCGATAAGCTTCTGCCCACAGCTGCGGTACGATGTTCTCCACTTCCCACGGGCGATGCGGCGAATTGGCCGTGCAGGTCACCGGCCAAAAACGGCGGTTGCCGGTCACATCGCGCAGAAAACCGTCGCCGTTGTTCGTGCTGCCCACGATAATGCACTGACGGGGGTGATCCTCGACGCTGTAGCCGTAGGAATGCCGGAACTTATCGTCCTGTCGGGTGATGAACGCCTTGACGGTTTCCACGTCCATCTTTTTAAGCCCCGCCAGTTCACCCAATTCCAGAATCCAGTAGCCCTGCAGCTTCTCCGGTGCGGCCTTATCCTTCATATCGCTGATGGTCAGGCTGTCAGAGAACCACTTGCCGCCCAGTTTGGCAAAAAAGGAGCTCTTGCCCATGCCCTGCGGCCCGTTCAGTACCACCACGCTGTCGAACTTGATTCCCGGCTCATAGATGCGCGCCACGGCGGCGACCATCATCTTTCGGGCAATGGCGCGGATGTACAGCGTATCCGGGCTGCCCAGATAATCGATGAACAGCGTGTCCACTCGGTGGATACCGTCCCAGTCGGGAAGGGATTCGATGTAGTCTCGAACGGGGTGATAACTGCGCTCAGCGGCGATGGCCAACAGAATGCCCTTCAGCTTGCTGGGGGTGTACAGATTGTAGACCCGCTCCAGATAGATCTGAATCGCGCCCAGGTCGGATTCATTCCAGCCGGGCTTCAGCTGCGTCCAGGGAAGCGTGGTCTTGCCATCCGCATCCCTGCGAATGTCGATGCCGCTGCGATGAATATTGTAGGCGATGTCCTTCAGCTTGGGATCGTTGCGCAGGATGAGGGCGAGATTGCCAAGGGTATCTTTCACGCGCCCTTGTTTGTCGATTTCCAGTGCGTCCTGCCAGTTTTCATCTGAAACATTGCCCGATGAAACGGAAGCATTATTCTCGGTATCCAGATCACCGAATTCTTCCACGGCCTGTGCGCTGCGCTCCTCAGCCAGCTGGCGTTTCGTCGCTTCATCCTGCGCGGCATACTCCTGCATCCGCCTGATGGAACTCTTCTCGTCGCCCACCGAAGAACCATCCGGCGCAGTACCGCCCGGCGTGAACAGATGCCAGCGCACCAGATCAAAGGCGTTGCACAGCTTGCCGCCTGCGGGATCGGTGGCGTGATGAGAAAAGGCGTACTTGTCGTCGTAAACCACCAGGCCGCCCGTGGTGCTGCCGCCGATGAACGTATATCGATCCTCCTGCTCCGTAGGCGTATATCGGTCGTGGAGAATATGCGTCAGCACGTCAGTGAGGGTATGCGCCCGGCAAAACGCGCCGATGATTCCACGCTTTTCAGTAGGATCTTCCTGCTTGCCGGCAGTATGCCGGATACGTTCCTCCACCGGTTGCGTCGTGGGCCAGAGCGAAGCGTCCCGCCAGTCGGCATAGGTTTTCAGCACTTCATCCGGATCAAGAAAAGGCGCGTCCTCGCAATGAAAGAAGAACTCGCCGTCCTCGGGCGTGCTGGGCCAGTACATGAGCCGCGCCGGTTCGAAGGTGGTGGGATCGAAGCGGGAAAGCCCCAGATCGTCCGCCACGCGGCGGGAGACCGCGGCATACTCGTCCGGCGTAACCGTGCGCGTCAGCGGAATGATGAGCCGCAGGCGCATCTTTTCCGGGGTGTGACTGTGAGTGCTGTACAGCGCGTAGGCGTTGATGAACGTCATGTCCAGATCGTCCATGAGGCCGGGATCGGCGTTGTCCGCGTCCAGGCAAAGCATACAGCGGTTGACCACGCTGGCGTTGTTGCGCCTGCCGTTTTTCAGATACCCGCCGACGAAGCCGCCCACGTCCTTGATGGTATCGCGCTCGCCCTTGGGCAGCGCGGCGTACTCGGCCACCGTTTCCCGGGTACGGGTCGTGGTGGCGAGCTTGTCCAGAAACTCGCTCCAGAGCATCTCTTTGTTCTGCCATTGAGATGCTTTTCGGCTCCTGCCTACGGCGATGAGCAGTTTTCCGTCATGGGTTACGTTCATTTGGGTGTGCCTCCTTTTTGTCCTGTAGTATGCTTGTTCTCATTTTCGGGGTAATCAGTTGCCATGCGTTTGACATCGGGTTGCCGTTGTGGTATAATTCTATCGTAAAGATGATAGAATTTCTTTAGGAGGTGTTCTTCATGATGATTCGTCCATCCACTGCGATTCGCAATGAATACAACGAGATTTCCCGAACCTGCCACGAAAGCGGAAAGCCCGTTTTCATCACAAAAAACGGAGAAGGCGATCTGGTTGTTCAAAGCATCGCCGCATACAATCAGCGGGAAGCGAGTCTCGAGCTGCGGGAAAAGCTGCTGGAAGCCGAGGAGCAGCTTGCCTCCGGCGTTCAGCCCGTCTCTCTTGCCAGCGCCGCAGACCATTGGAGGAAGCTGACCGATGCAATCAATGACCGTTGAGATTCTGCCCATTGCGCAGGATGACGTAGATCAGGCGTTGGCGTATATCGCCGCAGATAACCTTCCTGCGGCCAACGGACTGTTGGCGGACATCTTGGAAAAGCTGGATCAGGCTTCCAGGTTCCCCTACTCTGGTACAGAGATTGTGCTTGGGACGCGCCGAGTGCGAAAGTATTATCGCTTATACGCGCATCCGTATTACATTTTTTATAAAATCATGGCAGATCGCGTTCTCGTCATGCGCGTTCTTCACGAGCGAATGGATACGAAGAAGTATCTGTAAGCAGCGCCTTGCGACAAAATCATTATTTCTGGTAAAACGGAAACTCGTCCCCATCCGCCCGCAGCGGCAGATCTTTCGCCCAGTCCGGCGCAATCGCCATGAGCCGGCAGGCTTCCTCCAGAGAACCCTGACCAGTGGGCATTTCAATGACCGCCTCATCGTGGACGTGGAAAACCACGGGATAACCGTTCTTCTCCAGCGTCAGCAGCGCGTGAGCCAGAATATCCCTTGCAATGGCCTGCGTCGCGTTTTCCGCCAGCTTCCCGCCGAAGGTCTCCTGTACGACCATCTGCCCGGCCGCGTTGGGCGCATAGTAACCGATGGCGTCGCTGCCGAAGCGGTTTTCCGTGAAATGCGGAGACTGATAGCAGAGATTTCGGCCGGAGGGCAGGCGCATGAACATCTTATCATCCTGCCAGTAGAGTGTTACCTTTCCTATGCGGGCAGAGGTTTTCCTGCGAATGACCGTTCTCGCCGCGCGATCCAGCGCGTTCCAGAACGCCACGATATTGGGATTGGCGGCGCGCCATGCCTCTACCAGCGGCTGCATTTCTTCCTCGGGCATCTTCGCGCCCATGGCCTTCAGTGCACCGACTCCGCCGCCGTAGCCACAGTTGTGGACGAGCCGCCCCGATACGGTAAAACGATGATGTGGGCCGGCATTTCGTATGTCATAAAGTCGAGCCGTGCGTCGATGAGCTATACCGAGTGGATGGCCGGTTTGCTCCTCCTGTTCCATAGCACTCCGGGGCGTACTCATGTTTATTGCCTGCCCACAATATTCTGTGCGTATGAGACGTGCGCCGCTGGCGGCGGCGAATCCAAAGTATACCGGCCGCGCTTGCCCCTCGATCCAGACGAGGTGGTCTGCGGTCGCTGTAAGTCCGTCATAGGTCATGACCTCCTTCCGTCCCTGATAAACAACGCCTTCATGAGGCACCCAGTTTTCGCCATCCCAGAGCCTGTGATGTGGCTTCACATTCTCAATCCGTATCAGCCCATGATCCGTAAGCACCAGCTGCCCTTCTGCAATGCAACTGAGGGTAGCCTGTTTGCCTTTCTGCCGATACTCATAGTTCGGATTGCCCTTGACGATGCTCTCCTGCGGAATATGAAACATGCGGCTGGCGGTCGCTTCGTAGATTTTGCCCTTGCCGCGAAACTCCTCCAGCACCCACTCTTCGTTCGCCAGCCATGCCAGCACGCGCGCCTCGATGGCGGAAAAGTCCGCTACGAGAAAACGGCATCCATCCTTCGGGATGAACGCCGTGCGGATCAGTTCTGAGAGCGTACCGGGAACGGAGGCAAAGAGCGTATCGAGCAGTTCCTCGTCTCCGATCTTCACGATGTCCCGCGCCAGATCCAGATCGGGCAGATGGTTCTGAGGAAGATTTTGCGCTTGCACGAGGCGGCCTGCCCATCTGCCTGTACGGTTTGCCCCGTAGAATTGCAAAAGGCCATGTACGCGCCCGTCTCTGCATACGCAGCGCGCCATGGCCTCGTACTTTTTGACGCTGGTTTTGCTCAGCTCCAACCGCAGGTTCAACAGTTCTGCAACAATACCATTCGTCTGCGCCGCCTTTTCCTGCACGATCTTCCTGGCGAGGCTCTCCATGGGCATGTCCTGATCCGCCAGCCATGCCTTCAGCTGATTGACGCTTCCGGGGTTCTCCAACCCGGTCAGTTCCTGCGCCCGCTGATAGGCTGCTTGCGCAAATACCGCATCGACCGCGATGGCGTTTTTGACGAGCTTCTTATCCACGCGCACGCCTCGGTCGTTGATCTGCTGATCCAGCGCGTACAGCTCCCACTCCTGCTCGGGCAGAGAATACTTCTCCAGCGCCTTTCGAATGGCGCGCTCGGTTTCCACATCTTGGGCATTGTACTGCCTGTACACCGCCCATTTTTCAGGCGCGTCGGTGGGCAGGTTTCGCGTCCTGCCGCCGTTGGTTTTGCTGGGCTTGCAGGGGACGGAGAAATAGCGGATGAGATCCTTGCCTTCTTCCATCTTCTTTTCCGTCGTGCCCAGGGCGACGGCTGCGTCCGCCAACCTT
>OLOU01000410.1_pt1 | contig 38286 bp, 49 predicted proteins | sample 1672101 | NCBI WGS metagenome assembly OLOU01 (sample SAMEA3136645, study PRJEB25190) | human gut metagenome | biome: human gut; feature: human-associated habitat; material: faeces | place: Austria | collected 2013
CGACAACGAGGCAAAGGAAGCGTATCTCCTGGTTGAATGTTACGGGTTTATTTTCCAAGGTTCCATAAAACCGCTGCCCGTACAAGGCATCTACCTTGTGCTCGCCATTGGCGAGCGGCACACGAATGAAACGGTAGTAGCGCCCGGACGGTTTTCCGGTATCGGGAATTGTGTTGCCTTCGAACACGGATGCGCCGGATTTGATAGCCTGCTCAAAATCCTCACGAGTTAAATTGATAGTCATAATTTCTTCCTTTCTGTTTTTATTATTTTTTAGCTGTTTTCTTCGATGCACAATTTGCTGCTACGAATGTTTTCCAACCATTTTTCATCCATAACATTGCCAAAACGATATTTCTTCTGCGACTCGTAGGACAAATCGCAGCCGGAAACGACATCACCGATGGCGTTCAAGTACAGCTCGCCGCTGTAAAAGTCGATGCCGCCGGTTTTGCTGAATTCGTATTCGAGCTTGTCTACATTAGGTTCACGTTTCTTATAGATATTCGAATCGAGATTCTTAGCACGCCCTTCGTTCAGTAAACAAGCCCGATGAAAGTCCGTTACCTTATCGTTACGGTTATATTTCAAGCCACTAAGGATACTTTTACTTTCATATGGGATTGCTTCGTGGAAATCATCGCTGCTGATACAAAGACCACACGAATAGTCATCCTTGTCATCGCAATAATTCCACCACTCCAGACTCGCCATAGCAAGGTCAGCCATCTTATCGACGGCTTTTCCGTTGGTGACCATGTAAAAGCTTCCAACGGCGATACCGCGCTCTTTGACAGCTTTCAAGGTGTATCGAATTGCAGGTATGTTCAGAGAAATTTCGCCGCCGGTAAAGGTAAGAGAGCTGATATAAGCTCCCTTCTCAAAGCTGTCGAGAAAAGCATCGATGTACTTTTCCTGAATATCGATGCTTTCGGCATCTCCGCGCAGGCAGTGCGCACAGCACATATTGCACCGGCGCGTAACTTCTATGAATACGCTGTTTGCGGCATAAATACGCATTTTTTCATGTCCTTTCTGTTATTCTTCCGCGCAATCCTCGTAGTCGTCTATGAAGTTCTCGTTGCGGTCAACAACAACATTCACATCCGGCGGAGCAATTTTAGCCAGACCATAGTTCAAGAAGAACGAGCCGGGAATGTCATCGACATCGCCCCAGTTCCAGCAGCCACAGTTGATTTCCAGCTGTCGTTTGCCTTCCTCCGTCTTGAGATAGTCCTTGACAGCACTGCGCAGGACGCTTTCAGGGTCATGGATTTGCTCCGGATTGTAGCTGAATTGCATCAGTGTGCATTCCGTTGCGGATAAGCCAATGACCTCATTGGCGACGATTGTAAAAACTCTTAACATTGGTGTTTACACTCCTTTTTTGTTTTGACGCAAAAAAAGGGCGGACCTCTCAGAAAGGAGAAGTCCGCCCTTTAAGCGAAATTGTGAATTGTACGAAAGGCATAAAACCCTTTCGATATGGGATGTTATCTATCGTACAATACCCATTCTATTCAGTTCGCACATTTTGGCAAGAAAAAATCACCACCTACTTGCATAGGCGGCGACTGATTTACTTGCTATCGTTTTAGTACCTTATTGGAGTTTTCCGTTTCCGAATCAGCCAAGGCGCGTTCCTGAACCCGGGTCGTTCAGAGCGGGACATTCCGTGTACTACTCAAATAGGCTTATATGGATTGGATGTTGATTGGATATTTATGGCTTGCAGTATCCACAAGGCGTATATCCCTGCTCGATAAGTTCCGCTCTTGTGCCGGTATACTCCTCCCTGTTTGCATCGCTTATCTGAGATGCAGAAGAGCAATCGGGGCGGTGAAATTTGAGAGAATTCGTGTTCAGGATATAGGTCTCAGCTACCGTGTCAGGTTGCTGCGATTCTTCCACCTCGGCGCTAGAGGTTTCGATGTCCTTATGGTACTCCCCATACGAGAAGGTGACTTCCGAACCGTCAGAAGTGCAGTAAATATCACCGAGTTCGTCCGTTCTGAACACCTCTACTCCCGCGCTGGCCAGCTTTGTGAGGGTTTCGCTGTGCGGATGGCCGTAGCTATTGTCCTTGCCACAGGATATGACCGCATAAGTAGGGCTCACGGCATCCAGAAACGCCTGAGAGGTGGAGGTACTGGACCCGTGATGCCCGACCTTTAAGACGGTGGATTTGATGTCTTGTCCGGATTCGAGTATTTTCTCTTCCGTTTCCTGCTCGGCATCACCGGTGAACAGAAAGGATGTATCGCCGTAGACAATGCGAATCACGATGGAAGTATTATTCGTGTCCTCGGGCACGGAATTGACGGCAACAACGGTGACGTTGGCTTCCCCTAGGGTGAATGTATCCCCCACTGCTGGAACCGTAATACCACCGCCTCTCTCGTCCGCACGAGCCTTAAAGTTCCGGAATGCCTTGCTGTCATACTCTGTCACAGGACAGAATGTCACATCGGCTGTGTCAGCCTCGAAGGCACCCGAAAGACCTCCGATGTGGTCTTCGTGAGCGTGTGTTCCTATGACATAGTCTAAGTGTCCCTCTGTCTCGCGCTGTAATACTGAGTATAAAAGGTTCGAGTCATCGGCATTGCCGCCGTCAATGAGCATCGAGTGCCCATCGCAGGTGACGAGGGCGGAATCTGCCTGCCCGACATCGATAAAGTGGATGGTAAAGCTGCCGCCTTCCGATACGCCAGCCGTCTCCTGACCGCTTTGTGCGGTAGTTTCTGAGACGACCCCGGATACAGGAAGGCTTCCCGGAGATTCCGGTGTCTGACCGCAGCCTGTGAATGTCAGTGTGAAGAACGCGGCAATTACCGCTGCAGTTCTCCGAAGAAATTCGTGTTTGGTTTGCATGGGTTTTGTCTCCTTTCAAATAAAAAAAGCGGGCCCATCCCCCGAAAGGGATAAGTCCGCTAAAAACGAAATTGTGAATTGTAAGATATCTGGTATCTATCGTACAATTCTATTCTACCGGTATCGCAAGAACATGCAATACTCAAACCGTATCCGAAACCTCATGACACAGCATCCTGTCCGCATAAATACAGCAAAGAACCAAGCCAAGGCTCGCAACGCAGCCGAACGCGACATGTTTCGGGGAAAGAAGGAGCCATTCGATGTCGTTCATTACTTTCACCCAAAACAAAACGCCCATCATAGCAATGATGAGCGGAATAAAGACAGTTCCTGTGTAATGCAGGAATTTTCGGATTTTTCTTTTTTGCATTCTTTAATTACATCTCCAATCATGCTCGCAAAACAGCCTGAACCACATATCTCTGATTCGTCGGGCTAAAATACCCAAACGGATAGCAGGTATACATGATAAGTTTATCGATTCCGTCTGTGAAATTAACGAGGACAGTGCCGTCATCCGCAATCACGGTGCTCGCGTCCGAGGACACATAGCCGGGTTTTGCTAGGGTGACGGAATACACATACTCGCCGTAATCGGTGTCCACTACAAAGTTATCCCCTATGCTGACATATTGCAGCAGAGAAAACACGCTGTCGTTATGAGAGCAGAGCAAATGCCCTCCGGTCACACCGACTTGGTAAGAACCGGGATACTGATATACCCCGCCGCGTTGATTCAAAAGACTCTGGTCATCGCCCCAGATAAGAGAAGCGTTTAGGCCAATCGCGTTACAGGTAATCGTGCCGTAGGCTTGACCCCAGGCTGCAGGTACAACATCACCCCAGACAGAGGTTGCTGCCGCAGGTTCTGGAGTCGGCGAGGGAGTCGGGCTCGGTGTAGGCTCAGATGTCGGACTCGGGGACGGTTCTGGTTGCGGTGTAGGAGACGGTTCAAAAGACGCAGCGGGTTCCGGGCTCAGTTCCGGTACTCCGGAAAGGTCCGAGATTTGCTGTTCTTCTTCTGCTGTTTCTTGCGTCGCAGATTCAGAGGTGTTGAGAGAGGATTCGGATTGTGCTGATTCGGCAGGCAGAGGTTCCGCTTGCCATGAACAGCCTGCAACACTGGTCAGCACAGCCAATGTTGCAACGAGTATCAGTGCTTTGGTTCGCCGCATTTGAGTTTGTCCTTTCTTAAACAAAAAAATATATAAAAAAGCTGCCCTCAGTTCTTGTCGAACCGGGGCAGCCTTTTAGCAACGGACATAATCAGCCATTTTTGTGTTTTTCCCGAGAGAATGTGCGACTTACATTCCTTCGCCTTTCGGATTCCGCATGTGCTCTCGCCGTCGTAATAGAGCAAGACGCCGATATCCTCTGGTATCTCGCCTTTTACCTTCTTGTACAACTCAGTGGGCATCGCATAGTAGTTGCAGTGCCCAACGAAATTGTGCCCGTGTGCCGAGTGAAAATCGCTCACGGAAATCTTGATTTCCACACAAGTGATGACGGCATCGAGCGTATACAGATGATTCGTCTTGTGGAAGTGGCACCATCGCTCGGAACAGTGCTCCCTGCAAAAATCTATCGACGAAATATCCTTGACGCAGGTTGCCTCTTTTGCTTTTTGCTGAATCGCGGTAAGCGAAGCACCCGTATCCGTTTCGATAAGCGAGGCCAGTTTGCAGGTCCCATATTTGGTTTCGGAGGTAAAGCATTCCTGAACCCTGACGAAATCGACCAATCCGGATTTGACAGACCCGCATTCTACCGGCACTTCTAAGGCATCGAACCCTTGACGAAACGAATCCACCCGATACCCGCCGTAGCTGGAAGGATGCCACGCATGAAGCGCGGCCTCAATATCGCGGGTCAGCTGAGTTTTCGCCATCAGGTATCACCGGAAAATCTGCTGACCAATCTCTACCATCTTACGGCGTTTGCGGTGCAGCGATACAAGCTGGTAAACAACGATAGCAAATGCCGCAGCGGCAAGAAATTTCAGAATTTTTTTCATGGTAGTCCTCCTTAGTTTGTTCGTGGCTTAGCGCTTTATCATTGCTCCGCAGTATATTGCCGCAGCATGAGTTCCTGTACCGTCATGACCGTAAACCCTTCCTTTGCCGCCTCATTGAGGGCTTCGTAGTAGTCGTCTACATACAGAGCCTGTGCAGCATTCAGACCGGCAGCTTGGGTCAGAAGTTTCATGACGGAGGTCTTCCGTTCGGGGGTGGCAGTCCCGATGACATCGAGGAACTGTCCCGGATAGTGCATTTCAAGCCACTGCTTTTTATACGGCAGGGTCATACTGTCCTGCACGCGAGTAATGCAGTATTTCGGGATACCGTCGCAGCTTTCGAGGAAATGCTGGACAAGCGTATTGGCTTCCCCAATTTCGTCGAATACCCTGTACCCGCCCCGGTTCTCAGCCTCATACCGCAGTAGCCGTGCCCTGTGTGCATCAGCAGTCGCGTCGAGTTTCTGTTCACGATAATGGACGAGCAGGGTATCGTCGAAATCGAAGAACATCATACGAATTTTTGAGAAATTCATGGGTCTCACCTTCCTTCAGTTTCTCGCCGATGCAATTTCATGCCGAACAACATCAGCTTCGGTGTAAAACTCATCGCTGTAGTCGTCCTCATTCGTCTCCTGACAGACCTTGTGCCGGTGCGGCGCGGAACCTTCCTGCTCGATGAAAATACGCCAGACACCGGAGGAGTAGCAGACAAAAAGCACCGTGCCGTCATCCAAATAGAGCCTGACACCGGCAACATCGAAGCATTCGATTTCATTCTCGAAGTATTTGGAATTATCCAGACAAACGGTATCGTCACTGTAGCCGTAAATTTTGACCATCCTGGTACTGCCCCCTTTACTCGATTACAAAATCCTTTGTGGCACCCTCTGCCTCGTTGTAGCGGCTCGCATTGTGCCTTGCAGCCTGCAAGAGAACATCACGCTCGGCATCGAGCGCCGCCTGCATCGAGGTCTGCTGTACCCGCTTGGCATGGGATGTACGAGCGTCCTTGTACTGCGGATACTCTGCGACGATTTTATCCATCAAAGCCCAGCGTTCTTTATCGGAAAGTGCGTTCAGGTTGATGTTGTCGCGGCGCAGCCGTTCAATCGCATAGTCTAAATACGCGAATTCATCCGCAGACGGGATAGCTTCTATATAATCCCGCATCGTGGCGGGAGGACCGTTGTAGGTTGCCATTGCCTCATTGTACAGCGCTTCTGCAACCTCTGACCCGTACCACTTATCGGGCTCATAGCCATGATTCCGGTACACCTCCGCTACCCATAAAGGAAATGCTTCGCTGTAGGTCATATAGTCCCTCCTTCTCAAAAATCCCCGAACGAGAGCTGACGGCTCTGCGAGACCGGGATATTGGTTTTGGGCTTTGACGAGTGCTTAACTTCCCCGTACTTGGTGAGATTCCGGCATTTATATCCGTAGCCCTTCTGTGCAGCAGAAATCGACTTGTATCCGTATCCGCTTGCATCGTCCAGCACCTGTTCCTTGTCGTTCAGATTGACGACAATATACCGCACATCGTTGGGCTTAGAGAGCCGGGACGAACGAATAACGGTATAGGGGATGCGCTTATCGAATTGAGGCTTTTCTTCTTCCGGGTCCGGTTCGGGCTTTGCGACCTTCTCCTCTTCCGGCATTTCAAGCTGGACATCGACCCCTGCCTTAACGAGGGATTCGAGCGTAGAGGCAAGGGTCTCATACCGCGCATTCTCCACGGTATTCGTATCCTTCTTCTTCCGCTCCTTCCAGACCTTCAGCAGCTGGCGTTCGCTGAAATTGATGATGAGACCACGGTCTTTGAGCATCTTACGAACAACATAGGTGGAAAGAGAAGCGTAGTTCGCATATTCGCCGATATGGTGCTTGATATCCACCTCGGTTTTGGACATAGCTGCTTCGAAATCCCTGTGATTGTCGAGCCAATCCTCAATAACGCTGAGCAGTTCCTTCTTGGACATAGATTCCTCTGCCAGCTGCTTGTTTTTCCGGACATAATCCTCACAGGCAGCGAGAATCGAATCGTAACCGTTCATGGCGCTGTTATCGACGATTTGACGGTTTGCAGCATCCACAATGATATACTGCTCACCACGGCGGATGATAGAGATACCTTCGTCAGCCGTCTTCTTCTCTTCCTTGACATTGCCGCCAACATCGAATTCCGGCAGCGAATCATCGGTCATGATTTGCTCGATGATGGTATCGAGGTCCTGCGTATAGTCCTTGGAAATCGTATAGCTTTCTGCCTTGGCAAAGACCTGTTTCGTGATACAGGTGATTACCGCGTCTAGGAACTTGTCAGGGTCCGGAATCTCGATTTCATACATCATGTTATCGCGGATATTCCAGACAACACCCTGCTTTAACCCGGTAGCCAGCATATAGCAGGCACATTGCAGGAAATGCTTGTGCGCGAGCGAAGATACGAATTTCAGCAGATAGACCTTGTTGTCCTTCACGACATCCGCCATGCCGCTGATAACAAGTTTCTTCTTCGCCTTGGTATCTACCACGGCAGTCAACTCACAACGTTCCTGTACGGACTCGTCGGGAGTGAACACCATAGACAAGCGCTTGTTCAGGTCGGTTTCCTGCGCTCTCGTAATAAAGGGCAACTCAACCTGCTTCACATACCGGTCCTGACTCGTCATCAGCATCGTCAGGAACAGGACCTTCTGCTCCACGGATTTCCAGCTGGCAGGCAGTGCTACCTTCTTGTCGTTATGCAGGTACATGTAGAAGGCAATCGCACTGTCGATATCGTAATAATCGAAGAAGTTCGCCTGCTGGTAGATGCCGATGCAGGGAGCCAAATCAATCATCGCATCCGAATGCTTGATTTCGATTTCATGTACATCCTTATGGAAGACCGGCGTCGTATTGATAAGCTGGTAGCAGTGCTCCACATCCTCATCGAACTTGAAATCGAACATTTCAGAGATATCGAACTTTGTATTGAACTCCTGATTCATCTTGACGGGAGTCATCAGGGTCTTATCGCTGACCAGCCCAAATCTGTCCTCTTTTTTCGGAGGCTCTACAAAGATGACCTCATCCTTACCGCGACTCGCCGCAACGCAGAAAAGGTTTCTCAGAATCTCATACCGCGCCATAGGCTGAAATACACGGGAGCACCAGTAGGATTCCGTGAAATCAAAGACAACGCAGATAGGGCGCTCCATACCTTTACTGCCGTCAAAGGTCGTAAAGATACCGACATCTGCGCCGGGTGCTACATGCTTTTCGCCGTCCGGTTCCTTGATGCTGGCATATACATGGTTCTTGTCATAGAGGTTGCCGGGTCTTGCTTCCAGTTCATTCAGAACCTTTACCATAGACCCCGTTCTGGCACCGAGACACAGGACATCCTTTGGGTTCTTGGTATCCAGATAGTCTACCACCTGTTCACGGGACATGGTCGATACCTTACAGTTCTTGTTCACGCCGTTGATATCCTTGCCCCAGATATTTCCGAGCCGCTGTGCGAGGTCATGGGACAGGCGGAAACATTGCGTGAAGTTGACCTGCGTGTGCTTGCCTAAGAACTTATGGATGAACGACCAGATATCCAGCGAGGTCTGGTCATAGATTTTCTGTTTCATGTCCCCGACCGCGATGATTTGAAGACCAGGGTTCGATTCCTTGATGTATTCGAGCATCTTCGAGATTTCCTCGTTGATGTCCTGATACTCGTCGATGATAAGCACATCAAAGTGCCCGACAGGAACGCGCTTCCTCAAGACCATCCCAATCTGCTCGCCCTGTCCGACATTCTTGATGCCGCGACGGTATAGGATTTTCGAGGCAAATCCATGATAGTTCTGGACCGTGACATTGTCGTTTAGAATCTTTTCCTGCGCATCGAGTTTCAAAAGCCGGTTATAGGTCAGGTACAGAATTTCCTTAGAGGAATCAAACTCGTTGCACAAAACATTGATGGTGGACGTCTTACCGCTTCCGATACAGGCATCGCACAACACATTTTTCCCGTCAAGCGCCAGCCGTACAAGGTCCTGCTGTTCGCTGGACAAGTCTTTGAGCATCATTGTAATCCCTCCGAATAGTAGATTGGCAGGCAACAAAAAGACCCTGACAGCTATCACAACAGCCATCAGGGTACATTTTTTAGTCTATAATTTAGATTGTATGCAGTTCGCACAAATGTGCAAGGGGCTGTTGATAAAAATCGCTGTTTGTATATTTTATTTCATCTTCTGACCGCCAGCAGAAAGGGGTTAGATGAGCATGGGTGATGTAGTGTCCCTATACCAACTCGATAGATTCCGCCTCGATACGATGCCATTTATCGGTGCTTGCATCGTATTCCAGCACATCTTTTCCGACCATTTCCCCGTTTTCGATATACTCTAAAATGTGTCGGACCCGCATTTGCGGATTATCGTTCCTCGCGTGCCACAACGCGATATCCTTGTTGTCGATGACGAACGCAGGTTTATAGCTGACAAAGGGGCTACCGAGAGGCTGCGTTTGTCTACTTGCCTCGTAGTATGATTTCACATAGCCATCACGGGAAGTGTTGCGAATAGCGCGGGCACCTTCCTTGTCGCCTTGCTCGTCCAAGGTTTGTGCAATTTCGTCCACACACCGACAAAAATGCGTGGGGTCTTGACTGTATTTGGCAAAAATCAGTTTTCTGATTAACCGCATTGTGTCTTGCTGCGTCACAAGCATGCTCCCTTCACTTTTCTGTCGAAACCAAAAAGATTTTCTTAGAGAAAGTTCCCTTCTCTGCTGCTTTCTGGCTCCGTACCTGTTCAATTTCTCGTTTGGAAACAGCGCAAGTCTTGCCCATAGCGTACATGACCTCCATCACATCCGCCATCTCCTCAGCGCAGTCCAGAACGCTCCGCTCCTTGGCTGTGTAGGCTTCCAGCAACTCCTTGACCTCTTCTTGCAACTTTTCGGCCAGAGCGTCCTCGTACTCCTTATCTGTCAGCTTGCGAGTCACGCAAGTTTCACCGTTTTTCTCAATAATAGCCGGGATATTATCCCGAACCAGTTTCTGACACATCATAAATTTATTTTTCCTCCAATTTACAGTGCCGCAGCGGTATGTGCAGCTCACGACAGGTGTTTTCGATTTCTCGTTCGTTTTCGGCTCTATCAAACATTACACATCCTTTTTGCTGCTGTTTGGCGAGGTATGTGGGCAAATCATCATTTGCAACAGATATGAAAGAGTATCCGCGTTCGCTGGCGTACATAGCCGCCAAAGCCGCTATTTTCTGGCCGGATTCTGCAGCGATAACGGCCTTGTCTCGCTTAGCAAGCATCTTGTCGAGATATTCCGACATTTGTTTGCGGGACTTCATCATCGATAATGGAGTTCCCGCAACTCCGCAAAAGAACCAGTCTTTCTCGCAGAGTTTCTCTTCGCATTCTTTACATTGGAGGTATACAACATTGCCGTTTGCATATGGACAGTAATTACCCATACTTACACCTTTTTGAAATGTTGTTCAATATATTCATCCGGCAGCGTAATGTGCATCTTATTTGGACCTGAATGTTCCTTGAAACTCTGCTCGCCGCCGCACCATTCTAAGCGCCAGATGGTCCCGCGCTTTACCCGATATGGAATTTTCTTGCCATCTGGACCAATGGCATCGAGCCATACATCGAACGGCTTGACGCATCTGTAGTTGGTATTGTACATGCTAATCCTTTACTTTTTTGGGCAGCGCCCAAATCTCAACATTCACATTCCAAGCATTGGCGGCTTCTTCAATGAGATTCAGCACCGTTACCCAGTTTCCGCCTGCCAACCCGCAGCCGAGACCGTAAGGAACGCGGAAAGTTGCATTAGGATGTTCTTTCATTGCTCTGAAAAGAGCCGTCCCCAGCGCCGCGTAGTTCGTCTGACGCTTATCTCTGCCGAAACTCAATTGCCCGAACAGGTTAGCAACATACAGCTGCGGGGCAACCTGAACCACCTGAAAATCACCGAGTTTCTTAGGATTGCAAACTTTCACATATTCGTCGAACACGACAGGCCACTTATCCCGAATCTGTCTGGCAAGACCAGCACCCATTGCGGCACGACAGTTCACCTGATGGCAGATGATAGTATTCTCGTTACGAATCGGCGGTGTTAAGATATTGCCCTCAATAAGGTTGACGCTCATATTCATTCACCAATGTCTAAGATTTCGTATTTTCTCGCCGCAAATCCCATCAACTCATTGTAGATGCGGGTTGCGATTTCCAAAAATTCGGTATCGCAGATTTCTTTTCTGCGCAGGAAACGGTTGTCTTTCTGCATCTCTGCAGCGGTATTTGTTACGATAGCCCAGATGCAGCTGTTGATGACAACAGGCGGCACAATGTCGTCTGCCCAATTCTCAACCGCATATTCGCTGACCGCATATTGCGTATCATACACTTCATCGTTCAGCTTTGCGCTATAAAACTTTGCCTGTCTCTCGCCCATGATAGAGTTTATGATGCTCCGGGCAGTCTGGATATCTTTGCCCTCCACATTGCAGATTTCAGGACCAAAGAAGCCTTTCGTCTTGTTGCTGAGAAGGACAAGCTGCATTGCCAATGCCGTAGCGCACTTGGAGAATTTCTTGGCATAAGTATCCGGTATCTCAACAGGAATATATTCAGCCGCCGGACCCTGCAGATAGTATTTCTGTGTATCTTTTTTGTCGTGCGAACTCTCGAATAGAATCGAGGGCAACGCAACCATAATCGCTTCATTTACATTTGCTTTAACAGTCCGTAAAACTGCGATATTTGCCAGCATTCTTTTACCCTCCTCGCCTTTTACTGAGCCTGATACTTGGCGATAATTCGTTTTGCTTCCCTTTTCGGTACGCCGAACAGAGATACAGTAATTCGACTCAGTTTATCCTTCTGTGTGGTGTCTGTCAGGACCACGATACGATGCATATCATGAATGTCAGTAGCGACAACCACCTGAGCATACCCGATTTTATCCTCATCGAACAGCCGCTCTAATTCTTTTGCAAATTCTTCCCTGCTGAGTTTAAGCATACAATCGCTGTTGATGAACATGTCGAGTGGGAAAATATGCTCGTTATCGAACTCCTTCGGATGCGCATTTGCAAGGTCAAGTTCCGGCTTGAACAAAGCTGTATCATGCAGCAAGCCGTGAATAATGCCTGCTGCTTCTCCGCTTTTACAATCAATTACAAATTGCCCTCGCTGTGCATCAGCCATAAGTTGTCCCCTTCGCCAGTTTTTCGTATATATTCTGTGTGCGTGTGTTGTCTTCGTCTTTGTGCATGAGCACGACATTTGCCATGCTGGTATAATAGCTGGCTTCACTGTTACCTTCCACGGTAAATTTTATGTTCTTCCCGTCATCGACTACCTCGTAGCTGATGAGTTTACCCGTGACCCACTGGTTATTATAGCGGAAATAAATGTAGTTGTATTCCGTGGTTGCGGTCTCAGGCGTCATGTTTTTCTCCGAACCCACCGTTTCGGCAATCTCAGGAGTTGCCATCCGAATGATTTGCGCAGGCAAGTCCTTGAAGCCGTCCATGGTCTTGTCTGCCACCTCACTGCATCCCTCGAACGCTACAGAAATGGTTGCGACAGCAAGAAGGAAGAGCGTTTTGTGGATGAACGAGAGAAATCGCTTCATAGACATGCCCCTGAAATATCTTCGATGATACGGAATGTTTTGCTTGTTTTGATACTTGCATTATACCATGAAGTTGTATTGAATACAACGATGAACGCTATATGTTCACGGATTAGATACATTTTTGGCAAAGCAAAAAACGCCCGCAAAAAGAAAAGACCCGCCTGTTAGCCGCAGGCAGGTCTTTCTTCGCAGTGAGCGTTTAAGGTCGGCTCAGGACCCTATTCGTCTCTACCGAAGCAACGTCATCAACGCTGTTCAGTATGTTTTATTGTATGCCAGTCGCACGGGTCGTCAACTATGTTTTGCAGCTACACAGCAAAAAGGAGTCTCACCCACTGATGCAGGCAAGACTCCTAATTGGCTCAGCTTAATCTTCGAGGTCGAAGCTGTACCCTTTCTTATCCATCGTCACGAAGCCATTGCTGGTCTGACATATGCTGTCACCGAAATAAGCTTCGAGGGTCATGCCAGTGTCCTCGCCATCCAGCCATTGCGGGCGCAAATAAGCTGCAAGGTCGTACAATACGCCGACTGCGTAGGCAATCAGTTCATCGCTGTTCATCGCTTCGTTGACCGCTTCGTCATTGGCCTCAATAGGAATGCCGATAGAAATAGTAATGGTGTCTGGTGTGTTGTCGTCTAAATGACGAGTAGCGGTGAGCTCAAATTTCAGGATGTTAGTTTCCATAATATGTTCTCCTTTGTATTGATGTGTGTGCTTGCTACACTTTCAATTCTAGGCCGTTCGCATAGTCGGTCAACCACCCCACCACCCTGAAATCCGCCTAGGTCGGATTTTCCGAAAATATCTTTTGGAAACAAAAAATAGCCCGTACAGAACTGAATCTGTACGGGCTGGTATTAGTCATGAGGATGTTCGTGGCAAGGTTCAGGCGGCATACCATGCGGGTCAGGCTCGGGGAAGCGGCCATGGTCCCCGATGATTTCCGAAGTACGGATACCGTTCGCTTTCCGGCAAGCCTCGATGGTCTTAGAAAGCACTTCCTTGACATCACGCGGGTTCTTGATGCGACGGATATCGATTTCCGGTGTCATGGCATCCGTGGAACAGAGATGAATGCTACCGACACGGCAAAGGCGCTCATAGAAGTTCTGCTTGAACGCGATGTCCCGGACACGGTACAGCTGAATCTCGTCTTCGCGCAGATTAAAGCAGCCACGCTGGATGATGAGTTTGGTCTCGGTCAGGGTGTACTTCGTAAAGGACAGTGGCAGAGAAAAGATGGTGTGGCGTTTTCGGTCGGTCCAGAGAATCTTCTCCTTGTCCAAGTCGATGCCGAACTCGCCGTTTTTGAGGGTGGACATGGTATGACTCCTTTCGTAATGGGATTTGTTTTGGTTGTTGGTACTACCTTTATAATGAGTATATTATACCATGCTGTGATGATTTTAGCAATCCATCCAAAGTGCTAGTACGCAAGCAAAGCTCGGTTCCTATTGCTCTCCGATGTCAACCATTTTCTTGGTTCCTTGATGTTGCAGAGAAGATGTATTCCTTGCCATATAGTGTTACCCAAAAGTTATTATAGCTTCCTTTAATATAGCCACAATTTTCTAAGTCATCGAAACGACGGCGTGCTTTATTTGTTGCTTCAATTTGACTTACATTGTTTTCTCTGTCTTTGTATCCATTTCCCGCCATAAACAGCATTCGCAATTCAGAGTTGCTATCAATTGTTATAGGAACACTATCTTGGCCATTTGCAAGTTCTAGTGCCTTTTTCAATATTGTAATAGATTCCTTGCCATCAATCTTGGAAAGCCATTCTTCAGCGTCCTTAGGAGTCACTGCCATTTTTTCGTTTCTCATAATAGCCTTTTTTCGCTTATTATGGTAATAAGTATAAATGTGTTGTGCCACAATTTCCTTGTCGTCATTTTCGCTTTTCATACAGAATCCTCCTTAAAACAAACAGCCTCCCACCGTAGTCAGCATGCTACTGATTACGATGGGAGGCTCAAACCTTTTGTGATAGTCTTATTATACCACGCTTCGTGAATTGTTCAAGGCCAATCTTAATAATTCAGTCAATGTCCCAGTTGCCAAAATCCTCAGCGGGAGGCTCGTTGTACCAGTCGTACTCCTCTGTATCCTCATCGTCATCATCAAGCAAAAGAAGGTCGTCATCGGTGACGGGAATGTCTTCCTTGATGTCCTGCTGTGGCACGAACGTGGCAGCGGTGGCGTTATAATCGCCGTATTCAAGCACCACTTGCACGGTAGCAATATCCCCTACTTCGGGGACAGAACCGTTCTGGATGGATGCATCAGGGTTACGCTTGACATCCACCTCGACATCGAGTGCCGGGATGAAGACCACGATGGTCATGTGGGTGACGGCAGTCACAGTGCCGGAGTAAGCTACTTCGTTTTCGTGAATATCCTGGCGGACGGTTTTCTTAGTATTAAACATTAACTTCTACCTCGCTGATTTTGTATGCTTCATCGTGGACCTCCCCACCTAAACCTTTCGGCTATAGTTTGGGCTTCTCCGTGGGTTGTAACCCCACGGTAAGTCTCTGCGTAACCCGAAGGTAGAGATACGACCCGAACTTAGCTAACAATGCCTGACGGCATTGGTCGCCACATAGGGGTTAGTCTCTAGCAAAGTTCTCGCAACACAGTGTAATCCCAACAGATGGGCCCGGGCTGTTGAGTCGCCACGGGGGGCTCAACAGTGAATGCAACTGTTTAAGGGAGTACAATGTGCATTGGGTTCTACGCTCAATGTCAGGAACTTTAGCCTTACACTGAGACCATGCCTTCTTTGACATGGGTTTTGTTACCTCGCGGATGAAATACCGGGCACCAATGTTATAATTGGGAGCTAGAAAACCAGCAGGCTTTCCTGTGGTACGAACGGCTCCTGTTTTTGAAAGTTTTTGTAAAATAACGACCTAGCAGCTTGGCCAACGGTATAGAATGCATGTATAATATATGTATGAAATGATACTACATAACTGTCGGAGGAATCTTTATGGCATTGCCCGGTATGCTTGAGCTTACGAAGGAACAAACGCAACGGCTTGTGAATATCATCGAGGATAAGCAAGGTTGTATTTGCAACGTATCTAATAGTATGCGCACAGTCTGGATTACTTCTGATGACGGTGAAAATGAACTTAGGGTTTCATTTCTTTGTAATTTTGCTTTGGTTATTTCACGTGTTAGGTTTTCTATAAAGCGTCATGGTACAATGTCTCTGTTGCTCGATGCGTTGAAAGAAATTTGCGAAGACTATGGTGTGCATCGTATCGTTATGCAATCTGTACTAACTCGTGAAATGGAAGTCTTTTGTCATAAAGCTGGGTTTCGAGCAGACCCGAACGCAACAATGGAGGTTGATGGGATTCTTACAGGGGATTATAAATTGGATTTTTGAAAAAACACGACATTTGTATTCCCATCTGTGCCGGTGAACATACCGAACATGAAATAGCGATATTTTTTCATGATATGCTCCCACCATTACATATCCGATTTCGCTGCATTGCACTTTTTGCACAGCATCTGCAGGTTGTTGTCGGTGGTATGCCCGCCCTTGCTCCAAGGAATGATGTGGTCGCCTTCCATATCCTCAAAGGCGTACTCGGTGTTGATGCCATTTGCAACGCACAAAGGACACTTGTGACCTTGCCGCTCATAGGCGCGGAGTTTCTGCGACTCAGTGAATGCACGAAGGGACAGATGTTTTTCGTCGCGCCAAGTACGGTCAGAGAGAATGAACGGGATGATGCCTGCCTTCTTGGTCACATCATCATCCAGTACGAGTTTCTTGATGTCAGCTTCCAGAGCGTTGCTATTATACTGCTTTGCATGATACTGGTTATAGAGCAGACCCCATGCCTGTGTATCCGTAATCCCCTTCCGCTTCGTCGGGAACAACATCTTCGCCCAGTTGATGACAGACTGGAAGTAAAGCCAGAGGTCATTGGCATCCTCGTCATGCTGGTGAACCGCCATGTACATCTGCCCAGATTCAAGGCCATCGCGGTCAGCAATCCATGCCAGTGCTTTTTCCAGCAACTCCTGTCGAATCGGGTTGCCCTTCAAATAGCCGTCAGCCATCTTTGCAGCAACACAGTTGCGTTTCGAAAAGTAGTTCTTGGCATCGGCCAACCATGGTCCCGTGTATGTAGCATTCAGCAGTTCCTGCGGAGTCAGAATCTCGCCAGCGATGTTAATGCGCTTGAACCATTCCAGTTTCTCGGCTTCGGTGCCTTCGCAGATGTAGACCGTCAGTTCATAGTCCAGAATTGTCTGCTTTTCCTCGTTGGTCAAGTTTTGGAAGAACTTGTCGTTGCTATTGATTTTGATAGGAAAATCCTTGTTGATGTACTGAGCAATAGAAATCGTCCGCTGTTGTCCGTCGAGAACCTCATAGGAATCCGGGCCTGTCTTGGACCAGTACATAACATTCAGCGGGAACCCGTTCATTACGGAATCAATGACAGCAGCACGCTGTTCTTCTCGGTAAATAAATTCACGCTGGAAGGACGGACGAATCGTAAGACGGTCATTGTAGCCAAAGACACCGCCATCGCCATTGTCTTTGTAGTTCTCGACAAGGTCAGATACCTTGATTCTGGTTTCTGTGATTTTCATAATTATAGTCTCCTTTACATCTGTGGACGAATATATGTGTCAAAGTATTTACAAAAATCATCGTAATACAGAGGGTTGATGCGATATTGACAGCTAATATAGTTGTCATAAGGGCAGGTCTCATCTTCTTGTTGCTGTATCATTTCGATGGGCTTGCCGTTATAATTGAAAAGATGCCAACCAATGAAATTTTCATCATAATCTTCTTTCCATTGGTTTCCGCCTTTAATCAACTCGTCGAGCCATCTATATAAAGCAATACACCCTTTTTTTTCAAAAAAACTGTCAAATAACTTCTTGTTGTTTTCGAGTTCTTGTGTAGTCGTATTTGCTGAACGATTATCGTTTAAAAGCTTGCGTGCGAGTAGAATTGTGATATCCTTGATATCAACTTCTTCTGTATTAACAAACTGGATTTTTGCCAAATCTTTATAACACGCTTTGTGGCAGTGACTCTTCAACTCGTCAACGCTGGTATTATATAAAACAGGTAAAATAACATTTTCTCCATCATTGTTTTGGCGCACCAACAATGACTTTAATTCTTTTTCTGTCCAAGTTCTATCGTAGAAGCCTTTTGAAATGACAATTACACCAAAGCGACACTTCGCTAATCCGTCTTGAATTTTTCGCGCCCAGTCGTCGCCCCACTCAATCGAATCGGAATCGTAAAAGATTTTAACGCCAAGTTTCTGGAAGGATTTATACAATTCCTCAACGAATTGCTTTTTGTCAGCGTGTGCGTGGGAAATAAACACATCATATTCTGCCATCATTTATTCTCCTCTTCAAAATAAGAATTTTGGATATTTTGGATTTTCATAGTTATTCACTCACTTTCCGGCAAATCAAAATTCTTTTGTAAGGCACCTTCGCCCTTCCGTTTTTAATGTAGCAAGCCAACCTATTCCCTTCGTGATATTGTCCCGTATTTCCTTGCTGGTAGTACAAGTCCACAAACTCTTTGGAAGCTCCGCGCCATCCACTAGGCACAATATTTGCATCAGCACAACCCACAATCTCAAACTCATCCGGATTGTACTTATCCATGAATGTAATCGGCACTCCCATAACGCCCCTGTAATCCACCGGAATATCCGCAATCCTATCCACATTGATGGCGTCGTAATTATCATAGTGGGGGTATCTCTCCTCCGCATCCGGCAGAGGATTTCCGTCATCGTCATAGTACCGTTGCCAAAGAATCAGTTTCTCGTGGCGCTTCTGGATGTCGAGGTTGGTGAACCATCTTGTTAGACCGTTGATTTTCTTGGTCATTCCATTTGGGGTATCAAACTCGGAAGGTGAGCTATAGCCAATCCACACTTTGTTTTCTTTCAGAAGTGGAAAAAGCTCTTTGTATGTAATGGCGTTCTTATTCCCGATAATCAGGAACTTTTTGCCGTGCTGCATCAGTGTACCAACATACTCGCGAAATAAGCTGAACGGCTCATTGGTTACCACGATGTCGCACTCATCCAGCAGTTTAATGCACTCAGCATTCCGAAAGTCACCGTTCCCCTCCAAAGGCGTTTTGACTCCAACCTCCACATTGTTGTCATCCCCGCCCTCGTACTCCATCTTGTAGGTGGGCTCGGTGCGGTCGTAGTGCGTGGAAATCAGCTTCTTCAAGCCGAGCTCAGCGAAGTTCAGGTGGAAATACCGCCAGAAAGCAGACCAAGTTGGGTCGTCACAGTTGCAGAATACGACCTTGCCTGCGAAATGCTTTTTGTAGTGCCGCAGTTCCTCCGCGACATCTTCGATTCTGGTGTAGAACTCGTCGTTCTTCGCATCTTTTGCTTTATGCAGGTTATCGTTCTTTGCCATCTCCGTATCCTCCTAAAAACAAAACCCCCGATGCCAAAACATCGGAGGTGTAAAAATCAATTATTTATCGTTCAGAATCCCCAACAACTCATCGAGGCTGGTCACATACCGGTATTTCTCAGCCATCTCGCTAGGCACCGGAATCAACTCACTCATGTAATAAAGAACCTGCACGCCATTGCTGGTGCATTCGTTATACTTGTCGGTATCCCGCTGCTTTCGTGCCTCGAAATCCCTGTCATCGCTGCCGTAGGGATAAAAGTGCTGCACCCCCTGACACTCGATGGCGATGTTCTTGCCCGGCAGGAAGAAATCCAAGCGCTTCTTCCCCATCCACGGAAACATCTTTTCCCGCTGATACTCGATGCCATTGCATTTCAGCATCATGAGCACATCGTTTTCGAGATAGGACTTCTCGCGCAGGAAATCTTCCGTATTCCGGTAGATTACCGGCTTGGCAGTCTGGTTGATTGCCTTTTCCGGATTCAGTTTCTTGTAATGAACGGTCGTAGGTCGGATATAGACGACTTTGCCGCTTTGCAAGTGCCGGAAATGCCCGCAGCGCTCAGATTTGAGCACGCAGAAGCCTGCAAATGCACGTTTCCCGGCACCGTCATTCACATAGACGACGATGCCCTTTTTGAGGTCCACGATAGTCTGCTTGGAGGTGTTCAGGCATTCTCTGACATCCTTAACCGATTCCTGTTCGCCGTTTGCATGTACGATGCGCTGCTCGACCTTCCGACTCAAACACCGCCGTTTCCAAAGGCATATCGTATGCAGCCAGATTTGCAGTATCAGCGCCGCCGAACTCGGAGCCGTCACAGAGTTCCGTATATGTAGGGAATCGCGCTCGGTTCGCAGCCACCGTTCCAGCAGGTTGCCAGACTCGTTCAGAACGGAAAGGCAGCCGTATACCCCATTCCTGGTGTTCACCGCCATCATTAACCCGTCCACACCGAATTCCTTCTCAGCCTTTCTCAGCTCGACAAATGCCGTCATTTCCCGCATCCGCCAGTTATCGGTAGGCATGACCATGGTGCAGGTGTTCTCACCCTCAAAGCCCACGAGAATCGGGCACAGGAAAGTCGTATCAGCCCTTCTGTGGACAAGGATATAGAATGATGCACCGTAGGTATCATCCACCTTGATAGCGTACTCATCGTAGGGCTCAAGCCCATACTCGCCGCTGTTCAGTCGGAAATCACTGATGACTGATTCGTTGTCGGTCGTGAGTTTCGCAATGGTAGGCAGCTGCAGGATACGAGTAAGACCCTTGACGACCTTATAGCAATCCGTTCCTTGCCTCTGCATCCGGTACTTGTCATGCGTCAAGTAGAATTCGCGTTGCCATTCGACGCTTTTGTTATTCATGAGTAGTCCTTACTCCCGGCTATTTCTGCCGAGAATCTGTAGGTATGTTATTTTTCTGTATCAAGTGCTTTTAGCATCTGTTCAGCCAATGCCACCGAAAGCAGCGGCGGGACTGCGTTGCCGATTTCTAATCGTTTCAGGCAATCCGAGCCGTAGAACTGATAGTTGTCAGGAAAACTTTGCAACCGTGCTCCTTCGCGTATCGTGAGTGCCCTCGAATCTCTCGGATGGATGCATCTCGATGAGGAGGGGCAGGCAAAGTTCCGTGTGATGGTAGTGGCGGGTTTCTCCCACCAGAGTTTTGCGTAGGTGTTCTTGAACCCGCTCTTTGGTCTGAGTTCTTCCGGCAAATCATCCTTGCCCTGTCCGTCTTTGAGTGTTTCCATGATTCTGCGGAGATGGGCACTGTTGTTCGGGGCTTTATGCTCCGTGAGCGTATCTGAACTACTCTGCCGGACCCATGAAAGAAACTCGTTATCGGGAGGAGCGGCATACACGGTGTTTTCCTCCCCGCACGAGAGCGCAGGCAGGTCTTTAAGCGCGTCTTGCAGCGTCACATACGGCAGTAGTCCTTCTCCGTGTGTAGGTTCCGGGTACTGAAAGGGATTGTCGCCCAAGAACCCAACTAGAATGACCCGTTCTCGAAGCTGCGGTACACCGTAGTCTACAGCATCGAGGATTTTGTATTGAAGGCTGTACCCAATATCCTCGAATTCTTTGCGGATATGCTCAAACAGGGCTCCTTTATCCATGCTCAGAATACCTTTTACATTCTCGAACAGAAAGGCTCTCGGATGTAGGATGCGGAGAATACGCTTGTATTCCATGAAGAGATTTGCCCGCGCATCCATCTGCCGTTTACCGAGCGTAGAGTACGACTGACAAGGCGGGCCACCGACTACGACATCAACGGTCCGGTTTCCTATCGCTTGACGGAGGACATTTTCGGACAGGTCTTTGATGTCACCCTGCAGCATATTGACCGTAGGATGATTTAGGGTATATGCTTTCGCGGTATCCTTTTGCATCTCGTTCGCCAAGATGATTTCATAGTATTCGTTTCTTGAAAAACCGTAACTCAGTCCCCCGACACCTGCGAACAGGTCAACGACGGTGTATTTCCTTGTCTCTGGCATGATGACTCCAATAAAAAGCCCGGCACGAATCACTCATGCCGGACAATGACTTTCTTGCTCTTCGATTTTTTTCAGGATACGGTACAGTTCCATACCCACGACTCTTGCGAGTTCGCAAGGCACTGCATTCCCGATTTGCTTATACTTGCTCGTCAGATTCCCGCAAAAGACCATATCTTTCGGGAATGTCTGGATAGCGGCTGCTTCTCTATAGGACAGCCGTCTTGTACTACCTTCCTCACCGAACTGCCAAAGGTCTTTGCTGACCTTTACCATGTCAGGCGAACCGGGCCAGAGAGGCACTTGCTTCGCCATCGCTGGAATCGTGAACGATACGCTGTCCCATCCGCGTTTCCGGTTCCGGGACATGTAGCGCGAGGAGTAGGCTTCTTTGCAAATTTCATCCTCTGCCGCCGGTGCCAATCCCTCTAACGCCTGCCGGATACTGATACGGTCAGGAAACGGTGCAGGAACCTTGAATTCTACACCATACTTCTCAGCAATGTCTTTTCGGATGCCCACAAGGAGGATTCGCTGTCTATCTTCCGGGACATGATAGTCCGCAGCATTGACAAGGTTGATGGACACCACATATCCCTTGCTCTCGAAATCCGCGATGATAGCGTCCTTGATTTTTCCGCCGCCAAGCGTAAGCAAACCTTTGACATTCTCAGCAAGAAACAGCTTTGGCTGCTTCTTCTCGACCAGTTTCACGCAATGACGGTAGAGGATATTCCGGCTATCGTCGATTTTCCTTGGTCCCGATAAACTGAAGCCCTGGCACGGGAATCCGAAAGAAGCTATATCGCAATCCGGGATGATATCGTAGTCCACTTTGCCGATATCACCTTCTACCACCGTGGCATTACTCCACTGCCTATGGGTCTCGCAGGCATCATGATTGAAGTCGTTCGCCCATACCGTGCGAAACCCGGCTTGCTCTAAGCCGATATCAAGTCCCCCTGCACCGGAAAACAGCGAAACATGCGTGTATACTTTGTTCTTATTCATTTTTGGTCCTATAAAAACCGATGCGGAATCACTCCGCATCGGATACTTATTTACAAAAAATGAGCGTTAAATGCGCGGAATACACAAAAAACACACGCGCTCATTTATCGAACGCACGCGTGTGTTTAAGATGCTTTTTGTTGGTCGTTGTGCTTAAAAAATAGCGGTATCTTCAACGTCTTTGCGCCGCATCGGCGATTCGCTCTTTCGCAACAACAAAAAAATCGGCATCCTTTTCGATGCCGATAAAGTTTCTATTGGTATTTATTGTCGCCACGCCGGTCGAGCCGCTTCCCATACAGAAATCAAGGACCGTATTGCCCTCATTCGTGTAACTCCTGATGAGCCACTCACACAACGCTACGGGTTTCTGCGTGCCGTGCGCTGCGCATTTCTGCTTATCAGTGGCAAAGGTCAAAACGCTCGTGGGAAATCTCTCTGTGCTGTCGTAGCTTTTTGCCTTGTATTTCCCGTAATCCTCAGTCATCTTGGAGTTCCGCTTATGCTCCGCCGTTGAGACCTTTCTCGGATGCCCCGAGGTCTTCTGCGGGTTATAGGTCGGCAATTTCCTGTAAAACACCAGAATATCCTCATGTGCCCGCAGCGGCATCCGGTTCGCGTTGAGGAATCCTACCGGAGATGTCTTCTGCCAGATGAGGTTATACCGCCACGGTATAGCCTTACTGTCCATCAGTGTCTTGGTATACGCTCCCGCCGAGAAAAGAATCACTGCGCCGTTCTCGGTCAGAAGTCTATCCAGCTGCGTCCAAATCCCCTGCTGTTTATTTTCAGTCCAGATAGACATAGCATCAGCATAGGAAATCCCCGCCTTGTAGCAGGAAAGAAGAAACTCTGTCAGGCTTAGCCGCTTCCCGTCCTTCATGATGAAATCCTCAAACGGCAATACCGTATCCCATGCCTGATGTGTAATACCGTAGGGCGGGTCCGCCAAGACGAGGTTCACGGAATGTGCCGGAATCCCGTTCAGTTTCTCGCAGCAGTCTCCCTGCATCAGCGTAACGGCGCTCATGCCTGACCTCGGAATAGTTCCTTCAAGGCATCCAGCTGGTCAGCCTGAACCCTGCCGTCTCGGATAATGGTAAAGAATCTGCCATCATCGAGCAAACCCCTGTCCTGCTGCCCGTACATCGTCACGATACCCATGTGCCGGCCTTTAAGGTAGTTCAGCATATCCTTTTCTGGGAACTCTTCCCGGAACCGCCACGAACAGATGCTGAACGGAGCGTATTTATTGATGAAATCCTCGCTGTCGCTGTGAAATGCGTCGTCCCGATTCCGGTATCTGTGATGCCGCGCCGTAGTTGCAAGGATATCTACTCCGTGGACCGTGGGTACATCTGTATCGACCAGAGGCCCGAACACGACCAGTTCCTGTACCTGAAACACAAAAGGTCTTTCCGCCTCGCTCTTATTGATGAGAATGGCCCGCTCAATCGCTTCCAGACACCGTTTCTGTGCGAGCGCTCGTGAATATTGCCGCTTCTTTTCCGCCATGACTATTTCCTCCGCAAAACAAAAAAGCCCCGCGCAGACATTTCATCCACGCGGGGCTAGAGCAAACTATGAGTTTTTAGAAAACTGCTGCCGTCTGCAAAACGACCGGCACCACCGTACCGAGAACCAGAGTCAAGGTCATCATAACCGCCATGACAAGAGAAGCAGCCTTCTGGGCTTTCTTTCGATTCCGCATCATTGTACCTCTTTTCGAGAAAAATCAAGCCGCAGAGAACAAATCCCTGCGGCTTATACTAAATCACTTTATATTCTCCATTGTATCCAATTCGCACGAATGTGCAACTGCCAAGCGACGAACACGAAAATTTTCAGTCACCGGGCTTGCCGCCTTCCTTTCTGCAGCCCGTTAGCAACCTACCGAGCGGCAGTAGCTAAATTCCCGGCGCGACGCCTATCCCAAACTGCTTCGTCCAGAACGGAAACAAGGCGAACCCCTTCCTGTGCCATTCGCCCTTGTATCCTTATGTACTTTTTTGTATCTTTTTGTTGTTTTTCCTATTGCAATTCCACCAGCGTTCCCGTATAATAGTTACAGAATGATACACAAAGCTACAAAATGATACATGCGAAAGGAGTCGCTATATGTTCTCTGTCAAGCTGAACGCCCCTGTCCTGCTTCGCAAGCAGCTGCCGATGATTGCCGAGGCATTGCATGTTGATGAGAAGGTCCTTGAAGATTTCATGACCGTTTCGGCTTTTTATGGCGTTAAAGATGGCAAAGGAACGATTGTCCCTATAAAGAAAACGGATACCGTTGTCCATATCGATTATAAGGCATATGATAGCTACTACTTTGTTGTCGAAGCTATCCTGCAATACGCCAAAGACATCGATGCCTCTGTTACTCTACCTGTCATCACTGAAATCGAACTCGGTACAGATGTTTTCAAGAAGATGGCTCCTGACCAGCTTTCAGATATTGTATATCTGGCAAAACTGCTCCGCGACAGCAACGGCCGCATTCCAAGGCTAAAAGAGTTGAATGCGCCGTACATTCTTGTTGCCAGCGAGTGCGCACACCTGTGCAAAAAGGTGGAGTGCCTTGAAGACAACGCACACATGCCGTCCCCCTCCAAAGACTTAGACGGACATGTATATGCTTCCTTGCATGATATCGGGTATTCGATTCTTGACGGCTGGCTGAACAAGAAGGATTCAGTTTTCGAGAGTGACGGCAAAAACAATTCCGGGTATGACCCTGATAAATTGGCGGCGCTCGTCAAGAAAGCTATCGGCACGCGGACACAGGAGCAGTTCTCCCAGACATCTCACCTTGGTCGCGTATATGTGAACCGTCTTGCAAACGGCAAAACGCAGTCTCAGCCTACAGAGGTTACCTTGAAGAAAATCGCCAAGGCAACGGATGCCGTGACGGAAAACGAGCTTCGTCAGGCATGCGGTTATGAGCCGCTTCCGGGTGAGGATGTCGTGGAGTCTCAGAAACGCATCGAAACCGTGGACGACTACACATGGATTCACGAGAATGTGAATTATTTCCTCGAATTCCTGAAAGCGCAGATTCCGATGGCGTTGCCGCTGTATAATCTCGTCATCCTCGAGAATCAGTACATGAGCATCCACAAGGACGGCTATGACCTTTTCGGTATTCATCGTTGCTCAACTCCCGTCGAGTATTCAGAGGATGGTGCTGTTGCGAATGTCATTTACCCCGTTACTTTCGATTTGACAAATTTTCAGCGTGGCATCCGCCTTTCTGTGGCCGTCGGGCTCTTGGGTCATTACAGCAAAAACAATGAGCTGTACATTACCGACTACATCACCGATGTCGATGCACTGTACAAGTATGCACCCTTCTTGCGCAAGGCTATCGACAAAGTAGGAGAGAATTTCAGGGAAAGCGGTGTAGATATTAAAGACTTCCCGGTATTCTACTATACCATAAACCTGAAGAAGGCATTTACGGCAAAGCATGTCTTTGCGAAAATGGAGAAGTTCCTGACCAGTCTTGTGAAAGTTCGTGTGGATGCACTCGGATTCTATGCTGACAACCTGAGCGACGAGACCTTCATCAAGTTCCTTAAAAACCATAAGAAGGTCATGACGAACGAGTACGCCGACAACGAAATCAAGGATTTCTACGAGAATGTTGTTGTACGGCATGGCGACATCGAGGACTTCTTTGCGGAGAACTCGGACTATAACAGTAAAGCCGCTATCGTCGCCTATGTCATCCAGAATGAGGCTTCGGACGATACCCCCCGCCGTCTGGTAGACGGATTCACCTTTGACGATGACGACAAGGAAGATAGACCCTGTGTTGCCGCCTCGAAGCGGAAAATCGAAGCATGGCAGAAAGAGCATCCCGGTAATGGCTTTAACCTGAAAGTGTTCTCTGACACTCTGAAAAAGTATGCCGATGAGTTGGGCTTAGAGTTCGGTGACATATACTACTATCTGGTTGTCGAGGATGACAAGGCTGACGAGATGGGCGTTCGCGTCTAATACTTAACCTATAGCCTCTGACTATCCCAGACAAAAAATAATGCTGCTACCCGTTAGCTGGGCGGCAGCATTTTTGTTTTCCGTTCTGAACATGCATTATCCCGCACTGGCATCCGCACCGGGGGCCTTTCTGCTGGGGTTCCGGTGAGTACCCTGCTGGCTGGCTGGCGGCGGGCGGCCTGCAGTGCCGGTTCTCAGCGGCTCTGCGAAATCCGGGCAAAAAGAAAACGAGAACTGCGCCATTAGCGGAGTCCTCGCAAAAGATAATTCTTTTTGATTACATTGTCAGTATACCTCGAGCCGCACGGATGTGCAAGAGGTCATTTGCGATTCTTTTGGGCAGGTTTCTGGCATCCTAAGCGCATCGCCTTGCAGTAGATGGCAGTGCTTGTTCGGTTCAGAGTTTTCTGCAGAGATTTGCTCGCACCTTCCACGGGAAAGCGTTCCCGGAGCACCTTTTCCTCATCAGCCGTCCATGTCGAGCGTTTCTGGTACACAAGGCCCATGATGCTCGTGTGGTTCAAGACAGAAGCACGGCTGCGGTTGAGGTCTTTCAAAAGAGCCTCGCTTGCACCTTCCCAAGGATACCTCTCAATGAGAATATCCTCCTCTTCGTCAGTCCACCGGCGTCTATTTTCGTATCGGAGCCCCAATGCGTTAGCCTTAATACTGATGAGATAGGCACTGTGCTGAAACAGTTGCACCAGTTCCTGGCTTGCTCCCTCTTTCGGGTATCGTTCAGCCAGAATTTTCAACTCCTCCTCGGTCCAATAATGCCGAGTGCCTTTTATGCCGAGCAGACGAGCCTTTCTGTTAATGGTCGCGGCGCTTCTGCCGAGCAGTTTCTGGAGGTCTTTGCTGGCACTCTCGTTCGGATACCGCTCTCTCAGAATTTCGATGTCCTCGTCAGTGAATCTCTTTCGGCTCGCATTGCGAAGCCCAACTTGCTGGGCCTTGAAGTGAATCGCCTGCTTCGTGCGGTTCAAGGACTTTACGAGCGCATCGCTCGCGCCCTCTTTCGGATACCGCTGCTTCATAATCGCTAATTCTTCTGCTGTCCAGGGTTTTGCCATGGTTTTGCACCTCTTTCGTTCGTTGGCAACAAAAAAAGAGCAGACGCACCACTGGGGTGAATCTGCTCTTCTTCGTCAGAATGTGAATTGTACGGAAGTCGTTTATTATGCTGCTATCTATCGTACAATTATAAGTGTATACCATTCGCACAGCCTGGCAAGAGGAAACTGTGCTCAGAACGAAAATGGCGCTCGCTGCGCTGCATCATTTAGTTGTCGTATATCGGTATGCCGATATAGTGCGGGCGTACCCATTTTTTTGAGCGTGGCGAAGAAAACTCTCAGTATTGTGTACGAGCCGTTAGTCTTGTCCGTTTTGCGCCCTTGCACATTTTTCCAACGAGTTTCTGCTGAAATCCGCACTTTTTCCAGCGAGTTTTTGGTTGAACACTATGTTTTTCTGTGGATGAGCCTATTGAGAGAAATTTTCCGCACCACTTTTTTAAAAAATCGCATGTCGTTGACACAACCCAGGCAAGGGCAAACTGTGTTCAGAACGAAAATAGCGAGACCCACGCTTTGTGCGCATCTTGTGTATGGATTGCAACAAGCCGATGCAATCCCAATAATAGCAAGCTCCGGGAGCAATACAGCCCCCGGAGCTTATTTGATGTCACCTTTTAAAAAAGATTATTTAGATTGTGCGGCAGACACCTTGAACAAAACCAGCCTGTCGGAACAATGCATCGGAACAATGTCGATTTGGTTTTGATATTGTTCCGCATATCGTTCCGAGCCTATCCCCCACAAACAAAAAAGCCCTGCACACACCAAAGCGGCATGTGCAGGGTCATTCTTTTATCCGAGAGGCCTCTCCAACACTTCAAGGATGTAGGTGAAGAAATAGAACGCGAGGTTTCCGATTTTATCGGAGTCGTGCTCGACATTTGCCATGATACGGCTCAAAGACCCGTTTTTCAGGGACTTCATGGCAGCATAGACGAGCAGATAGATGTTTACATAGGTCATCTGCTCCTTGGGCTTGTAGCCCTCGAACGCTTTCAACTGACACTCTCTGGAAATCTTCTGAGCCAGCGAATACCAGCTGCGCAGATAAAACTGTCCTCCCTCTTGGTTCATCTCCTGCTGTACTCGGACCTGATATTTCGGATAGTTGTTGTTGACGACCTCGGCGAACTCCGTATCCTTGAACTTATTCTGGTGGTAGTACAGCCACAGAGTCGAGTTTGCCAAGTCCATGCACGCCGCAGCCAGAAGCTGTGCCTTGTCATCTTCCAGCGGCACAGTATGCGTCACGGACTCCTCTAAAGGCTTGCCGTTGAACAAGTCTACATGCTTATAGGAATCCTTGCCGGCCTTTACTGTCGTATCGATGAATTCCTTGAAATCCTCGACCAGTGCCACATACGCCTGATACTGAATGTCCTCGGTAGAATCCTGAGTATCTTCAACGAAATTTTGCTCGTTCATAGTGTTATCCTTTCTCTGCTCGACAGTCGTTCTCAGCGGCAATACCGCTTGCCTGTATACTTCATGGTACGCAATTCGCACAAATGGGCAACTATTTTTGCGAAATAAGAAGGCAGGCTCCGAAAAGAACCTGCCATGAGTATTAGAGGTTAAAGATTCCCAGCCAGCGCCGAAACTTGATACCGAACAATTCCTGTGCCTGCTCGTAGTTCATGATAAGCTGGTTGCCGCCCGAAATCTCTGCTTCAAGGGAGTTCGGCAGCTCGTCTGCAATGTATTTCAGTTCGTACCACGGTCCATCCGGTGGATAGGAGTAAATGAGCCGGTTCTGCTTCTTATCCACCCGGAACTTGCTCGGGTCAGCCTGCCACGCCAGTTCGATTTTTTCAATCGCAGCACGGCCGATGCTCTCATCGCCCATGTAGTCGTTGTAATACAGGATACGCACATAGTCCGGCAAATCGATTCCGCAAGCCTCGAAGATATCTGCAATCACACTGGACGAGGCATGGAAGATATCCGGGAAGTATTCCTTGCCATTCGCATTCTCACGCATTTCTGTCGTCATCTCATCGATGCAAACAAGCATCCGGCGGACATATTCGCCATAGAACGCGGTTGTCAGCTCCGACATGCTCTCATTCACACGCTTCGAGTTCTTGGCACCGCGCTCGTTGTCGATTTTAGCACCGATTCGACAGATGATAGCACGTTTCGAGAGGTCTTTTGTCAGAGAAGTGATTTTATTCGATGTGATAGATACGGCAGGATAGTTCACGAGCCTATCTGAGATACCCCATTCATCGTTCTTGATTACCCGTTCTGAATGGTTCTGGAACTGGGTCTTGGCGAGGTCGTCGATGTTCAGCGGCAGTCCCTCACATACTCGCTTGAGGCCGTCAATTCTTGTGGCTGTGAAATCTTCCGTTGTGTTCATCTTGACGGTCTCGCCGCACATGAGTTTGACAAGGAACTTGATAAAGGTCGTCTTGCCGCCATTAGAATCACCGTATATAACGCCGTACATCGGGAACAGCTTGGTATCGTAGTTGTTCCTTGATGCGAAATACCGCAGGTATGCCATGAACGGGGTAGCCAGATACCATGTCATATACTTGAAGTAGTCCTTCTTTGCCTGTTCGACATCGCCGTAAAAGTAGTTCATGCCTGAGAAGAACTTCTGGATGCTCTTGATGTTCTTGGCTACCTCGCTGAGATTCGGGTTGAGGTCGATATCTTCATCGTTGAAGGTCATAGTCCCGGCATCATAGTCGATATGCAGTTTCGGAAGCTGCTTAACTGCCTCAGCCGCCACACGCCGAACCTCGGTATACCGTTTCGTAAAAACGCGCATCGGTTCCGCTGCCACCACAATACGATTCGCCTGTACCGGCATCTTAGGTATAATTGGCTTGACGAGTTCCTGCATCTTCTTGACATCAGCGACTATCTCGTATTCCACTTCATCCTCAGGTTGCGCTTGTTCCAAAAAGATAAGCTTCTGCTTTTCAATGGATTGGAAGACGGGCACTTCCTTGATGTTTTCTTTGAGGTAGTCTTCCTGATTCATAGTGCTCACGACTGCCTTATAGGATACATTGTCTGAGCAGGTCTCCTTGAAGGTCTCGAACAGAACCTTGTAATGCGCAAATGCCGCCTCGTCATCGAAGCAGACGATATTCTCTCGCTGGATGCCGCAAAACGCCGATGCCGACATATTCGCACTGCCGGTGATGACTCGGACCCGCTTATGGTCAGCGCTCTCCAAGATAAAGATTTTCTCGTGCGATTTCGTGTCCCGCGATACATACAGCTGCAAAGACCCGTCATCGAGCCGGTTCGCAAGGCTTCCTGCCGACTTAGACTTTGCGAGCCGCTGCACGCTGTCGATACAAAACATCTCTGCCCCTCACCCTTTCCTTCTCAGGCAATCCTCGCACACGGTTCGGAAACAATCTGCAGACGGTCTTTCATGTTTCGGAAGCGGCTTTACCGCCTGAATATGAAGTTTCGCGCCCTGTTCCGGGGTCCTGCCGCAGACAACGCACCGGAACCTGTCCCGCTGCAAAACCTCATACTTGATTTGCGAGGATGCCTGCCTCCGCTCGTTTTCCCGCTGCTGGCGTTCCCGTTCGTGCGCCTTAGCGAGTCTTACGAATTCCTTAGCCTCTGCCATCGAATAGGTCTTAGACTCCTCCATCGGCTTGCCTTTATGCGGCGTATACTGCTTCACCGCAATGAAGGTCGTCTCGGTCACGGGAGTGCCGAACACCGCCGCATTGACCAGCTTCTTCTCATAGTGCTTATACAGCCAGAAAGGGATTCTTCTCCCGCAATCATTGTCCTTCTCGGTCCAGTTAGGGATGCTTTTAAGTTCTTCCTTATATGCCGCAAACTGAATTACATTCGACTGCGCCCATCCGAAAACCTCCTCAAACTGGGGAATCTTTTTCCGAACAGTGCTCATGAACAGCTTATCGAGGGAAGCCCCCTTGAACTCTTCAAGGGATTCGAGCGGGTATTCGAGACGAATTTCTTCGTCCACATCATAGAACTCATATCCCTGATTGACCTCCTCAACACCCGCCAAAATCTCGCTGGTATTGCGCACATCCTTCTTGGCGGCAGAGACGACGAGAAGCCATATGCCGGCCAAAATAACCAATGCAACGACAATCGCCACGGCAATCGTTACCGGTGACATTACTGCTATCTGGTCCTCTACCCAAAATGAAAACTCTTCCGGCATATCAATCAGCCAGTCTATGAAATGCATCGGTTTACCGTACATTTGTGATTCCTCCAAAATTCCAGTCACTGTCTGGAAAAGGTTATTGAAGATTTTTCGTGGTTTTACTACTTTTAATGCACACTACACAAACAATATGCCAGAATTTTTTGCAACAAATTTGCATTTTCCGGCGGCTATTGAGTTTGCGTTAGTGTCTTTGTATGTTGTTGCTTCCCCATTTTTGGAACCCGCTATTCCTTGCATTACATGAACTTGCTTTCCGATAAGAAATACGCTCCCCGGATAGTTGCGGTTCATGTTTCTGTATGTTGGGTGGTGCTCTTTTACTTTAAGCTTGCAAACATCATTAGGTTGGCGTTGACGGAACTCTTTCAAACTGTCAGTCGTCTGCTCAGTAGCTTTATGCCGATTTGTAGCAACTGACTTGCCATTGAGCGTGTACACGCGGCTCATATTTTCTTTGTGCAGTGCTCTTCTATCGTGACGACGAAATTGTTTAAGTTCATACGGCACACGGCTATTGATGGTTCTATCACAAGTATCGTTAGGTAAAACAGAACAAGCAATACAATAAGCATCGAGCCAATGGTCTTTGCTTACATCGTGCGCTATACGATAGTCGTGGGTACTTTTACCATTGGTCGCAAAGAAATGCTTCGGGAAAAGAGAACTCAACTCTTTCGTCAGTGCAGGAATGATTTGATTCAATACACTCAAAGCACCATATTTTTTATTGAGACCGGTTTTCTTTTTGGCAAGCTTCTTTTGCCATGCGGTATCCTTATGCACAAAGTCGTGGTGTTTTGTGCATAAGCCAACAATGTTGCCAATAGTATTGCTGCCATTTTCGGATTGCGGAACTACATGATGGTAATGGGCGATGGACTTCTTGCAAAACAAGCAATGATGTTCTTGCATTTCAGAGACAGCTTCTTCGAGGCTCGCTTTTTGATAGAGCGGACCTTGCTGATATTGCCATTTCTGAATATTGGGGTTATCCAGTCGCATAAATGCAAATTTGTTGATTTCGAGCACAACATCGCTGATAGGAAGAAATTTCCGAATCTTCTTTACCAAGTTGATGTGTGTTTTCAGCAACTGATTTGCGGTAGGCGTAAGCCAGCCTTCTGGTCTTGTGCGATTACTGAACTTTGCTTCTTTGTTCTTGATGCCGATGCAAAGTACATCTTTCTCACAACCCGGAAGGTGGCGCTTGATGACACCAATCTCTTTTGCACGTTTGCTGGCACTGCCATTTTGAGCAGTGGTTTGCTTCACGCACTTTTTAGAAATTGTGCCATTTGCCTTAGCCCTCCGTTGACGGCGGCAGCGTCTGCCGTTGGTGCGTCTTGCACGGCGGGCTTTTTTGCGACCTTGCATCAGTTTCGGAATTTCCTCATTTCGGGTTTCCAAATGTGCAGTAAAGACTGCCGTACTGTCCGCTTTAACAACAGCAACACCGATGTTGGTTCTGCCGGGGTCGATGCCTAAGTAAAGCGGCTGCACTACATCATCGGTTTCATACAACAGTTGAATGGTAAACGGTTTCGTTCTTACGACTCGCGCCTTTTGCTCTTTAAGCAGGTGGCGTACATGACCGCCGCGAGTCGTAGGCATCAAAGGTTTACCGTCTTTATTAAGCACATATACAGTGGACATATACGCCACCTCCTTTACGATAAGTCTCCCCTGCCGAAGCAGAGGGTTGTGTTTCCCTTGGCTAGATGACGCCTTCGCATAGTTGTAAGCTGGGAAAACCGTACAAGTGCAGCTCGTCATCTTGATGAACAAAAGTACATCTGCCTGTGGCATTGAAGGAACTTAGTGGAATGGGGTCATTCCACCAAAAATTCTTCAATACCCCTGATAATTTCTGTGCGGACAACACCGCTATGACTGCCCTTGATTTTCATTATCTGCAATTCGCACAAATCGGCAACTTTTTCGCGTAAAAACAAAAAAGCAGCCATCCGTGATGGATGACTGCAAAAAACATCAGTGAATTTCGGAAAAATGTTGCAAACGGCCTTACAAACCCCTGAAAAAATGTCGCAGCGCTTAGAAGTGTGCCTGGTCAATGTTGTTTTTCGTCAGAGTACGGAGATGACAGAAGAACGCTCGTGTCGAGCACATAATATTTTTCTGAGATTCGCACCTATCGTTTCAGGTGTTTTCTCGGATGGCATCAATGATGTCCTTCTTTGTGCCGCGCACCGAACAGCCATTATCCTCAAAGGCTGCAAACAGCGTTTGCACGAATTTCTCGTTCTCATCTTTCGAGATGTCTGGCATCCAGAAAGAGTAGTCATCATCGCCGTATCTGAAGACGATGCCTTCAATTTTCGGGTTCTTGCTCATAGTGTCTCCTTTCTTTCCGTTCTGAGCATTCATTTAGCATACACGCTCGCAGCTAGTACCCCAACAGCGATAATACCGGTCACGAACAAAAGCATGCAAACGAACATAACGCCGAATGAAAGCGTGAGGTATGAGATTTGTTCGACCATGCTCAGCAGATGAATTTTGTCCGTTAATTTGTCAATTTCATCTACATCCGCCAACTGCTTTTGACGCTCCCCCGCCATGAGCAATGCCTCATAAGCACCGCCGAAACTGAATTCATCGTCCGACAGCGGCTTGCTTTTGGTCTGCATCATGAGGTCAATCAGTTTTTCTTCGAGTTCCGCTTCCTTTGCGCATTTTTCCGCATCTTTCTCATCCAGCATCTTGCCCGACACCTTGTAGCAAATGAACGATGCAATGCAAAGCAGCGCTGCAATGACAAGCGAAAAAATGAAAATCATGATTCTACCTCGAGAGGAAGCTGCTCAAACGGCAGCGTAAGATAGTTATACAGGGATTCGGCAGTCGGCATATCGTAGCGCATCCGGCGACCATCTTCGAGGTCGAACCAGATGCATTTGCGGACATCCTCATACAGCCACCACTCAATGGTGTCCGCCTTGTCGTCCAGTTCTTCTTTGAGGATGCGGAGCAATGCAGCAAGATACAGATTGTCAGCATCGAACACTACTGCCGAGTCGCAGATTTTGCCGAGCGCATGGTCAAACTCTGAGATTTTCCGGTCTTGCTCTTGAATGTCGGCAATCGTCTTGCAAAAAAGTTCCTTGGAAATCATTGTTTTCCTCTCCCATACAAAAAAGAGCCCCACCAATGACTGGTGAGGCTTTGGCGTATCAGTAGCGGTAATATCTCGGCACGATTTTGCCCTTGTCGTCATCCATCATCATGGCTGCAAAGGTCTCCATCTCTGCCGGGGTGAACTCGGCGGTATAGTCGAGCGTGGTGTCGAGTTCTTTGGCGACATCCGACATTGCCTGCAGGAACGCAGCAAACGCCGGGACCTCCTTGTCGGTCAGCGTCACGCCGGTGCAGATGGACAGGTAATCCTCCCCCACATCCGCAACATCGTCCTCTTCCCGACCAAAGACACCATGCACGGACTCGATGGCAGCGAGCATCTTATCTACCTGTGCGGCAGTGAACGGCGTATCGGGTTCGAGCGACATCTCGAAGGTGTAACAGAACCATTTATGGATATCCTTAACCGCCGATTCCGGCACATAGTCGGGGTTGTCGCAGAGTTGCTTGCCGTCAAAGGACAACATGACGACATTGCTCTCCACATCGTAGTATTCGAGACCCTTGTACCGAACCGTCTCGCAGCCGTATTCCTGCAGCACCTCGCTCCAGAAATTGTAGCCGTAGAAGTTCTCTGTGCTGAAAAAGTGAATCATCTCATAGGACAGGAACACCTCAACATCCACATCCGTCACCAGCCGGTCAAGGATTGCGGACATTTCCGGCGTGTGCTGCCAGTCGGTATCAAGACCTTTCAGACCCACGCCGCCGGTCTTATCCTGAACAAACAATACCGTCTTGCCATCGACCTTGATGCTCAGCTTATGCATCGACAGAGATTCAATGCTGGCGGAATTGATAAACTGAAGCAGATAATGTGCGAGGCAGCTGCGGATATCGTCCGCGTTGCTGTCCCCTTTCCGAATCGTGATGCGCTCAATGGCGACCAACTCAGTGCTCATGGTGTTCTCCTTTTTCTGTAAGCGGCAAGACTTATCCTGCGCAGCCAATGTTATAAATTTATTCGATGTTAGGTGATATTAAATCGCTTGCAAGTAGCTGACAGCCAGTTTGACAAGCACATACACGCCCGCGAGGTTTTCTGCGATTTTGCAGAGGTATGTCATGATGGTGAACTTCGTCAGTCCTCTCCGCTTGAGCCTGAACATTGCCACGGTGGACGCAGCAAGAAGGAACGCGATAGACATCATAGCCTGAACGCTGACCAGTATAAAGACATTAAGGCTGAACTGTACCATGTACTGTGCCTGCACATTTTCGATGCCTTGAAGATGTAAGGCAAGTTCCTCGAAAACAAACGCAATTCCAGTACAAATCGCGATAGCGAGAAGAGTCTGATTCAACACATCGTCGATGACAGAAGACGGCTTCCCGCTCTCAAATTGCCGGATAGCCGCCGTCGTTTTCTTCCCGAACTTGTAATCGTATACTGCGTTTCCCGCAAACAGCGCAGCTGACGACAGCATCAGTCCCGCCGTACAGACATTGACTATATCCATGCTGTCACCCCGTAGATTCATCAGAACGAAAACTTGCACTCACGGCGTTCGCGGCCGTTCCCGCCCCAGTAGTGACGCCAGCGTGGTGCTTTCCCGTCTCCCTCATTCTTGTACTTCTCTGCCACATGGTCTCCTACCGTAAAGACCTTGACATTGACCCTCTGTGCCTTGCCCTTGAACATAAACGGCTGGCGGTCCTCTTTCTTGATAGGATTGAGGTGTACATCAGAGCCCTTGCTCGCGAGGTAGTAGGCACAGAGCATCGCAAGGCGGACATACGGCGTTCCCTCGTTGTAGACGGGAGGAATCCCCTCCATCGTATCGGGGACCGCCACATCGGTGGTAGAGCGCTTATTCGCAGCTTTCTCAATATACTGTTTCGTGCTTCGAGTCGCTTCCGTCAGCGTCTGCCCCTCCTTAATCCAAGCGGGCAGAGACAGGAACGCATAGTTCTCCTTCTCATTCGCAACGCCACCGACCAACACGATGCCGATAAAGGTATCCTTGGTCTTGGGCTCGAACTCGATATGCACGAACATGCCGCAGTAATCCTTGCTGTCATACAGCGGCAGATAGAAGTCCTTGAATGCGAGGCGTTCGAGAATCTCGTGGTGGATGACGATATCGTCCGTATCCATCAGCAGTTCCTGAAAATCCTTGTCGAAGTCATAGACGACCTTCTCCCGCGCCCAGTTCCCGATAGTGTAGATGGGGAAAACCTGTCCCGCCAACTCCTTATCAAGGCCCGGCTGACGCATCTTCTGCGCGACACGGACACATTGCATCATGGCTTCTTTCGTGTACTCGTCAAGAGTCTTGCCTGCCGGGTCCTGAAAATCGAAACCAATACGGTTCGAGCGGGTAACGGCGTTTGCAACCAATGCGATTCTCAGCTGCTCGTTAGTCATAGTATTTCCTCCGTAATTTATGATATATTGATTTTCTATTTGAAAGCTGTTCGCCAGCAAAAGCTGTTGCCCACTATCTGCCCCGTGGAGGCCGCTTTGAAAAGACAGTTAGCGGATTCCTCCGCCGTTACGCCTTGATGTGCAGGCGTTTATTGATTTCTCGCTCAGTCTTACCCTTAGTGAGGAAGACAGGTTTTACCTTGAACTCCTTTTCCTTAACAATGCGTTCCAGGCATTCCCAGCTCTCACTGTCCGACAACTCGAAACCATACGGGTCAATATTCAGAAACAGCCAGATTGGTTCTGCTTGCGGTTCGCCGCACATCATCCAGACTTTCAGAATTTTCGTAATAGCGGCAATGCCTTTCTTCCACGAGACCGCCATCACGCGGCTAACATCGAAAACCAGAAGCCGGGGTTCCTGCGAATCCTCGACATCGACCTTGACGGTATGTGCAAGGACAAATCCTTCAGGAGTGGACTTATATTGCTTGACCGCCATCGGTAGTTGCCCGGGGATGAGCCTGTCGTGGTCTAAGACAAGCGCTGCATAGCTGCCGGTAACATCGAACAGGATGATTGCATCGGTACTTTTCTTCAGAATCCTGGCAAGCTGCTGCTTGCACCACGATGCGTTGATGACCTCGCTTTTGCCTGTCACCAGCGTATACCAAGCGTTAGTTTTTATTATCGGTTGCATATTCTCCTCGCGCTTTGGGTTATTTTTCAAATTATAACAACCTTTGCAACTAATTGTATTTGTGCTATAATAACATCACAATAAAATGTCGTTGTAAATGAGGTGGGCGCTTTGCAAATTACTTCCTGCTATCATACGCTACACCTATGTTTCATGTGGAGGCAGTCGTTTGCCTGACACACGAGGCGTGACAGGCAAAAATATATAGCCCGAAAACCATGATGAACAGGAGGTACCCAGATGAGTGAAATCACGTTGAACAGCCTTCCCAAGAC
>OLOU01000413.1_pt1 | contig 38158 bp, 29 predicted proteins | sample 1672101 | NCBI WGS metagenome assembly OLOU01 (sample SAMEA3136645, study PRJEB25190) | human gut metagenome | biome: human gut; feature: human-associated habitat; material: faeces | place: Austria | collected 2013
CGGCAGTACCGCAGAGCGAAGCATTGCTGTGCTTCTGGAGCCCCTATCTAATTGGAGGTAGGAGTCAACGCTGATTGTTTCGTTTTCTCCATAGGCGAACATTAGTGGGAGCGCTTTGGTGTTTATCAGGGCAGTGTATTTATCGTTATTTCCAATTTCCTGATAGCCGTATGGAATGTAATATTGCGCATCTGCTTTGGGATAGACGAGGTATTTAACGCCCAGGAGAGCGTTGGTTGAGGGGTTAAAGAAGCCGTACGAATAACGAGAGTATCCAAGTTGGTCTATGTAGTCATTGTCTAGCGTTTTCATGAAATCGGTCACCGATTGGGTCATTCCCGCTCCCCCGATATAGGCCTGGGTCCCGAGGTATGTTGCCGCCATAGATCTTGTTAGCATCATAGTTTTGTAATCGATGCGATAGATATCCGTGTCGGTTTTGCCAAGGGTGAGAATGCAATCTTCCGGGTTGCTTCCGAGCTGGGCATTGTACTCTTCGTTTGTCAGGTTAGTCGTGTGTTGGATCGCTCTGTAGTTCTGAACCAAATATTCGACTGGAGCGGTAATTACGATTAGACAAATTGCGACTCTTGCAACAAGGGGTGCTTTTGCTTCTGAAGCAGTGTAAAAAAACAAGAAATACAGTGCCAAAAGCACGATAGTCACAGCGAAATAAACCCGACTTATTTCTTCCCAGATCGAGAAGGATGCGGCAAGGAATGCAAAAAGAAGAAAAGCAGACCATAAACATAGATGCTTCTTACTTATATTTCGCCACATATTATCGAGTCCGATTGCTCCGATTAGGGCAATTACCGCAACAACCCAAAAGCTGGACTGCCTAAAGTCGTCACCAGGGACAGAGAAGCCATTCAAGATATATCGAAAGCCGTCTGAATAGCAATAGAAAACACACAAGAAAAGAATGAGGGCCATTGCGATCTTTTGCTGCTTGTTTTTTTGGTTAAAGGCGAAGCCGATCCCAAAGAGCGGCAAAACCCCTGCGTAATAGTAAGGGCTATTCAATATGCAAGTCGAACCCGAAAATGAATCCATATGCCCAAGGATAGCGCTGGAGAAAAACTTAACGATTTCTTCCGAGCAAATGGTCGTGCTTGTCGGGAGGAGCAAAGAGAGAAGGACAAATCCAGAGTTGCCGACATCGGAGCTGATGCGTGAACTGGAAGAATACATTTCCACAGAGGGGAGGATAACCGGAAGAGAAACGAGTACGCCTGCGCACATAAGCACCGCAAATTGTGCGCCAAATCCAGCCAACTCCCGTTTGTTCTTGAATGCATCGCTAGAGTAGCACGATCTAAACAAGGCGTATCCAGCTAAAATGAAGCCGTATAAAACAAGAGCGTAAAACCCTTCGCCCATTCCGATAAGCCCAAAGGCGAGAGGAAGCACAAGAACTTTTTTTCTGTTTGCGAAAAAACGCTCGAAGCCCCAAAGCATACATGCAAACAGAGTTACTTCCAGCGTATATGCCGTCCATGGCGCAAGTTCGATCATCCTGCCGCAAAACGCAAAACCCAAGCCCGAGACAAATCGGGTTTTGTACTGAAGATGATAGTAGCCGAGGAAAAGGTAGAAAAATAAACCAGCCAAGATCACTTTTGCTAATTGCGAGACCAGCATCATCGAGGGGACAGCCTCTTCGCCAAAAAGCGCTGGAAAATAGTCAGGATTAAAATGCTGGATAGTTGTTGCCCCTAGAAACTGGTACTGGTTCCATTGGGAAAAGTCGCCGTTGCTAAGCCTCGACGCTTCGTTAAGCATGAAGGGGATGGTCTGGCCGATGCTGTCAGACCCCGACCCCGCATATATAAGTAAATGATCCCCAAAAATGAAGGGGGAATACAGGATGCAGGTGAGTGAGACTAACGTTGCGATGAAAGCAGTTAGGCTTATCGCCGCCTGTTTGCCTTCATCGAGGTTTATCCACTTGTTTTGAACGTGATCTATCATAAAGGCATCCTTTGCTTTATTTGGCGCTAACGTTGCTATAATCAAAAGCGCTTATGCATATTTACAGGAAAGAAGAGCGTATATGAAAAAATATCTAGTAACGGGCGGTGCCGGATTCATTGGCAGTAACTTTATATTGTATATGCTTGATCGTCATGATGATATTCTAATTATTAACGTTGATTCATTAACCTATGCTGGGAATCTCGAGAATCTCAAGTCGGTCGAGAACGATGAAAGATATCGTTTCGTTCGCGCCGATATCCGCGACTCGGAAAAGATAAGACAAATCGTTGGTGAGTATTCTCCTGACTATGTAATCAACTTCGCTGCGGAATCCCACGTAGATAGATCCATACTTGACCCTGGCGCATTTGCCAGCACTAATGTCATGGGCACGGTTTCTCTTTTGAACGTTGTGAAAGAGGCCTGGGAGCAGGCCGATGGCTTCTTTGGCGAGCATAAGTACATTCAAGTTTCAACTGATGAGGTTTATGGATCGCTCTCCCTTGATGACCCGGACTCCTTCTTTCGTGAGACTACGCCGTTGAGCCCCCATAGTCCGTACTCTTCCTCAAAGGCTTCGGCCGACTTATTTGTTAAGGCATATGCGGATACTTACGGACTTCCGGTCAATATAACAAGATGCTCAAATAATTACGGACCGTATCAATTCCCCGAAAAATTGATACCGCTTATGATCAATAACGCATTGGCCCATAAACCCCTGCCGGTTTATGGTGATGGCTTGAACGTACGTGATTGGCTTTATGTCGAGGATCACTGCAAAGCCATTGACCTTGTTGCATCAAATGGAATAATTGGCGAAATCTACAATGTCGGCGGACACAACGAGCGTCCGAACATTTCTATTGTCAAGAAGATCATTGAAGAAGTGAGCGCTTCGACTGGCGATGAAAAAATCAACGAGACGCTGATATCTTACGTGGAGGACAGGAAAGGGCACGATCGTCGTTATGGGATTGCTCCTGATAAGATCAAGAAAGATCTTGGTTGGGAGCCCGAAACCTCATTTGAGGTCGGCATTGTCAAGACGATTCAATGGTACTTGGCTAACCCAGAATGGGTCGAGCATGTTACAAGTGGCGATTATCAGAGCTATTACTCGAAAATGTATGCCAATAAATAAAAGAATTGAAGGTTGATATGATTCCTTTTAACATTCCTCCCTATGTAGGGACTGAGCTCGATTATGTCAAACAGGCTGTTGATAACAAAAAAATCTGCGGTGATGGGACGTTCACGAAAAAATGCCACCAATGGCTTGAGGTCGCGTTTAAATGTCAAAAAGCGCTCCTTACTACCAGTGGAACAACTGCTCTGGAGATGGCAGCGATACTCTGCGATCTAAAACCCGGTGACGAGGTGATTCTCCCAAGCTTTACTTTTTCAACCACCGCTACGGCTTTTGTGCTGGTTGGGGCAAAGTTGGTTTTCGTGGATATCCGTCCTGATACGATGAACATTGACGAAACAAAAATTGAAGCAGCTATTACGGATAAGACAAAGGTGATTGTTCCTGTTCACTATGCTGGCGTAGCTTGCGAGATGGACGCAATCATGGAGATCGCTCGTAAGCACAAGCTTCTTGTTGTTGAAGATTCAGCTCAGGGTGTCATGGGCACTTACAAAGGTCGTGCGCTTGGCACTATAGGGGACATGGGCTGCTATTCGTTCCATGAGACGAAGAATTATTCCATGGGTGAGGGCGGTGCTCTCATGATTAATGACCCTAAATACAACGAGCGAGCTGAGATTATCCGTGAAAAAGGGACGAACCGTGCTCGCTTTTTCCGTGGTCAAGTTGATAAATATACATGGGTCGACTATGGAAGCAGCTATTTGCCGAGCGACATGAATGCGGCTTATTTATGGGGCGAGCTCGAAGTGGCTGCTAAAATCAACAACAATCGCTTGTCAACCTGGACTGCCTATTATGATGCTTTTTCGGGTCTTGCGTCTGATGGCTTGATTGATTTGCCGACTATTCCCGATGCCTGCAAGCACAATGCCCACATGTTTTACGTCAAATTAAAAGATCTTAATCAGAGGACTGATTTTATTTCTTTCCTGAGGAGCAAGGGGGTTCAAGCGTCGTTTCACTATGTGCCGCTGCATTCTTCGCCTGCAGGAGAGCGTTTTGGGCGTTTTAGCGGTATAGATGAGTTTACGACCAGGGAAAGCGATCGCTTAGTTCGTCTGCCGATGTATTACGGTATGGACAAAGAGGACAGAGAGCGTGTCATTGGTGCGGTTCTCGATTATTTTTCTCGTTAGTTTCAAGGTAAATTGAAGATGGATATTTCAGTTGTAGTCCCTGTTTATGGATGCCCCGGTGCGTTGCCTGAGTTGCACCGTCGCCTTGTTGAAACGCTCGAGGGCATGGGCAAGACATTCGAGATAATTTTGGTTAATGATGGTTGTCCGCAAGATTCCTGGATGGAGATCGAGCCTATTTGTGCCCAGGACAAAAGGGTCAAGGGTGTTAAGCTGTCTCGAAATTTCGGACAAATCCGAGCTATAACAGCTGGTCTAGATATAAGCAAAGGTGATTGGGTCGTGGTCATGGACTGCGATTTGCAAGATAGGCCAGAGTGCATACCAGCGCTGTACGAAAAGGCGCAAGAGGGCTTTGATGTTGTTTTTGCGCGGCGTATTGCTAGAAAAGATACTGGCTTAGTAAAGGCTTTATCGAAGACGTTTTATAAGGTCTATGATTACTTTACGGATGGCAATTACGACTCGTCCATTTGCAATTTCAGTATTTCGCGTCGAGTTGTAATCGACAACTATTGCAAAATGCGTGAGCATAATCGCGCATATACTATGTTCATTAAATGGCTTGGCTTCTCTCAGACGGCAATCGATCTTGAGGGCGATGAGCGGTTTGAGGGCGATTCTTCATATAGCTTCAAAAAGAAAATGAACATGGCGTTTGAGCTCATCACTGCGCAGTCGACGAAGCCTCTCAAATTTGCCGTGCATGCTGGTTTCTTCTTTTCCGTTTTTGCGTTGGTCGTCATAGTTGCATTGATCATCAGATACGTCCTTGACCCAAGCGAAGCATTGGTCGGCTGGACGAGCACTATGGCTGCGATTTGTTTCATGGGCGGGTTAAATCTTGCCGCCGTCGGAGTTGTTGGGCTTTATGTTGGAAATATATTTAATGAAACAAAACATCGCCCCTTATATGTAGTTGCAAAGGTCCTAAACGGAGAGGTTCAGTAACGTGATTTTGGTAATTGGTGCGACTGGCTTTGTCGGCATGTACACGGTTGATAGGCTTCTGTCCGATGGCAAGGAGGTTGTAGCAACCGGAAGAAACAAGAAACTGGGCGAAAAGTTGAGCAAGATGGGAGCATCTTTCGTTCCCCTGGATATTACTGATCCAGAAGAGTTCGATGTGCTGCCTGCAGATGGGGTGGACGGCATCATTTTGCTGGCTGGCTTGCTGCCGGCAAATGCTACTGCCGATCTCGAAACAGAAGACAATGCCGCCGACTATTTCAAAGTAAACGTGATTGGGCTAATTAACGTTTTGGAATGGGCTCGCAAACATGGGGTTAATAAGGTCATCTCGACTTGTAGCTATTCTGATGTGTCTGGAGCATGGGGGAAGGGTTATCCGATTACCGAGGAAGAGCCAAGAGATTTCAAGTTTACGGGCGATCATGCTGTTTATGTAATTAGCAAAAACGCCGCTAATGATGTGATGGAGTACTACAATCAGCAGCATAGCATGCAGTGCTCATGCTTTAGGTTCCCTCCTGTTTATGGTGTTGGCCCCCACGGCACCATTATGGTTAACGGGAAGCCCTACAAGTCGGGCATCCAGACTTTTATCGAGAAAGCTGAAGCTGGGGAGAACATAGAGCTTTGGGGCGATCCGCATATTAGCCGAGATATCATATACGTCAAAGATGTCGCAAAGGCGTTTGAGATGGCGTTGCAGAGCGATAAGACTTATGGATTATATAACATGACGAGCGGAGTTGGCCTTGACTTGGAGGACCAAGCAAAAGCCGTGATTGACGTCTTTGGCCCGAATAACGGATCGAAGATTGTATATCGACCAGATAAGCCCAACAATACACCCTCTTTTTTGTACTCGATGGAAAAGGCAAAGAAGGATTTCGGATTCGTTCCCGAATACACCGACTATCATGCAATGATGGTTGACTATAAAAACGAGCTAGATAGTGGGCGTTGGGACGAGCTCGCTCATTCAAGAGAAAGGTAGTCCTTCCTTGAAAAAAATCGCTATCATTGGTGCTTCATACCTGCAAAATCCGCTGATTCTTAAAGCAAAAGAGCTCGGGTTTGAAACTCATGTTTTTGCTTGGCAGTGCGGGGATGTCGGAGAGAGAACGGCAGATTATTTTTATCCGATAAGCATTGTTGAAAAAGGTCTTATTCTTGCTAAATGCAAGGAGATTGGCGTTGACGGGGTTTGTAGCATTGGGTCGGACCTCGCAAATATTGTTGTTAGCTATGTTGCCTCTTCGATGGGCTTGGTTTCTAACACCATCGAGGCAACCCGCCTTAGTACGGATAAGCATGCAATGCGTGAAGCGTTTGAGCGGAATGGAGACCCGTCGCCGAAGAGCCTAGTTGTAAGCGAGGGTTTTACTCTTTCTGATAGCAACTTGAGGTTTCCCATCATTGTTAAACCAGCAGATAGGTCGGGAAGTCGTGGTGTCACGAAGCTGGATACTGTTGATGGCTTTGACGATGCCGTAAAAAGAGCCGCAGATGAGAGCTTCTCTGGAGTGGTTTTGGCCGAGGAATTCTTTCAGGGGAAAGAGTACAGTGTTGAGTATATCTCCTGGAAAGGGGAACACTATTTTTTGTCCATAACGGAGAAATTTACTTCTGGTGCGCCTATGTTTGTCGAAAAGGGCCATCTCGAGCCAGCTCGCGTGGATAAGGGCGTTGAATCAAGGGTCAGGAGTGTCGTCGAACATGCACTTAACGGCTTGGGCGTTGAATATGGAGCTTCGCATTCGGAGCTTAAGATCAATGATGATGGAGAAATCGCAATCATTGAGATAGGGAGCCGAATGGGCGGAGATAGGATTGGCTCTGATTTGGTTTCCCTATCAACGGGATACGACTTTGTCGGTGCGGTCGTGTCCGTTGCCATGGGCCAATCCCCCAAAATTCCTAGGATTCGGAAACGAAATTACGCTGCAATTAGGTATATATTCGACGAGAGGGATTTAGCTGCCCTAACTTCCATAAAAAATGGCGCGCCAAATCTTCTTCTTGAAGAGGATGTTTCGAAGTTTGGCGAACACGCAATCGTTGATAGTTCTTCCAGGTTTGGATACTTTATGATGCAGTGCGATTCTTTGGCCGAACTTGACCCCTATTTGCCAGATCATAGCGAAGAGGGACTGTAGTGGTTGGTTCTGGAAGGATAAAAACTCTTTTTGCCCTGCATATGCTCTTAATGGTCTATTCGACAAGTGGAATTTTGAGCAAACTTGCTGCAGGCGTCGACTTCCTAAGCATTGAATTCTGCCTTTATTACGGAGGCGTCCTTCTTCTTTTGGGGGTTTATGCCATCGGGTGGCAGCAAATCCTAAAAAGACTTCCTCTGACAACCGCTTTCTCAAATAAAGCCGTGACTATTGTTTGGGGAATCGTTTGGGGTGCACTGTTTTTCTTTGAGCCGATCACTTTGCCTAAAGCCGTCGGCGCTCTATTGATCATTGCCGGAGTGGTTTTGTTTTCTCATGCCGACGGTCAAGAATCGAGCGTTACCTATGAGTGAGACCATGATTCTGTATTCGGGGGTCTTACTTCTTGGAACGTTTATTAGCGCGGTATCGCAAGTTATTCTGAAGAAGGCAGCGCTGAAAACATATCCATCGAAGATCCGGGAGTATTTAAACTTCCCGGTAGTTTTTGCATATTCCTTGTTCTTGCTTACGACGTTCATGTGTATATTTGCGTATAGGGTTGTGCCTCTTTCTTTTGGTCCCGTGCTCGAATCGACCAGTTATTTATACGTTACGGTTTTTGGTGTTTTGTTTTTCAAAGAGAGAATCACCAAGAAAAAAGTTGTTGCACTTACGATGATTCTTCTCGGAGTGGTTATTTATTCGTTTGGTATTTAGTGGGAGGCAGACTGTAAATGCCGGTCTTTTCCGTTGTTGTTCCTTCGTATGGGAATGTGAAATATCTTTCTCAATGCTTAGACAGCCTTATTGCTCAGAGCTTTACTGATTGGGAGGCAGTTGTTGTCGATGACAGCAGTTGCGATGGCTCCCTGGCGTTGGTAGACAGTTATGCCGAAAAGGACTCGAGGATCATTCCTGTTGCAAAGAGCTTCAATGAGGGTGTGCACTGTGCAAGAAAAACGGGCGTTGAAAAAGCATCAGGTGATTACATCGTCTTTATCGACCCAGATGACTCTTTTGATCAGGATGCTTTTCGTCTTTTGAAGGGTGTTTTGGACTCCGGGAATATGGATGTTCTTCATTACGGGATCAATGTAAGTGCTTGCGGAGTTCCTGATGATATGAGGTTGTCCTTTGAGTCATACGTGAATAACCCATGTCCCGAATTATGCGACTCAGAGATTCTAGGCTATGCGTTTGACGCAGAATTGGGATATTTGCAGGATTGGCGAGTCACTCAACGAGTGTATGCTGCCGATTTGGCAAAAAGGGCTTTTTCCCAGATGACAGATTGTAGGTTGGATAGAGCCGAGGATAGTTATGAGTATTTTGTCTTGGCTTCGTTTGCCTCGTGCCAGATTACGAGAAATGATATTCGCGCCCTCAACTATAACTATGGGCGAGGAGTAACTGGTGCCTCGTCTCTTTCGGTTGCTGAATTTCTTCACGATGCACGCTCTTTTAAAAAATGCATTGACGCAATTAGCCAATATACTTTAAGCGGGGGCGATCCCTCTCTCGTGATGGCTAAGATGGCCGCTGGAGCTGAATCTAAGTTGATGGATTTGCTATTTAATGATTGGTCATTAAGGTTGAGTTCTGGGGATAGGTCAAGGTCTCTGGATGAGCTTGTTCGTATTTTCAACGGTATCGATGTTTCCGCTCAGGTGATGCGTTGTGTTCGCGATGAGGCCTATCGCTTGCTTACGGTTGGCGAAAACGGGAGCGATATATCCGAGTTGAAGAAATTGTTCAGCTTCGCGGAATCGATTTTCGTTCCCGCTAAACTCGAACGAAGAGGCCCAGTGAGTGGTGGTGTGAGTATATATAGTGGATATCGCGATGCGGCGCAAAGCCACCTGAATGATCTTGAGGGGATGTTGCTTAGATCAAAATGGCGCAATCAGCCAATCAAAATATTCGCTTCTACCCATAAGCCAGTCGACCTTTTTGACTGTGATGCTATTCAGCCTGTTCAGGTTGGGTGCTCGCTGCGTAACGATCTCTTTTCGTGGGCTTGGCATGACAATGGCGGGGAAAATATCTCTGACCAAAATGCAATGTATTGTGAGCTAACGGCTCAGTACTGGGCGTGGAAAAACATTGATGCTGATTACTATGGCTTTTGTCACTACCGACGGTACTTTAATTTCTCATCAAGGCGCTATGGGGAGAACTCCTGGGGTGAAATCATGGAACCCTTTATCGATGCTTCTTCCCAAGTTAAGTATGGACTGGATGACGAGACCATCAAGAGAGCCGTTGATGGCTATGACGTCGTCACGACAGAAGTAAAGGATCTTCGTGACTTTCCTGGTGATGCTGACACTCCACTAATGCAGTATGAAGCTGCCGCCAAATTGAATATTGACGACTTGTATCACGTATTTGCAATCCTTAAAGATATGCATCCGGAGTATGCGGAGGACATTAATGCCTTCGCAAACGGCAGTCAGTCGTGTTTCTGCAACATGTTCCTTATGAAGAAGGAGCTGTTCTTTGGCTATTGTGAGTGGCTATTCCCTATTCTTGAGCGTTTTGTTGAAGAGTGGGATTCTTCTTTGTGCAGCAAAGAAGGGCTTCGCACCCCAGGTCATTTGGCAGAACGCCTTTTGAACATTTACCTCATGCATGGAGAACGCGTTGGTGCAGGCTGGAAGCGCAAGCAGGTTCAGTGCGTCCATATCGAGTATCCCGATAAGCGTTACTACGATTTGCCCCCTGTTCCTGGCTATGCTGAATGTGATAAGCCGATTGTGCCTGTAGTATTTGCAGCCGATAATAATTATGCTCCTATGGTCACCACGACCATTGCTTCGATGCTTGCTAACGCTTCTAAAGATTATTTCTATGACGTTGTGGTTGTCGAAGACGGTATAACCGGAAGCAACAAAGAGCAGATGGTTCAGTTTGTTGCCCAATATGGCAACGCGTCTATTAGATTCTTTGGTGCTGGAGCGATGATCGCTGATTATGAGCTCACGACCAGCAATGAGCACATCAGCAAAGAAACCTACTACCGTTTCTTGATTCAGGATATTCTTCCATATTACGGAAAGGTTGTTTACTTAGATTCTGACCTTGTTGTTGAGGGGGATGTTTCTGAGTTATTTGAACTGGATCTCGAAGACAACCTTCTCGCGGCAGCACATGATGTTGACTACCTGGGCAACTTGAATATGCATGATGGTGAGAGGATGGAATACACAAAAAAAATTCTCGGCATGAATAGGCCATTCGATTACTTCCAAGCTGGTGTTTTGGTGCTGAACGTCGCTGAAATGAGGAAGCTTCATTCGGTAAAAGAGTGGCTAGAAATAGCCTCGAACCCTGATTATATCTACAATGATCAGGACATTCTTAATGCGCATTGCCAGGGAAGGGTTAAATACTTGGGCTATGAGTGGAATGTAATGCACGATTGCGGGGGACGCGTGGGCAATGTGTTTTCGTTTGCGCCAGCTTCTGCGTTTGACTCCTATAACGCATCACGCTCCAATCCGAAGATCATCCACTATGCAGGCTTCGAAAAGCCTTGGATTATGCCTGAGTGCGATTTTGCTGAGCATTATTGGAAGTATGCTCGATCCACGCCTTTTTATGAAAAATTGATCGCATTGATCTCGAAGCATAAGGCTACCGAGTTGCATTTGCTTCTTGAAGAAGAAGCGCGTCCTCCAAAGGTGGTTGGCGAAAACAGTCGTATCCGTAAAGTCATCGATCCTATTATGCCTTTAGGATCACGACGCAGGGAGGTAGCAAAGGCTGTTGGCAGAAAGCTGCGTGGCCGCTCATAATGGACTATCAGTGGGGAGTCAGTGTTTTGCTGGCTCCCTGCTGTATTATCTGTGGGTATGGCTTTTATCCGAGGAGTCTAATGAGCAACGATCAAGACATGGTTACAGGAATGAAGCATTCCCTTTTCGTTTTGAAGTCTTTGGTATCGAAGGACTTTAAGCTTAAATATCGCCGAAGCATCCTGGGCGTACTGTGGAGCGTTCTTAATCCGCTTCTTATGATGATCGTCCTTTCGGCGGTATTCTCATTCATGTTCCGTTTTCAGATCGAGAATTACCCGCTGTACCTTATCCTGGGGCAAGTTCTGTTCTCGTTGATGACGGATGCAACCACCTCTGCAATGACTTCCATTATCGATGCATCACCTTTGCTGAAGAAGGTACGCGTCGAGAAAATGGTATTCCCGCTGGAAAAGGTGGTATTCGGCTTGGTGAATTTTGCTATTTCCCTCATTGCCGTTCTGGCGGTAATGGTGTTTTTTCAGGTCATTCCCACTTGGCGTGTGCTGCTAATTCCGGTGATGCTTATATTCGTTTCTCTATTCTGCGTGGGGCTTGGCCTTCTGCTGTCTTCCCTGGCGGTTTTTTTCCGCGACGTTATTCATCTTTGGGGGGTTGTTACTACGGCATGGATGTATGCAACGCCTATTTTTTACCCCCTCGAGCTACTGCCGGACACTCTGCAGAATCTCATGGTGTGGAACCCGATGTATCAGTACATCACCTACTTCCGAGACATCATGATGAATGGCGTCACGCCTAGCTTTGAAACGCATCTTATCTGTTTTGGAATGGCCGCGGTAACCTTTTTGGTTGGTCTTATTGCGTTCCGCAAAACCGAACACAAGTTTATTCTCTACGTTTAGTCTCCCTGTATAGGAATTGATATGACGGATTCTTCCATCAATACCGCAGAACCCATGATCGTCGTCGACCATGTGGACATGGTTTTCAATATCGCGAACCAGCAGCTTAATAGCTTGAAGGAATATCTTATTGCGCTTGTGCGTAGACAGCTATTTTTCCGCGAGTTCAAAGCGCTTGAAGATATCAATATTACGATTAATCGCGGCGATGTTTACGGAATTGTGGGAACCAACGGTTCAGGCAAATCTACGCTGCTGAAGATTATTGCTGGTGTGTTGGAGCCTACCCACGGTGGGTGCTCCATCAATGGCACAATTGCGCCGCTTATTGAGCTCGGCGCGGGTTTTGATCATGAACTTACCGCACGTGAAAATGTGTACCTAAACGGTGCGCTCCTTGGCTATAGCAAGAAATTTATCGACGAGCAGTTTGACTCAATTGTCGACTTTGCTGAGGTGGGCGATTTCATTGATATGCCACTGAAGAATTATTCTTCTGGTATGGTTGCGCGCATCGCATTTGCTATTGCTACCGCCACCACGCCCGATATCCTGGTTGTTGATGAAGCTCTTTCGGTCGGTGATTTCCGCTTTCAGGAAAAGTGTGAGGCTCGCATTAATGATCTGGTTGAAAACCACGGTACCACCTTGCTGTTCGTATCCCATGATATCAACCAGGTAGAGCGCGTGTGTAAGAAGGCCGTTTGGATCGAAAAGGGCCATATGCGGATGGACGGCCCAGTGGAAGAAGTCTGTGAGGCTTATAAGGCAATGTAGCTTTATGGCTTTGGGTGCTTTGCTGATTCTCTTTTCCAACTGTTCGAAAGAGTCGGAAAAGAGAATCAGCAACAACGTTGATCTGATGCCAGCTTTATAGGTGTCATCTAGAAAAATCAAAAAGGTCCGATGTATCGGACCCTTTTCTCATCAATTCATCCCCAACACTTTTCCCACAACGGCTTTTGCTCCGTATTTCTCCAGGAACCAGCCGGCTCGTAGGCGTATTGCTTGGGCATTGCTTACGGGCTTCCTGCTCAGGGCAACTTCCAGCAGTTTGCGGTCGTGCTTCTTCAGCTGCAATGCACTGGTGCTCCCGTTGCCCCAAAACTCGCGGAAGATACGGGCGTATTTGGGCAGCAGTTCATTGCGTACGCCTTCTGGCAAACAGAACAGTCCATATAGCACGAACTCGATGGACCAGCTTACAATCTCGGTGCTGTATTCATCCAGCCCAAAGCGCTTTTTCCAGGCACCGAAAATGCGCTGGGTCATGGGTAAGTGCTTGCGGCTTTTGGCCTCCAAATCGTCATTGGTTTTCGACGTAAGCGACCCTTCGCGTTCAATACGATACTCGTACAGCTTGTCGCTTATCAGCGCCGTTTTCCTTGAATTGGGGTAGATGTCGAAGAAGAACACCTGGTCTTCGCCGAAGGGCAGTGCCTCTTCGAAGCGAATGTCGTATTCATCCAAGAACACTTTGCGGCAAGCGGTGCGAATGTAGGGGGTGCTCTGCTCTTCGAACATCAAGGCAGGCTTGAAGCCGTCATACACCACGTCTCTTGGGCTAAGCTTCAGCGTAATCCAGGGGGTTGCGGCTTCTGCGGGGTTGCAGTAACCGCCAAAGGTCACCACGTCGGCATCGGTTTCGGCAAATGCTTCGGCAATACGTTGGCAGGCATTGGGCGTGAAGCGGTCGTCCGCGTCAAGAAAGCCAATGTAGGTTCCGCATGCCGCATCAATTCCCGCGTTACGCGCAGAGGAAAGGCCGCCGTTTGGCTTGTCGACGATAACGATGCGTGTGTCTTCCTTCTGGCGCTTTGCCAGGATTTCACGTGAGCCATCGGGGCTACCATCGTTTACACAAACCATTTCGATATCGCCGAAGGTCTGTGCCTGCAGCGAATCAAGGCAGGCATCCAGATAGTCTTCCACGTTATATACGGGCACGATTATGGAAAGAACGGGGTGCTCGGGAGCGCCTTCGGCGCGGATGACCGTTGGTTCTTCGACCGCCATGGGCTATTTCGCCACCTTGTTTTTCAGCAGCTTTGCAATAAGAGGCAGGCCGCCAATGCGGTAATAGTGCTTGAAGGTGTTCAGCTTGCCGGGCGCTGCGTATTCGGTGCGGCACTTTGCAAAGGTTTCGGGCTTTTTAATAAGCGCGCGAAGGTCGGCTTCGGCCCAAGGCTCAAACAGCGCCAGATCAACGCGGTCGGCGTCCAAATCGGCCTTCAGCTCCTGCGCGGCGTGCTTCAAAAAATCGGCGCGCAGTTCGGCGGAAAGGCGATCGTAGTTCCACAGGTAGCTGTTGAATTTCATGCGCTCCAGCACGCCTTGTAGATGCTGCTTTTTTGCCGGGCGCGCATCAAGCCAGCGCTGCATTTCGGCGTACTCGTCGCACACGCAATACACCTTGCCGGGGGAATTTACCGATGAAGCTTCGTTGTCTTGGCGGTACTTCAAAATTTGAGTAGAGCTAAACGCAGCGCGTTCGGCGGCGGCCCATACCTTAAAGGCAAAGCCAGCATCCTGATACGATGCTCCTGGCGTCTCCAGGAAGCGAATGTCATTTTCCTGTAGGAAGGTGCGGTTGTACATGCCCGACCAAATAGATGGCTTTGCATAGAAAGGTTCAAACACCTCCTGAGGGTTAACCAGCTTGCCGCAGAGCCCTTCGCTAATTACATGGCAGGGCTCCAGCTTTTCGTTCTGGCTCCAGTAGAACCAGAAGTCAGCCTTTACCGCCTGTGCGTTGTGTGTGGTTGCCAGGTTGTACAGCACCTCCAACGCGTCGGGCGTGAACGCATCGTCCGATTCCAAGATGGCTACGTATTTGCCCGTTGCCGCATCAAGTCCTTGGTTCATGGATGCTCCATAGCCGGAATTGGACTTGTCAATCACGCGAAAGCGGCCGTCCGCATCAAGGTATTCCTGCACAATGGCGCGAGAACTGTCGGTGCTGCCGTCGTTAATGCAGATTGCCTCGAAATCGGTGAAGCTTTGGGCCAGCACGGAATCTAGGCATTCGCGCAGGTATTTCTCCACGTTGTAAATGGGTATAAGCAAGCTAATTGCGGGCACGGCGGATCCTTTCGCTATTGCTGCGCAGCGTGCGTTTTTGTTCAACATTTCTATGATAAAGGTTATGGCTCGGGTTGCCTGTTCCGCCGGTGCGTCTCTGGCAAAAAGAGATAAAAATGGGCTGGGGCTAATGGGCCCCATGTGCCGGTGGCTTGTTTGACGAATGCTGTTTCCCATGTTGCTGTTAAACGCTTTGTTGGTAACAGGATCTGAAACTCGAGGCGAATAACCTTGAGGGGGAGTAGACTTTCCGTGATGGAAAAAGGGACAGGTACCAGGTTCTCGCTGAAAGCATCGGGAGGTTATCTTGGGGTTAGAGAGTGAATCAACGGCAGAGAAAACGGGGTTTTCCAAGGTGAAGCTCTGGTTTACTCGCAACGCAAAATTGCTGGTGGTGTGCTTTGCGGTGGGCATGATATGCCATGCGCAGATGTACCTGAACGGCCTTTCGAACCCCGATGCGGTTGTTTCTTTGAGCAACCCCAATGGATACGGAAGCTTTATTCCGCATGCTTGGGATATTAGCTTGGGGCGTTGGGGCTTGCTGTTTGCTGCCTGTGCTAAGTTTGGGCTGTGCTCGCCTATCCTTACTTCCGCAATCACCATTGCCCTGTTTACGCTGGGCGTTGTTGCGCTGATAGATTGGCTGGGCATCAGGAACGCTTGCCTGCAGTATGCTTCTTCGATTCTGTTTATCGCTTCGCCCTTCGTTTCCTGCTGCATCACGTACTACTACTGCTCGAATTCGTACGCGCTCTCGTTTTTATGCGCGGTGCTGGCAGCATGCCTGATCGGGCGCGTTGGGGCTGTCGGCAAGCCGGTTGCCCTTGTTGGGGCAGTTGCGTTGCTGGCGTTTTCGCTCGGTTGCTATCAAGCGAGCCTGGGCGTGTTTTGCGTTGCGGTGCTGTTGGTGATGGTTCGCTCTCTTATGGGCGGCGGCTCTGAATCGCTGACGTCGCTGGCATGCGACGCTCGTGGCGAAGCTCAGAACCCCCACCGCGAAGAAGGCTGCAGCGCCGATTCGCTCAGCGCCAAGCAGCTTGCGGTGTTCTTCGGCGTTGCCGTTGCGGTATGCGCGGCGGGTGCTGTGCTGTACTACGCGCTAACCGAGCTGTCTTTGTTCGCGTTGGGCATCAGCCTTTCTGCCTACGGTGGAGCCTCCTCGGTTGGCGCTGACAGCATTCTGGGCTCTTTGACGTCGTCTGTCCCCAGTGCTTACGTTGCCTTTTCTGACGGCTTGTTCAGCCACGGTATTTTCGGGAACCATTTTGGCTGGGTGTACGTGGCGGCTGTTGGCATGATTATTGCGGCGGTTGCGTTTGTCCGTCTTGCTGCGATCAACAGCGTGAAGCGTTTGGGGGCGAGCGCTATGGCGCTGCTTTGCGTTGTGCTTATCCCCTTTGCCGCCAACGTTATCCTGGTTATCGTTCCCAGCTACGGGTATCCAACCCTGCTTATGCTGGGCGGTTTCATGGCTTCTTTTCTGCTTCTGCCCCTGTTGGTGCAGCTTTTGCTCGATTTGCCCGACCGAGGCAATGTGCGCCTGCGCATGCCCGCGAAGGCTATGTCCGTCGGCTGCTGTTGCCTTATTGCCGTAGGGGCGTGGTCGTACGCGCTGCAGTCGAATGCAGATGCCGAGGTTATGCAGGCATGCCAGAACCAAGCTGCTTCTTTGGCCACCCGAATTGCCGGCGTGCTTGATGCGAACCCCGATGTGCAGGCGGGTGCGAAGGTGTTGATCGCCGGCAAGCCCGAATCGGGTAACTTTCCGAACACCAGCGATTCCTACGTTCACGCAAGCAGCTATGCGAAGTGGGGCATGGTTTGGGACAACCACTACCAGAACAACATGCGTTCTTGGGATGTGATAATGAAGCAGTTTGCGGGGCAGAGCTTCAACTACTGCTCGTTCGACGAATGCGCCAAGGTTATTCGTTCCAGTGAATTCGCGAACATGTCGCTATATCCAGCCAATGATTCGGTGGCAACCATCGACGGCGTTGTAGTTGTTAAGATATCTGACATAAGCAAGTATTTGGAATAGCGGCGCGCGCTGACGCCGAAGCGTTTAAAGTTCATGAGGGGCGCTGGGCATATGGGAAAACGACATCACGGCAAGGGCGAAGCGAGCGGTATGTCCGCCTCGCGGGGGCGTAATGGCGCCGCTGCGGGCGCCGCGGATATCGTCGTTACGCATGGGTGCGGCGATGCTGCTGCCTACGCCGATGCTGCCCGTAGCGGTACGGGTGTTGCGGAAGCTACGGGCTCGGTGAGCACTGCAGACGTCCCAGACCAATCCTCTACCGCCCCGTTCTTTTCAGTTGTTCTACCCGCATATGGCTCCGAGCCTTACCTCGCCGCCGCCTTGGGCGATTTGCAAGACCAGCTGTTCACCGATTGGGAAGCTATTGTGGTGAACGATTGCTCGCCCGACGGCAGCTTGGCCATCGCGCAGCAGTTCGCCGCAGCCGATGCGCGCATTCGCGTTGTTTCGCACGAGGTGAACCGAGGACTTTCGGCGGCGCGCAATACGGGTTTTGCCGCTGCTCGGGGGCGCTATGTGTGGTTTCCCGACCCCGACGATCGCTACGATTTCACCTTTCTGCAGAGTGCGTATAACTCGCTCCAGCAGCACGAAGCGCCAGCGGTTATGGTGGGTCATGTGGAAGAATTCTACGACGCTGGTGGCAAGGTAGAACGCGTGCAGGAATTCACTTTCAGCCAGGAATCGGCGCATTTGGGAAAAACCAAGCTGCGTAAGCACGTGTTGGAGTTCGAAAAGGGTACGCATTACGGCTACGCCTGGAACAAGGTGTACGAGCGCAGCTATCTGCAGCAGGGCGGCTTTACCTTTACCGAAGATTTGCCGCTTATCGAAGATATCGAATTCAACATCCGCGTGTTCCAAGATTTGCCTGGCCTGAATGTGGTGGGCGCACCGTTATATCGCTACGCCAAGCGCGAGGCGGGCAACCTGACCAGCAAGTTTGTGCCGCGTTACTACGAGGTGCATCGCACGCGCATTGAACTGTTGCGTAACCAGCTTGATTCGTGGGGGCTGCTTGATGCCAGTGCCAAGGCCACGCTGGGTGCCTTGTATGCGCGCTACATCCTTTCGGCGCTGGAGCGCAACAAGCAGAAGGAAAGCGGCATGAGTGGCTCTGCGCAGAAGGAATGGCTGCAAGGCGTGTTTGCCGATGGGTTGTTTGACGAATTGGTGCCCTGCGCTCAGGCCGACAGCCAGGCTTTGCGTCTGTGCTTGAAGCCCCTGCAACAGCGCAATGCATCGAAGTGCTTGGCGTTAGGCGGCGCTATCCATGCCGCCAAGAACGGCGCCTTGCACAACGTGTTTGTGAAACTGAAATCCGGCAGATGAGAAAATAGGGGCAGGTTCCGTTTTTTCGCTTGTGGCATAGTGGCTGGTATTGAACCCCACGCGCAGGTTCCATTGCAACCTGACGCCGAATCGAAAGCGGGAAAACGATAGCCGCCCCTATTTTTCTAGGATGTTGCATTTCGGCAACACGCTGGGTTTGTTTTGCTGCTAGGCGTACAATCGGACGCGGTAATCAAGCGAAAAGGGGGCTTGCGGTGGATCTTTCCATTGTCGTGCCATGCTACAACGAAGAAGGATCGCTGCCGCTGCTGTTCGGCGCGGTAGATGATGCTTTTGCCACCTCGGGAGTGTCGTATGAGCTGGTTTTGGTGAATGACGGCAGCTCCGATGGTACGTCGCACCTGCTGCATGAGCTGCCCACTCCTGCATCGGCCGAACGTATCGTCGTGGTCGATTTTTCCCGCAACTTCGGCAAGGAAAGCGCCCTGCTCGCAGGCCTTCAGCATGCCGAAGGGGATGCGGTTGGCCTGATGGACGCAGACTTGCAACAGCCTCCTGCAACGTTGCTTGAAATGTACCGCATGCTGCAGGCCAACCCTAGCGCCGATTGCGTAGCCGCATTCCAAGAGCATCGAAACGAAGGTGCGGTGCTGAGCTTCTTCAAGCACGCGTTCTACAAAACGTTCGATGCAACTTCTCGGCTCAATGTCATGCCCGATGCCTCCGATTTTCGCGTGTTCCACCGCAGGGTGGCCGATGCGCTTCTTTCTATGCCGGAAAGCTTCCGCTTTTCGAAAGGCATGTTTGCCTGGGTAGGTTTCGAGACGTTACCGTTTCCCTACACGCCCGCGAATCGTGTTGAGGGCGAAACGAAGTGGTCGTTCCGGAAACTAATGCGCTACGGCATCGGCGGAGTGCTTTCGTTTACCACGTTTCCACTGAAAATTGCCGCGGTGGCGGGTCTCGTTGCCACGCTTGTCGGGTTGGTTCTGCTGGTCGAAGTCGTTGTCGAGCAATTTATCAACCCCGCCATGCCATCGGGCTATCCTACGCTTCTGTGCGTGCTCCTTTTGATGGGCGGGCTCATTTTGGTAACGCTGGGTGTGATCGGCGAATACATCGCACGTATCTACATCGAAACCAAGCGCCGCCCTGCCTATATCGCGAAATCGGTAGAAGTCCGAACTAGCACCAACCGGGCAGGAAAGTAAGGGTAGGTGCTCGATTCCCACTTTGCGAGCTGAGCCGCGTTTGCAATGAAGCGTGCGTACGAGGTTCGGCGTCAGCCGCTATGCCATAGGCGAAGAGGAACCGCTTCCTTGCTTCCCGTGCCCGAGGAACAGGGAGAGCGGTTCAATACAGCACCTCATCCGAGTGCAGGTCTGTGTAAAACCATATTTCACATTTCAGAAAGGACGTATCTGTTATGACAAAACCTACGTATATCTTAATCCGTGAATCCAGCAACGAATCCGGCTACACGGCACATTCGTTCCCTACCGAAACGTCAGCATACAAAGCCATGGACTGCATGGTGGAATCTGATGCTGCTGCCATTGAAACGACATACCACTTATCACCCCGTGTGGAACAGGTATCGAGCTATAAAACACAGCTCATCTTCGACGCAATCATCGCTGAGTCTGACATGACCGTAAAAATTACGTACAGCGTTTATGCAATCGAAAAGTAAATCTACTTATCGAAAATATAAAAAAATGGGGAACAATCTTTCATCTCGATTGTTCCCCATGCTATGTATCTGTACCACGGCTCGCTCGCAGTGGTACATTTTTATGCTGATTTTCTCTAATTCGTTTGGCCCTCTTGATAGGGGTACTTTTCCAGCAGCTCCTGTACGGTGATGAAGCTGTAGCCTTGTTCCTTCAACTTAGGGAGCGCCTGGCGAAGGCCTTCGATGGTCTGGCTGCGGTCGCCGCCGCCATCGTGCATCAGGATGATGTTGCCGGGGCCGGCGCTCTGAATACGCTGGGCAATAACATCAGCGCCGGGCTTCTTCCAGTCGGTGGTGTCAACGTTCCAGCCAATTTCTGCCGTTACAATGCCTTCAAGGTCGGTGGCAACCGAAGTGTCGAAATTGCCGCCCGGACAGCGGAAGATCGTGCTTGCTTCCTGGCCGGTAGCGTTCTTGATGGCCTCCAAACCCTTTTGTACTTCCTGCTTGCGTTCGTCGGTCGACATCTTGATAAGGCTTACGCCTTCGCCGCTACCCTCTGCGTGGTCCCACGTGTGAGTGCCAATTTCGCAGCCCATGCCTGCGGCGCGTTGCAATTCCTTTTCGTGCCCGCTAATGCATTGGCCAACGGTAAAGAAGGTAGCCTTGGCGTCGTTCTGTTCAAGGATGTCCAGGATCTCGTCGGTTTGCTTATCCCATGGGCCGTCGTCGAACGTGAGCGCAATAACCTTGTCGCCGTTGCTGTTCACGTTGTAGTACTGAACGATGTTGTCGACCGGTTCTTTGGTGGCAACCGTGGCGGTGATGCCCGATTCCTTGCCTGTGCGCGTTACCTGCTCGCCGTCCTGGGCATTGTTGCTGTACAGGTGAACTGCGCCAACGCCCTTCAGTTCCGTTTTGTGCGGAAGGGTTTGGGGTTCGCTGTCGGTGTAGGGCTCGGTGATGTCGGTGCCATTGGAGATCTCGATCTTGTCGCCGCCGTTCAAGTGCATGCCCATATCGTCGGTGTCGTTTCCGTTCACCTTTGCGGTGCAGCGGGTGCCTTCACCTTGACGGATGGTGCTGCCATTGACGGCTACGTAGTTGCCAGGCGTTACCGAAACCACGTTGTTGTCCAGAAGGCCGCCAACGCTGCGCTCGGCGCCCGAAATGGTTACCTGGTCGCCGTTTAGCGTGACCTCAACCGGCTTCGACCCCATCCAGTTGTTGAAGGCGAATATGCCAACGATGGCAAGCACCACAACAACGGCAACGGCGATAAGGCTGCCGCGCGTAAAGAAGTCGGCCTTCTGCTTGGGCGCATAGTTGTTGTTGCCCAGGTAGCGAGCTGCCTGGTATGTGGATGCGTTGGTGGGCGAAGCCTTTTGGGCGCCTTCTTTGGTGCGCTGGTATTTAGCGCGCGAATAGGCAGACGGGTCGTTGCCACGCATGTTTTGCACTACGGGTATCTGCTGCGAAGGCTGGCTTTGCTGCGGCTGTGCTGCCTGAACGCGCATGCTCTGGCTGGGTTGCGAAGCTGCGGCACCGCGACGAACGGGGCGCTGCTGGCGTTGAGCCGCGGAGGGGCGCTGACCTTCAACGCGCGGCATACGCTGGCTTGCCTGGGTGCTGGGGCGCTGACTGTTGACAGCACGGCGGGATGGGCGCGCCTGCTCGTTGCCGTTTTGCTGCATGCGCGGCATGCGCTGGCTTGCGGAAGGGTCGCCTGCGCCTACGTGCTGGTTAGCATCTTGTGGCATTGCAACGCGCGGCATCCGCTGACTGCCCTGCATGTTGGGGCGCTGGCCCTCGACCCGCGGCATGCGCTGGCTTGCGCTTGCGGAAGCGTGCTGATCCCAGGCCGACACGTTGGACATGTTGCCATTGGCCGTGTGCCCCTGGTTTATTTGGGCGGGCTGGTTCGTGGCAACGCGCGAATGGGCAATATGATCGTTGCCGGCACCTGCATACGCAGGGAATGCGGACGATGCGCCGCGTTCCTGACCTGCTGGTTTGTTCTGCACGCGTTCGTGCATGAACGAAGCCGTGGGGTCGTGCTGGCTGTATAACTCGCGTTCGCGCTCAAGCTCGTCACGTGCACTGGGCACGGAAGTGCGAGGTGCGGTGGAGCGGCGGGTTGGTTGGCGACGCGCTGGTCGGCGCGGTGGTTCGTTTGAATTGGTCATATGTATTCTAAAACTCCCTAAAATCCAATCTCCTTATTGTACTCGGCTTGGTTGCGGGTGAGGCTTTTATACACAATTGTTAGATGCCGGTTATGCAAGTTCTTCATTGATGTGTTTCCGGGCGTCTGGCGATGGCAAGATTGTGCCCTGATGCGTTCCCCCGGCGTTCGACGGTGGCAATATGCTCGCGAGATGCGTTTCCCAGCGTCCGGCGGTGGCGGGACTGCGCCCTGATGCGCCCTTGGCCTGACTGGCAGTGGCAATATACTCGCGCGATGCGTTCTCGGGGGTCTTGCCGTGGCAAGATTCCGCCGCGGTGCGTTCCTGGGCGTCAATCCGTGGCAAGTTTTGCGCTCCATGCATCCCGAAAGCGGCCTCGGACGGGAAAATCGCCAGTTCGTGGCAAGATTCGCGCACCATGCATCCGAAATGAGCTGGCTTTGGCAGGATATGCGCGCCATGCATCCGAAAAGCCCTGCAAACAGCCGTTTGGGAATACACCGCGCGAATATCTTGCTAGGAAGGGGTCCTTTTCGCTGCACGGGCCCCTCGAATCATGCATAGTGCGCAGATCTTGCCATCCGCCGCCGAACAGCGCGAGCAATCGCAACCACAGCGCCGCCCTTATGGGCGGCGGAACGGGGCGCGGGCGGCTTCTTGTCGGGCGGGGTGACGCTGCCAAAGGAGTGCGTGATGTTGTGGGGTGTCGAGCGCTGGCGGCAAAGCTGGCATCAGTGAAGCTCCGCTTGCAAGTCTCTGACGCCGATAATCTCGCCGAATCTTGAGAGTCAGCATTCGCGGGGAGGGTTCAGGGCGGGACGGCGGCAAGGAGGCGCCGGTCAAGCGGCCCCGCCGAGTGAGGCCCGCGTGCTAGCAACTTCCAGTAGCGCGTTCAAAGAAAAAGTTAACCCGTTGGTACTTTTCCTGTTGACAATACCCCCTGGGGGTATATAGTTGCAGCGTAAAACAAAGAAGGGGGAGAAGAGGCTCTCTCGTTCCCATCAGTGAAAAGGGTCACCATGAGCGAAGAATTGCCCAAAGCATGTTGCTCGGAAAAAACGGAAGCTCCAAAGCGTATATGCGAGTGCCGTCATAAAGCAACGGAACGCAGCGCCGAATTCCAAAGCGAATTGCAAAAGCGTCTGAATCGCGTCATCGGTCAGCTGAATGGTGTGAAAAGTATGATCGAAGACAACCGTTATTGCGGCGATGTGCTCATTCAGCTTTCTGCTGCGGAAAGCGCCGTGCATACCGTGTCAGAAATGCTGCTGCGCGACCATCTGGAAACCTGCGTAACCGAACGCGTACGCGAAGGCGACACCGAAGTAATTGACGAGGCCATGCAGCTCATCAAACGTTTCGCCCGCTAAGGGCGGGTTTGTTCGGCTGGTGCCCGACCGAAGCCTGCCAAGTTGGCTTTCGTGCGGATCCCGACTGCCGCTGACTGCCGCCGCAACTGTCCTGTTCGTGCAGATATCGACCGCCGCCGAGACTACCGCCGTAGTTGCCGTCCGCGAGGATCCCGATTGCCGCCGGTTTGGTTGGCAGTTCACCCCCCGCAATCACAAAACTCCAAGAGGAGATACACCATGAAGATATCTTTCAACGTCCAAGGAATGACATGCGCTGCCTGCTCGGCGCGTGTTGAGAAAGCTACCAGTGCGGTCCCCGGCGTGGCGAGTGTTGCCGTGAATCTGCTGAAGAACTCAATGGAAGTGCAGCTTGCCGCCGATGCCAATGCCGCCGAAGTTGCAGCCGCCATCGAGGCAGCCGTGAAGAAGGCGGGCTACGGTGCCAGCCCCAAAGGCCAGGCGGGCGCACCCGATGGGCCAGGCGCTGCTGCTGCAGGCTCAGGCGTCGCTGCGAGCAATCCGAACGCCACTGCCGAAGCCGAGCAGAAGAGCATGCTGCACCGCCTGATTGCCTCGCTCGTGTTCACGGCGCCGCTGTTCTACATCTCTATGGGCGACATGTTCGGCTGGCCGTTGCCCAGCGTGCTCACCGGCATGGAAAACATGATGGTGTACGGGCTTACCCTGTTTGTGCTGCTGGTGCCCGTCATTTTCATTAACTTCAAGTTCTTCCGTGTGGGCTTTCGCGCCTTGGCGAATCGCGCCCCCAACATGGATTCGCTCATTGCGCTAGGCTCGGGCGCCGCCACGGTCTACGGCGCTTTTGCGCTGTTCAACATGGCGTTTTTCATGGGTCATTCCGACATGGCGGCCGCTCATCATTTCGCCATGAACCTTTACTTCGAATCGGCGGCCATGATCCTGACGCTCATCACGCTGGGCAAGTATCTTGAAGCGCGCGCGAAGGGTAAAACCACCAGCTCGCTTTCGAAGCTTATGGATCTTTCGCCCAAAATGGCAACGCGCGTGGAAGACGACGTTGAAGTGCAGGTTCCTGCCGCAAGCGTGCGTGTCGGAGACGTGCTCATGGTACGTACGGGCGAATCGGTGCCGGTCGACGGCGTGGTGCTGGAAGGCGAAGGCTCGGTCGACGAATCCGTTATTACGGGCGAGCCTCTGCCGAAGAGCGTGCACGCTGGCAGCGCGGTGACGGGCGCCACCGTGAACACGGCAGGCTGGTTCACGATTCGTGCCGAACGCGTGGGCGAAGAAACCGTGCTGGCGGGCATTATTCGTCTGGTCGATGAAGCCACCAGTTCCAAAGCGCCCATCGAAAAGATGGCCGACAAAATCAGCGGCGTGTTCGTGCCGGTGGTTATCGCTATCGCGGTGGTGGTGTTTGCCGTGTGGCTCGCCGTGGGGGCGGAGCTTTCCGTGGCGCTTACGTACGCGATTTCCGTACTGGTAATTTCATGCCCCTGCGCGCTGGGATTGGCAACGCCTACTGCCATTATGGTGGGCACGGGACGCGGTGCCGTGAACGGGATTCTGGTGAAGTCGGCCGAGGCGCTGGAAACGGCGCGCGGCGTGAAGACGGTGGTGCTGGATAAAACGGGCACCATCACTAAGGGGGCTCCGCAGGTAACTGATGTTCTACCAGTGGAGGGCGTGCGGGCCGAAGAGCTGCTGCGGCTTGCCTATGCACTGGAAAAGCCTTCCGAGCATCCGCTGGCTCGCGCGATGGTGCTGTACGCAGCGGGTGGCATCGGTGCTGATGCGGTAAAAGAGTCTGCCGAGCTGGTTTCCGGATTCAAACAGGTTCCTGGTCAGGGCGTTTCCGCCTGCGTTTCGGGCGCGGCGTGCTATGCGGGCAATGCGCGCATGATGGCCGAGTGTGGCATCGCGGTGGATGCTTCGCAGGCTGAAGGGCTCGCCGACGAAGGCAAGACCGTCACCTATTTCGCTTGCGATGGCAAGTTGGTAGGCATTATTGCCGTGGCGGATGTACCGAAGACAACCAGCGCTGCCGCCATTGCGCAGTTGCGGGCGATGGGCATTCGCACGGTGATGCTCACGGGCGATGCTGAGCGAACCGCTCTTGCCGTGCAGCGTCAGGTTGGGACCGACGAAGTTATTGCCGGCGTGCTGCCTGCCGAAAAGGAGCGTATTGTTCGTCAGCTTTCCGCGAAGGCTCCGGTTGCTATGGTGGGTGACGGCATCAACGATGCTCCGGCATTGGCTCGTGCGGATGTGGGCATTGCCATTGGCGCCGGCACCGATATTGCGCTTTCTAGTGCCGATATCGTGCTGATGCACAGTGATTTGGCCGATGTGCCCGCTGCCCTGGATCTTTCTCGTGCCACTATGCGCAACATCAAACAGAACCTGTTCTGGGCGCTGTTTTACAACGCCATCTGCATTCCTGTGGCGGCAGGCGCATTTGCGTGGGCGGGTTTCAGTCTGAATCCGATGATCGCGGCGGCGGCCATGAGCGTAAGCTCGGTATGCGTGGTCACCAATGCTTTGCGTTTGCGCGGGTGGAAGCCGCAGCGCGTATCCGCGACGTCGGCAAGTGCGGCGGACGTTGTTGCCGCTGGCGGGGCCGCGGCGAGCGGTCCTGTCTCGGACGGCGAAGCTACGGCTGGCGGTGCGGCAGCAGTCGCGGCCGTAGCCAGCGGGGTGCTTGCCGCTGGGGCTGTGACCGGCGCAACTCCGGCCGGCAAAGTGCGTGCCCCCGGCGGCGCGGCGGGCAAAGCAACGAGCAGCCCAGCTTCAGCCAACGAAGTTGCCGGTGGCGTTTCCCCAAGCGGTGGGGCGCCGTCGGACTCGAGCGCGAACGCATTCGCAAATAATTCGCGCACTTCCTCATCCAGTGAAAGACACTTGCGCGTCGAAGGCATGAAGTGTCACAAATGCGCAGGTCGCGTGCGCGGAGCGTTGGAAGCGGTGCCCGGTATTGAAAGTGCGGTGGTCGATCTCGAGGGCAAGCAGGTCACGGTGCATCTTAGCGATTTCGTGCCCGATGAAGTGCTTGTCGGAGCCGTGATCGAAAAGGGCTTCGAAGCAGAAATGCTAGCGCGCTAGCCGAACGGAGAATGCCGCCAATTAAATAGCGTGGTTCGCCAGTCGGGAACACCTTCGCGGTCAGCGCGGGCCCCTCGCCAGGCGCCCTCTCTCATCCGGTGTTGACCCCCTTGCCAGGCGCTTTCCCTCATCCGACGTTGGCCACTCGCCGGGCGCCCCCCTGAATGCTCTGCATGAAAGGGCTGGGCATTAAACAGTGGCAAGAAACGGTTATCGTGTATTCCCAGAGGAGGCCCGGACGGCAAAAAGGCCTCTTCATGGCAATATGTCGCCGAAATGCATGCTCTAACAGCATGTTGTTGGCAACATAGGCTCCTTATGTATGTTTTAAGCGGCGAAAAGCAGTGAAAAACAGTGTTGGGGAATACATTTCGCGAATATCTTGCCCGAAAGAGGCCCTTTTGCCGTCCGAGCCCTTCTGAGAATACATTTGAGCGATATCTTGCCATGATCCTTGGCTGTCTGTGCGTGCAAGAATGCCCGTTTCTCCCCATGCCCCATCTGGTGTCCTGCTCGGGGACTCACGTCAAGAGCCTTCGTTCGGCGTCCTGATTGGAACCTTCTCAAACACGAAAGCGGCCCCGTGTCGAACATAGCGCTTCTCGCCATAAAACAGCGTCCCATTTCCTGGATACAGGAAATGGGACGCTGTTCGCAACGACGTAGGGCACTTATCTGTTGCAGACGCCTTGCGTTCTAGGCTGCTTTGTCGGCTTAAGCACGCCCGGGGGACTCCAGTATGCAGGTTCCGGGCGTGCTCTTGGCTGCTTGCCGGATAATGTCGGTGACGCACGTTGGCTCCGGGCGTGTCGGGGTGCTTGCGTGGCCGTCGGCAAGGCGCAACTATCGCGCAGTTGGCTCCGGGCGTGCCAGCGTGCTCGCGTGGCGCCGCTACCGTATGGCCGGCCCCAGGTGTTCCAGATTAGTTTCGGGCACGTTCCTCTCGCTAGAGCAAGAGCGTCGGCGCATGAGGCTATTCGCCTTTTTCGGCCTTGGCCTTGCGAGCCTTTTCCATGATCTCGGTTGGCGAATCGAAGTCGTCGGTGCTGGCGCTACCAGGCGCTACCCATTCGTCGAGATGCTTAACCACCATGCCGATGTTTTCTACATAGGCGTAGATCTCGAACTCGCGCTTGCAGCGGAAGGTGCACTGCACGCAGGGGTTCTTGTCGCAGTAGGCAAACGCGTCTTCATCTGCCAGAGCGAACACCACGGGCGGCCACTTCTTGGGTGTGACGTACTTGTGCTGCATGCCAGTGAACGTTTTGAGGCCGAACCAGCGGGGCTTGCATGTGGAGTCGATGGAACGCCAGTTCACGTTGATGCAGTTGTTGTTCATGCCGCCAAGAATCTGATAGGTCAGCTTGAAGCGGTCTTCGACGTCGGCGGCGTCTACGAGTTCGATACGCTCCATAGGTTTGCCGCAGCAGTTCGGCTTGAAATCGACATGGCCGTACGGCGGTTCGAACAGAAGCGAACGCTCACCGTCGTTGGTGCACGTGATTTCGACGTTGCCGTCGATGCCGGCAAGAATGGCGCCGCATTCGCTGCAGCGGTAATAGGGAAGGTGCGCTGAGCTGACGCGCGGCTTCCAGGTTGCATGGGTTCGGGTCGGGCTAAATTCTGCCATTGTTCCCCCTTCTTTCGGCAGTATGAGCCAGTAAATACGAAGCTGAAAGCCCCTTGCTGTCCTTGACAAGGGACGCTTTAAAAAACTACGATTTATCTATCTTATACGAGATTTCCAATATGGAAGGGGAAGTGCGCATGAGCGTATATCAGGAGGCATACAAGTTGCCCGAATTCAAGTATGAGTATGAGCGCCTCAAGGTTGACGTCCGTGGCCCGATCCACGTTGTTTCCTTCGACGATGCTGCTAACTTGAATGCAATGTCTTACCAGCAGATGGCCGACTTCAACGACTATCTGAAGAAGGTCCGTATGGACCCCGAATGCCGCGTAATCGTTCTCACCGGCGAGGGCAAATCCTTCTGCGCAGGCTTCAACCTCAACGAGCTCAACTTCGAGCCCCCTGCAGATATGGGCCGCGCTCAGCGCGATCACTGCATCATGCAGACCATCTGCTCCGACCAGGCTGTTAACATGCGCAACGCTATGCAGCCCATCATCGGTGCTCTCAAGGGCCATGCAGTAGGCGGCGGTCTTTCCCTGGCTTGCGCTTGCGACCTGCGCGTTTGCGGCGAATCCTTCAAGATGCAGGCAGGCTACCTGAACATCGGCCTTACCGGTACCGACATGTCCGGTTCTTACTACCTCCCCCGCATCGTGGGCTACGCTCGCGCTGCTGAGGCTCTGATGACTGCTCGCCGCATCGGCGCAGAAGAGCTGAAGGAATGGGGCTTCGCCAACAAGGTTGTTGCTGACGAAGATGTTGTAGAAGAGGCTGTAAAGATGGCAGAGGCTATGGTTAAGAACTCTGCTCCTCTGGGTCTTCGCCTTACCAAGGAATCCCTGCAGGTTTCCCTTGACAACTCTTTCGAGTCTCAGATCAAGATGGAGAACCGCAACCAGGTTCTGGCTTCCCAGACTGAGGACAACCGTCGTGGCGTTCGCAAGATGAATCCGAAACTGCGCGACGAGGTTAAGGCTCATCCCGAGAATTTCGCCTTCTCCAACATGTAAGTTTTCTTCCGAAGGTGCTGCTACAGGAACGGCACCGAACGAAAGATCACTAGCAGAGCGGCACCCAATTGGGTGCCGCTTTTTTGTTGGGGGGGGCATGGCGGCGCCCACGGGAGCCACTGCGAAGCTGCTCACGATGCTATGCTGGGTCCGCGTTGTAGCGCAGATTGAGGTGCTGCAAAGGCTCGCCCTGACCAAATCACTCTGTCAAAGCTATTCCAAGAGTCCGGAAACAAAAAATCGGTCCGAATTGCAACTTTTTTGCGATTGGCAATTGTTGCGAGCTCCCCAATCGCGAATCGCGGCACAAAAACGCAGGTAATTTGCCGTGTGAAGGCCCCTTTTTCGCTTTGCGGGGACAGGGAAGAGTTCGCAATCGCAAAAAAGTTGCAGAGATGCCGAGATTTTTGTTTTCACGATGGGTGGATTGCCCCAACAGGTAGATTTCGTGATGGGTGGATTGCCTCAACGGGGCAAATCACGCAGATGTGCGTATTCTCGGTGGCAGCGCGGGTAGCAACGTCTAGGGCCACTGATCGGACGAAGCGGCCCCCGTGTCTTGCCGGATTGGGTTGGGCGGCAGCCCGTGTGCAGAGGGGTTTGCTGCGGATTGGACGGAGCGGCAGCCCCTAGGTCTTGGGGCGGCGGGAAAAGGCAGGCTGTGGATCTGGCTCGCCTGAGGAGAGTGGAGTGCCAGCCCCAATGGCGGCAACGAAGCTGGCCGCAGGGGTGATCTTCAATTCAGAAATCTTGTACGGGGCATTGAAGTTTTGGGCTGGTCTTGAGCCTCATTGAGCTTTCGGGCTTGCTTTTCTGTAAAGTTCGAGGTGGAGCCCTTGCATTGGTCTTGCGCGGCGGGAAGTGAAGAATTCCATGTTTTGGGCAGAACCTCCCGTAAGGTAAGATGAATTTGTTCAGACATGATTGATAAATGCAATAACCCCTGTTAATTAGATTATTTTTGGCAAACAGTACATATTCTCAAAGACTATTTGACAAAAGTGCTTTTCGGCGCTGAAATAGACAAACTTAGTCGTTTTGGAGTAGAGAAGAGGACATTCTATGGCCCGGAGGTACGATAGCGAAGCAATTCGTAATCGCGTGCTTTCGACGAGCGTTCGCCTGTTCCTGGAGCGGGGATACCACGGCACCACCATGGCGGCCATTCTAAAAGAAGCCGATGTGTCCTCGAGCTCGTTCCAGAATGTCTTCGGAAACAAAGACGGAGTGATGTATGAGCTGATGAAGCTCATGTTTGCGGAGCAGTTTTCGGCAGCTGATTCAGCAGTCGCGTTGTTGGGATCTAATGCCAGCCCGGCTTTTGCGTATGCGCTCGAGACGTCCGTCCAGCTCACCATTGCCGAATTAAGTGAAATCATTCGCGATTTGTATTTGCAGGCATATGCCAGCGAACGTTCCCTGGAGTACATTCGCCGCAATACCGCGAAGCATCTTCAGAAATTCTTCCAACAGTACAACCCTTCATTCGATGAAGAGGATTTCTACCAGATGGACATCGGAACATCGGGCTTGATGCTTGGCTTCATGTTGCGCCCGTGCAGCGACGATTTTCCCCTTGACGTAAAAATCGAACGCTATCTGCAGATGAGCCTTTCTGCGCTGAATGTGCCGGCAGAAGAGCGCACGACCATCATCGAGGGCATAAAACAGCAAGATTTGCGTTCCATTGCAAAGGCTGCCGTGAAACAGCTTTTCGATGTGCTGTCCGACACTTTCGATCTTGAGCTTCAAGCACAAATATTCGGCGAGGAAGAGTGCGACAAGGAAGAGTCCACCGAATAACAGCCCGAAAGACGCAGGCTTATTGTCTTCCTGCGGGGCGGCAGTGTCGCCACGCGGCGGCTTGCGGATATCGGATACCAATTACCGCCCTCCAGTGGGATGGCAGAACCAGATGGGCCATCTGTATCGCTTAATGGCGTAGTTGTTGCCCTCGTGGTGCGACGGAACCAGATTGACCCCTGTGCCATTAATAGCGCAGTTGCCCCTCCCTATAGCGTGACGGGATAGACGTTTGCTGGTTGCCCTACAATAACGAAGAGGAACGCGCCATTCGTTGGGCCGGCTTGTGCAACTGCTGGTGCGATGGCGGCAAAAGTGATCTGCTGATCTTGGGGATAGGAGCTCGCATGGGCGTTTTCGCAGGTGATTCCAAAACGGCGAAGGTGAGTTTGCTGTGCGCGGCGTCTGTCGGTGCGGTAGCCGCGGTTGCGACTGGGGCGTTGGCCGCTTCACGTATTAAGACGCTTTGCTCGCTGAAGAAGTTGTCCAGTTTTGCCGGTGCGTACAATCTGTATGAGAGCACGGTTGCGTATCGTTACGACCTTGACGCCATTATCAAGTCAGGGGTTGAAGACGACCAGGTCTATATCGACGCGGTGTGCAAGCAGGTATTCCCTGGGATTCCCGTAAAGGTCGAGGCGCCGAAGTTCGCCTGCAGTGCGTTTTGCGCCGAAGCCCCAAGCAGCGTTTTGATGGGTCGCAATTACGATTTCAAAGACGATACCTCTGCGCTTTTGGTTCGCACGCATCCGAAGGACGGGTATGCGTCCATTTCTTTTTCGGCACTGAACAATTTGGGCGCTAACATGCCCGAGGAAAGCCTGAAAAGTAAAGTTGCGGCGATGTTGGGGCCCTTCGCGAGTCTTGATGGCATCAACGAAAAGGGCGTATCCATTGCGGTGCTTACCCTTGATAGCCTACCTACCAGGCAAAACAGCGGCAAGCAGAAAATCAATACCTCACTGGCTATTCGTTTGGTGCTTGATAGGGCGGCAAGCACGCAGGAAGCGGTAGACTTGCTGGGCTCGTACGATATGGTTGCCATGGCTGGCCGCGACTACCATTTCTTCATCAACGATGCTTCTGGAGACAGCCGCGTTGTTGAGTACGACCCGCAAAATCCTGCGCGCCCTATGGTCGTTACGTATGCGCGTGAAATTACCAACTATTACGCGTGCTATGCCAACGAGGTTCTGCCGAATCAGAAGAACGGTGCTTTAGGGCATGGTAAAGAACGCGCGCTCGCCATCGCTGAGGTGCTTGATGGTGTGCAGCTGCAAACGAAGGAAGTTGCCTGGAAGGCGCTGCGCTGTTCTTCGCAGGAGCCAAACCCAGAAGACATCACCAGCAATACGCAATGGTCCATCGTGTATGACAACATCAACTGCACTGCCGATTTTGTCTTGCGGCGAAACTGGGGCGAAGTGTTCAGCTTTGTCGTGTAGCTGCTAAGGTGGCGTGCATTGGCGGCGGACTCCGGCGAACGGGCATGCTTGGCTCGGTTGGCCAGTGCCCCAATTTGGCGAACCGGTTGTCCAGTTCTCTGCATCACACGAGGCTTGTTGATGTTGGTTGCCTCGCATCCTGATTCTGGCGCAAGACCAGCGCGCACCGTATCATAGAAAGCGAACGACGCGTCGCAACGGGAAGCGGCGAAAAGGAGGGTGCTATGCGAGTTGATTTGCAGGGTGGTTCGGTCGAGTTCAAGGCGAGGGAAAGCGTGCTTTCGAAGATCGAGGCTTCGCTTCAGCCAGGGTTTGAGCCGGTGCAGCCCAAATATGCGGCAACGGTAATGCTGGTGCGTGATTCGGCTCCGTTCCAGACGGAATATCGCATCGAAAGCGATCATTTTCCGCCCGATTTCCCAACCGGCCAGGAACTGGAAGTGTTTATGCTTCGTCGCGTAAAAACGATGGAGTTCGTTCCCGATGCCGTTGTTTTCCCTGGTGGCAGGGTCGATGATCGCGACTCGAACCCCAATCTCCCGTGGTACGGGCCCACTCCTGCCGAATGGGCTGAGCTCATGGGCTGCACCGAGGATGTGGCGCGACGCGTGGTTGTTGCTGCTGCGCGCGAGGTGTTCGAGGAGTGCGGCGTTTTGCTGGCGGGCCCCGACGAGCATTCGGTGGTACAGGACCTGAGCGACCCTTCCTGGCAGGAAGATCGCACCGCTCTGGAAAACCACGAGATTGCCTTTGCCGACATGCTCATCCTGCGTGGATTGGTTTTGCGCACCGACTTGCTGGGCCTTATTTCGAATTTCTGTACGCCTGAATTTGAAACGAAGCGATACGACACGTTCTTCTTTTCTGCCCTTATGCCAGAAGGCCAGGTGGCCGATGGCGAAACAAGCGAAGCGCAGATTGCCGACTGGGTAACTCCCGCGTACGCCATGCGTGCAGGTGACGCAGGCAATTGGCTGGTGCTGGCGCCAACCGTTTACAACCTTACTTGCATCGCTTCGGCTCAAAACGCGAAAGAATTTGTCGAAACACGCCGCCGACTTACGCGCTTCATGTCGTACCCCATCAAAAAGGAAGACGGTACGTTTATGCTGCATTGCGATTTTCCGAAGCGCAAATAGGCAACGCGGCAAGGCGGGCGCTTTCTTGCCGGCTTGCGAGAAAAGGAGTTGAGCGGTGGGTTTCGTAGAGGATGAAACGCCCTGGTGCGGTGGGCATGTAAGCGCACGCGTTTGGTGCGTGCGCGCGAACAACCCCAGCCCCATGACATATGTGGGAACCAATTCGTGGATTGTGGCCGAGCCGGGTGCCAAGGAATGCGTGGTGATAGACCCCGCTCCTGCCGGCGAGCAGGTTCAGCGCATCCTGGCGACATGCGGTGAGGCAGGGCTACGCATCGGAGCTATTGTTGCCACGCACGACCACCCCGATCATATCGAGGGAATTCCCGAACTTGTTGCGGCAACGGGCGCTCCGGTGTACGCGCCGCGCACGAGCCGTATCGAGCAGCTGCTGCAGAAGCACGGCTTCGCGAAGTGCGGCGGCGTGAAGCGTGCATGCTCGGAGGGTGCCGAGGGCGCAGGTGCGGTCGAAGCTGGAGCTGCAGGCGAATTGGATTCGGGGGGCTTGCCTCATTCTTGCGAGGAAAAAGCTGGCTGGGGCGCTGATGTCCAAGCTCTTCCGAAGGGCGCATTCCACCCCTTTGAAGGAGCGCCGAAGTTTGAGGTGATCGCTCTTCCTGGCCATTCGGAAGATTCGGTGGGCTTGCTTCTCCCTGCAGAGAAATCCCTGTTTACGGGCGATGTGCTGTTTCGCCATGGGCCCACGGTGGTATTTCATCCTGATGGGGTGCTTGCCAGTTATTTTGCCAGCCTTGATACGCTTGAGAGGCTGGTTCGTGAAGGCAGGGTGCGGCGTTTCTATCCTGGGCATGGGTATCCCATCGACGATCCGCTGCCCATTATCGAAGCCACGCGAAAGCATCGCGTCGACCGCCTTAACCAGGTGAAAGAAGCGCTGAATGCGGGCACGCCCGCCGAACCCGATGCGTTGTTCGACGCGGTGTATCAAGGCGTGAATCCTGCTTTGCGTATGCCTTCCATTCGAAGCATCCGCGCGCAGTTGAAGTTTCTGGGGATATAGGGACAGGTCCCATTTTTCCACTTAGCCATAGCGCATAAAGAAAGGGCCTTGCTTGCGAATCCAATCGCAAGCAAGGCCCTGTTTGTTAGACGGGAAAATGGGACCTGCCCTATATCTCTAGTTTACGTCGTTATTCTGCAGCAGCCTTCTTCTTGCCGAAGATGGTCTTAGCGCCTTTAACAGCCAAGATAACAGCCAGTACGAAGAGCACAGCGGCAAGTGCTGCCTGAACGCCGGCGGCGAACGGATCGCCGGCGCCAGCCATAAGTGCGGTGCACTTGGCTTGCAGCGTCATGACCAGCGAAGTGAGCGTAACAACCAGCATGAACACCATGGGGATGTAGAACATCTTGTTGTTGCGGCCTGCGTTGCCCAGCCATGCGCATACTGCCAGAAGGGCAAGAGCGGCAAGCAGCTGGTTGGCGGCGCCGAACAGAGGCCAGATGATGGTGTAGCCGGTCATACCGAGGCCAACGCCCAGAACTACGGTAACGAGGGTTGCAACGTAGGGGTTGGTCAGAACCTTGCGAGCACCGGTGGCTTCGTCCATGGACTTACCAGCGGGAATCCACAGCTCCTGGAACATGTAGCGGCCCAGGCGGGTTGCCGTGTCGAGTGAAGTGAGACAGAAGGCGGAAACAGCCAGGATCAGCAGGGTGTAGGCAATGCCCTCAATGTTTTCGAGACCAGGGATGCAAGCCAGCATCTGGGAAAGGCCACCTGCGAAAACGGCGGTCGGGGATGCGTAGCCGCCTGCGCAGTACTTCGTCCAAACGAAACCAACGGCGCAGAGGGAGATGATTGCCAGCAGGCATTCGATCAGCATGCCGCCGTAAGCGATGGGGCGAGCGTTCTTTTCGTTATCCAGCTGCTTGGAAGTGGTTCCTGAGGCAACCAGGCTGTGGAAACCGGAGATAGCACCGCAAGCGATGGTGATGAACAGGGCGGGGAACAGGAAGCCGGATGCGGCAGCCTTATTTATCACGGCCTTGCCGGTAGCAGGGTCGATGATTGCGTTGCCGTTTGCGTCAACTGCAGCATTCGTTGCGTAGAAGTCGGTGAATGCGGGGATTTGCAGATTGGCAGCATCGCCGGTGATGGAAGCGCCCACAATGCCGATGAGCGAAAGGGCGATCATGCCGTACAGCAAGAACGAGCTCAGGAAGTCGCGGGGCTGAAGCAGAATCCAAACGGGGGCAACGGCAGCAACCATGATATATACGCCCAACAGGATCATCCATGTGGTGTAATCGAGCGAGATCAGGGGGAAGTTGTAGCCGACGGCAACCAGAACAACGATGATTGCGATGGCGATGATGATATTGGCGACGGTGGGGATCTCGCGGCCGCGGGTGGCCAGGCCGTATACGATTGCTACAACGATGAACAGCACGGAAATCATCGCGGTGCGCTGGTTTGCCAGGTTCGAAGCCTCGGTTGCGTTTGCCAAGTTTACGGCGAAGGTGTTGGCAACGATGGAAGCGAACGCGGCAACAACCAGGACCAGGGTCAGGTAAGCAAAGATGCAGAACAGCTTCTTTGCAGTATCGTCGATGTTTTCGGCGATAACCGTTGCGATGGTCTGGCCCTTGTGGCGCAAGGATGCGAACAGAGCGCCAAAATCATGTACAGCGCCGAAGAAGATGCCGCCAATCAGTACCCACAGCAGAACGGGAACCCAGCCAAATACGGCAGCCTGAATGGGGCCGTTGATGGGGCCAGCGCCAGCAATCGAGGAAAAGTGGTGGCCAAGCAAGATGTAGGGCTTGGTGGGCACGTAGTCTACGCCGTCGTGCATTTCTTGCGCGGGGGTAGGGCGACTGGGGTCAACACCCCACTGCTTTGCCAGCCATCCGCCGTACAGCACGTAGCCGATTACGAGGATGGCAAGGCCGCCCAGAAGGACGATCATTGCGTTCATCTCTGAACCTTTCTTGTTTTGGGACCTTACTTGATCAATGCCAAGTTGCTGGAAAGTACTTCTTTCAGTTGCTTTCCAGCGTTGTTGACAACCACGCTTTTATCCGTAGGCAGGGAAAGGTCTACCACGGCTAGGCGGAGGTCGGTCCAACCGCGGAACCCGAAGCGGTATTCCTTGTGGAAGCGCGTTCTCTTCGCGAGTTTGCGCGCTGCTTCAGTTGTGCGGTTGGCGATGATCACGAGCGAAAGGGCAGAGGACATATGGTTCGGTCCGGCATCAACTTTGCGAAGGGCTTTTTCCTGCATGAAGGAAATCTCTTCAGCAAGCTGTGCTTCGTCGAGCTCGTCAACGCATTCGAAGAACATGAAATCGTGTGTGTTCACTTCCCAGAGTTTTGCGCGTTTTACCAGGACATATTTTTCGCCGTAGGTGTGGTACTCCGCGAAGGCGGGGAAGGTGCGACCTTCAAAAAGATAGTCTCTCCTGATGTCGTAAAAAGACTTGTGAGCTGCGAGGACGCGTTCCAACAGGTCTGTGCGCATGTCTTTCGCCGTCACAGCAAGCCTCCTTCCGCATCACGAGGGGCCATCAATTCTCCGAAAGAATCGATCTCCTCTACTTTTTCACAAGTGGGTTGATTCTAAAACTATTTATTTGTTGCGTAACAAATAAATTCGATATCAGTACCGCAACGGGAAAATGTTGGAGTGAACGGGTTCATTGGTGCTCTTGCAGCGCAGTTGGCCCTGCAGCCGGTATCGCCCGCAGCCGACGGCATTGCCTCGCGCCCGCGAAGGCCCGTGGCCGAATGCCTCCGCGCCCCAGGTAGGCCGCACGTCAATGCGCCGCCACACCCAGCGGACGGCGCGCGCCGATGCCCCTCCCGTGCTCCAGGTAGGCGGCGCGCATCAATGTCCCGGCTCCTTCATCGCGGCGGCGCCCACCGCCGCAGCTGGGCACCGCCGCATCCTGCGGGTGGGCTTGGGCGGGGTATGGCGGGAACGAGCATGCTGCCCCTTGCGCAGCCGAGGGGTGGCTTTGCTGGCGATATGCTGCCAGGGACGCACCGGTAGCGTATGCATCAGATAGCCCTCACCGGAGAGCAGGTTCTTATAAAACCGCTGCAGAATCAGTAAAAATGTAATCACGCACACCGCCACGATCATGACCGCATACGCCACGCCGGACAGCCCCGTCAGAAACTCGGTGAACAGAACCACGCTTCTGGGCAGCGTATCGCTGAAGCCGATCGAATCGGAAAGCAGGCCCAAAATGCGCAGCAACAGTGCAGCGGCAACCACGCCCGCATAACACAGGCCAAAGGTGCGGCCCGTGGACTTGAATTCATATTTCAGCAGTTTACTCAGCATCTGAATACCTCCCGGAACAAATCATCCACACTCTTTCC
>OLOU01000414.1_pt1 | contig 38157 bp, 56 predicted proteins | sample 1672101 | NCBI WGS metagenome assembly OLOU01 (sample SAMEA3136645, study PRJEB25190) | human gut metagenome | biome: human gut; feature: human-associated habitat; material: faeces | place: Austria | collected 2013
AATTAGGTATGAATAAGGAAACTGTTTCTAACTTTGACTTTAGTAAAGTACAAATAGATCGAGGTCGTTTATTAAAACAAGAAGAAATAAAAGTAGATGATGAGCTTATAAAATATGTTGAAAAACAAATAGAATTAAGACTAGAAGCAAAGAAAAATAAGGACTTTCTAACCGCTGATAAAATAAGAGATGAATTATCAGAAAAGGGCATTATTCTTAAAGATACTAAAGAAGGAACTACTTGGTCAAAGAAATAGAGTTATTATGAAATTTAATTTATTTAAAAAGAAAAACATAAATCAAATGGAACTGGACGAAAAAAGATTAATGCTTAAAGAAGTTTATGATGAGCTAAAAGTAAAAGGCAATTTAAGAAATTATTCTTTGTCAGAAAAGATAGCTTCAAATTATGATGAATATATGTTAAAAAAGGTTTCTGATATAGTTTTACAAGATAATAAGGAAGTATTATCTTTAATAAAAGAAGCTATTTCGGAAAACGTTAACTTATATGATTTGCGTTATTTTAGTAATTTAAATGATAAATTAAAAAAATAAATAGAATAAAAACAGTTAAATAATTGCATACTAAAACTGGTGATATTATGTATTATTTAAACTGTTTTTTTGTATACTCTATTTTAGGACACTTATTAGAAACCGTAACAGCATTAATAACTAAAAATGGTTTTAAAAGTGGCTTTTTATATGGATGGTGGACACCTGTTTATGGTATTGGTGCCGTAACTATTTTGTTTGTGTCTGAATACCTTTTTAAGAATCTTCATATGCATAGATTTTGGGAAACCGTTATTATGTTTTTTGTAGTTGGTATAGTATTATCTAGTATAGAGGCTTTAGGTGGAGTTTTAATAGAAAAAATATTTGGAGAAGTATTTTGGGATTATTCACAGCAAAAATTTCATATAGGCCATTATATATCTCTTGAAATGACTTTAGTATGGGGAGCTATTAGCATTATATTTATTTACATCGTTCATCCTCTATTAAAAGGTATTATTAAAAAGATACCATCATTTATAACAATTATCCTTGTGGTACTATTCTTATTTGATTGTACTAAGACGTTTATAGATAAGAAGAAAAGTTGATTTAAGACTTGCTTGTTGGAATTTGACGAACGATTTATAAAAAAAGTGCAAAAAAGAAGCCAATATTGAAAATAAAGCCATAATAGATATCACAGATATTACTAAAGAACAAATTGAAACATTAAAATAAACGTAAGGCAATTTTAGTCTTACGTTTTATAATATCTTATCAACTAAACCATATTCTAATGCATCAGAAGCGTTTAAATAATAGTCTCTTTCAGTATCTTTTTCTATTTCACTTATGTCTTTACCTGTTTTATCTGATAATATTTTATTTAATTTATTTCTTAAATATAAAATTCTATCAGCTACTATTTTTATTTCTGTTGCTTGACCACTTACTCCCCCTAAAGGTTGATGAATCATAACTTCGCTATTTGGTAGTATAAATCTTTTTCCTTTATCACCGCTTGCTAACAAAACTGAAGCCATGGAAGCTGCCATACCAATACATATTGTTGATATTGGACTTTTTACAAACCCCATCGTATCATAAATTGCCATACCAGATGTAATACTTCCTCCTGGACTATTTATGTAAATACTAATTTCGTCATTACTTTGTGAATCTAAAAATAAAAGTTCACTTATAATAGCATTGGCAACCTCATCATTTATTTCACCACCAATAAATACAATTCTATCCTTTAATAATCTAGAATAAATATCATATACTCTTTCTCCAATAGAAGTTTTTTCTATAACGCTTGGAATTAAATTCATAATTTTATCACCTCTATAATAATATTATGTATAGTATAATTATATTTATTATCAAAATATTGTGACATTTTCCTTCATTTTTGGTAGAATATTATTAGAATAAAGGGTGATTATAATGGCTAGTATAAAAATTAATTATAAAGATGAAACGCATGACTATGAAAGCGGATTAAGCTTACTTGAAATATCAAAGGATTTTGAAAAAGAATATAAAGGTAAAATCATAGTTGCAACAGTTAATAATAGATTAACCAAACTAGATACCAAAATAACTAGAAGTTGTAATGTAGATTTTTTTGATGTTTATAGTTTATATGGTAGCAGAACTTATATGAGGGGTTTATATTTTCTTTTTGTAAAAGCTGTTAAAGACGTATTAAACGCAGATGTTAAGTTAATGTGTTTTATAGAAAGAGGAATATACTGTGAAGTTTTAACAAATAATCTTATTTCAGAAGTAACGGTAGAAAAAATAAAAATAAGAATGAGAGAACTTGTAGAATGTGCTATTCCTATTACTAAAATAATGGTATCAAGGTTAGATGCAATAGATTATTTCTTTAAGGTAAATCAGCATGATAAAGCAAACTCCTTAAGATTCATTAGTAACTCAACGATAAGTTTGAATAAGCTAGATGATACATTAGATTATTTTTACGGAGTTTTACCTTGTAACACAAGTTACCTAAGTAATTTTAATGCTAAGTATTTAAAAGATAATAAGGTAATGCTTTTAGCACCCGTAACGTTTAAGCCTGATGAAAAGATAAAATTTAATAAATGCGATAAGGTGTTAGAAGCTGTTGAAAGACAAATAAAATATTTACAAAGTATAGGTATTAATACTACTGTTGAGTTAAATTGTAACATTGCAAACGGAGAATATGGCGACATAATTAGAATGTCAGAAACGTTTCAAAATGATAAATTATTAGATATCGTAGATAAAGTTACTAAAGATAAAGATATTAAAATGATTCTTTTAACAGGTCCTTCTTCATCTGGTAAGACAACAACATCTAAGAAGTTAGCGTTATTCTTTAAAATGAAAGGTTATAAACCTATACCTATATCAGTTGATAATTTTTATACTGATATGAAAGATAGGGTGTTAGATGAAAATGGTAAACCTGAAATAGAAAGAATAGAAGCATTTGATACAAATCAGTTTAATAAAAAGATATCTGAATTATTAAATGGAAAAGAAGTTATTTTGCCAAGATATAATTTTATTGAAGGAAAACAAGAATTTGATGAAAAAAACAAGATAAAATTAGAAGATAAGAGTATTTTGATAGTAGAAGGAATACATGCTTTTAACGAAAAACTAACCGAGATAATTCCAATCAAAAATAAGTTTAAAGTATTTGTTTCACCGCTTACACCATTAAACGTTGATAATCATAACTTGTTTAAATCAACGGATAACAGGCTTTTAAGAAGAATTGTAAGAGATAATAGAACAAGGGGAGCATCAGCATCAGATACTTTAAAAATGTGGAAAAAGGTAAGAGAAATAGAAGAAGAAATGATATTTCCTTACATGAAAGAAGCAGACGAAATATTAAATACGTCATTAGTTTACGAATTAGGTGTTTTAAAAACTTATGCTGAACCTTTATTGTTTTCTGTATCAGAAGATGATCCAAACTATGATGAAGCTCTTAGATTAATTAACTTATTTAGAGTCATACTTGGAATACCTAGTGAAGAAGTTCCGAATGATTCTATAATTAGAGAGTTTATTGACGGAAGTTGTTTTAAAGATTTATAAATGGTACAATATATAAGTAGGATGGTGATGATATGGCTATTAAAGTAGCAATTAATGGATTTGGAAGAATAGGAAGATTAGTATTTAGAATAATGGAGGAAGATCCTTCATTTGATGTAGTTGCGATAAATGATTTAACTAATGCAGATGAGCTTGCTTATTTACTTAAATATGATACTTCTCATAGAAGATATAAAGTGGGCGAAATTACAAGTGATGATGAAAATATAATTATAGGTGATAGAAAGGTAAGAATTTATGCTGAAAAAGATCCTGCAAACTTACCTTGGGGTGCACTAGACATTGACTTGGTGTTTGAATGCACCGGCTTTTTCACAAGTAAAGAAAAGGCAGAGGCACATATAACAGCAGGAGCTAAAAAAGTCATTATATCTGCTCCAGCTAAGGGAGATTTAAAAACGATAGTATATAACGTTAATCATGAAACTCTAACTGGTGATGAAAAGGTAATTAGTGCAGCAAGTTGTACAACTAATTGTCTTGCTCCTGTTATGAAGTTATTATGCGATAATTATGGTGTAGAAAAAGGCTTTATGACTACGGTTCATGCGTATACTAATGACCAAGCAACTTTGGATGTTGCACACAAAAAAGGTTATATGGCAAGACGTGGTAGAGCAGCTGCTGCAAATATTGTTCCATCATCAACTGGAGCAGCAAGTGCAATTGGCAAGGTAATTCCTGAACTTAATGGAAGATTAGATGGTACTGCAATGCGTGTTCCAGTAACTACTGGTTCTGTTGTTGACTTAAGCCTAGAATTATCTAAAAATGTAACTAAAGAAGAATTAAATGAGTTATTTAAAAGCAACCAAAACGAAACTTTAGGTTTTACTATGGATCCAATTGTTTCAAGTGACACTATTGGTATGCATTACGGAAGTTTGGTTGACGGACTTTTAACTAACATAGTTGAAGTAGATGGCAAACAGTTAGTTAAGGTAGTAGCTTGGTATGATAATGAAATGAGTTATTCGGTACAAATGGTTAGAACTGCAAAGTATTTTGCAAATAAATAGACACTAGAAAAAACTAGTGTTTTTTTCTTTTTTTCATGTTATAATCAATATGTAAAATAAAAGGTGGTGTAAATATGGACAAAGAGTTCGGATACGAAGATGAATCGAAAAAGAAGTTTCAAATAAAACGCTGGATGGTAATTGTAGCTGCGCTTGTCTTGGTTTTGATAATTGTTCTTGTATTAGTTATAGTTCATATTATAAAAAGTAAAGAACCAGAATATACCTTAGATGATTTTAAATATTTAGAAAACAGAATGGTTGAAGAGACACCAACTTATTTATCTCAAAAAAATATAAAATTAACTAATGAAAAAATCAATATTAACCTAAATGAGTTACTTGATACAAACGGTGGTTCAATTAGTTCTAAACGAGCTAAAGCCTCTAAAATTTGTAAGGGTTATGTAATTGCGTTCAAAGAGGATACTGAAAGCTATAATGCTTATATAAGCTGTGGAAAGTATTATACTACTTCTGGTTATGTAAGCAATAATGATAAGGAATTAAAAAAAACGACAACGAAGAAAGACACTCAAAAACCTTCCATAACAATAATTGGAGAAAAGGAACTTACAATTAGACAGGGGACTGAGTATAAGGATCAAGGTGCACAAGCAACTGATAATATTGATGGTGATTTAACTTCAAAAATAAAGGTTTCAGGGTCGGTTGACATTAATAAGGTTGGAACATATACACTAACATATACAGTAACGGATAAGGCCGGTAATCGCAGTGAGGCAACTAGAAAGGTAATTGTTGAGGAAGTTACAACAACAACCAAGCCAAAACCATCTACAACTACTAAGAAGTCATCATCAAATGGCACGCAAAGAAGAACTACTACAAAAAGAAAAGTTGTAACAACTACTCGGAGAAGAATTACAACACCACCAACGTTAACACTTAGAGGACAATCATATAAAACTTTGAATGTTGGACAACGATATGATGATCCAGGATATTATGCTGTTGATGCTTTAGGTAATGACATATCTTCTAGAGTAAGAATTTCTGGTGGAGTTAACACTTCTGTTGCAGGAACATACACCATAAGATATTCTGTTACGGATTCATTTGGAAATTCGGCTAGTAAGGTAAGAACTGTCAAAGTAATTTCTAATTATATTAAATTACAAAGAATTACGCTTTCTCCAAATTCCATCACTTTAAGAGTTGGTGGTACACAAACTTTAACGGTTGGTTTCTCACCTAGTAATGCAACTAATAAATCAATTTCTTGGAGTAGTGAAGATCCATCTGTTGCAACCGTTTCGAATGGGGTTGTAAGAGGAGTTAGGAAAGGATCAACTTCAATAATTGTTAGAGGAGCAGATGGTGCTAGCGGCAAAACAATGGTAATAGTAAAATAGGAAATTCATTTCCTATTTTTTTCTTATTCATGTTATAATTAAAATGGAGGCTTTTTATGAAGAAGACTATAGAAGATTATGATTTAAATAATAAAAAAGTAATTATTAGATGTGATTTAAACGTTCCTATGAAGGACGGAGTAATTTTAGATGATAACAGAATAATAGAAAGTATTAAAACGATTAAATATGCTGTGGATAACAATGCTAAGGTTATCTTACTTTCTCACTTAGGAAGAATAAAAACAGAAGAAGATAAAAAAAATAACACGTTAAGACCCGTTGCTAAAAGATTATCAGAAACTTTAGGCATAGATGTTAAGTTTATTAGTGAAACACGTGGACAAGTTTTAGAAAATGCTGTTAATAATATGAAAGAAAAAGATGTTATATTGCTTGAAAATACCCGTTTTGAAGACGTTCCAGGCAAAAAAGAAAGTACAAATGATAGTGATCTTGGAAAATACTGGGCAAGTCTTGGGGATATATTTATAAATGATGCCTTTGGAACATCACATAGAGCTCACGCATCAAACGTAGGAATAGCTAAAAATTTGCCATCTGGTATAGGTTTTTTAATAAAGAAGGAACTAGATATGTTAGGTGGCTTGCTAAATAATCCATCAAGACCATATACGGTAATTTTAGGTGGAGCAAAAATGAATGACAAAATAAAAGTAATAGATAAATTAATAGAAAAAGCTGATTATATGTTATTAGGTGGTGGAATAGCTAATACGTTTTTAACGGCTAAAGGCTATGACTTAAAAGCATCCATATATGATAAAGAAAGCTTAGGTCATGCTAAAGAATTATTACTTAAGTATCCTAATAAGATAATCCTTCCTAAAGACGGTTATGGTTCATCATCTTATAAAGATGGTTTAGATGTTAAATATGATCATTTAAATAACGTATCAGATGGTAATATGATATTAGATATTGGACCTTCTTCTACCAAATTATTTTCTTCATATATAAGAAAAAGCAAAACTGTTTTTTGGAACGGACCAGTAGGAGTATCAGAGTTTGATAATTTTTCATATGGAACTAAAAAACTATGTGAAATTTTAAAAGAAAGTGGTGCAACAACTATTATAGGCGGAGGAGATTCTGCTGCAGCAGCGATAAGATTTGGTTATAAAACTTCATTTGCCCACATATCAACAGGTGGCGGAGCTTCACTAGAATTTATAGAAGGGAAAAAATTACCTGCTATAGAAGTTATTCAAGATAAATAGGAGTGTTTATGAAAAATAAAAAGTTAAATATTGGTATACTTTTTATAGCGCTAGCATTAGTTTTATATTTTACTTTAAAAGATGATTTTAACGGTATAATAAAAGAACTATCAAGTGTTAATATATGGATATTTCTAATGGCTATAATAGTTTTTTTAGCATCACTACTTTTTAAATCAGCCTCACTTAAAACTTTCATATGTGAACATAATAGTTGTTACACTTTAAAAAACGCATATCAATTAACATTAATAGGACAATTTTTAAATGGTATAACTCCGTTTCAATCAGGTGGGCAACCATTTCAAATATACTTACTAAAGAAAGACGGAATAAGAATATCTGATTCAACAAATGCGATGATAAAAGATTTTATTGCATATCAATCCGCTCTTATTATGGTTGGGGTTGCCTCTCTTTTATTAAACCTTAAGTTAAATCTTTTTTCTAATAACGTATATTTAAATGGATTTATATTTTTAGGATTTTTCATAAATTTAGTTGTAATGGCGCTTTTATTATTTGTTGTGCTTGCTAAAAAGGCGGGAATTAGTATTGCAAATAAGATAGTGCACTTTATATTTAAATTTAAAGTAGTAAGAAAATTCGGAACTACTGAAGAAAAAATAAAAGAAAGCATCAAAAACTTTTACAAAACAGGAGCATCAATTAAGGGTAATAAAAAAAACTTAATTAAAGGAATAATTTATAACATAATAAATCTTACGTTGTTATACTTAGTGCCATTTGTTGTATTTAAGGCTCTAGGGGTAAAAAACATTAATGTAATATCTTCTATTGTTGCAACATCATTTGTTATGCTAATTAGTAACTTTATCCCAGTTCCTGGCGCAACAGGCGGAATAGAATATAGTTTTATGCAGTTCTTTAAAGGATTTACAGGTGGAGCTGTTTTAGCAGGAGCAATGCTTTTATGGAGATTTATAACTTATTTTATGGCAATGATTACGGGATTTATTGCACTTATGTTTAAAAGGAGAGTTGATAAAGATGAGAATAGGATTATTCACTGATACGTATCCACCATTTATTAATGGGGTATCAACTAGCGTCCTAATGTTAAAGCAGGGACTAGAAAAATTAGGTCATGAGGTTTACGTGGTAACGGTAAATGATGAGTCATTTTCATACAAAGAAGAAGATGGTGTACTTAAAATACCAAGTTTTCCAATTGGGCTTATGAACTTTAGACAATCTGGAATATATCCACTTAAGGCTCTTAAAATAATAAAAAAGTGGAAATTAGATATAATACATTCACATACTGAGTTTAGTATTGGAACCTTTGCAAGGCTTATATCTAAACAACTTAATATACCACTAGTCCATACGTATCATACGATGTATGAAGAATATATATATTATATTACTAAAGGTTATTTTGATTCTGCATCTAAAAAGTTAGTTGAATACTTAACTTTATTCTTATGTGATAAAACAATAGATGAACTTATCGTTCCAACTGAAAAAGCTAAAGAATTATTTAAAGATAAATACAAGGTTAAAAGAGATGTATACGTAATACCATCTGGTATTGATACGACAAGATTTTATAAGGAAAACATAGATAAAAATGAGATTATAAACCTAAAAAAAGACTTAGGACTTAAAAAGACTGATTTTATAGTACTGTATGTAGGAAGAATAGCTAAAGAAAAGAGCATAGACTTTTTAATAAATAATTTTAATTCCGTGTTAAAGCAAATACCTAAGGCTAAGATGATAATAGTAGGAGATGGACCAGACATTAAAGATCTAATTGATTTAGCTAAAAAAGAAGGCCTAGAAAATAAGATAATTTTTGCGGGTAAAGCACCATGGACTGACGTACCAAAATATTATTCGTTGTGTGATGTTTTTGTAACGGCATCAAAAACAGAAACGCAAGGGCTTACTGTTATGGAGGCTATGGGAGCATCAAAACCAGTTGTTGCAATAAGAGATGAATCATTTGAACTTATGATAACTGATAAAAAAGATGGATTATTCTTTGATGATGAAAAAAGTTATGTTGATATGATATATGAAGTATACAAAAATAAGAAGTTAAGGGATGAAATATCTTTTAATGCAAGACTTACGGCAGATAAGTATAGTCCTTATAACTATGCTAAAAACGTTCTTAAAGTTTATGAAAAAGTAATTAGTAAAGATACTAACGTAGTAAAAAAAGTTGTTCATAATGTAAAAAATATATTTACAAAAAGTGGTGATAAAAAATGAAAAAATTAGTAATATGTAATCAAAAAATGTTTTTAAGTTACGATGAGGCTAAAATATTAAAGGAACAAATGGATGATATTGATTTATCAAACGTGGACTTAGTTGTTTGCCCTAACTTTTTAAATATGGATGTTTTTAGTGGATATAACTTAGGAGCTCAAGATTGTCATTATGAAGAAAGAGGAGCGTATACTGGATCTGTTTCACCTTATGATTTGAAATTAAGAGGCGTAAGTTATTGTTTGACAGGACACTCTGAAAGAAGATGTTATGATTCTAATAAGGATATTAATCTTAAAGTTAAAGCAATCTTAAGAAATATGATGACTCCAGTTATATGTATTGGTGAAACAAAAATAGATAGAGACTTAATGAGAATTAGTGAAGTATTAAAAAAAGAGTTAACTTCTGCGGTTAGTGACATAAAGTTAGATTCTGCCGATGAAATAGTAGTAGCATACGAACCTGCCTGGGCAATAGGAGGAGATATTGCACTAAAGAAAGAAGAAATAGAAGATACTTTTAAATACATAAGAAAGATATTGGAAGAAAATAACATAACTAATTATAAACTTATTTATGGGGGAAGTATTACACCTTCAAATATCAAATCTATATTAAGTGATAATATAGATGGATACTTACTTGGTTCTTCATCTGTTTCATATGATGAACTAAGTAGCATAATAAAGTGTATAAAATAGTGTAAACTAGGATAAAATTTGACATTTTATCCTTTTCTTATGTGGTAATATTGTGGTACATTATAATTGTAATAGTAAAAGGGGATGATTTAATGCAAGATAACTTATTAAGAAGTAAAGATGCTAATGCTTTAAACTTAGTAGAGCATGAAAATCCTCACCAAAAAAGAATTCTAGAAATAGAAAATACTATTAATACACTTTTTGATATTAGACTTAGTTTAAGTGTCAAAAAAATAGTGTCACCTTTTATTAAAAAGGGTGAATTCGTAAAAATAATTGATGATGCAACTAAAGGTGCGGATGCTTTTGTTAAAGCAGAAATTGATAAGGTATTTGACGAATACTTATCACCTAAAAAAGACACATTATTAAAAAATCCTATGCCTAACAAAAAAGATATATGGGATAACGTACAACGTGATAATGATATAATATCTATTTCAAATACGGAAGCTAAAGCAAATGATAAATCTTTATCGTTAGAAGAAATGATAAATGACGCATTTAAAGATGCTGGAAGAGAAAAAGGTTCTTCAAAAAGTTTAAATAATGGGCATTTTAAGAATACAGAATTACAAAAAGATAATTAAAAATTAATATTTAAGGATGTAGTTTATACATTCTTTTTTTATTCGACACCATTCGATAAATTAATCGAAAAGAGTGTAATATAATTGGTTTAGCAAATGAGAAAGGAAGAGTAAAAATATGAAAAAGGAAGATAATAGAAGTAATAAAATAGTAAGGGTTTTAGCAGTAGATGATAATGAAAGTTTAATAGGAATGTTAGAGGAGTATTTTAAAGATCATGAAAAAATAAAAATAGTTAATCACGCGTATAATGGGCTTGATGCTATAAAGGTAATAGAGGAAAATAAAGATAATTTTGATGTTTTATTATTAGATTTAATAATGCCTAAAAAAGATGGAATATACGTATTAGAGCAGTTAAAGAAAAAGAAAATAGATAAACCTGTAATAGTTGGAACATCTTTTAATGCGGATGAAACAATTGCAAGAGTATCTAAGTATAATCCAAAGCACTTTATTTTAAAACCATTTGATATGTTTGATTTAGAAAATAAAATACTTGACGCAGTAAGTTTTAAGTTAGATAAAACATCGAAAGTAAACGTATATCATAATAACTTAGAAATATCTGTAACAAAACTATTGCACGGATTAGGTGTTCCATCACATATAAAAGGATACCAGTACATAAGAGAAGGCGTAATTTTAATGTATGAAAAACCAGATATAGTAGGTGCAATAACAAAAGAGTTATATCCTGAAATTGCTAATAAATACGATACTACTGTATCACGTGTTGAAAGAGCAATAAGACATGCTATTGAAGTTAGTTGGAATAGAGGAGATATAGATCTTATGGAAGAAATATTTGGCCATAGTGTAGATTATGATAGAGCAAAACCAACTAATAGTGAGTTTATAGTTACTGTATCTGATAAGTTGAGATTGGAATTTAGTCCTACAAAACAAAAAAGTAAATCCTAGTAACTTTTTTGTTTTTTTAATAATTTTTTAATAAATAGATGATATACTATAAATATATGGAGGTATTTTATGGTTATAGATAGTGGAAATGGAATGTCTAAATTCTTTTCAAAAGTATACATGTGGATGTTTATTGGATTACTAGTCTCAGGGGGTGCAGCATATTTTACGGCACACAACATGGCTATGATGAAGTTCGTTTATGGAAGCTTTGGTTTTATATTATTACTTGAACTTGTTGTTGTAATTGTATTTAGTGCACTTAGAAAGAAAGTCTCACCATTAGTTGCTAAAATATTATTTTTGGTCTACTCATTAATAAGTGGTCTTACTCTTTCTTCTATATTTTTAGTATATAAATTAGGAAGTGTAGGAATGGTGTTTTTATCAGCAGCACTTATGTTTGCGTTATTAGCAATATATGGATACACAACAAAAAGTGATTTATCCTCATTTGGAAAGATACTTATATTTGCACTTATTGCAATAATTATAATGTCAATCATAAACATATTTGTTAAAAGCTCTGGATTAGACTTATTCTTATGCATTGTTTCTATATTAGTATTTTTAGGCCTTACAGCGTGGGATATGAATAATTTAAAAGCAATGTATAACTATTATGCATCAGATGAGAAAGAACTTTCTAAAATAGCTATATATGGTGCGCTTGATTTATATTTAGACTTTATTAATATATTCCTAAACTTATTAAGTTTATTTGGAAAAAGAAATGACTAGCGAAAGCTAGTTTTTTTAAAAGATGAATAATTATTTAAAATAGTCAAAGATTTATTCTTTTAAATGTGATATAATCTAAAAAGAAGAATAAAGAAGGGATGATATAATTATGGATAAAAAAGATATAAATAATATTTTCTCTTCTGAAGATCAAAGCTTACTTGATGTAATAAACGCTAGTTATCTATCTATAGAAGATGTTAAATGGCTTAAAAGTAAGAGATGGTTTAAAAGGTTTATAAAGATATATTCTAAAGAACTTAAAAAGAGATATAAAAATAAACCAGTAATAAAAAAAGAAATTATACCAAAAGAAGAAGATATAGAAATACTAGATTTTACTAAGACCATAAGTATTCCTAAAAAAGAAGTAATAGAAATACTAGATTTTACTAGAACAATAGATATAACAGATACGAAAGATATAATAAAATCAAGTGAAATTGCAAAAAGAAAGGTAAAGAAAGAAAAGATGATATGGACTATGGTAATAGTAGTGTCATCAGTTATACTTATAATATTATTAGTAGTGTTAGTTAATTGGGGATTAGAAAATAAAAAGACAGATGATATATTATCAGATGTTTATGATGCAGCGGAAGTAAAAGAAATTACTACTACAACAAAAAAAGAAGAAAATACATCCGTTACAACTACTACATCATTATATGACAAATATGAAAGTATGAATATTTTGGAAGTTAACTTTGATAATTTAAAGGGTATAAATCCAGATACTGTAGGCTGGATAAAGGTGCCTGGCACTAAAATAAACTATCCTTTTGTACATACAAAAGATAATGAATATTATCTAAAACATACATTTGATAAAACAAGTAACAAAAAAGGTTGGGTATATTTAGATTATAGAAATAACATAGATAATTTAAGTAAAAATACAATTTTATATGCTCATGGACTTGTTAATAACCAAATGTTTGGTTCTATGAGAAAAGTTATAAAATCATCTTGGTATAACAATAAGAAAAATCATATAATAACTATTGCAACACCTTATGGAACACAAAAATGGCAGGTATTCTCAACCTATACAATAGAACCTGAAAGTTATTATATAACAACTAATTTTAAAGATAATGATGAGTTTAATAATTTTATTAATATCATAAAGCAAAGAAGTGTATATAATTATGGGACAGATGTAGGAGTAGGCGATAAAATACTTACTTTATCATCTTGCTATGATAATAAAAAAAGAATGGTACTTCATGCTAAACTAATAAGTAAATAAAAGGTGGATATGTTAATTCAATATATATTCATCTTTTATTTTAGAAAAATTGATTAAAAAGAAAAGAACATTGTGATGAATAACTTTACTAATAAAAAAATATATAGATAAAACGTATAATTGTCACATGCTCTTTTTTTGTGTCTACTCTAAGTTTATCACTACACTTTGACAAAAATTTACATATTTTTTCCACAGCAAAAGAAAAATATTGACCGGAGGGGGAGGCAAATGATATTATAAACATGTAAGGTAGCAAGCAGTATTAGTTATCTACAAATATAAAAGTTATTGGTAGGTATGTGTTTATGAAAAAGAAGATTTTATTAGTTTGCTTGATTTTAGTAAGTATATTATTTATTAATATTGAAAAGGTATACGCGGAAGAATACCAGGTAGGTGATGTTGTTGAACTTTTAAATCCTTCTGGTAACAGCGGAGAGAAATTTTATATAGTTAAGAAACAAGAGCCAGGAGATTTATCATCTAGTCAGGTAAATTATACATACTATGTACTAATGTCTATTTTACCCGTACAAGATTGTAAAAAAGCTTCAGAATTTTTTATAAATCCATATTATTCTATAGTAACTCAAAAAAAAGCCAAAGATGATTTTTCTTATATATTTGATATAGAAGATAGCATTACACCCCATTATTCGTTTATTCAAGGTTTAAGCCTTAGCTTAAACTCATGTGAGGAGAAAAAAATAAACAATAATCTCTATTATAAGTGTCCTGAATTTTTATCGGACTATAAAAATTCTTTGGTTAATGACAGTTATATAGGTAGTAATTATGTTTTTAGTTATATAGAAAAATCTGATATAGAAGATTATACTTATGTACTTAGAAAATTTGTTTCTGATAATAAACAAAATCCGATTATACAAGAAGCTAGAGATTCAAAAATATTAAATTATTATATTAGATTAATTGTTGAAGAACCGAATTTACAATATTTGAAAAAATCTTCATATATTAGTGGTAATAAAAATTCATGTGAATTAAACAATAACTTAAATAGTGTTGATAACAATATTCCAAAAGAAACCAATGGTATTGAGAATCCTAAAACTGCAGATGTTAAAATAGCTTTAGTTATATTTGGAATACTAGTTGCAGGAGTATTTATTACAATTGGTTATAAAGAAGTAAAAAAGAAAGGATAACGCAAAGTTGTCTTTTTTGAATTTTAAATAATTTTTCTAACTAGATTTTATAGTCCTTGCAAGTAATATAAGAATGGGGTATAGTGTTAGTAATTAATAATTGATTGGAGGATGATAAAATGAAAAAAGAAACAATAGTAGTTGCAAGCAGTAATAAGGGTAAAATAAGTGAAATAAAAGAAATATTTAAAGATTATGATGTATTATCAATAAAAGATATGGAGAATATACTGGGCAAAAAAATAACTGTTAGCGAGAATAACGATACCTATAAAGATAATGCACTAGAAAAAGTAAGAGATTTATATGAACAAATAGGCAAGAAGTATATATGTATCGCCGATGACTCTGGAATTTCAATAGATATATTAAATGGCTTTCCAGGTGTACATACTGCTAGATGGCTAGATGCTAATGATCATATTAAGAATTTAGAATTATTAAAAAAAGTAGGTAATACGGTGAAAGAAAAAAGAAAATGTCATTATACAACGGTTATAGCTTTAAAAAGCAAAAACTTTGAAGAAACATTTGAATATGTTTTATCCGGAGTAGTAAGTGATGCTGCAAGGGGTGAAAATGGCTTTGGCTTTGATGAAATATTCGAACTTTCAAATGGAAAGACACTAGCTGAAATATCTACTATAGAAAAACTAAAACTAAGCCCAAGAAAAGAAGCATTAGATATGGCAAATAGGTATTTAATGAAATTTAAAACAGAAAATTAATCTTTTTCTGTTTTTTATTATTTAAAAATTAACATATTTTTAGGAAAAAGCAATAAATTTTTATGTGAAGAAAAAAATGCAAAAAAGTCGTAAAAACCCCTTGAAATAAAGGAATTCTTCTGATATAATGGTAACTGCGTGTAGATGCATAGATGTGCGAGGTTGCTGATACACCCGGTTAAGTTGTTTTTATAACTTAAGGGAAATCAGGTAATTCGTTACGGAGCAAGTCTATACCAGATATAGGCGAAGGGAGGACAAGTTAATATGTCAAACAAAATTCGAATCAGATTAAAAGCATATGAACATCGTTCTTTGGATTTAGCTGCAAGCAAAATCGTTGAAACGGTTAAACGCTTAGGCGGAAAGGTATCAGGTCCAGTACCATTACCTACTGAAATTCAAAAATATACGATTTTACGTGCTGTTCACAAATATAAAGATTCACGTGAACAATTCGAAATGCGTACGCATAAAAGATTAATCGACATCATAGAACCAAGTAAAGATGTAATTGATGCATTACAACATCTTGATTTACCAAGCGGTGTTGAAATCGAAATTAAGTAATTATATAGGAGGAAAACATGGAAAGAAAAGGAATCTTAGGTCGTAAGCTAGGTATGACTCAAGTTTTTGCAAAAAACGGAAAACTAATTCCTGTTACTGTAGTTGAAGTTGAACCAAACGTTGTTACTCAAATTAAAACGGTAGAAACTGATGGTTATGAAGCTATTCAATTAGGCTTTGATACAAAAAGAGAAAAACTAAGTAACAAAGCAGAAAAAGGTCATTTAGCAAAAGCTAATACTGCTCCTAAGCGCTTCTTAAAAGAGATTCGCGGAGTAGACGTTAGCAAATATCAACTAGGTCAAGAACTTGACTGTCAAGTTTTTGAAGAAGGAGAAATGGTTGATGTAAGCGGAATCTCTAAAGGTAAAGGGTTCCAAGGTGTAATTAAACGTTACAACCAATCAAGAGGTCCAATGGGACACGGATCTCAATATCATAGAGGTGTTGGTTCTCTAGGAACAATGAGACCAATGCGTGTATTTAAAGGTAAGAAATTACCAGGACATATGGGACACGTTAGCGTAACAATGCAAAACTTAGAAGTTGTTGCAGTTATGAAAGATGAAAACGTAATCTTAATTAAGGGTAATGTTCCAGGTCCTAAAAAGTCTTTAGTTATCATCAAATCAGCTGTTAAAAAGCCAAACGTTAAAAATGACAAAATCGAGTTAGTAACTTATGCTAACGAAGAAGTTAAGGCTGAAGTAGAAGCTGCAAGTGATGATACAAATACATCACAAGAAACTAATGAATAATTAATTCAAATTATTAAAATGTAGATTTATTTAATACTTGTGATGAAAGGAGGAACTAAAATGCCAAAAACAGCACTTTTAAGTTTAAAAGGTGAAAAAATTAAAGACATTAAATTAGATGATAACGTTTGGGGAATTACTCCAAATGATCAAGTTGTTTATGAACACATAAATTTATTCATGGCAAACAGAAGACAAGGTACTCACGCTACTAAAACTCGTAGTGATGTATCAGGTGGAGGAAGAAAGCCATGGAGACAAAAAGGAACTGGTAATGCTCGTCAAGGATCTACAAGAGCACCACATTGGGTAGGTGGTGGAGTTGTATTTGGACCAAGTGCCAATAGAAACTACACTAAAAAGATGAATAAGAAAGAACGCAAGTTAGCTCTTAAATCAGCTTTAACTTATAAAGCAAATGATAAAGACATTATCGTTGTTGACAAATTCGAAGCAGAAACAAATAAAACAAAAGATATGTTAAAGGTTTTAGAAGGTTTAAACGCTACTGGAAAAACTTTAATAGTTACAACAGAATTAACTGAAAACTTAATTTTAGCAACTAGAAACATAGCTGATGTTAAATTAGTTTTAGCAAATGAATTAAATACATATGACGTTTTATATGTAAACAAAATAATTATTACAGAAGACGCTGTAAAATACGTTGAGGAGGTGCTTAAGTAATGAAAGATATAATTTTAGCACCAGTTGTTACTGAAAAAACAGCAGGAATTACTGAAGATGGTAACAAAGTAGTATTTAAGGTTGCAAAGGATGCAAACAAAGTACAAATAAGACAAGCGGTTGAAGAAGCATTTAATGTTAAAGTATCAAACGTTAACACAATAAATGTTAGACCAAAGAAAAAAAGAGTAGGACGCTATACTGGAGCTACTAAAGCTTATAAGAAAGCAATTATAACTTTAGCAGAAGGTAGCAAACTAGATTTAAGCTAATAAGGAGGAAATATAATGCCAATTAAAAAGACAAAACCAACTACGCCTTCTAGAAGGCAAATGAGTTTTTTGGTTAGTGATGAAATAACTAAATCTACTCCTGAAAAAAGCTTAGTTGGTGAAAAGAAAAAAAGAAACGGTCATAATAATGTAGGTCGTATCACTGTAAGACATCGTGGTGGCGGAGCTCAAAGAAAGTATCGTATAATTGATTTCAAAAGAAATAAGTTTGACGTTACTGGTAAAGTTGCTGCTATTGAATACGATCCAAACAGAAGCGCTAACATAGCATTAATCAATTATAGAGATGGAGAAAAAAGATACATAATTGCTCCTAAGGGATTAAAAGTTGGCGACATTATTGAAAGCGGAGAAAACGTTGATGTTAAAGTTGGTAACGCAATGCCAATTATGAACATACCAGTAGGTACTGTTATTCATAACATCGAAATGAGACCAGGAAAAGGAGCTCAAATTGCTCGTAGTGCAGGATCTAGTGCACAAATCTTAGGTCGTGAAGAAAAATATGTATTAATAAGATTAAGAAGTGGTGAAACAAGAAAGATACTTGGAACTTGTATGGCTACAATAGGTGAAGTTGGTAATACAGATTACGCTTTAGTTAATTTAGGTAAAGCAGGACGTACACGTCACATGGGTATTCGTCCAACTGTACGTGGTTCTGTTATGAACCCTAACGATCACCCACATGGTGGTGGTGAAGGTAGAGCTCCAATCGGACGCAAACAACCTATGACACCTTGGGGTAAACCTGCTCTTGGTATGAAGACTAGAAGAAATAAGAAAGCTTCTACTAAGTTAATAGTAAGCCGTAAAAAATAATAGAAAGGAAGATATGTAGATGGCAAGAAGCATTAAAAAAGGCCCTTATGTATTCGCAAGATTACTTAAGAAGGTTCAAAAGTTAAACGAAGAAGGTAAAAAAGAAGTAATTAAAACTTGGTCACGCCGTTCAACAATATTCCCAGATTTTATTGGTCACACTTTTGCGGTTCACAATGGTAAAGATTTCATTCCTGTTTATGTAACTGAAGATATGGTTGGACATAAACTTGGTGAATTTTCATTAACTCGTAAATGTGGTGGACACGGCGAAAACAAGAAAAAGTAATAACTAGAAGGGAGATAACAATATGGAAGCGAAAGCAATTGCGAAGACAGTTCGTATTTCCGCTTTAAAATCTCGTTTAGTTATGAGGTTAATAAACGGAAAAGACGTAAGTGAAGCTATGGCTATTTTAAACAACATGAATAACAAAGCTGCACGCGTCATCAAAAAAGTTTTAACTTCAGCAGTAGCAAATGCTGAAAATAATCATAATCTTGATAAAGCTAAATTATATGTAAAAGAAGCTTATGTTAATGATGGTCCTGTACTTAAGAGATCAGTACCTGATTCAAGAGGAAGAATTGCTAAAAACGATCACCGTACAAGTCATGTAACAGTGGTTGTAGCAGAAAGATAATTATAAGGAGGAAGACTAATGGGTCAAAAAGTTAATCCTGCAGGTTTAAGACTTGGAATAAACAAGGATTGGACTGCTAAATGGTATGCACCAAGTAAAGATTTCTCTGCAACATTAGAAAATGACATGAAAATCCGTAACTTCTTATCTAAGAAGTTAAAGAATGCAGCAGTTTCTTCTGTAACTATTGAAAGAAGTAACAAGAAAACTGAAATTAAAATCAGTACTGCAAAACCAGGTGTTGTTATTGGACACGGTGGAGAAGAAATCGAAAAATTAAAGAAACAAATCAACAAATTAGTTGGTGAAGAAGTTCAAATTTCTATTATGGAAGTTAAGAACGCTGATATGGATGCTCAATTAGTAGCTAACAACATTGCTAGCCAAATTGAAAACAGAGGTTCATATCGTATGGCTCAAAAAAGAGCAATTAGAAATACAATGAGAGCTGGAGCAAAAGGAATTAAGACTTTATGTTCTGGACGTTTAAACGGAGCTGAAATAGCTCGTAGCGAAGGTTATAATGAAGGTACAACACCTTTACATACTTTAAGAGCTAACATTGATTACGCAACAGCAGAAGCTGATACAACTTATGGTAAGATAGGTGTTAAAGTATGGATCTACAAAGGTGAAATACTTCCTTCAAAGAAAAAAACTGGAGGTGTTAAACATGTTGATGCCAAAAAGAACTAAGTATCGTAAACCTCACAGAATTTATCACGAAGGAAAATCAAAAGGTAATACAAGCTTACACTTTGGTGAATATGGTTTGATGGCAAAAGAAGGCGCTTGGATCACTGCTCGTCAAATCGAAGCTGCCCGTGTTGCTATGACTCGTTATATGAAACGTGGTGGTAAAGTATTCGTTAATATATTCCCACACCTTTCATTAACAAAGAAACCTTTAGAAACTCGTCAAGGTAAAGGTAAAGGTAATCCAGAAAGCTGGGTTGCAGTTGTAAAAGAAGGAAAAATTATGTTTGAAGTTTCAGGTGTAACTGAAGAAGTTGCTCGTGAAGCATTAAGACTTGCTATGCACAAGTTACCAATCAAATGTAAATTTGTAACTAAAGAAAATGGTGGTGAAAAAAATGAAGGTTAAGGAAATTAGAGAACTTACCACTGAACAAATCGAAGCTAAGATAGTAGAAGCAAAAGACGAAATATTTAAATTACGTATGCAGCAAGCTACAGGGAACTTAGAAAAACCTTCAAGAATACATGAATTAAGAAAGGACGTTGCTAGAATGAAGACTATTTTAGCAGAACGTCAATAATTTAGGGAGGTTTACTTATGGAAAAAACAAGACATGAAGTAGTTGGTAAAGTTGTAAGTGCTAAAAATGATAAAACAATTACAATTTTAGTTGAAACTTATAAAAAAGATCCAAAGTATGGTAAACGTGTTAAATATTCTAAGAAATATACAGCACATGACGAAAATAACCAAGCTAAAGTTGGAGATATCGTTAGGGTTGTAGAAACCAAACCATTATCAAAAACAAAAAGATTTAGTTTAGTGGAAATAGTAGAAGAAGCCGTAATTTTATAGGCGCTTTACAATTAAGAAGGAGGATTCGTTATGATTCAACAACAAAGTCGTTTAAAAGTTGCTGATAATTCTGGTGCTCGTGAACTAATGGTTATTAGAGTCTTGGGTGGTAGTAGAAGAAAAACCGGAAACATTGGTGACATCGTAGTTGGAACAGTAAAAAAAGCAACTCCAAATGGTAACATATCAAGCGGTAAAGTCGTAAAAGCGGTTATCGTTAGAAGTAAGTTTGGAATGCGTAGAGATGATGGTTCTTACATTAAATTCGATGATAATGCATGCGTTATTATTAAAGATGATAAGACACCAGTTGGAACAAGAGTTTTAGGTCCAGTAGCACGCGAATTACGTGATAAAGATTTCATGAAAATTGTATCGTTAGCAAAAGAAGTGTTATAGGCCTTTTAAGGAGGAAAAATCATGAATTTAAAAGTTGGAGATAAAGTAATTGTTATTGCTGGTAAAGATAAAGGTAAAGAAGGAAAAATCATCGCTAAGAAAGGTGAAAAGGTTTTTGTAGAAGGCGTTAATATGGTAAAAAAACATGTTAAGCCAAACGGACAAGACCAAAACGGTGGAATTATAGATAAGGAAGCAGCTATTCACGTATCTAACGTAATGATGATTGATCCTAAAACCAAAAAACGTACTAGAATAGCAAAAGAACTAGATAAAGACGGAAAAAAAGTTAGAATTTCTAGCAAGTCAAAATCTAAATTAGACTAATAAGGAGGGTAACTATGAACAGTTTAAAAGAAAAATATACTAAGGAAATTATTCCTGAACTTGAAAAGAAACATAATTATACTACTGTCATGGCTGTACCAAAGCTAGAAAAGATCGTAGTTAATATGGGAGTTGGCGATGCAACTACTAATAGCAAACTTTTAGATGTTGCAGTAAGCGAACTTGAAAAAATAACAGGTCAACAACCAGTTATTACAAGAGCAAAAAAATCAATTGCTGGTTTCAAATTAAGAGAAGGTCAAGCAATTGGATGTAAGGTTACACTTCGTGGAGAAACTATGTATACTTTCCTAGAAAAGTTAATTAAAATCGTGTTACCACGTGTACGTGATTTTAGAGGTATATCAAATAAAGCATTTGATGGAAGAGGAAATTATACTTTAGGAATTAAAGAACAAACTATATTCCCAGAAATAGTTTATGACGAAGTTGTAAAAGTACGTGGAATGGACATTGTTTTTGTTACAACTGCAAAAACTAATGAAGAAGCATTAGACTTATTAAAAGGATTCGGTTTACCTTTTAAGAAGTAAGCAAATGGGAGGAAATAAATGGCAAAGAAAAGTATGGTCGTAAAACAAAGAAGACCAAAGAAATTTAAAGTACAAGAATACACTCGTTGCAACAGATGCGGTCGTCCACATTCAGTAATGAAAAAGTTTGGTATCTGCCGTATTTGCTTTAGAGAACTAGCATATAAAGGTGAAATTCCTGGTGTTAGAAAGTCAAGTTGGTAAGAGTAAAAATATAAAAGGAGGATTCATATGTCAGTAACAGATCCAATCGCAGATTTACTTACACGTATGCGTAATGCAAATCAAATGCGTTATAATGAAGTTGTAGTTCCTTCATCAAATCTTAAATTAGAAATAGTTAAGATTTTAAAAGCAGAAGGATATATAACTGACTACAAAGTAGAAAAAGGTCAAGTACAAGATAACATTGTTATTACTTTAAAATATGGAAAAAACAAAGAAAGAGTAATTTCTGGTTTAAAGAGAATATCAAAACCAGGTTTACGTGTGTATGCTAAGGCTGAAGAAATTCCAACTGTATTAAACGGACTTGGAATCTCAATCGTATCAACATCAAAGGGAATCATGACTGGTAAAGAAGCTAGAAAAGAAAACCTTGGTGGAGAAGTATTAGCATACGTATGGTAATTCATAAGGAGGAACTTAAAGATGAGTCGTATCGGAAATAGAGAATTAACAGTACCAAGTGGCGTTACTGTTACAAACGAAAATGGATGCATCACTGTAAAGGGACCTAAAGGTGAATTATCATTAACATTAAATCCAAACATAGATGTTAAAGTAGAAGATAACAAGGTTAAGGTTACAAGAAACAGTGAAATTAAAACAACAAAACAAATGCATGGTACAACAAATGCTTTAATCAAGAACATGATTATTGGTGTATCAGAAGGTTATGAAAAAGGCCTAGAAATAATCGGTGTTGGTTATAGATTTAATCCAAAAGGAAAAGTTCTAGAAATAAACGCTGGTTATTCACACAAAATTGAATTAGAAGTACCTGCTGGACTTGAAGTTTCAGCTGTAAGTGCAACTGAAATAACAGTTAAAGGTATTGATAAAGAAGCAGTTGGTAAATTTGCTGCAGAAATAAGAGAAGTTAGAAAACCAGAACCATATAAAGGTAAAGGTATTCGTTACAAAGGTGAACATATTCGCCGTAAAGAAGGTAAAAAGGCTTCTAAATAATAGGAAAGGGAGATTATTACAATGATAAACAAGACATCACGTAATGAAGCTCGTAAAGCTAGACATGCTAGAATAAGAAACAAGGTAAGCGGAACTAGCGAGTTACCAAGATTATGCGTATTTAGATCATTAAAGAACATTAGTGTTCAAATAATTGATGATGAAAAAGGTGTTACTTTAGTAAGCGCTTCATCATTAGATAAAGATTTAAACATTAAAAATGGTGGTAACATAGAAGCAAGTAAGCTTGTAGGAGCTTTGGTTGCAAAGAAAGCAAAGAAAGCAAAAATAAAAAAAGTAGTATTCGATAGAGGTGGCTACTTATATCATGGACGTGTTAAGGCATTAGCAGATGCAGCACGTGAAAATGGATTAGAATTCTAAAGGAGGGTAACGATGGAAAGAAGAAATAGCAAACCACGTGAAAAAGAATATAACGAAACAGTTATTTCTGTAAATCGTGTTACAAAAGTTACCAAAGGTGGACGTCGTCTTCGTTTTGCAGCAACTGTTGCAGTTGGAGATGGAAAAGGTAAAGTTGGCCTTGGAACTGGTAAAGCAAATGAAGTTCAAGACGCTATCAAAAAAGCAGTTCAAGATGCAACTAACAGAATCATTAAGGTTGACTTAGTTGAAGATAGAACAGTATCTCATGACGCTATTGGTACAGCTGGAGCAGCAAAAGTTTTAATTAAACCTGCTAAAGCCGGTACTGGTATAATAGCTGGTGGTTCAGTTCGTGCAATCTTAGAATTAGCTGGTGTTAAAGACATCATTTCAAAATCACTTGGATCAAATACAAAATTAAATACCGCAAGAGCATGCGTTGAAGCATTAAAGAGCCAAAAATCAGCAGAACATATTGCTGAATTAAGAGGAAAATCTGTAGAGGAGATTTTAGGATAATGAAGTTAAATGAATTAAAGTATAACGAAGGTTCTAAAAAGGACATCAAAAGATTAGGTCGTGGTTCTAGTAGCGGTACTGGAAAAACAAGTGGTAGAGGAGAAAATGGACAAAAATCAAGAAGCGGTGGAGGAGTAAGAGTTGGTTTTGAAGGTGGTCAATTACCTTTATACAGAAGACTTCCAAAACGTGGCTTCTCTAACGCAATGTTCAAAAAAACATATGCAGTTATAAACGTATCTGATTTAAATAAATTTGAAGAAGGTACAGAAGTAACTCCAGAATTATTATTCGAAATGGGAATAATAAAAAAACAATTATCTGGTATTAAAGTATTAGGTAATGGAGAATTAACTAAAAAATTAACTGTTAGAGCACATAAGTTCTCTAGCATAGCAAAGGAAAAAATAGAAGCAGCAGGTGGAAAAGCTGAGGTGATTTAAGATGTTTAAAGGCATTAAACAAATCTTTTCAGCCAGGAATAAAGATGTAAAAAATAAAATCTTATTCACACTGTTAATACTATTTATCTATAAATTAGGAACAACTGTGCGTGTTCCTGGTACTGAAAACATTACACAAGATTTAGGATTTTTGGAATTACTTAACGTAATGGGTGGTGGTTCCTTAAAGAACTTCTCAATTTTTGCACTAGGTGTTACACCATATATTAGTGCATCAATAATTGTTCAATTATTACAAATGGATATAATTCCATATTTCTCTAACTTAGCTAAAGAAGGTTATTCCGGAAGAACTAAGTTAAATAAAATAACAAGATACTTAGGAATTGCATTAGCATTCCTACAAGGACTTGTAATGTCATTCTCATTTTTAGGGGAAAGTGCAACATCACTTGATTATTTAAGGGTAACACTTATTTTAACCGCAGGAACTTGCTTCCTATTATGGTTAGGTGACCAAATAACTCGTAAGGGTGTTGGAAATGGAATATCTATCCTTATTATGGCAGGTATTTTAATTAGTACTCCAAGTATGATGGTAGATGCATATAACGCATTTGTAGTAAGCGGAACAGTTCAAGAAGTAGCTCTTCCGATCTAAATTCATATTATTCTTACTTGTGTATATAGCAATAATAGTTGGTGTGGTATTTATTGAAAAATCTGAAAGGAGAATTCCTGTTCAGTATTCAAACAAAACAGCAACAGCTTATGGTGCAAAACAAACATATATACCATTTAGATTAAATTCTTCTGGTGTTATGCCAGTAATATTTGCATCAAGCTTAATTTCAATACCATCACTTATCGCAGCGTTTGTAAAGAAAGATTCGTTCTCATTATTTGTTAATAAATACATTAACTATAATACGGTAACTGGATTTATATTATATATTTTATTAATAGTTTTATTCTCATATTTATACACGTTTATGGCAGGTTTAAAGCCAAAAGAATTATCTGAAAACCTAAATAAACAAGGTGGATATATTCCGGGTGTAAGACCTGGTAATGAGACTAAGGGCTATATTAGTAAGGTACTATCAAGAACAACGTTTTTAGGAGCATTATTCTTGATTGTAATAGCAGGTCTTCCAATAATTGTTACAAACTTAAGTAGCTTGCCTACTAGCGTAACGGTTGGAGGTACAGGTTTATTAATCGTAGTTGGTGTTGCACTTGAAACTTATAATCAAATTGAAAGTACGATGTCAGCAAGAAAATATGAAAGGGGTTACAGAAGGTAATGAAAAACATAATCTTTTTAGCGCCACCTGCAGCAGGCAAGGGAACGCTATCTGAAATGCTAACAGAAAAATATGGATATGGTCATATTTCAACTGGTGATTTATTAAGAGAAGAAGTAAAAAAAGGTACAGCACTTGGACAAGAAGCTGAAGGCTTAATGAAAGCAGGTAAATACGTACCAGATGAGTTAATCATTAAACTTATTTCTAATCGTATAACAGAACCTGATTGTGAAAATGGTTATATCTTAGATGGATTTCCAAGAACTAAAGTTCAAGCAGAGAAATATGCTGAATTATTAAAAGAACTTGGTAAAGATTTAGGAGTAGTAATATATATTGACATTGATAAGGATATGGCAATTAAAAGAGCTTGCTCAAGAATTACTTGCCCTAAATGCGGAAGAATATATAATAAATATTCAAACGAAATGAAACCTAAGGTAGAAGGTATGTGTGATGATTGTAACGTAAAATTAACACAACGTGCTGATGATACCGAAGAAACATTCGTTAAAAGATTTGATGAATATATGACTAAAACTATGCCTTTATATGATTATTATAAAGATTTAGGAGTACTTAAAACTATTAAGGCTTATGAAAGCAAGTTTGATACTTTTAATGAAGCAGTTAAAGTTTTAGAAGAAAAATAATTATCAGTTAAAATACTGGAAACAGTAACTACCAGATAATGACAGGAGGGTGATTAAGGGTGGCTAAAAAAGAAGACGTAATTGAACTAGAAGGTAAAGTAGTCGAACTTTTAAAAGGCGGAGACTTTAAGGTTCAATTAGAAAATGGACACACTGTAGAAGCTCGCGTTTCTGGTAAAATGCGAATGAATAAGATTCGTATTTTACCAGGTGATACAGTAGTCTTAGAAATATCACCTTATGATTTAACACGTGGGCGTATAACCTATAGAAAATGATAGGAGGAAATAAAGATGAAAGTTAGACCATCAGTTAAAAAAATTTGTGATAAATGTAAAGTTATTAAACGTAATGGGAAAGTAATGGTTATCTGTGAAAACCCAAAACATAAGCAAAGACAAGGATAATAGGAGGTGCAATAGTAAATGGCACGTATAAAGAACGTTGATCTACCAAATAAGAGAATTGAAATAGCATTAACTTATATACATGGTATTGGTAGAAAGTTATCAAGAAACATTTTAACAAAGTTAAACATTAATCTTGATACTAAGGCTAATGATTTAACAGATGAAGAAATTTCTAAAATTCGTAAAGAATTAGATAATCACTTATTAGAAGGTGATTTAAGAAGAGAAGTTTCAATGAATATTAAAACTAAGATGGAAATCGGTTCTTACCAAGGAATTCGTCATCGTAAAGGTTTACCTGTAAGAGGTCAATCTACAAGAAGTAATGCTAGAACTCGTAAGGGTCGCGGTAAGACTGTAGCAAACAAGAAGAAGTAGGAAAAAGGAGGATATACAAATGGCTTACAAAGCAAGAAAACGTAAGGTTAAAAAGAATATCCCTGAAGGACAAGCTCATATACATTCTACTTTCAATAATACAATCGTTACTATTACTGATAAAGATGGTAATGCAGTATCATGGGCATCAAGTGGAACTTCAGGATTTAAAGGAAGTAAGAAGAAAACTCCATTCGCAGCTGGTATGAGTGCAGAAGCAGCAGGTAAAGCAGCTTATGATTCTGGTATGAGAAAAGTAGATGTTTTCGTAAGAGGATTAGGATCAGGAAGAGAAACTGCAATCCGTTCATTACAAACTGCAGGACTTGAAATTCTTTCAATCACAGACGTAACACCAGTACCACATAATGGTTGTCGTCCACCAAAACGTCCACGTGGATAATTTTAGGAAAAGGGAGTGAATTTACGTGATAAAATTCGAAAAACCAATATTCAAAGTTGCTGAATATGTAGAAAGCAGAAACTATGGAAAATTTGAAATCGAACCTTTAGAAAGAGGATTTGGCACAACACTTGGAAACGCACTTAGAAGAGTAATGTTATCATCATTACCTGGAGATGCAATTACTAGTGTTCACATCGATGGTGTTCTTCATGAATTCCAAACTATTGATGGAGTTATTGAAGACGTAACAGGAATTATACTAAACTTAAAAAGTGTAGTTGTTAAAAACCACACTAATGAGCCTAAAACTATAAAATTAAACGTTAGTCGTGAAGGTGTTGTAACGGCAGCAGATATAGAAAAAGATGCTGATATTGAAATCGTTAACCCTGAGCAAGAAATTGCAACAATAGTTAAAGGTGGAAAACTAAACATGGAAATGACTGTATCAAGCGGTCGTGGATATGTTAGAGCAGAAGCTAATAAGAAATTATTAGGTGATGTTAAATTAAATACTATTGCAATGGATTCTAACTTTTCTCCAATCGAAAGAGTTAATTATGAAGTTGAAGGTGCCCGTGTTGGACAAGATGATTCATATGATAAATTAACTATGGAAGTTTGGACAAATGGTTCTATGAAACCAGAAGAAGCTGTTGCATTAGCATCAAGAATAATTATTGAACACTTTGAGATTTTAACTAAGTTAGACGAAATCGCTGATGAAACTGGTCTTATGAAACAAAACGTTGATGATTCTAAGACTAAGGCTCTTGAAATGTCTATTGATGAATTAGAATTCTCTGTAAGAGCATATAACTGCTTAAAGAGAGCTAATATAAACACATTACAAGATTTAACTGAAAAGAGCGAAAATGAAATGATGAAGATCCGTAACTTAGGTAAGAAATCACTTAAGGAAGTAATTGATAAAGTAAAAGAAATGGGATTCTCATTTAGAAGCGAAGAGTAAAACAGTAAGGAGGAAGACAAATGGCTTATAGAAAATTAGGACGTACTAACAAACATAGAAGAGCTATGCTTGCTAACTTAACTAGAGACCTAATTAAAAATGAACGTATTGAAACTACTGAAACACGTGCTAAAGAAGTACGTAAATGTTTTGATAAAATGGTTACATATGGAAAAAATGGTAGCCTAGTAGCTAGACGTAATGCACTTGCTTTCTTATATAACGATAAAGAAGCTGTATCAAAAGTATTTGACACACTTGCTAAACGTTATGAAAATAGAAATGGTGGATACACTAGAATTTTAAAACTAACTGAAAGAAGAGGAGACGACGCTTTAATGGTTGTCCTAGAGTTAGTAGATTAATAAAGATTAAAAACAAACCTGGCAAGGTTTGTTTTTTCTATATAAAATGTTATAATAATTTGGGTGATGATAGATGAAGGCATTAATTACAGGAGCATCAAGTGGCCTTGGAAAAGATTTTGCATTTAAACTAAGTAATATGGGGTATGACCTTATTTTAGTTTCAAGAAATAAAAAGGAACTTAATGAAGTAGCAAGTAATTTAAAAACAAATGTACAAATAGAAACATATGATTTATCAAACGAGGAGAATTGCATTAAGTTATTTGATAAACACAAAAAAATAGATTTATTAAAAGAACAAGATATGCTATATACAGTAATTCAAAGAGGATTTAAGGGAGATACTGAAGTTTATTAATAAATAATGCCGGATTTGGTTTGTTTGGAGAGTTTAGTAAAACAAATTTAGATAAAGAACTTAATATGATAGATTTAAACGTTAAGGCAGTACATATATTAACTAAACTATACTTAAAAGAAATGATAAAAAAAGACAGCGGTAGAATACTTAACGTAGCATCAACTGCATCCTTTTTACCAGGCCCTTTGATGTCAACTTATTATTCCACTAAATCTTACGTTTATGAGCTTACAACGGCTATTTTTGAGGAATTAAGGCGTATTAGGTCGAATGTTAAGGTATCTGTTTTATGTCCAGGACCTGTTAATACAAATTTTAATAATGTAGCGGGTGTTAATTTTGCAATAAAAGGTTTATCTAGCGATTATGTAACTAGTTACGCACTTGATAAAATGTTTAAAAACAAGCTTGTTATAATACCAGGTTTTACAAATAAATTAGCTAAAATTGCTTGCAAGTTTGCATCTTTAAGATTATTATTAAAAGTAGATTACAACATACAAAGAAAAAAGGAGAAATAGTTTATGAAAAAGAATAAAAAAGGTTTTACTTTAATTGAGTTATTAGCAGTAATAGTTGTGTTAGGCGTTATTATGTCAATTGCAGGAACTGCTGTATTAAAGCAGAAAAAGAAAGCAAACCAAGGAGAAATAGATTCTTTATATAACACCATAAAAGGATTTGGAGCAGATGTTTATTTAAGTGGAAAAAAAGATAGTGCTTGTTATAGTGATACTTGGTTAAAAGAAAATGGTTATTTAAAATCAAAAGTTTCTAATCCATCAAATGGCGGAGAATGTGAGGCATACTTAATTATTGATAAAAATGACTCTAATGATATGTTTAAAGCATACGTTAATTGTCCGGGATTAGATGCTAAAGGAACTCGTCCTAGTGAAAGGTGTGAATAAAGCTAAACTAAAAAAGTTTGGCTTTTTTTCTTATTTGTTGTATAATAAAGCCTTATATTTTAGGAGGTGAAATTAATGGATGTGCTAGAAATTAAAAACTTAAGATTTAGATATAAAAACAAGTTTATATTCGATGATTTTAACATTAACATAGAGCGCGGATCGTGGGTTACGATAGCGGGTCCTAATGGATCTGGGAAAACAACATTAGTTAAGATTTTAGCGGGTCTTGAAAAGTCATATTCTGACATAACAATATTTAATAAACCTCTTAAAAAAGAAAATTTGCATGATATAAGACGTAATATTGGATTTGTATTTGATAACCCTGATAATTTTTTTGCGTGCGAAACGGTAGAAGATGAACTTGCTTTTTCTTTGGAAAATCTAGGAGTTTATCCTAAAACGATAACAAAAAAAATAGATGAGATATCAAAACTTCTTAAGATAGATCACCTTCTAAAGGAAAATCCATATAATTTATCCGGTGGAGAAAAGCAAAAGGTTGCATTAGGATGTGCGCTTATGCTTGAACCTAGAATACTTGTTTTGGATGAGGCTCTTTTAATGATTGATATTAATGAGCGCTCCTCTCTTCTTAAATTGCTTAAAAAATATAACAAAGAAAAAAGAGTAACCATAATATCATTTACCCATAACCTGGACGAGGCTTTATATTCAGATAGACTAGTTATTATAAATGATGGTGTAATAGTTGTAGATGGCTCGTTTCCATCAGTTTTTGAAGAAGAAAGAGTTATGAGAAAAATTGGCCTTGAAGTACCATTTGGAGTAGAACTTTCTCAAAAACTTAAGGTATACGAAATTGTATCTAGTCTAGAACTCGATTTGGAAAGGTTGGTGTCTTTAATATGGAAGTAATTTTTAGAAACGTTAACTTTTTCTATAATTATGGTATGGAAAATGAAAAAAGGGCTTTAAAGGATATAAATTTATGTTTGGAGAGTAATTTAATTCATGGAATAATAGGTCCAATAGGTAGTGGTAAGTCAACAATGTTAGAACTTATGAACGGAATTACAAAACCTACTACTGGAGAGATAATAATAGGAAAGTATAATCTTAATAAACGCAATTTTAAATTTAATAAGTTTAGATACGACGTTGGGCTAGTTTATCAATTCCCAGAAAAGCAGTTCTTTTGTAATACGGTTGGTGAAGAAGTTGCTTTTGCAGAAAAAATATTTTCCCCAAAAAACAAGAACATAAAATCAAGGGTAATTAAAGTTCTTAAAATGGTTGGATTAGATGAGTCATACTTAAGCAGAAGTCCATTTAGTCTTAATAATGGAGAAAAAAGATTAGTTGCAATAGCATCCGTTCTTATATCAAATCCTAAACTTCTTATTATGGATGAACCTACTATTGGTCTTGATAATAATAGTAAAAAAAGATTAATGAAACTTTTAAGAAAATTAAAAACCAGATATTCTAAAACGATTATAATAGTTACTCACGACGTTGATATGTTATATGAGATAGTGGATAATGTAGTTGTTTTAAACGAAGGCGTGGTAGTTAAAGAAGGAAGTAAGATAGATGTTTTTGCAAACGTCGAGTTATTGGATAATAATAACACGCCAGTTCCTAGCGTAATTAGGTTTGAAAAAATGATTTATGACAAAACAGGCATAGATTTAGGTTACTTAAAGGATATGAATTCCTTGGTAAGAAAAATAAAAGAAGTAAAAGATGAGTTACGAGAGGTGGGGACGAAATATGACTAATAAATATCCTTTCTTTAGGTATGTTCCATCATCTTCCAAGGTGCATTTGATGAATTCTAAAATGAAGATAATATGGTTTTTGCTTACCCTTATATCACTACTACTTATTAATGACTTAATATCACTAGGTATTTTATCCGCTTTTTTACTTATTATAATAGGTTTATCTAAGATAGATGTAAGAGCATACGTATCAAACGCATTATTAGTTTGGCCTTTATACCTTACTTTATTTATTATATTTTTATGTATATTTTTAAATCCAATAACTGCTTTAATATGGGCTTTGAAATTGTTTTTAATAATCATTTTGTTTTTAATATTAACTTTTACAACGTCATTAAGCGAAATAGCATGGGGATTTGAGTGCGCCTTTGCTTGCCTTAAAAAAATTAATTTTCCGGTTTCTAAAGCATCACTTAAAATTGCGATGGATATTAAGTTTATTTCAACTATTTTTGAAGAATCTAAAATAGTTAGAAAATCGATGGCATATAGAGGAGTTTCATATAATAAAAACAAGTTAAAATCATTTAAGAAAATGATTGTACCAGTTATATCATTATCTTATAAACTTTCTAGAAGGATGGTAAAGATAATGAAACTAAGATTTTATGGAAATAAAAAAAGAACGAATTATCATGAAAATAAGGTAACAAAATTTGATAAAATATTAGTATTTTCTCCTGTTATTCTTATTTATGTGGTTATATGGTTAGGTTGGTGTTAGTGTGACTAGATATTTAATAGATTTTTCATATTCTGGTGCAAACTTTAGTGGGTATCAAAAGCAGCCAGGAAAAAGAACGGTTCAAGATGAAATAGAAAAGGTTTTATCAAGTATTAATAATAATAGTGTTAAATTAACTTCCTCTGGTAGAACGGATGCTTTAGTTAATGCAATCCATCAAAAGGCTCATTTTGATTTGGATAAAAAAATAGGGGCATATAAATTAAATGGTGCTCTAAACAGTTACTTGCCAGATGATATTTACGTAAATAGCGTAAGAGAAGTAGATAATTTATTTCACGCAAGATATATGGTAAAGTCAAAAACATATGAGTATTTGATAAATATAAAGACCTATAACCCCTTACTTCGCACCCACGTGTATCAATACTGTAAGCCTTTAAATATAAGGAAAATGAAGAAGGCAGTAAAATATTTCATAGGTAAGCATGATTTTACTACATTTGTATCTGCCGAAGATAAAAAGGAAGACAAGGTAAGAGAGATTTATGATGCAAGTGTTGATGAAAAAGATGGCATAATTAAAATCACTTTTAAGGGAAGTGGTTTTCTAAAATACCAAGTTAGAAACATGGTTGGAACGTTAATTAAAATAGGTGAGGAAAAAGTATTGCCTGACATAATTTTAAGTCTGTTAGAAAAAAAAGATAGAAAGTGTGCTTTTTTATGTGCACCCGCTCAAGGTCTTACATTAACAGATGTTAAATACTAAATAAAAAAAGATAGTTTTCAAATTAATGAAAACTATTTTTTATTTAACGTCATTTATTAGATCAACTAATGTTTTAATACCAATTAACCCACAAATACCAACTAATATATATACTATTTTAGAGCCTAATGCACCAGTGCCACCAAATATGGTTGCAACAAGGTCAAAACCAAACAGTCCAATTAATCCCCAGTTTAAGGCACCAATTATCATTACTGTTAAGGCTATAATTTGTAATGTTTTCATAATTTTCCTCCTTTTATACTTATATGATAATCAAAAAAATTATTTTTATACGCGAATATTAAAAAAAATTAACCATATAATTAAATGAAAACAAAAGAGGTGAATTAATGAAAAAATTTTTATTGCCCATACTGGCAATCATTTGTGTAGTTTGTTTAACAGGCTGCGGAAAGGAAACTAGTAAATCGGTGACAGATAAGTTATCAAAAAAAATGGATAAAACTTCCGGGTATAAACTTGAAGCAGAAATGGAATTAATAAATAATGAAGACTCTTACAAATATGATGTTTCAGTATCTTATAAAAAGAAAGATAATTATAGAGTTTCTCTTAGAAACAAAACCAATAATCACGAACAAATAATATTAAAAAATGAGGACGGAGTTTATGTGCTTACACCATCTTTAAATAAGAGTTTCAAATTTCAAAGCAAATGGCCTTATAACAATTCACAAAGTTATTTATTACAATCAGTTATAAATGATATGAAAAATGATTCTAAACTTAGTATGAAAAAACAAGACGGCAATTATGTAGATAAAAGCAAAGTAAATTATAAAAATAATGCATCTTTAACACATCAGATAGTAACGATTGATAAAAACCTAAACATAAAAAAGGTAGTTGTTTATGACAACACCGGAAGCGCCCAGATAAAAGTTTTGTTTAAATCCTGTGATATGAAAGCCAAATTCAACAATAAATACTTCGTATTAGAGGAGAATATGAAGACTTTTGATGCTGATACAGAAAGTGATGACGAAAAGACGACAGAAGAGTCTAAAATGCTTGATGAGGCCGTATATCCAATGTATTTGCCAGACGGAACTTATCTTGAAAGCGAAAAAACAATTGACTTAGACGAGGGCTCAAGAATAATCATGACATTTAGTGGGGATACTCCTTTTATGCTAGTTGAAGAGACTGTTTCAAAAAGCGATGATATGGAAGTTATTCCGACAAACGGAGACTTAGATATTTTAGGTGGCAACATAGCCATCATAGGGGATTCAAGCGTAAGCTTTATAAACGATGGATTACAATACTATTTAGTTTCAAGTGATATGTCAAAAGAAGATCTTATAACCGTTGCTAAATCAGTAGCAACACTTCCTGTTGGAAAATAAATTAAGAATCGAAAAATAGGTTTAATTTGGTTTTAATATGTGGTAAAATTATAAACGGTGATATGAATGAGAAATGAATTAAAAAACGGAATAATTTTATCCATCACAGTAATTTTAATAATTTTAGTTGTATATCTTACAACTGCCGTGTTTATGACTGGTGAAATAGGAAGCAAGAAAAATAGTGAAAAAAAGACTACTACCACAAATGCTGCATCTAGTTATGAAAACAAAATACTTGCAAGTAAGGTTTTTGACCAAACACCTGAAACTTATAAAGTATTAATTTTCTCAGAACAAGACGTAAGTGATGATTTAAAATCAGCGATAACAAGTTATAGCGGTAATACTAAATTATATTTAGTAAATAAGGATGAGGCTATAAACAAGTATGTATCATCTGATACAGATAACGTAAAACCTGATAATAGTAGCAGTTTGAAAGTAAAAAAGGAAGCTTTATTAACTATTTCTAATGAATCGGTTACATCTTACGTTACAAACGAAAGCGAAATAATTGATGAACTTAAGTAACTTTAGTAATTTTTAGTTACTTTTTTTCATACATTTGTGCTATACTTTTATTATGCGGAGGTTAAAATGGAACATATGAAAAATAAAAAAAATGAGCCAGAAAACAAAAAAGCAGTAAAAGAAAAGTTAAAAAAAGAGCAAATTAAAGAAGAAAATGAATCTTTCGAAAATAAAGAAGAACAAAAAAGTAATAAAATAAATACATTTTTAAATAAAAAGACCGATTTTAAGGTTTATGAACTAATATTATTTGGCACTTTAATAATGATAGTTTCGGTATTTTTGACGGTTGTTGTTATGAATGATACTTCGCATAATAAGAACGTACTTAGTAATTCTTCCTTAAAATCTGATGAGAAATTAGCAGAATTTGAAGAAGTTTATGATTTAATTAATACGTCTTATTATAAGAAGGTAAGCAAAAAGAAACTAATCGAAGGTGCTATAAACGGAATGTTAGACTCACTAGATGACCCACATACAAGTTATTTTACAAAAACGGAAAAAGAAAATTTCGATGAACTTATGAACGGTTCTTATGACGGTATAGGTGCTGAAATATCATTAGATAAAGATGGTAATGTAATAGTATTTTCAGTATTTAAAAACTCACCAGCTCAAGAAGCGGGATTAAAGTTTAATGATAAAATAATGGAAGTTAATGGTAAAAGTACAAAAGGAATGTCAACAACTGAGGTGGTTGCTCTAATTAAGGATGCTAAAAGAAAAGATGCCAACATAAAAATAGAAAGAGACGGAACCACTTTAGAATTTGATGTTGAAAAAAGAGAAGTTGTAATAGAATCAGTTGAATCAAAGACATATGATGTAAATGGTAAAAAGATAGGCTATGTTGTTATAAACACATTTGCAAATAACACGTATAGTCAGTTCAGGAGTAACATTGAACAATTAGAAAAGGAAAATATTTCAGGATTAGTAATAGATGTTAGAAATAATTCTGGTGGTTATTTACACTCGGTAACTAATATGCTTGATATGTTTTTACCTAAAGGAACGATAAGTTATCAAATTGCAGATAGAAAAACAACTTATAAGTATGCCGCAACAACAAGTGAATCAAGAAATTATCCTGTTGCGGTTTTGGTAAACAAGGCAAGTGCATCAGCATCTGAAATCTTAGCTATTGGATTAAAAGAATCTTATGGTGCAGATGTTGTTGGAACATATACATATGGTAAAGGTACCGTTCAAACGACCAAGGATTTAGAAACAAGTAAAGGTATGATAAAATATACGATTCAAAAATGGTTATCACCTAACGGAAACTGGATAAATAGAAAAGGTGTTGAACCAACTGTTAGTGTGGAATTATCATCTGATTATGAAAATAATCCAACAGAAGCAAACGATAATCAGCTTCAAAAAGCATTAAATGTAGTTGCAAATAAATAAAAAAGGTGTAAAAATAGAATAAAAAAGTCAGATAAACGCAAATTTTTGATATGTTATACAAAGATATGCATAAATATCTGTCTTTTTACTTGCAAAAAATTTTGTTTTTCTAATTTATGTACGTTAGTAAAAAGCACCGGACTCGCCAGAATTATATTTTATTTTTGTTTTTCTTGTGTTTTTCACTAAAAAAGTATAATATTGAGTTAACGAGGAGAAAAAAATATGAGAAAAATGAAAGTAGGAGATAATTATACTATTCATTGTTATAAACATGATGGTCATATATATAATAGTTATGAGTATTCTGTTTTGCTAGACATAAAAAAAGATTACCTTGTTTTTGGAAACAATAAGGTAAAGGTAATGGAAGAAGATGGCAGAACTTGGTATACGAAAGAACCAGCCATAATATTTTATTTTAAGGACAAATGGTATAATGTAATAGTACAATTTAAGAAAAATGACATATATTATTATTGTAATATAGCAAGCCCAACCATAATTGAGGGCAAGGTAATTAAGTATATTGATTACGATTTGGATTTAAGAGGCTTCCCAGATGGAACTTATAAGATCTTAGATGAGTCCGAATATGAGTATCATAGGAAGAAGATGAATTATCCAGAAGAGATAAATTTGATTGTCAAGCAAGAGTTAAAAAACTTAATTAAGGTATACAGTTCCAACACTGGTCCCTTTGACAAGAAAATCGCAATAAGATATTTTGAAAAATTTATGCAACTAACTGGTAATAAAAAATAAATTTTTACATATATTAAATAGAAATGGTTATTCAAAATACCTATTTTTACTAGAAAAAATAAGCAAAAAAGCACTTTTTTTTAAAAAAATTAAAAAAAATGAAAAAAATTGAAAAAAGTTGTTGACATGACCATTTGGATGTGGTATATTTTTATTGCGCTTGACAAAAAGAAGTCAAAAAAAAGCGTAAAAAGCCTTTGTAAAACAAGGGTGGAAATGATCTTTGAAAACTGAGCAAAACGTCAAGATTATTTGAGTAGCTAGGAAAAACAAACAAAACAAAATGAATATATTTTTGAGAGTTTGATCCTGGCTCAGGATGAACGCTGGCGGCATGCCTAAGACATGCA
>OLOU01000448.1_pt1 | contig 36310 bp, 35 predicted proteins | sample 1672101 | NCBI WGS metagenome assembly OLOU01 (sample SAMEA3136645, study PRJEB25190) | human gut metagenome | biome: human gut; feature: human-associated habitat; material: faeces | place: Austria | collected 2013
CTGATAGCTCTTAATCTTTTGTGAATATTATATTGTTGCCAAAATGTTGCCATTTTGGGTTGCAAAGTTCTCAAATGCCTTATAAATAAAGCGTTTATCGAGGTTGCAGAGTTATTCCCACTCGACGAGGACTAAACAATTCTGTTTATGGATTTTTGTTTCTCGTTAGTCCTGCTTTTTTGATTATACGATGTATCTGTATTATCCTGTGTTAAAACGCCCTTGTTATCATTTTGTTATCGAGGTTGATAACAAGAATAATTTCACCGTGGATAATATCGAGGTTGTATGTAAGTATTATAAACGATTTTGCTTAGAATTTCAAGAGGGATGCTAAACTGGTTAAGAATAGTTTACAAAACAACGGCCAAGAGAAACTCTTGGCCGTTGTTCCGCCTATTTTTATACTAACGCAAGTATTGTCAGGGTAAGCATCACAACAAAAATTACGCCACCAATACTACTGATAGTACCGTAAACTTTGCGAGATTCTTTATCGTTTCTTTCTTTTATAAGATAGTAAAGACCTGCGCCTAAGATCATAGCACCAATGAGTGTTCCGCTAATTTTAATTGCCATTATTTTTTCCTCCATTTCAACAATAATGCTGAATTTATAATTACAAGCACAGAGCCTGCGTTATGTACGAGCGCACCAACAACGGGGTTGAGAATGCCTGTAATAGCAAGAGCTATCGCAAGGAAATTGAGCCCCATTGAGAATATCATATTGAGCTTGATGGTGGTCATCATTCGTTTGCTAAGTGCGAACAAGTGCGGCAGTTCTTTGACCTCATCATCTACAAGAGCAATGTCTGCCGCATCTACGGCAATATCACTTCCCACGCCGCCCATAGCAATGCCGACATTGGCTTTTTTGAGTGCGGGAGCATCATTGATACCGTCACCGATCATACATACTGCTTCACCGCCTGACTGATAGCCGTCAATAAAGTTCAGCTTATCTTCGGGCAGGCAATTTGCGTGTATCTCACCGATATGGAGCTTTCCGCCGATAGCATCTGCCGCATTTTTGTTATCTCCGGTCAGCAAGACCGGGGTTACTCCAAGCTGATGTAAGCGGTCTATCATCTGTACGCTTTCTTCACGGATCGTATCGGAAAGTACAATATATCCTGCGAGAACATCGTCAACAGAAACATAAATGACTGTACTGCCTTCGTTAAGATATTTGCCGGCTCCTGCCGCCAATTCTTTAGAAAGCGAAACATCCTTCAGCAGTTTGAGATTACCTGCTTTGATCTGCTTACCGTTAACCGAAGCGGTAACACCTTCGCCGGGGATCATCTTGAAATCTTCTGCCACCGCAGTTTGCTTACCGTAGCAATGTACAATGGCTTTACCGAGAGGATGTTCGCTCATTTTCTCAGCAGAAGCGGCATAACCGTAAATTTCATCCCCACTGTATTCCGAAACACTTTCTACTGCGATAACCTTCGGCGTACCATAGGTGAGCGTACCGGTCTTATCGAAAGTAATTTTCGTAACCTTAGCAAGTCGCTCTAAAGCATCTCCTTCACGTACAAGGAAACCGTGTTTTGTGGCATTGCCGATTGCCGCCATAATTGCGGTAGGGGTAGCGAGTACCAAAGCACACGGGCAGAACACAACAAGAATGGTAACTGCACGGATAATTTCGCCCGATATGATCCAAGTGAGTGCGGCAGCAGTCAAAGCGATCACAACAATCCAAGTCGCCCACTTATCCGCAAGACCAACGATCTTTGCTTTTCCGGCATCAGCGGACTGAACGAGCTTTATCATTCGCTGAATAGAACTGTCTTCACCAACCTTTGTTGCTTTCATCTCAAAGGCACCGAACTGATTGACCGTTCCCGAAGAAACTTCATCACCGACAGTTTTATCTACGGGTAATGATTCACCCGTCATAACCGCCTGATTTACCGAAGTCTGCCCCGAAAGGATAACACCGTCAACAGGTACGGTTTCGCCGGGAAGAACACGGATAATATCACCGACCTTGACCTGCTCGGCAGGGATGATGCTTTCTGTTCCGTTTTTAATGACTCTTGCCGTCTGCGGTGTCAGATGAACGAGCTTCTCAATACCTGCTCTTGCTTTAGCAACAGTCAGATCTTCAAGCAAGGCTCCAAGCTGCATAATAAAAGCAACCTCGCCTGCGGCAAAATCCTCTCCAATACAAACAGAAGCAACGAGCGCAAGGGAAACAAGCACATCCGCTTTAATATCAAAGGCTGTAACGAGTCCGATGATTGCCTCCATTATGATAGGCAGACCGCAGAGGATAATGGATACCCAAGCAATATCAAAGGGCAGATTCCAAAACTGCAAATTCTGATTAAGCAAGCTCAATACTAAAGAAACACCGGAGATACACAGAAAGATAATATCCTTTTTTGTGCCGCCGAGTTCCATAAACTGCTCAATTTTTTCAATTACTTTCTTCATTGTAGACCTTCTTTCTATACCTATGGGGGTATATGTATATTATACCCGTAGGGGTATGAGTTGTCAAGTAGGTCAAAGAAAAAAGACAGCCGTAAAGACTGTCTTTCACAAAAAGTTCGATCTTACTGCATATTCGCAAAGCGTTCAACTGCTTTGGTAAAGCTCTCGATGGTCTTATCCGCATCGCCGTGTTCAATGCCGTCCTTCACGCAATGCTTGATATGTCCCTCCAACACGACCTGTCCGGCTTTATGCAATGCAGATTTAGCCGCATTGATTTGAGAGAGGACATCTTCGCAAGGAACATCCTCATCAATCATTCTGTCTATTGCCTGTACCTGCCCAATGATCTTTTTCAGTCTGCGGTGCAGATTTTCAGCATCCATACACTGTTTCATACTCTAACCTCCATACCGTTAGGGGTATATGTATTATAGCAGATTTTTCGAGATTTGTCAATGTAGGACACAACGGCGGCAAGGAGAATCATTCTCTCCCTGCCGCCGTCTGTCTGTTAGGTGCAAATCAAATCGTTGTTTACGATTTCTGTGGCTCTGCTGCGAATATTGTTCATCCGACCAACCCACTCCATTTGATTTTCAGCTTTGAGTTGTTCAGTTGCGCCCTCACGTTCTGCCATCTGCTTTACGAGCCGAAAAAACATATCCTCAGCCTGCTTATCGAGATCAGCAAGGTAGCCATTCAGCTTGCCGCTTGTCAGCAGATTTGTATAAAGCACCTTGCGGTGTTGTTTGATGTACCGCAAGTGTCGCTGTCCCCATAAGCCAACTTCCGTTTGTTCTTCGGCGGGTAATGCAAGGTCGGGCAGATAATAATCTCCCTGCAAGGTGTAACCGATACCCGTTCTTTCGTCTGTGAAATGCTGTTTCATTGTGTTGTCCTCCTTGTAATTTTATCTTGAGCGTTCATCACGCCGTTTACCTTTTGCTCTTGCTTGTTCAAGCAAGGTGTCAATTTGCTTGCTGCCGAATACCTTTCGGAGCAGTTTATAATCTCTCAGATCCTCACGGAGATAATGGTTTTCCCGTTCCAAAACATCGACTGTTTTCTGTAACCGTTCATTGCTTCGGGCAAGAGAATAGTTTGCTGATTTCCATCGTTCAAAATCGTTTTTTGCTTCAAAGTACCGTTGCAAAACCTTTACGACCAATGCCTTCAATCGCTTGAAAATCGGCTCAACAAACTTGGTTTTATAAGTTTTTGCCGACATCATTGTAGGCGGCTCCGGTAGCTGATACTCAGGTTCGTTTTCAAAATTTTGTGAGATGGTGGTAATAACTTTTGCGCTCTCGGTAAGGTTTTCGATCTGCTTTTCAAGGATATTTGCCTCATCGCTTTTCTCCTTGACCACCGCATCCAACTCTGCTAATTCACGCTGACGTTCCTGCAATTTATAATCGAGAACATCGAGGTGCGGGCGTTCCATTCCTTTGTGTTCCCACTCAATTCCGTGCCGTTCCATAATGGCGGCGAGCTGTTCTTTTTCGGCTTGTATCCACCTTGCCCACTCACTGTCCTTCTTGTGAACACCGACAAATCCTTGCGCCTTTAACGCCTGCTTTAGGGATACTCTTGTTTCAAGTCCACGCTTGCCGTCGGTCTTAATGAAGGGTACAAAGTCGATGTGTAAGTGGGGTGTTGCTTCATCCAAGTGCAAGTGCGCCGAGAACACTCGGAGGTTGGGATTGCGTTCTTGGAACGACTTCATATACTCGTCAAGTATCTCGGTGGCAAGCCTTCCGGTGTCGCTACTGACGGCGGTATTTTCCCAATCTCCGATCTGCATTATGATTTCGTGAAACGGTTTTTCCTGCTTTCCGAAGCGTATTTTTTCATAATAATCATCTATCTTTCGGTCGGCTCTTGTCTGCTTGGCGTTGTATTTTTTAAGTGCTTCATCGAACAATTCGTGGTACACATCACGGATATTTTCATCACAGTAGGCAATGTTTTGGCACGACCTTTCGGGATCAACATTGCCGGCGTGAAAGGTGCGATTGTTGTGTCTGAGCGAGCCTTTTCCGACCATTCCGCTTATCGTTCTTTGCATTAAAATCACTTCCTTCCTCTTTCGCCGCTGTGCGGCGGGTTTTGTTACTTTTGTCAAAAGTAACGCAAAAGCACTTTTGACAGCCTTCGTCTATCAAAAGATGCCATTGCGCTCTCCGAGGGGGTTATGGGGCGTTGCCCCGTTGTCTGCGGACAACTCCCCAGCAGTGCCGCCCTTTGAAAAGGGCACCCTGCACCCCGCCTAAACTTTGTATTGGCACACCTGCCGAAAAAGAACATTGCAAGATTGCGAAAGTCCCGCACTTTTGCAATGTTGCAACCTTACAGGTCGCCATACTCTTTTTCTTCGGGTAGCTGCCAATACCACCCACTGCCTTCCTTAACAGACCGCACGTTCAGCGTTTTCTTTGCTTCGTCAAGCACTCGTTTGGAGATACCCAAACTCTTTGCTTTTTGCAGCAAGGTCTGTTGCGGATACTTCCCGTCGGATAGGCAGTCAAGGATAAGGCTTTCAGCCATATCGGATTTCCTCTCACGGCTGACACCGCTGAGAAGATCGTCGATGGAAATATCATAGTGACCGAGCCACTTAAATCCGTTGGCTTCGCTCAGTTCAAAGGCAATGGGTTTGCCTTCCGGTGCAAGCGAGGACTTTTGATGAGCCGCCACACGCACCTCCGGCTTGTCCTTTACTCTGCCGACCACAAGAACGCTTCGTGCCGTTGCTTGAAAGTCGATAGAGCCAAGACCTCTGTAATTGGATTTATTGCCCTGCGCCTTGTTTAAGTGTCCTACAAGGATAATCGCACAACTGTACTTCTCAGCAATTCTGCCGAGCTGAGAAAGAATGGCACGAACTTCGTTTGCACGGTTAATATCAACCCTTGCGCCGATATAGGCTTGCATCGGATCTAAGATAATTACCCTTGCTCCCGTTTCTGCGATAGCCTTTTCCACACGCTCGTCGAGCATCGTCAGTGCCGCTTCTGATTCGTCAATCACCTTGATTTGCGAACAGTCTGCATCACCGGCAAGCAGACGGGGTTTGATAGTATCTCCAAGCCCATCCTCTGCGGTCTGGTAGATGATTTTGATTGGCTCTCGCTCTGTGTCGTCGCAGGGGAGTTTTTCTCCCCTTGACAACAGAGCCGCCAATCGCAGTATCAAAGTAGTTTTACCCTCACCGCCGTCGCCGTGGATGATCGTCAGCTTGCCGTATGGGATATAGGGATACCAAAGCCATTCCACTTCTTCGACGGGGACTTCATCCATACTGATGATTTTTAATTCCGCCATAGGCGTTACCTCCTTTCAATTTTTCTCAAAACTATTGAAATTGGAGGAGTATTCGGTTATAATATTTGCAGTACATTTTTGAGAAGGCTGTTCCGTATCTGCGCCAACAGATACTTGTGGAACAGTCTTTTCGGTTTTATATGCCATCCGATTGCCCCTTCAATCCGTATAGTGTGGTGTTGATCTGCTCAATCACATCGAGCAAATCATTGTGGATGCCGCTACCTGCTTCAATACGCTTCAGTTCGTCGAGTACGGCAGCAAGTTCGTTACGGAGAGCCTTATACACTCTCGGATTGCCGACCACCGTGATTTGCTGCTGTAAGGCACGGGTGCAGAGGTAATCCTGCTTGGTCATTCCCGAAAGCCGTACATTAGTATCCAATATATCGGCTTCCTCCGGCGACATCCGAAATGCTACGGTTTTACTTCTCCAACGATTATGACGGTCAAAATTTTTAGCTGACATTTTCAATATCCATCCTTTCATATTCAAGTTTTTTTGCCATCTCCGTCTGCTTTGACGGAAACAGATGTGCATAGCGGTAAGTGATTTCGATACTTTCGTGCCCTACTCGGTCAGCGATTGCCACCGCAGAAAATCCCATATCTATGAGCAGGGAAATATGGCTGTGTCGCAAGTCGTGAATGCGGATGCGCTTCACTCCTGCGGCTCTTGAGCCACGATCCATTTCACGGTGCAGATAGTTCTTTGAAATTGGGAAAATACGGTCTTTCTTTTTGTAACCGTAAAGCATACCGATATATTCCTGCATTTCCTCACAGAGAAATTGCGGCATTTTAATGGTGCGGTTACTTTTCTTTGTTTTCGGTGTAGTGATTACATCCTCGCCGTGCAAACGCTGATAGGATTTGTTGATCGTGACCGTACCCTTGTCAAAGTCGAAGTCCCCCGCAGTCAGAGCGAGCAATTCGCCCTCACGGATGCCGCACCAATACAGCATTTCAAATGCGTAATAGGATACGGGCTTATCCATCATTTCATCGGCAAACTTCTTGTACTCGTCTTTTGTCCAAAACTTCATCTCCTTGCGTTCCTCTGTGCCCATATTGCCGGCTTTTGCGGCGGGATTGGAGCGAAGGTCATAGTGTCTGACAGCGTGGTTAAAAATGGCGCTGAGTTGGTTGTGGACGGTTTTAAGATAGGTCTGTGAGTACGGTTTTTTCTTTTCATCACGAAAAGCAAGCAATTCGTTCTGCCAAGCGATTACATCCTTCGTGGTGATCTCGCTGACATTCTTTTTGCTGAAATAGGGTAAAATTTTGGTTTCGATGATATGCTTCTTTGTCAGCCAAGTGTTCTCCTTTAAGCGGGGCTTAATGTCGTTGATATACAGCTCCACAAAGGCGGCAAAGTTCATATCCATATCAGCGGCGTTCTGCTGCTGGAATACTCGCTCCCACTCCTGCGCTTCCCGTTTGGTTTCAAAGCCACGCTTGCACTTCTGCTTACGTTCACCTTTCCAATCCAAGTATCGGGTTAAGACATACCAAGTACCGTTATCTTCATTCTTATAAACAGGCATTTTTGTTCTCCTTTCTGGCTTGATACAGCCTTTCGTAAAAATAATCTCGGTTGACTCTTCCTGCAATGGTAATGAAGCCTTGCTTTTTCAACTCGTCGTTTAACTGCCTTATGACCTTATAGGCATAAGAGGGTGAAACATCGAGGATTTCGACCACTTCATCTACTCGCATAAACTGTTGTCCCATAAAGTTCCTCCTTTCTTCGGTTAGTATAATGATTTGCCGTGCTACCCAAGTGCCGTTCCTGCCCCTGCTTTTTCAGCGGCGTTGTCTCGCTCGCTCCTTTTGGGAGGTCTTGGCGGAGTATCCCACTCAGACGGTCATTCAATATCGCTAAGCGGAATTGCTTAGTTCTTTATCATTATACTAAGCAAATTTGCTTTTGTCAAGTGGTTTGCGAGAAAATACTAAACTTTTTTGCTTGGATTTCTCTTGACAACACTAAACATTTATGCTATACTGTGTGCGAACACTTGAAAAGAGGTGCTTTTATGGCTATTAGCGAAAGAATTCACTTTTTCCGCAATCTGCGTGGAATGACACAGAAATATCTCGGTTTGCAGCTCGGTTTTCCCGATAAATCTGCTGATGTTCGTATGGCACAGTATGAAACCGGCTCTCGTACTCCAAAAGCGGATATTACCGCAGCGTTGGCACAAGTTTTGGATGTAGCACCCGAAGCGTTGAATGTGCCCGACATAGACAGTTACATAGGTTTGGCACACACCTTATTTGCGCTTGAGGATATTTATGGCATTTCCGTCAGCGAAGCCGATGGGGAACTCTGCCTTAAAGTTAATGCTGATAAAGGCAAAGATGCCGCAGAGGTTATCCGTATGCTTGCCGCTTGGAACGAGCAGAAAGCCAAACTTGAAGCCGGAGAGATCGACAAGGATACCTACGACCAATGGCGCTATCACTATCCCAAATTCGATACAACGGGTGGATGGGTTAAAGTTCCTTCACAAGAACTGAGCGATGCAATGGTCGAAGCGTTCAAGGACCGTTTGAAACCCGACTAAGAAAAAAGACGACAAAAAGCCCTTAACTGCGGTAATCCACAGTTAAGGGCTTTTTAATCGTCTAATACAGATTTAATTGTTGATGACAACCACTTGATGATTATTCCGATAACCTCCAAGCCATTGGGGGTATGGAATAATGGTCACTCTAAGGATTGTTATCAAATTGTTATCAAAAGACCTATTGAAACGCCGCAAACCCGCATAAACACTGGCTTTTTTCGACCTATCAACTTATTCCCACTCCACCGTACCGGGCGGTTTGGAAGTGATGTCGTAGACCACGCGGTTGACATGCTCCACCTCGTTGGTGATGCGGTTGCTGACAGTAGCCAGAATATCATAGGGAATGCGCGCCCAATCGGCAGTCATAAAGTCATCCGTGGTAACGGCACGAATGGCCACCAGGTGATCGTAGGTGCGATGATCGCCCATCACGCCCACCGTCTTGACACAGGGCAGCACGCAGAAGAACTGGGCCATCTCTTTCTCGTACCCATTCTTGGCCATCTCGTCCCGCAGAACCCAATCCGCCTCTTGCAGCACCCGGATCTTATCCGCGGTGATCTCGCCCAAGATTCGCACGCCCAGACCGGGGCCGGGGAACGGCTGGCGCCACACCAGCTCCTTGGGAATGCCCAGCATGGTACCCACCTTGCGCACCTCGTCCTTAAACAGGTCGCACAGCGGCTCTACCAAGCCCAGGAACTGCACATCCTCCGGCATCTTTACCTTATTATGATGGGTTTTGATGGTATCCGCATCCCCCTTGCCGGACTCAATGCAGTCTGGATAAATGGTGCCCTGGGCAAAGTAGCCCAGCTCATCCTGGTGGCGGATCTCGTCCCAAAACACATTAAAGAACTCGGTGCCGATGATCTTGCGCTTTTGCTCCGGGTCAGTGACACCCTTCAGCGCCTGCAAAAAGCGCTCCTGGCAGTTGACCCGCACAAAATTCATATCAAACAAGGAAGTAAAGGTCTTTTCTACAAAATCGCCCTCGTCCTTGCGCATTAAGCCCTGGTCCACAAACACGCAGGTAAGCTGCTTGCCCACCGCGCGAGACAGCAGGCCCGCTGCCACGGAGGAGTCTACGCCGCCGGACAGGCCCAGAATCACCTTTTTGTCACCAATCTGCGCACGCAGCGCAGCTACGGTCTTTTCGATAAAATTATCCATCTGCCAGTCGCCGGAGCAACCGCAAACATCAAACAGGAAATGATGAAGCATTTCCTTACCATAGGTGGTGTGGGTCACCTCCGGGTGGAACTGCACTGCATACAGGCCACGTTCCGGGTTCTCCATCGCCGCACAGGGGCAGTCCGCCGTCTTACCGGTGACGGTAAAGCCCGCCGGGGGCTGGGCGATATAGTCCGTATGGCTCATCCAAACGGTGGAGTCCTGGGGCACATCCCGCAGCACACTGCCGCCCAGCACGGTCAACTTGATCTTGCCGTACTCGGACACCGGCGCCGTCTCTACCTTGCCGCCCAGCATCCATGCCATCAGCTGGCAGCCGTAGCAAATGCCCAGCACCGGCACGCCCAGCTCCAGCACTTCCGGGGTGTAATGGGGCGAGGCCGGGTCATACACGGAATTGGGACCGCCGGTAAAGATAATGCCCTTATAATTTCCCTGCCGAATGGTATCCAGCGAGGTGGTATAAGGCAGAATTTCGGCAAACACGCCGTGATCACGCACACGGCGGGCGATCAGCTGATTGTACTGACCGCCGAAATCCAAAACAAGAATTTTTTCCATACTATTCCTCCAAAGCGCAACGCGCGTTCATACGGGTCTATTATAGCGAAAAGCCCGCCGCTTTGCAAGGAAAATAGAGAAAAAGCGCCCCTTGGGTCTAAACAGGCCCTATCCGGCAAAATACCGGGGCAGCACCGGCGGCTGCTCCACCGGTCGCCCGGCCTGCTCCCGGGCGGTACACAGCCGCAAAAGCAGCATAGACAGGGTAGCGCACTGGCACACAGGCGCCAGTAAAGGCAGGCTGTCCGGAAACAAAAATACCTGCCGTGCGCCGGACAGCTGCCCTGCCAGGCTCTCTACCGTGCAAACCACTGTACCCGCGCCCCGAATGGCCGCCAGTTGCAGGGCAGCGCAGGTTTTTTCCGTCAGTTCCCGACTGCTGATCAACGCCACCAGCGCCGTGTGACTGTCCACCGTAGGCAGCAAGGTGTGGCGCAGCTCCGCCGCAGGCACCGTCTCCACCGGCACGCCCAGAGTACGGTTCCACACGCCGGCCATGGCGCCCGCTGCCGCCAGATCAATGTTTTGACCCACAAACAGCAGCCGATCATAGCCGCTTAGGTACGCCGCCAAAGCGTCCAGTTCGCTGCCGCTTTTTAAGATCAGCCGCAGCTTGTCCGGCAGGGTGGCGCACAGCTTTACCGCCATGCGGCCGAACAAGGGGGTAATGGTCTTTTGGCGCAGCCCCCAGTCCACCGCCACCAGCGCCAGCAGCACATAGCCCAGCACAAAGTGGGTCACCGGCGGCAACCCGCCGGGCAGGCTGCAAGGCAAGGACAGAAGTGTGCCCCCGGCACGAGCCAAGGGGCTGTCCGGGTCGCCGGTCAGCGATGCCGTGCGGGCGCCGAAGGCCGCCGCCTTTTGCAGTGCCTCCGCCACCTCTGCCGTTTGGCCGCTGGCAGAAATGCCCACCACCAGCGCGCCTCGGTCGCACACCACGCCCCCGGCGCAGAACTCACCGGCAGAATAGGCAAAAGCGGGCACATCGCACACCGACTCAAAATTACAAGCCGCCGCTTGCGCCAGCTGATAGGAAGTGCCGCAGCCTACCAGCAGCACCCGACTGACGCCCCGAGGCCGCAGGCGACTTTTGCCCAACCGAGGTTGATCCCCACGCACAAAGCGATGAAGCAGCAACTCCAAATCTCCGGGCAGCGCCTGTAACGCCTCTCCCGGGTCTGCAAAGCCCGCTGCCGGCGGCCGTCGCAAAGTCACCGCGCAGGGGGATTTTTTGATTTTTTTGCCCTTGGCGTTCCAAAACTGCAGCTTACCCGGGCGTAGCTGCACGCACTCCCCGGCAGACAGGGCATAGATTTTCATTTGATCCGGTTCCAGTGCCGCCAAATCCGAAGAAACGCAAGCGCTGCCGCCGCCTACCGCCGCATACAGCGGCGCCCCGTGGGCACAGGCGAACAGGCATTCCTCACCCCGACGCAGCACGGCCAAAGCATAGTTGCCCCGAGCCTCACGGCAGCACAGACGCAAAGCGGCAACGGTGCCGCTGTCTGCATACGCCTGCAAAAGCGCCGCCAGCACCGCACCGTCGCTGTCCGGGTAGGGCAGCAGGTTCAGCGCACTGCGCAAGGCAACGGCGTTCTCCACCGTGCCGTTCATCGCCAGGCAATAATCATCGGTCACAAAGGGGTGCACATTCTCTGCGGTGCGCCCGCCGCAGGTGGCAAACCGGGCGTGTACCAATCCGCAGGGCGCTGCGCTCTCCGGCAGCTGCTGTGCCAATGCCGTCACGCTTTCTTTGCTTTTAACACACAACAGCTGGCCTCCTTGCATTAGGGCGGCGCCGTAACCGTCCAGCCCCGGCTGGGTGCAGGCCTGCAACTTCTCCAGCAGCAGCCCGCCACAGGGGGCGTTGCCGACAAATCCGTATAGAAACATGGTATTCGCTCCTCCTTAATTTGGCAGCAACCGGGCCACGATCACGCTCATATCGTCTCGTCGATCCGCTGGGGTGTGGGCCTTGGCATAGGCCAGCACCGTATCTGCCAACTCCTGCTGATCCTGGGATTGAAAGCGGCAAAGCAGCGCCTCCAGCCCTACCGCATCCGCGTCTGTAATACCGTCGCTAAGCAGCACCACCGTGTCCCCGGCGCCCAGCACCGCCGTGCGCTTGGCAAAGGTAATGCCCCGCAAAATGCCCGCCGGCATACTGGCCAGCTCGCACCGGGTCAGCCGCCCGTGGCGCAGCACATAGGATCGGGGTGCGCCGGCTTTGTAAAAGGCGCACCGACCGGTAAACAAATCTACGCAAGCACAGTCCAGGGTAGCCAGGCTCTCCTCATTGCTCTTGACCAGCAGCGCAGAGTTGACGACTTTCAGTGCCGCATCAAAGCCAAAGCCTGCACTGAGCAAACGGCTCAGCAGCCCGGCGCCCATAGCGCCGTCCAGCGCTGCCCGAGAGCCGCGGCCCATACCGTCGCTGATAATCAGAATTTGGTGACCACGACCGTCCCGGGCGACCTTTACCGTGTCTCCGCACAGCCGTCCCTCTGCTGCGTACTGGGCGTAACCCACAGACAGACAATACAGGGGCTTTTCGTTAAAGGTCAACAGACTTTCGCTGCCGTAGCGGGTCACCTGGCCTGCCTCCAACGAGCGCCCGCAGGTCTTGCTGATCCTGGCCTGGAGCACCGGACTGGACAATCCCGGTGCCGGATCGTCACAAGCGATCTCCACGCGCATACGGTCAAATTTGTCTAAAATCACAGAGATATTTTTGGGATAAATTTCGCTCTCGCCCAGCAGCCGCCGCAGCTTTCCGGCTGTTTTGGCGTCAAAGCACTCCGCCTGATCAAACTCAAAGGCCAAATCGGACAGCATGTCGGAGATGGAGTAAAACTGGTCCGCCGCCACCATGCGCATATCGCTTTTTTCCGGATCCGGAGGCAACCCCCTTTTGCCGTTAATGCGGTCGATCTTCTCCCGCACCTCCCGCACATTGTCGCTGACGCTGGCCATGGCGGAGGCGGCAAATCGCAGCCGCAGCACCAGGCTTTGGCGCAGAGAGCCCTCCGGGGCAATATCCGCACCGTTTTCAAAAAAGGCAGTGCACCGATCGCCCCAGGCGGCAGGCAGCAGAAGCAGTAGCACGCCGGCCACCGCACTCTCCACAAAGGTGCACACACTCAAATGCCCCAGGTTGGCCGCCACAGAGAAAAAGCCCATAGACAGCACAAACGCCCCGGCGCAGCCCAGGGAGGCAAAACGATCAAACAGCGCCGCCAGCAGGGCGGAAAAGCCGTAGGCCCCTAGCAAAAACATGGTGTCTTGCCCGGCCAGACCCAAGGCGAATCCCAAGCACAGGGCCAGGGTGACCCCCAGCCGAGACGAGCCAAAGCGTAAGGTAATCAAGATCAGCAGCACGGCCGCAATCCGCGCCGGTGCAATGCCGAAAATCGTCAATCGAGACAGGCTCATTAACAGTAGCGAACCACTAATGAGCACGCATACCAAGTCGCCGGTAGGCGCAGCCTTGCACCGCAGACGGCGATAATTGCAGTGCTCTGCGCGGAAGAAGAAATATCCGCCGCCACCGGCCAAAATGCTCTCGCCCAGCACCAGCGCATAATCTGCCGCGCCGCCGCCCAATCGCAGTTGCAACACCGCCCCGGTCAGCCCCACTGCCAGACAAGACAGCGCCATGGGCAGCCGGGCGTCTCGCCGGGGGAGAAAGGCAGCCATTGCCAGCGCGCCTACCAAGGCGATGAGCACTGCCGCAAAGTACCGCACACGAGCCGTGCCGGTACCAAAGATCATATATCCCAACCCGGCACCCAGGGCGGAAAAGAGAAAATCCCGCCGCCCGGATACCGCCACCAGTGCCACCGCAAAGGGGCTGCACCCGCCGGCTACCGCCCCGGCGGATAGTACAAACCCACCCAGCAAGTGCCCGGCGCACCCCAGCAGCGCGCGCTTGGTCCCGGCGCGGCTGTGGGCGGTGGTGAATTTTGGCTTTTCCAGTAATTTCATAAGCTTGTCCTCAACGGTCTTTTTGAACCAGTATAACCTATAAAATTAGCAGATCCTGTCACTCGCCGTCCCCGGCAAAAAGTGCCCCCTTTCCCCACAATTTCCCCTGTTTTATTCCACGAAGGCAGCAATTTACTCCCCCGTATAACATAAGAAAGCCACCGATGATCGGTGGCTTTCTGCTTTGCTATTCGTCGTAATCCTTGATTTGCTGTTCTTCCTCTTGTCTCTCTAAAAAACTTTCCAATCGGTTTCACTCTACCCATTCCCCCTTTTTCGTCAAGGGTGGTTGGATAATGACAGAAGTCGTGGCGGCTCTTATATGGAATAAAGATAAATTTATGATTTGTCAATGTCCGGCGCAAAAGTCAGCAGCCTTTTGTGGATACTCGTAATTTTTGCTTGTGCGCTTTTCAAAATCGTTACTTCCATAAAGCAAAAAAGCGTTCCGTCTTTTAACAAATAGCCCGTATCCATCCAGGCGCTTGCAAGTCCTCCGTTTTCATTATTACCGTTATCAAATTTCGATTTGCAGGGTCATTATAGTATAAGGCAACCTGTCAACAATCAACAACAAAAAGCCACCGTAATTCTACCAAAATTACGGTGGTTTCTTGTGAAGACAGGACAATAGAGATGTTTTTGCGTTTTCGCTGTCTTGATTTGAACACTCTCGGCACAATCATTTTACATTACTCCGTTTCTGTTTTCAAGTTTTTTTACAGCGTAATTTCGATTTCGGTGCCTCCGATAAAGACCACCTTGATTTTCGCTTTTGACTCTACCGCTACGCAATCGAATATCTGCCGGACGACATAATCGGCAAGCAGTCTGATTTTCCTTTTACTCATATCGTTCAGTCCTTTCATTGTTATTCGTTTTTATTGATTTATTGATTGACTTGTAGTATAATTCTTGATATTCAGAGTTCAAAAAACATAATTTTTTTGCAAGCTGCAGGGGTGCATTCTATGGCGACAGTATTGTTGATTATAATATATATCGCTTTTATCGGCTTGGGGATACCGGACTCGCTTTTCGGTACGGCTTGGCCTGCCATATACTCCGACTTCGGTCTGCCTTTTTCATTCGGAAGCTTTGTTACGGTCATAGTGTCATGCGGAACTGTTATATCAAGCATTATCAGCTCTAAAGTAATCGCCAAGCTCGGAACCAATAAGGTTTCGGCATACAGCACGCTTCTGACAGCGATTGCCTTACTTGGCTATTCTTTTGCGCCGAATTTATGGGTGATGTGCTTTTTATCTGTTATACTCGGCATCGGTGCCGGCTCAATAGATGTAGCACTGAATAACTATGTTGCTCTGCATTATTCCGCAACACATATGAGCTTTCTGCATTGCTTTTACGGCGTCGGCGTATCCGTAAGCCCCTACATTTTATCACTTGTTATTGCAGGCAAATCCGGTTGGCGAGGCGGATACAGAATTACTTTTATCATTCAGCTTGCCATAGCTGCGCTGTTGTTTATATCGCTTCCTTTATGGCATAAAGTGCATGGTGCTGAAAAAAGCACGGATGAAGCCGAATTTAAAAGCTTATCGCTTAGAAGCATATTGAAAATTCCGGGCGTAAAAATGATGTGCGGACTGTTTATCACCTCCTGTGCAATAGAATGCACCTGCGGCGGATGGGGCAGTACATTTCTTGTGGAATACAAGCATTTGTCCCCGGAAAAGGCAGCTCGAATTATAATGATATACTATGTCGGGTTGACTCTCGGACGGTTTTTGTCCGGCGTGTTGGCAACAAGATTGCATAGCTGGAAAATACTAAAGCTGGGGCAGATCGTATTAGGTGCAGCCCTGTTGCTTTTGGTTCTTCCGAGCAATGTATATCTGTGCGCCGCCGGAATGTTTTTAATTGGACTCGGAAACGGTCCGCTGTTCCCGAATTTTAATTACCTTACACCCGAAAACTTCGGCAGCGATATTTCACAGTCTGTCATCGGAATTCAAATGGCATCGGCATATATCGGAATCATGCTCGCTCCCGCACTTTGCGGATTACTCGGTCAGACATTCGGTATGGTTATTTTCCCGTTTTACCTGATACTGTTTTATGTTGTCATGATACCCTTGACGATTCGTGTAAGAGCGGTGCTAAAGAAAAACACAAAACAGAGTTAATATCATAAACAGTACCCTTATCAACAAAATTTTACTTTTGCAATTATATTTTTCATCGCCTCCGGAAATAAGAAAGCCGCCTGATTCTCAAAAGAAAACCAAGCAGCTATGTATGTGTTTTATTCAATTGGTCGGATCGGAATTAATTATACCACCGAATTATGAAAAATTCTACCGCCATGTTCAGTGTGGCAGGATCACTCTTCCGCAGAAGTACTCTATGATGGGGTTTGTTATAAGCCTGAATGCCTTGTTTCAAGCGGTTTTGGGGCGTAGAAAAAGTCCGCCGCAATTCTATTGAAATTACGGTGGACTTATGGTCGGAGTGACAGGATTCGAACCTGCGGCATCCTGCTCCCAAAGCAGGCGCGCTACCAACTGCGCTACACCCCGATTTTTTATTTTGCTTTTTTCTTAAAATTTTCCGTGCTTCCCTGCTTTGTCCGCCCGCCATACGGCTAACACAAGCCGATCACGGCACTTGTGTTATTTTAATATATCCGGCAGGGTTTGTCAAGCGGGTGATTGGACGGGCAACTGTGGCTGCTCCATCCGCACTTATGCATACGCAAAGAAAAACACCACCGCTTTGGCTCACGCCGGGGCGGTGGTATTCTTTGGGGGCTAAAATCAGTCCTGGAACAGCGGGGTGGACAGGTAGCGGTCACCGGTATCCGGCAGCAAGGCTACGATGGTCTTGCCTGCGTTCTCCGGGCGCTTGGCCAGCTGCTCGGCCGCCCAAACGGCTGCACCGGAGCTGATACCGGTGAGCACCGCGTCAGACTTGGCCAGGCGCTTGCCGGTGGCAAAAGCATCTTCATTGGTGACGGTAATGATCTCGTCGTAAATCTTGGTATCCAGCGTATCCGGAACAAAGCCGGCGCCGATACCCTGGATCTTATGGGCGCCGCCCTGGCCGGTGGACAGCACCGGGGAGGAAGCAGGTTCTACGGCAACCACCTTTACATTGGGGTTTTGGCTCTTCAGGTACGCGCCCACGCCGGACACCGTACCGCCGGTGCCTACGCCTGCCACAAAGATGTCAACCTTGCCCTCGGTGTCCTTCCAGATCTCCGGGCCAGTGGTGGCCTTATGGGTGGCCGGGTTCACCGGGTTTACAAACTGACCGGCGATGATAGAGCCGGGGATCTGCTCGTGCAGCTCCTCTGCCTTGGCGATGGCGCCCTTCATGCCCTTGGCGCCCTCGGTGAGCACCAGCTCTGCGCCATAGGCTTTCATCAGGTTGCGGCGCTCCACGCTCATGGTCTCCGGCATGGTGATGATCAGGCGATATTTTTTGGCCGCAGCAACGGCTGCCAGACCGATGCCGGTGTTGCCGGAGGTGGGCTCAATAATGGTGCCGCCGGGCTGCAACTTGCCGGACTTTTCTGCGTCCTCTACAATGGCCTTAGCAATACGGTCCTTCACGGAACCGGCCGGGTTAAAATACTCCAGCTTCGCCAAAACAGTTGCTTTCAGGTCGTTCTCTTTTTCAAACTGGGTCAGCTCCACCAGCGGGGTGCCGCCAACCAGGTCCAGGATAGATTTATAAATTGCCATGATAATAACTCCTTGTCAAATTCAAATGAAATTGTCGGTCAAATTAGGCGTTCAGCGCTTTTACAGCGTCAAATCCCTGCTCCAGATCGGCGATAATGTCGTTGATGTTCTCTGTACCGATAGAAAGACGGATGGTGTTGTCAAAAATCTTCTGCTCGTTGAACTCCTGCTCAGACAGCTGAGAGTGGGTGGTGGTCTTGGGGTGGATCACCAGGGACTTTACATCTGCCACATTGGCCAGCAGAGAGAAGATCTCCAGCGCGTCGATAAAGGCCTTTGCCTCTTTTTCGCCGCCCTTGATGTCAAAGGTGAAGATGGAACCGGCGCCGCTCGGGAAATATTTATTGTACAGATCCTGATATTTGGGATCCAAGGACGGATGGTTCACATGCTCGACCAGCGGGTGATTTTGCAGGTACTCCAGCACCTTCTTGGTGTTCTCCACGTGGCGCTCCACACGCAGGGACAGGGTCTCTACGCCCTGAAGCAACAGGAATGCGTTAAAGGGAGAAATAGCAGCGCCGGTATCGCGCAGCAGAATCGCGCGGATATAAGTGGCAAACGCAGCCGGGCCGGCAGCCTGCACAAAGCTGATGCCGTGGTAGCTGGCGTTGGGTTCGGTGAGCTGCGGGAACTTGCCGCTCTTTTCCCAATCGAACTTGCCGCTGTCTACAATCACGCCGCCCAGGGTGGTGCCGTGACCGCCGATGAACTTGGTGGCGCTGTGGACCACAATGTCTACGCCGTACTCAATGGGGCGCAGCAGATAGGGCGTTGCAAAGGTGCTGTCCGCCACCAGCGGAATGCCGTGCTTGTGGGCGATCTTGGCCAGGGCCTCAATATCCACCAAGTTAGAATTGGGGTTGCCCAGGGTCTCAAAGAAGATCAGCTTGGTGTTGTCCTGAATGGCATCCTCAAAATTTTGCAGATCGTCCGGGTCAACAAAAGTCGTCTTGACCCCGTGCTCCGGGAAGGTGTGCTCCAGGTAGTTGTAAGTGCCGCCGTAAATGGTCTTGGCGCTGACAATATGGTCACCGGCCTTGGCCAGTGCCTGGAAGGTGTAAGCCAAAGCAGCCGCACCGCTGGCGGTAGCCAAAGCGGCTACGCCGCCCTCTAAAGCGGCAATGCGCTTTTCAAACACATCCTGGGTGGAGTTGGTCAGACGGCCGTAAATGTTGCCGGCGTCTGCCAGGCCAAAACGGGCCTGGGCGTGGTCGCTGTTATGAAATACATAAGAAGTGGTTTGATAAATCGGTACGGCTCTGGAGTCGGTAGCGGGATCCGCCTGCTCCTGGCCAACATGCAGCTGCAAAGTCTCAAATGCGTATTTCTTGCTCATAATTCAAATTCCTTTCAAGTTCAAATGATAAAATGTAGGTTACGATTGGGTCACATACATCGGTTCATTCGTCCAAATCGGAAATTTTGTCTTAATAAAGTGGGAAATAACCGGTTCATAGAGGTCTCCTGATTTCTTCGGGTCTCCCCGTTGGATTGACTTAACTATACACCATAATGCCTACTATGTCAATAGGTAATGTCGGAAAAAATAAGAAATTTTTTCTGATCCATCAAAATTTCGCGTAACCAGGCTAAAAATAGCGAAAAATAAAATGCGGTAAATCTTATTGCACTACAAAGCTGGCGGATACTATCCGCCGTCTCTGATGTGTATACCATCCTCTTGCACACCGATATGCACACATATTTAAACCCGCTGGACACCACACAAAAAAGCGACCTCCCGGGGGAAGTCGCTTTTCCTTATATATACATATTGTATCTATTTTCAGGCGCTTATTCTTTACCGGCGCGGCGCTGGGACAGGGCGGCAGAGATCTGCGCCTTCTTCTCGCCCACAATGTCGTACTTAAACATGGGGAAGATGGACAGCAGTGCCAGCACACCCGGCAAGGCGGTATAGGCAAAAAAGATAATGTCCTTCGTCTTGGTGGTGAAAGTACCGGCACCCAAAGCGTCATAATAACCGGACACCTGCACAAAGATCAGACCCACAGCGGTACCCAGTGCCAGGCACACCTTAATGGTCAAGGTCAGGATGGAATAGGCGGCGCCCTCCATCCGCTTGCCGGTCTCATACTCGTAATAATCCACGCAATCGGCGGTCATGATCATGGGCATTAAGGTGACGGCGCCGAACTGCAAGCCGATCAGGAACAGAGAGGCATAAAACAGCACGGTGAGCACCATATTGTCCGGTGACTGGAACCAGAAATGGCCGATCACAAAGGAGAAAATGGAAGCGGCAAAGCCGTAAACAGACAGAAGAATGTACGCCTTGCGCTCATCCAGCTTCTTAATCAGCAGGGGGCACAGCGCCATACTGATCATGGAACCCACGGCGGTAACGATACCCAAAACAGCCACCAAGTTTTGGCTGCCCAGGATCACCGTTGCGGCCTGTACCTGGATACCCATAGCCATCTGACGGCCAAAGCCCAGGAAGTAAGAAATAATCACCAGCATTAAGGGTTTATTGTTCTTCAGCGCGCCCATCATATCCTTAAAAGTGGTCTTTTCGCCGGCCTGGTAGGGCACCCGCTCCTTATTGAGCAGCGGAATCAGGGCAAAGAGCACACAACCAAAGATGGCGGTGAGCACTGCGGTCCAGAAGAACTCGGAAGCGATCATAGGCGTATCTGTCTCGCCGGACTTGACGAACACCTTGGACCCGCCGGGAATAATCAGGCAGGCAATCGGCACAATCACCACGCAGGCAGAAAAGCCGATCTGCTTAAAGGTATTGGAGATGGACACCACATTGGTGCGCTCCGTGGGATCCGGGGTCAGCACGGAAGCGATCCCCTGCGAGGGCACATCGCCCATGGTCATGGCAATGGACCAAACCAAGTAGGTGAGGAAGATCCACACATACAGCCCGGTGCCGGAAAACGGCACTTTCACAAACACCACAGCGGTCATCACCAGCAGCGGCACCAGAGAGTACAGGATCATAGATTTGAACTTGCCCCGCTTGCTTTTGGACCGGTCGATCAGGTTGCCCACCACCGGGTCTGCCACAGCAGACACGATCTTGGCCACCAAAATCAAAATGGCCACCACAGACACATTGGCGCCCAAAATGGAGCCGTCAAACTCGGCCTGGTAGGAGTTTAGCAAGCCTACGATGGCCTGGAACCCGAACAGTCCCAGGGAGTACGCCGCAATCTCCTTAAAATTCATATACTTTTTTTTCGTTGCCGTTACAGCATCTGCCATAAAAACCCCTCCTTTTTATTGCAAAAAAGCAGAAAGGGGCGCAAAGCCATTCCCTCATTGAAACGGCTGCGTCCCTTAAATGCTTAAAATTTACTCCGCCAGCTCGGCGTCGTCCTTAAAAACTTCCTTAAACAGGTCAATGTCCGCCGCTTTCATCACAGCGCTGAACAGGCGAGAGCCGTTCACCGGCAGTAGCTTGCCAAACACGCTCATGGCGTGGGCATCCACACCGTGGATCTGCAGTGCCTGCTTGTGCTCTATACCGAACATGATCATCTTCACCATCAGGTCGCAATCGGTAGAGATCATATTGATGACCTTCTCGCCCTTGCCGCCTGCGTTGGACTGGCCGCGGAAAATATCCGTCTTGGTAAAGCCGGGGCAAACCAGACCCACATAGCACTTGCCACGGAACTCCTCACGCAGAGCCTCGGTAAAGCCCTTCAGTGCAGCCTTGGAAGCGCTGTACATGGAAGTACCGGCCAGGCTCATCAGTGCGGCGGAAGAGTCAATGTTAACAATGCCCGGGTCCGTGCTCTGCAGCAGCATGGGCAGAAATGTCTTAACGGAATACACGCAGCTGTAGAAATTAATGTTAATGGCACGCTCAATTTCTTCATCACTGTAGCGGTCAAAGCGCTTAAACTTAGGCAGAATACCGGCGTTGTTGACCAGCACATCCACCTGCACGCCTTCCTCTACCAGCTCGTTATAGAAGTTCTCCCAATTCTCCTTAACAGACACATCAAACAGCTTGTAAGAGAACTGCTGGGCATAAGTGGGGCCAAGCTCCTCAATGAATTTGAGCATCTTGGGTTCTGACCGAGCCACGCCGATCACAGTGCAGCCGTGCTTCTTGATCAAGGTAGCCGCAATGCCTGCGCCCATACCGCCGGAAGCGCCGGTTACAACAACAGTTTTGCCGTCTAACCAACAATACATAGGTAAAATTCCTCCAATATGTAAAATTCTGTATTTATTATAGCTGAAAAAACCAAAGAATACAACATTTTTTTATGCAGGACAGCGGATTTTTCCGTTTTTATCCGTCACTATGGTGATTGTGCCGCTTTGATCCGTGCGATAGACGGTACACCCGGCATCCCGCAGGCGGGAAAGCGTGCTCTCTGCCGGGTGGCCATAACGGTTGCCCGCGCCCACGGAGATCACCGCATACTTGGGCAACGCCTGGCGCAGAAACACATAGCCGGTGGCAGACCCGCTGCCGTGGTGACCCACCGCCAGCACATCACAACTTACATCTGCACCGCTTTGGATCAAGCTGCGCTCCTCCTCTGCCCCGGCGTCACCCATAAAGAGAAAAGTCGCGCCGCCAAAGCGCACTTGCAGCACTAGACTACTGTTGTTCAGATCGCTGCCGGCAGCGGCGGGGCCCAGCACGGTACACTTCGCCTCCCCCAAAGGAAACTGCATACCCGCCTGCCCGGCCACCGGAGTCACACCCCGATCCGCCAGCGCATCTAAAAAATCTTGGTAATAATCGCTGTCCGCCGTTACCGGGCTGACAATGGCCTGACCCACCGGCACCGCATCCACCACAGCGGCCAGGCCGCCCACATGGTCCTCATGGCCATGGGTATTCACCACATAGTCCAGCCGGTCCGTTGCCGCCTGCACCGCACGCGTGACCTTGGCGCCGTCCGCCACATTGCCGCCGTCGATGAGCAGGCTCTTACCCCCGCAGGTGAGCAGCGCCGCATTGGCCTGACCTACATCCAAAAATTCCACTGTCAACACATCCTGCCGCCGGGTAGTCTCGTTGCCGTTTGTACCAAAGACGGCAGCCCTGTTGACCGCACTGCAACCGCCAAAAAGCAGCAAAAGCGCCAGTACCAGCGGGACAATTTTTCGTGTTTTTGCACAAGTTTTCATGGCGTTTTCCAGCACTTCCTACAAATTCTGTGAAGTTGCTTGCAACCTTTCTTTCATTTATGTTATCATAGTATTTGCTATTGGACAGGTGTCCATTACAAAGCGATTTGAGGGGGGTTTTTCTAAAAAATGGACAGACGGGTAAAGCGCACCAAGGCGGCGGTCTTTAACGCTATGATCGCGCTGATGATTGAAAAAGAAACGGACAAGATCACCGTATTGGAGCTGTGCAAAAAAGCAGACATTAACAAAAGCACCTTTTATCTGCACTTTAAGAGCATGGGCGCGTGCATTCAATTCTGCTTTGAGACCATCACCAACGGCATTGTGGAGATCGCCAAGGGCATCAACTACGATCAAATCCAGCGGGATCCCACGGATATAATTAACAGTATGCTCAATGAGATTGAGCGCAACAACAACATTGAGCGGCTGACCAAATTCAAAAACAGCCGTATGTGCGCCCCCGCCCTGCGCATGCTCAAACAGCAGATGACCGAGGCCATTTGCTCTCACAACAACTTCACTATGGAGAAAAATTATCACCAGGTAACCAATGTGATCTACGCCGTAGGCGGCTGTATTGATGTGATTCTGGAGCCGCTGCCCGCCTTTGACCGGGAAAAGCTGACTGCCGTACTCACCGCGCAGCTGCGCAAAATACGGTAATCCATACGATGATTGATACGCACAAAGCCCCTGCCATTGCAGGGGCCTTATTTTTTTGTAAAGAATGATAAATCCAAACCGATGCTGTGAAAGCCTTACGCTTCCTCGATCAATAGGCCGATGCTCTCCTTTCCGTCGACCCATGGGCACCACCCGACAGCTGTCGGATAATGCACACTGTCTCGCAAGAATTATACCATATTTTTGCATGCCTGCATAGTGGGTTGCAAAAGAATATGGCGTTTTTTCAGGATAGAAAATGGCGGCGAATGGCAGGGCGTGCAAGCACCCTACAAAAAAATAAAAGCCAAACGGATCTTATCCATCGCACACAAAAAACCGCCCGGGCCTTACGGTCCGGGCGGTTCCCTCTCTTACGGCAAGCGAAAGATCATTTGCCGATTTGATACAACGCAGAGGTATCTGCGGTGGTATTGTCTACATACCAGGTATGGCCGATCTGCACCACGGTCAGGTCGCAGGTGGCCAACTGGGTACCCTTAGCGTCCGTTACCTGCACGGTGCAGGTGGAAACGGCACGGATGTCGTCGGCGCTGACTTCATAATTCGCCAGCAGCTGGGTATTCATCTTGGCGGTATAAGCCTTTACATCCTCCACCGACTGCACATCGGTCACGGTGGTGGTCAGCTTGTAATCCTCGCCCAGCGCCTTTTGGTAAGCGCCGATGGTCTTATCCGTCAGCTTGACCTTGGTGTTCTTGTCGTAGGTCTCTTCCGTACCGGTCAGACTCTCGCCGTAGGTCTTTACATTGGCCTCCAGCGCAGTGAACATACCCTCGTCATCCAGGTACGAATCGCCGAATACCTGTCCCCGCACCTGCTGGTACTTGGCAAAGTAATTGGTGAACATAGCGTCTGCATCGTCCCAGCCGTACTGACCCAGCAGCTCCACATAATAGGGATACATGGCCGCGGTCACCTGGCCGGTAAGCGTACCGTCGTCGTTCTTGGTCTTATCGGACTTGTAGCTGTCGTCGTTCAAGCCCTTTAAATTCTTGGTATCGTCGCCGGGCTTGTAACCGGCGTCCTTATAGATCACCGGGTACATATAATACTTGCGGATAAAATCGCCGTATTTCTCGCTTTTGCTCACCAGCGCATACTTGTTGGCATTGTAGCCGTCACCGGTCTGCACAATGGTATCCGCATACGCCTGCGCGACCTTCTCCGGCTTAAATGCAATATACTTGCTGCTAAAGGTGGCCACGGTGGACACAGCCAAAATGGCTGCAACCAACAAAAATACCACCAGCGCATACAACTTGGTATTAAAAGTCTTTTCCTGTTTTGCCATTCTCGTCGCCCCCTTACTCGGCTGCTGCCGCATCGGCAGTCTCTTCGCCCTCACCGGCAACCAAACCGGCGGCCTCACGGCGCTCCATCAGCTCGCGGGTAATGCGCTCCTTCTTCTCACCGACCATATCGTAGAAGAAGATGGGCACCGCCTGGAGCACAACGAACACGGCGGGAATGATGGTGTAGATCATTAAAATCTTGTTCAAAGTAGAATCCGTCTGGGCGGCATAAGCCACATTGGCGTCACGAGATACGGCATAACCGGACCAGGTGTACAGCAGCCAAGGACCCAGCGCCTTGGTGAAGGCGGAAGCGATCTTGGAGAACAGGCCGTAACCGGCATACGCCAGACCGTCCTTGCGCTGGCCGGTTTTCCACTCGATCTCGTCTACGCAGTCGGCGATCATAATATTGGGGGTTACATTGGTGTTGCCGTGCTGCAAACCGCAGAAGAAGTTCAGGATCAGGAACGGCACAATCAGGGTGCTGTTAAAGCCGATACCCTTAGACACCAGGAACAGGATTGCCATGGAAGACGCACCGTACACGCAGAAAAGAATAAAGGTCTTTTTGGTGGAGAACTTCTTCAGCACAAAGTTCACCAGCAGGGTGCCCACAGCGGTACCGATACCCATGGGCAGCAGCAGCGCCAGCTTCAGGTCCTTAGAGCCCAGCAGGTAAATGGCGATGTACAAAGACACGGTGCCGTACACGCCGCGGCCAAAGCCGCACAGCTTGGTCAAGGACACCATCAGCAGGTTCTTGTATGTAAAGACCACCTTGACGGCGTCTTTCAGGCTCACCTTCTCCTGCGTGAAAGGCACACGCTCTTTGTTATTGGTAAAGAAGATCATCACAAAGAGGATCAGACCCAGGGCGCACACCGCCGTGGAGATCACCAGGTCAAGGCCCTGGCCCTCGGCGTTCTTATATTGCTGCTTGCCCATTAAGGCCTTCATCACCAAGCCCACCACCATCACGACTACCATACCGCCGGACTGGCCCACGCTGCGCAGGAACGAAGCGATGGAAATGGCGGTGGAGCGCTCTGCCGGATTGGGCGAACACAGGGAGCCGAAGCAGTTGGACGGGCTTTCTACCGCACAACTGAAGGCGGTATATAAGGAGTAGATCACAAACATCCACACGATGGCCAAGGTTTGGTTGGAGGTGTTGGGTGCAATGAATACCAGCATAGCCACCACGGCCAGCGGTACCACGCCGAAGCCCACCCAGGGCTTTACCTTGCCCAGCTTGGTGCGGGTGTTATCCACCAAATAGCCGATCACCAGCTCGCACACGGCGCCGATGATACCGGCCACCAAGAACACCATAGAGATGGCGTTTGCCATGGTGGCGGAGTCAAATCCCTTGCCTTTGAACGCGAAGTCAGCGAAGAAGGTAGCGGTGTAGTCCGGCATCCAGCCGGTCATCAGAGCCACGCCGAACAGACCGATACCAAAGGTAACGATCTCTGACTTCTTCATGTACTTTTTTTCCGTTTTGTCAGACATGAAAAATCCCCTTTTCCAGATTTAGTTTTGTTTTGCGTTCAGTATTATAGCACGCAGCCGCGCATTTGACAACTTTCCGGTTCTTTATTTGGCAGATTTGAAAATCTGTACCGTCATGGATCGGAATACGCTCCATATTTTAGGAGAATCGGTTGCGATTTGCCTTCCTTATTGCAGGGGGGCCAAATACAAACACAAAACCGCCTGCGTAGAAATACGCAGACGGTTCATGGTTTATATCGATATTATACGCACGCCGTTATGCCTTGGCGACCTCTTCGGTCTCGCTGCCTTTTTTGCTCTTCACATAGCTCTTGGCACTGTTGACCACAATGGTCAAGCCCAGTACAATCAGCAGCACGGCGATGATCAGCTGCAAACCGTTGGCAATAAACACAGCGCCCCAGCTGGTCTGTCCGGCAGGGATCTCCACTGCGGCAGCCTGCTGAATGGCCTTGATCATGGCAATCAGCCGCTGCACCAATGCAGTAAAGGTAACGCACAGCATAATGATCATAGGCGGGAACAGGATCTTGTTCTTTCTGCCTGTAACCTTCAGGAACACACACAGCGTAATCAGCACCAGTGCGCTAAGCAACTGGTTGGCAGAGCCAAACAGAGGCCAAATCTGCTGGTAGCCCACCTTGGTGAGCACATAGCCGCAAAGCAGGGTGATGATGGTAGCAAAATACGGATTGCACACCACCTTGCGCCACAGAGCTGCGTGCTGCATATCATCTACGCTGAAGATCTCCTGGAAAGACATTTTACCGATCCGAGCCACAGCGTCCAGCGTGGTCAGCGCCAAAGCGGACACACACATGGTCATAAACACGGTGGCTACCTGCACCGGCACGCCCATTTTCTCAAAGAACCCGGCAACGCCGCGGGAGAAGATCTGGAACGGGGTGCCCTCGGCAGCCACGCCGTTCTTGGCGGCGGCACCGGCCACGCACAGTGCCAATACAGCCAGCACGCTCTCCAAAATCATGGCGCCGTAGCCCACTTTCAGCATATCCTTTTCGTTAGCAATGGTCTTAGACGAAGTGCCGGAGGACACCAGGCTATGGAACCCGGACACAGCGCCGCAGGCCACGGTCACAAACAGAATGGGGAACATGGTGCCCAGCTTCTCGTTATTAAACCCGGTAAAGGCAGGCAGCTCCATGGTGGGGTGGCCGATGACCAAACCGATGATGGCACCGGCGATCATGCACACAAACATAATGGTGGTCATATAGTCCCGAGGCTGCTTCATCAGCCAAATGGGCATAATGGCCGCCAGGAAAATATAAGCGAACACCACGGCAGCCCATTGGGTCTTGCCCATGATGATGGGCACTTTAATGCCGACGGCAAAGGACGCAACGATAAAGACAACGCCTACAACAAACTCTTTCCACCCGGTCAGGTTCCACTTCTTCTGGATCAGGCCGAATACCACGGCAAACACCATAAACATAATAGACACCATACCGGCGGAGCCGTTGACCCCGGCAGTCGGCAGCTTTTGCAGAGTCTCCGCATCAAAGGCAGAGAATGTGCCGGTAACCATATCCGCAAATACGGCGATGATCAGCACGGAGAACAGCCAGCAAAAGATGGTAAACAATTTGCGGCCCAGCTTGCCGATGTACTTTTCAATGAGCATACCCATGCTCTTGCCCTCGTTCTTCACAGAAGCGTACAGGGCGCCGAAGTCCGTAACGGCGCCGAAGAAAACGCCGCCGATCAGGATCCACAGCAGCACCGGCACCCAGCCAAAGACCGCCGCCTGAATGGCGCCGGTAACAGGGCCTGCACCTGCGATAGAGGAAAATTGATGGCTGAACACCGTCCAGCCGTTGGTCGGTACAAAGTCTTTGCCGTCGTTGTACTTCACTGCGGGGGTCTCTGCCTTGGGATCAATACCCCAGGACTTGGCAATATGGCGACCATACAGCACATAGCCCGCACCTAACACAACAATGGCAATCAGTACAATAACCAATGTGTTCATTTGAAAGACTCCTTTCATTCTTCTTTTCCCAGTCAAATACAAAAAACAAAAAACCTTCGCCCCGGCACAGCCAATGCTGCTGTGCAAAGACGAAGGTAAAAATCAGAAACCCGCGCGTTACCACTCTGCTTGCCGGCAAAGCTGCCGACCGCTCATGCGCTGCCCGCCAAGGCGGATAGCACGCTCCGATAACGGGGAGTACCGGCACCGATTACGAAGCCCAAGGGCCGCTCACAGGTGCTGCTTGCAGGGGATAACGAGGACCGCGCCTTGCTGCCGTCTTCCACAACCGACGGCTTTCTGTAAGCGGTGATGCGGTTCGTCCTGTCCTGTTCGTTGCATTTGACTGTTGAATTTGTACTACCAATATAGCACTTTTGCGCCATTTGTCAACACCGTCGGAACAAAAAAATGCCCAAAATCGCAATAACGGACAGGGGTTGGAAAAATAAATGCCCCGGCGGGACCGAAAACGATCTGCCGGGGCGCAGTATATGCTTTTCCGTTTACAACTGGTCTGCCAAGGAGAAAATCAGGTCCCGGGTCTTGTCCCAACCCAGGCAGGGGTCGGTGATGGACTTGCCGTAAATGCCGTCCTCCCACTTTTGGGCGCCGTCCTCAATGTAAGACTCAATCATAAAGCCCTTCACCAGCCGGCGTATATCCGCCGAGTGGCGCATGGAGTGGAGCACCTCATTGGCAATACGCACCTGTTGCAGGTACTGCTTGGAGGAATTGGAGTGGTTGGTGTCAATAAGCACCGCCGGGTTGGCAATGCCGCTCTCCACATACAGATCGTGGAGAATACGCAAATTCTCGTAATGATAATTGGCGTGGTTGATGCCGTGGCGGTCCACACTGCCCCGCAAAATGGCGTGGGACAAGGGGTTGCCCTGGCTCTCTACCTCCCAACCGCGATAAATAAAGGAATGATCGCCGTGGGCGGCCTTAATGGCATTGATCATCACAGACAGATCCCCGCTCATAGGATTCTTCATACCCACAGGAATATCCAGTCCACTGGAGATCAGCCGGTGCTCCTGGTTCTCTACGCTGCGGGCACCGACAGCCACATAGCCCAGCAGGTCGCTTAAATACCGGTGATTCTCCGGGTACAGCATCTCGTCTGCACAAGACAGCCCGGTCTCCTGCAAGGCACGCAGGTGAATATGGCGAATGGCGCGAATACCCTCGTACATATCCGGCTTTTTACCCGGGTCCGGCTGGTGGAGCATACCCTTATACCCGGCGCCGGTGGTGCGGGGCTTGCCGGTATAAATGCGGGGAACGATCAAGATTTTGTCCGCCACCTGCTTTTGCACCTCTGCCAGGCGGTGGATATAGTCAATCACCGCATCCTCCCGATCCGCCGAGCAAGGGCCGATCACCAACAGCAGCTTGTCGCTCTCGCTGCGGATAATGGCGGCGATCTCCTGATCCCGCTTGTCCTTGTAGGCAGCCAGCTCCGGCGTCAGGGGCATCTCTTTTTTCAGCTCCTGAGGAATGGGCAGCTTGCGAATAAAGTGCATATGATCCATTTTATCAAAATTCTGCATGGGCTTTACCTGATTTCTATACTGTGATACCTATTATATTATACTGCCCGGAATCACTTGTCAAGAAAGCGCTTTAAATTACCACAACAGTGGAATACCGGGGGAATTGTAAATTTTGGCCCGCTGCCCTTGACCCGCTTCCTCCTTTGTATTACTATTAAAAGGATCATTTACAGGTAAAGCGGAGCAAAGCATGGCAAACGAACGAAAAAAACCTGCAAAAAAGAATACCCGCAGTCGGTCAACCCCACGGCGGACAAGCACCCGTAAAAAAACCACCCGCAAAAAGCCCGCCGGCACCGCTCGGCGCAAGGGGCGGCGCAAAACCAACGGTCAATCTCTGTTTGCCAACCGGTGGGTGCAGGCGGCGCTGGCGCTGGTGATCGTGGGTGCGCTGGCTGCCACAGTGCTGGCACTGGGGAACCGCCATCAGCGGGTAACCTATGACTTTGGCACCGACGCCCCCTTTGTGGAGGGGGTAGACATCTCCGAGCACAACGGCACCGTGGACTGGACTACTCTGGCAAAAAGCGCCAAATTTGCCTTTATCCGTGTAGGCTACCGGGGCTACAACGACGGTGCGCTCCATGCAGACAAAATGGCAAAAGAGAACTTAAAAGCTGCCCGCAAGGCCGGGGTGCCGGTGGGTGTATATTTCTTCTCTCAAGCCACCACGGTGGAAGAAGCCCAAGAGGAAGCCCGCTTTGTGCTGGAAGCCGTGCGCTTTGCCAAAGTGGAGCTGCCGCTGATCATAGACTATGAATACGGCTACAACGCCGCCGGAGAGCACGCCGGTCGGCTGTATGACGCCAATGTGAGCAAAAAGGACACCACCCGGCTGCTCACCGCCTTTTGTGACACCGTGACCGCCGACGGCTACACCGCCGGGGTGTACGCCAACTCACACTTTTACATTTCTAAATTCGACGCCGCCTCCCTGCCCAAGGGCACTCTGCGCTGGGTGGCGGACTATAACAGCGCCGTCACCTACACCGGGGATTTTGATATTTGGCAATATTCCAAAACCGGTAAGATCAAAGGCAACGGCAGCAAGTACATTGACCTAAATCGCTGGTATTTGGGAGGTTCCTAATGCAAAAAGCAAAAAAGAGATTCTTTTCTGTCACCGCCGTACTGCTGGCGGTGCTGGTGGCCTTAACGGCGCTGCTGCCTACGGCGGGCGCAGCCCAGGCCGCCACCATGAGATCCAAATACACCAACAAAAGCTACACCCACAACGCCCGATTTAACAAGCTGGAGGTGCTAAACGGTGTAGATATTTCCGCTTGGCAAGAAAAGGTGAACTGGAAAAAGATAAAGAACGACGGCATTGACTTTGCCATTCTACGCGCCGGGTACGGCAAGAACGCCAGCCAGGAGGACGCCTACTTTGCCACCAACTTTAAGAACGCCACTGCCGCCGGGCTGCCGGTGGGTATTTACTGGTATTCTTATGCCAAGAGCGTGGCGGATGTGGAAAAAGAGGCGCGCCTGTGCCTGCAAGTACTGGGCAGCCGCACCCTGGATCTGCCGGTGTTTTATGACTTAGAGGAGAGCAGCCAGCTGAACAAGGGCAAGGCCTTTTGCACCCAGCTGGTAGAGCACTTTTGCAGCATCATTGCCGCTGCCGGGCACACCCCGGGGCTGTATATGAGCCGCAGCCCGCTGCTGGACTACATTGAGCAGGAAACCCGGGGCCGCTACGCCCTATGGGTGGCAGAATACGACTCCAAGACCTGCAAGTACGACGGCGATTACCTGATGTGGCAGTACGCAGACAACGGCAAGGTGGCCGGGGTCAACGGCAACACGGATATGAACTTTTTGTATGGCAATAAAAACAGTTTGCCCGGCTCTGCCACCCTGCTGAAAAGCAAGACCTACACCGGCAAAGCCATCACGCCCGCCCCCACCGTCACCGGCGAGGACGGCCAACCGCTGAAAGCGGACAAGGATTACACCCTGACCTATATCAATAACAAAGCGGTGGGCATGGCCACCATCACCGCCCAGGGGCTGGGTACTTACACCGGGCGACGGTGGTACTATCGCTTTAAGATCCTGCCTGCCAAGGTCACCGGTCTGACCCTGGAGAGCCGTAGCAAAACGCGGCTCACCTACATTTGGAACGCCACCCCCGGCGCCAACGCCTACTTGGTGAAGGTCATCAACCGCACCACCGGCAAAGGCTTTGACAAGGCAGTAAGCACCACCCGAGTGGATCTGACCGATTTAACAGACACCCAGCTGTACGAGGTGCAGGTGGCGGCTTATCGGGGCAACACCGCTTACCGGGGTCCCTATTCCAAGGTGAACGCCAAGCACGCCCTGCCGGGCACCGTCACCGGGCTGAAAACGCAAAAGACCGCCACCGGCTCCATTACCCTGGAGTGGAACAAAAAGCCCGGCGCCGACGGCTATGTGGTGTACCAATATATTGCCGCCAAAAAGCAGACAAAGCGCTTGGCCACCACCACCGCCCGCAGCTTTGTGTTCAAGGGCAGCGGCGCCAAGCCGGGCACCAAATACTACTTTTATGTGGCACCCTACACGGTAGACTCCAAGACCAAGGAGGGCGGCAAGGGCACCCGACTGGCGACCACCACCCGCCCCACTGCCACCAAATGCACCGCCGCCAAATCCGCCAAAAAGCAGCAGATTACCGTGCGCTGGAACAAAGTGAAATGCAACGGCTACGCCGTGCAATATTCCACCAAGAAGAACTTTTCCGGCGACAAAAAGACCCTGTATGTAAACAGCGGCAAGGCCACCGGGAATATTAAAACCGCCAAGGGCGGCCGCACCTATTATGTGCGCCTGCGCCCCTACACTACCGTAGGCAACGCCCGCTACTACGGCAGCTACACCGTTGCCCGCGCCGTGCGGGTCAAGTAAGCGCGCAAAATATGCAAAAAGCACCGTTCCGACGAACGGTGCTTTTTTGTGTTGTTGTGATTTGAGTGGGCGGTTTGGCGCAATACGGCGGGCGGATACTATCCGCCCCTACCTCGTCGACATTGACTTCATATTGCTTGTGGCGGATTTCTAACAAAATCCACCCCGCGCGCATTCCGTAATGTCTCCTCTCCCCAAAAATGCAAAAGCCTTTTTGGGGACCCCATGACATAATCGTAGGGGCGGCAATCTGCCGCCCGCACTGCGATACAGGCTGACGGATCGGCGGTGCGATACTGCACTCGCTACGAAACAGTCCCCCGGACTGTTTCTCCCAAATGCTAACGCATTTGGAGCCTCGTGTCTCTTGCACTGCGTGCAATTCACTCATCGCACCCTACAATTTTTTTACAAATACACGCCTACTCTTATTTCCCCCGCCGTGCGGCCAAGGCGAATTTTGACCGGTACGCCCCGGCGGCGGCGCGGGCCAACACGGCGTCCGGTGCAATGGACGAAAACACCCACCAACAGGAAGTGCCGCCCAGCGGCGAATGCTCCGTCTGCCAGCCCTGCTGCAAATGGTAGCGGGCCAGGTGCACATTCCGGGGCAGGCAAAGCCCGTCCGCATACAAAATACCCAAGGCATAATCCGCTGCGGGCAGCGCTGGGCACCACCGCTCCAACCGACCGAAAATATCAACCCCCGGTGCCGGTGCCAAGCCATACGCCCACACCGGCGCCATATAGGCACAACTGATCGGGTCTGCGGCAACTGCCTGCCACACTCCACGATGGGTGACCAACCGAGCCAGCCCGGCAAAATCACTCTCGGCCACGCCGTCCCTGACCCTTTGGCGCAGGGCGGACAGGCTGCTGCTTTTTTCCATGTCACTTTGCATTGTTTCACCAACTTATTCGCTGCACCGTAGCACTAATGGGTACTATAATAGAAGATTAGCAAATTTTTATGCTAAAGTCAATAGTACCAATCAGTGGTGCGGAGGTGGCGTTGTGTATTTTAGAAGGCTGCGGGATCTGCGAGAGGACAGAGACCTGAAGCAAACGGATGTGGCCGCCTTGCTGGGCATTCGCCAAACCGTCTATTCCCGCTACGAGCGGGGCTACCAAAATCTGCCGCTGGAGCACCTGCTGGCACTGGCGGACTACTATGGTGTGTCTACGGATTATATTCTTGGCCGCACAAACGATCCGACTATCCAAAAATAAATATAAACACGGCAAAACGCCATCGAGTGTACCAAGGCTCGATGGCGTTTTGCCTTTTTATATCTCCCGCTGACCGCTGTACTTGGCTACGGCATAAAGGGCATACGTTCGCGCGTTGCGCTCACACAGTTGGTGGCGAATGGATGAGCCGCTGCCGCTGCCCTGTCCCGCTCCTTCGATAAAGTAAAACCCATCGTACGCACCGATCCCCGCCTCCGCGCCCTGCGATAAGGCACATTCATCTACAAAAAGGAGCAATCCAACAATGGAATTGCTCCTTTTTCCTTTTATGTTATGTATTACCGAAAGCGCGCCTTTTCAGCCGCGCAGACGGGCGTACAGATGGAGAAAATCCTGCTCCACCCGATCAAAGGGCAGCTGCGTCCAATCCGGGGTGCGTTGCAGGGGCGGGGCATTCGTGGGGATCACCTCGCCGGTAAAATGCAAAAATTCCGCCGACAGCATGGCGTTGTCGATCTCCGTGACCGTCTGCCACTGCGCCGAAGTAGGCCGAGCCTCTACCAAGGTGTCAAACAGCAGCGCCAGCAGCCGCTCCTCTGCCCGGACAAATTCCGGCAGCCGGGCCTTCACCGGCCGGGTCACATCGCTCATATACGCCTCTGCGCCGTCATGGAGCAGGCAAAACAGTGCCGTTTGGTTCGCTTCACCCCGCACCAGCGCCTCTCGGGCGCAAGCCAAAGAGTGCTGCCCCACGGAGTAAAATGCCGGGAAATGGCCGTTGGCGCGGGTCATCAGAGACTGGGCGTGGGCAATATCCCGCACATCCAGATCCGCCGCCACCGCGTGGTACGGGTCAAAATGCCGCCCGGTATAGGTAGAAATCGGTTTGTACATACCGTCGCCTCCGGTTAAGTTTCTATTGTGTAGTACAGGGGATCTGCCCTATGGGTACAAGGACAGCACCCCGTTTTGGGACAAGGAACCGTCCACTGTTCATTTCTGAAGCTGGCGGCGCGCATTGACATCATCAATAAATGCACGAACATCTTCCACCGGAACATAATATATTTGCTCATTTGCATGGATCTCGACCATATATTTCCATGCATATACGGTAGCCGGAACAGGTGCATATTTGCATCGCCAAGGCGTGGCCGGTTGAATACTTGATATTTGCTGTATGGGGATAAAATCACTGGTGCCACGTTTGAGATGGTAATACATAATATTGTGGCGTTTGATCAGTACCGAATGGTCTGTAACGACTGTGTATTGTGGCAGTAGTGCAGATACCACGCTCGCCATAAACAAAGCCGACAAGAATACAAGAAAAGCATAGATCAATATGCGCAAAATCATATCTACCGAGCCTTCTTGATACTCATTCACCAAATATCCAAGAGGTAAAAAAAGTATGAGAGCAACGACTGGAAAAAACAATACATAAACCAATAATGTTATGATCCGGTCCAAATATCGTTTCGCTTGGCTACCATAAAAAAAGCATAACGCTTGCTGTGCATTGTTATATAACCCCCTAACCCAGAATCATGCCATTCATTCTTAATACGACAGATCTTGAAACGATATCAAACAGATCCGATACAATACTGGAGACAATTGGGCTAGTAAAACAAGGGACGGTTCCCTGTTCTACATATCCGGAATTTGCCAGATTTCACCCTCCAGATCATCATAATCGTACTGTAGATATGTTCCGCGAGCTTCAGAGCGGTATTTATACGGTATATCATGATCGTTGCACCATTTCATCAAGGTAATCGCTTTATCTTGATTCAACCTATATTGCTCAGTAAATGACAAACCATTTCGATCAATAAACACACGATAGCGAAAATACACATCTTCTTCATCCTTAGCCGCATTAAAGAACTCGGTTACCTGCGGATTATTCAAAGCCCGCATTAAATCTTTGTATCGAGATTCTGGAATAAAATGAGGAAATGGGATAATATCTGGATTATCATCATACATATCGCACGGACCTCTGTGATCGATCATCTTGAAGTGTTTCATGTCGAACCAATAGTGCTGCTGATTCGCTTCTTGCGCATCTAAGCTGTAGGAGCAGTTACAGTAGTATTTGTTAATGTTTAATCTTTTCATAGTAGTCTCCTTACTTAAAACAAGGGACAGTCTCCTGTTCTATACTTAGGCTCCCTTGCAAAGGGTGACTCCCCGCAGTGCGGGGAGATGTCGCGCAGCGACAGAGG